>Ga0207717_100074_pt1 | contig 39592 bp, 37 predicted proteins | sample TtanPargueraPR_2_FD_187745 | JGI IMG/M metagenome (GOLD analysis project Ga0207717, IMG submission 187745) | Aerobic enrichment media microbial communities from Bioluminiscent Bay, La Parguera, Puerto Rico - Tt and P2 (2) (SPAdes) | ecosystem: Environmental > Aquatic > Marine > Unclassified ...
CCTTCTTCTCAAAATCGCTCTCAACCACCAGAACTCGTTTCCCTTTTAACGGGGCGACAAAGGTAATTACTTTTTCAAAACCCCCAAAACTTTTTTAAAGTTTTTTCGAAAATTTTGTTTCCAAAATCTTGCGGCTTTGACGTGATCTGCAGTGCCGTTCCACCAGCCTTTCAATCACTCTGCTCTTACCATCAACTTGTCATTTGAACGTTGCTTTATCTCTAAAGCGGGTGCAAAAGTAATCAAGGTTTTTAATAATGCAAGCGCTTTGGCAAAATAAATTGAAAGTATTTTTAGCCTAAAATCGCAAGTGGCTGATTATCTGAATAGAGGGTTTCAATAAATTTTTAGTGATGCTGATTTAAAAAGACAGTACACCCGCTGCCCTTTCTCAAGGCACATACTTTTTTGTGAGGCTTCCGTTACTTCTACGATGATGTTTTCCCCTACATCGACTACGCAAAAAGCAAGGCCGTCTTTTAAAAATACTTCTTTCATGGTGCCTTCTACCTGGTTGCGGAGGGAGATATTTTGCACAGGCTCTTTTGACAAGGCTATGCTTTCGGGTTTGATCAGGACTTTTAATTCCTGATTAACCTCAACATCTTTTCCAATAGTTTGCGCTAACGCCTGTATCTGCAGGTTACTTTTATTGCTTTTCAGCAAAACCATATTCTTCGACTCGAGGTGCGCAAATACCGACAGGTGCATTACATTGTACCAGCCCGACTCGTGCATCAACTCTAAATTTTCGGGTTGATCCAACAGATCGGTAAACTTTCCATGCCCCAATAACTGCCCGTTTTTCAATAGCAACAAATTATCGGTAAGACTTAAAAGATCGGGAAGATCGTGGCTTACTATTAATATAGGGAGCGAAAACTTCTGATGCACCCGGTTTAAATAAGGAATTATTTCGCGACGCAGGTTTACATCCAGTGCCGAAAACGGTTCGTCCATCAACAATATTTTCGAACCACTGATAATGGCACGCCCAATTGCTGCGCGCTGTTTTTCTCCGCCGGAACACTGTTCGGGTTTCTTATTTAATAAATGTGCGATCTGCAAGGTATCAACCACCTCATCGAAAAACTCCTGATCGGGATTCTTTTCTCCATATAATAGGTTCTTCTTAATAGTATAATGTGGAAAAAGTCGTTCGTCCTGAAAAACGTAGCCTACCTTTCGCTGCCGGATCTTGACATTTATCTTATTATTGGTATCAAGAAGTGTGTCGCCATTCAAATGAATATAACCTGAATCAGGTGTAACAATCCCGGCAATGGAATTCAGCAAACTGGTTTTTCCATGCCCCGACGGTCCAAAGATACCGGTAATCCCATTTGGGATTTCGGCTTTTACATCGAGCGTAAAATCATTTCGCTGCAGTTTTATATGGAAACTCAATGCCGAAGTCATGCCGTTTTACTTTTAATTACACGTCGGTTTAGGAACTCAGCAGCGATCATGGCCAGCAGCGATAATATAACAGATACCACAACCAAACGCATGGTTGAAGCTTCTTGTCCGGGCACCTGCATTTCCGAAAAAATGGCTAGCGGAAGTGTTTGTGTTTTTCCTTCGATGTTTCCCGCGAATGAAATAGTGGCTCCAAATTCGCCCAGACTTCTTGCAAAGGACAGAATGAATCCACTAATTACTCCTGGCAATGCCAGCGGAAGTGTAATAGTAAAAAACACTCTTAGATTAGATGCTCCCAAAGTACGTGCAGCCTCTTCCAGTTTCTGATCTACCAGTTCGATGGATAAACGAATGGAGCGTGTGACCAACGGAAACGACACAAAAATAGCTGCGATTACTGCGGCATAAAATGAAAAGGCAATTTGAATTCCGAATACTTCGTAAAAGAATTTACCGATGAATCCGCGGTTTCCGAAAACCAGTAATAATAAATAGCCGGTTGTAATGGGAGGTAAAACAAGTGGTAAATGGATGATTCCCTCGACCACCGACTTGCCGAAAAACTTTTTGCGGGCCAGAAACCAGCCCACGGCTATTGCCAGCGGCAAGGTTATTACAGCACAAATTAGCGCAACACTTAACGATAATTGTATTGCCGACCACTCGCTTGCCGTATATTTAAACAATTCACTCAATATTAAATCCGTGTTTTATCCAAATGTCTTTTGCTTCTTTTGAGGTCAGAAAATTATAAAAAAGCTTGGTTTGTTCGTTGTTTTTGTTCTTTAAAATGGATGCATAGAAACCAATTGGCGGATGCAGATCATCAGGAACAATGGAAACGATCTTAACTTTTTTCGATTTCAGGACGTCGGTTTTGTACACAATTCCCATTTCCACTTCGCCCAATTCTACCACCATTAATGCCGAACGCACATCTTTTGCAGGCAAGATGCGGTCAGTTAAAGCTTCAGCATAACCACCGCTCTCAATTGCTTTCCATGCATAGTCGCCTGCCGGTACGTGTTTCGGATCGCCAATAGATAAGCGTCCTTTAAATTGTGAGGGAAAATGATCCAAAAATGTGATGGCGTCCGTTTCACTATCAGAAGGAACGATTACTGCCATTGATGTTCCAACAACTTTTTCTTTTGATTCAGGAACAACCAAATCCAGATTAATAAGGTAGTCCACCCACTTTTCGTTGGCAGAAATGTAGACTGAAGGTTGTGCTCCCTGTTCAATTTGTCGTGCAAGCGTACCCGACGAGGCAAAATTCAGTTTGATATCGATGTCATTTTCTGCTTCGTAGATTTCGGCAAGTTCGGTAACCACATTTGTTAATCCTGCCCCACTAAAAACCAATAGCTCCGTTTGCTGCGATTTGTTTTTGTTGGTGCAGGCAAAAGTCATTACAATAACCAGAAAGCAAAATATTAGTTTCTTCATAAATAATAATTTTAGCCAATGCCGAAATTTCATTCTAATCCTCCCATGGAAAAGTAAGTAATTATTACGCAAAAACAACCTTAAACGCCGAAAGATTCCTGACAGCATTTCGGATAACCGAAAGTCGAATTCTGAGATCGATTTGCTAAACCGTTTGTCCTTTTAATAGTAAGCCCTCGCAAAAACTTTTCAAATCACCCATGAAACCGATCATACGAGATAGTTCTTCATGTGTTGGATCTTTTTGTTCCTGCACTTCCAACGAACAGTAATTCATAAAACGATTCATAAACCGGGCTTCCTGATGAAACGGCTCGGGTATTTCGATATTCTTAGCCACCTGACGGAGCATGTAAGAAATCCCTTCGTGCTCGGGCATTTCGCCACTGCTTATACACAAGGCTGTCAGATAATTTTCGATAGCCATACTTATCAAATTATAAACAACCTGGCTTCCAAACTTCATTTTACCAAACGAGCCTATTGCTGCTTTTGAATAATCATTAGCATCGTCGAAATATTTTTTCCATGTCTGTTCCATAAGGCCTCTATTTTTTAAAGATTTATACTATTAATTGTAATCCAAGCGAAATGTAATTTCCCGGATACGTGGTATTTTTAATATAGCGATTTTTAATTCCGTCGCCATCGTGAACTACATAGTGAAGATTCACCTTCACTTTCTTTTTGGCAGAAATGAGATTCACTCCAAAATCAAGCTTTGTATCGGTCCCGTCGAAAAACGAAACATCTTCATAATTCTCGTCACCGGAGAATTTTTCAAACATTGCTGTCGGTTCCAGTACCCAATCCTTTTTAAGAAATATGTTGAAACCGGAGCGAACCATAAAACAATTGGCGTGGTATTCGAGGTTGTTTTTCCGAATTAAATGATTGTACTCTCCGTCGATTTTCAAATGCCCGATATAAATGGTTGCATCGGCACTTACTGTTTGGGTGCTTTCAAAAATGTCCGTTTTCCCTTGTGTGGAGAATCCCACTCCAAAAGTTGCACTTGTTTGTTTTTTCAGTAGGTTGTTCGAGAAACAATATTTGTATTTCGAAAATTCCTTATCGCCGAAGTTGAGCATAAAATGTCCCAGCAAAACCGGCGACCAGTTTGTTTCCATAATACTCACCGCATCCTGTCGGTTGATTATTGATATATTATATATAAGTGTTTGTTTTCCCAACTCGCCTAAACCACCCAAATTAATTCCGGGACTTATTCCGTTTGCTTTTCCGGTAACCAGTTGGCGCAGGTAACATGAGTTTTCTGTTTTGTCTAGCGAACTGGTCGTCCATGGTGAAGTTGTAGATTCGCGGCTTACGTGAGGTAGAAAATAACCACCTGTTACATTCAGCCAGTCACTCTCAGGAAGAAGATCGTAGGTAAAATAAGCACTCCAAAGTGCTACTGCTCCGGCATTCACAACTCCTTTTGTGGATGAAAAACCATCCTTTGCCAGGTTATCGAAAGCGACCATTACGTCGTACGATAACTCGGGTAGAACATTTCCTTTCACTCCCAAACGGCCGCGTCTGAAATATGAGGCAAAACGATCGGCAGCTTCTTCGTCATCGGTAGTCACTCCCTGACTGACAACATTCCAAAACTGGACCTTTACATAAGGAGTGATGGTTGGCTTGAACGGTTTTTCCTGAACGGTTTTTCCTGCCGTAGCCACAAGTTCTGCCAAAAGCAGCCATATGAGAATTCCTTTAAATTTCACTGCCGCAGAATTAAATGTTCGACGAAATCAGGTTTTTCACCTCGTTAAAATGCAAATCGCGCTTTAACTCGGTCGACAGCTTTTTAATTTTAGCTACAAGAATGGCCAGTTCGTTTTTAGGCAGAAAAATATTTCGTTTTTGAAGCATTTCGTCAACTGCCCCCATTCCCGAGTGTTTTCCGATGACCAGCTCCATTTGTCGGCCAATTTCGTTTGGATTAAATGGCTGATATGAAAGTGGATTCTCTTTTAAGCTGCGGCAGTGAATTCCGGATTCGTGCGAGAAAACCAATTCTCCCGATACAGGTTTCGACAGTGCCAGTTTTCGTTCTGATGCCTGTTCCACCAGTTTCGAAAGCTGAACCATTTTTTCACCTTCGAAATTAAAATCGTAACCGCAGGAGTATTTCAGGGCAAAAGCCACTTCTTCCAAACAGGCATTTCCGGCACGTTCGCCCAGTCCGTTTACCGTTAAACTTATACTTTGTGCGCCCGACTGTAAAGCCACAACGTGGTTGGCTGTTGCCATTCCCAAATCGTTGTGCCCGTGAAATTCAAAATCTACATCAGCAAAATCGCTGCTTAAACGGGAAAACAGGTTCTGTGTAGAAAGTGGATTTAAAATTCCTACCGTGTCGGCAATGCGCACACGTTTGGCACCGTATAAAGTTGTTAGATAGATGTATTCTTTAAGGAAATCGTAATCGGCACGCGAAGCATCCTGCGCACCAACGGCCACAAATTCGAAATGGTTTGTGGCAAAATTCATGATCTTGGGAAGGTTTTTTCGCACCCAGTCGCGCGACTTCCCAAGCGTATCAAGTTGTATATCGGAAACCGGAAACGAAAGGTTGACCCTTTTTGCTCCTGTAGCCAGGGCAGCTTCCAAGTCGTTGAAAGTTGCCCTGCACCAGCAGGTTGAAGCGAAGGAAAATCCCTGGTTGATCAAACAATGAATGTCGCTCTGCTCTTTTTCGCCCATGGCCGGTGTGCCGATCTCTAATTCAGGCACGCCAATTTCATCAAGCTTTTGAGCTATTTCGAGTTTCTCTTTCAGTGAAAATACTACACCAGGCGCTTGTTCGCCGTCGCGCAGCGTAGTGTCGATCAAATATGGGAACTTCTCATCCTTCATAATATATAATTGTTATTGGTTTTTAATCCGATAAAAAGTACCCCCGGCATAAGCCGGGAATACGGTACAAGTTGAAGTTTGATTAGTTCTGGTTATACCGATGAGTGTTTAACTTTAAACAACTATCGGCATTATCCATTGTAATTTCATAGTTTCGCTTAGTGCTCACTCTGAAAACAATTTGGATAAGAGGGGAAAATCAATTGAGCTAGCAGTTTAACTTACTCGCTTATGAGATAATCCTCAACGGCCTCCCCCTCTTCCAGTGCATCTAAAATTTCGTCGATTTTTTCCTCGTTAATTCCTCCGTACCAATAGTTATTAGGGTGAACAACCATTACCGGCCCTTGTGAGCAAACGTTTAAACAAGCGGTGGAAGAGACCGCGACGTCCATGCCGCGGTCGTTACATTCTTCCATTATATATTGAATTAAATCGGATGAACCGTTTTTGTTACAATAACCTTGTGCATCCCCGGCAACCCGGTACGAGTTGCATACTAAAATGTGAAATTCTGGTTTTTTCATGTCTGATTTCTTTTATCGGAAGTCACCCCTCTCCCGATGAATCGGGATCTCCCCTGAAGGGGAGAAAAGAAGCAACCTGCGAAGATTTATACTTTGTTGATTTTTTATTTGCATTTTCCGCTACACCCGGGGATTTTATCCACCTGGCAAGTACAGTTTTGTACAGCAATTCCAATTATATCGAGTTGCTCTTTTGGTTTTTCACCAATCTGCACGGTGTACAGCTTTTCGCAATCCTCGAGTTTTTCTTTTACTGTTGTAAATCGATCGGAAGAAAATTTATGATCAGCAACCGGTTGGCCTTCTCCGCTGCAATACGAATCAACTTCGCGTGTTTCCACGAGTTTCATTTCCTCGCCTTCCACGTCGTACACATCAAAGCGAGTGGCTTTTCCAAAGTGCTGATCTACTTTTTCTCCGTTACTTGTTGTTACTGCTATTCTCATTTCAGTTTATCTTGGTTGTCATTTCGATCCGTCGACTGACGGGGAGAAATCTCATCTTTGAAACAGATTTCTCTCTACGTTCGAAATGACATTAATTATTATTCATTAACCGCAACCGGTTCCTTTTCCCGAACATTCTGATCCGCATTTGAAAACATCGGCTTTTTTCAGTGTCCGGAGTTCTTTGCCTTTATAAACAGCATCCAATCCCTCATCGATCAAACCGGTCATTTCAACGATCTTGATTCCGGCACGGCCAATAATCGACGATGGCGATGGTCCGATTCCGCCAACCAGCAAGGCCCTGCAATCATCGATCACATCAGCCAGTACTGCCCAACGACTATTACCTGCTCCTGGTTTTGGTGTTGCACGTTGCTCAACCATTCGATATCCATTTGGCGTTTCTCTGAAAATGTACAGTTGTGTAGCTTCGCCCAGGTGCTGGTTTACCAATAATCCTTCGTGACTGGCAACAGCAACGTATGGTTTTGTTTGGTCAACATTTACCGACAGGTTCGACACTTCTGACAAAATCTGTTTTGCTTCAGCATCGTCTTTACCCAGCAATCCGACAGCATCGGCACGACAACGTGCACAGTGAGTCATTGGTGGCAAATATTCTTTTATACCGTTTTGTAATTCTTTCATTCGTTTTGGCGAAGGCTCTTCAAAATCCTCGAAAGGAGTCCCTTCAACCGGGTAGAGCGGAATGGTATTCATAATATCCACTTCCATCTCTTTCATTTTTTTGGCAATATCAACGATCACATTGTCATTGATTCCCGGCACTACAATCGAGTTGATTTTTACGGTAATGCCTGCACGTTTCAAAGCACGAATTGCTTCCATCTGGTTTCTAAGCAGAATTTCAGCTGCCTGTTCTCCAAAATACCCACGCTTCTCGAAACGCACCCATTTATATAATTGAGATAATGTTTTAGTCTCGGTTCCGTTGAGTGTAATTGTAACGTGGCTTACTTCCAGTTCCTTCAATTCATCAACATACGGCAAAACATTCAGTCCGTTTGACGAAAGACAAAGGATCATTTCCGGAAATTCTTTACGAATTAAACGAAGCGTTGTCATCGTTTGAATTGGATTGGCGAACGGATCGCCGGGACCAGCAATACCCACTACCGACAAATGCGGCATTTTTTCTTTTAACCTGATGGTGTAGGCCAGGGCCTGCTCAGGTGATAGTACTTCGCTGGTAACACCAGGGCGGCTTTCGTTTACGCAATCGTAATCGCGTTTGCAATAATTACAATGAATATTACATTGCGGTGCCACCGGGAGATGCACGCGGGCATATTTGCCTTTTGCATGCTTATTGAAACAGGGATGTGTTTTAATGTCAATCATAACCTTCTGTTTTTAGCTGCGAGTTCTCGCTTTGTTATTACATATATTTATAGCCTACCGGCGAATTACTTTGTTTGTGTTCAATTAGTGCATTCACTACTTTGTCGAATAGCTCCTGCGTACCAGAATAACCAAGATGTTTTATGCGTTGTCCGCCCACACGGTCGTGAACCGGGAAACCTACACGAACGATTGGGATATTCAGCTCGCGGGCGATGTAGTAGCCTTTGCTGTGTCCTATCAGGATGTCAGGTTTATTTTCAAGGCTCCATTCGCGAATACTTTCAAAATCGTATCCCTCGCGAACCACTACTTTATCTTTATTTTCAGGACAATATTTTTTTATTTCTTCCTCCAGGATACCGCTTTCGCCACCTGTAGCAACTAGCGCCAATTCAATTCCAATTTCATCGAGGAAAGCCGCCATGGCAACTACAAAATCTTCTTCCCCATAAACCACAGCCTTTTTCCCAAAGGTGTATTTATGTGCATCAACATAGGCATCTACCAGCCGACCACGTTGTTTGGTATATTTTTCAGGAATATCGTTGCCCGAAAGAGTTTTCAGCTCCTCGAAAAAGGCATCAGTTTGAGTGATACCAATTGGCATGGGCATATTTACTAACGGCACGTCCATTTCGTTTTTCAGGAACTGTGCTCCGGTGCGCGACAATTGTTTGCTTTTTACGCGGCCTGATAATTTTCCTCTGTTCAGAATTGTACCGAATTCGATGCTGGCTTTGGCAGAACCACTTTTTACTACATCCTCTTTTGACGTTCCGCCTTCCGGAATACGATGATAAGTATCCCAAACCGGGTTATCAAGGCTTTCTGAATAATCGGGCATCATAATGTCTTCCAACGAAAAGTCGGCCATTATCTCTTTCAGCAAGCGCAAATCTTCGGTTGAAACAAAACCGGGGAAGAGATTTACATGCTCTTGCGATGGGCCTTTTTTAGCATAGCTTTTTACCACGCCGGAAACAGCTTCGTGAAATCCATCAATGTGTGTTCCCTGGTAGCTGGGTGTTGAAGCCATCACGAAATCAGTGTCAATTTCAGGATGCTTCTCCAGAAAAGAGTGTACGAACAGGCTAACATCGTCGCCAATGGTTTCGCTCAAACAGGTTGAAGCGATGCCAATAATTTCCGGTTTATATTGATTAATAATATTAAGGACAGCCAGTTTAAAGTTTTCGTCGCCACCAAAAATGGTTGCATCTTCGGTAAAATTCGACGAGGCAATGTCGATGGGCTCTTTGTAATGAGAGATCAGGTAGCGGCGAATATAAGTTGCGCAGCCCTGTGAGCCGTGAATAAGCGGAACACAGCCTTTAAAACCTTTGAAGGCTACACTGGCTCCCAGTGGCGAACAAAGTTTACAGGCATTTTGTGTTGCCTTGTAATTTTCTTTTGCTTTTGGTACTGAATTGAGTTCAAACATCCGATTTGTTTTTATTCAATATTTTTTCCGATTCATTAAAGGGTCCCCCCTTTCTAAAACACAATCACGGTCTGTAACTAACCGATTTTGTGTTGCTTATTATTTCACGAACTTCCACACCGGGCTTGTAACCGAGGCGTAAACTTCTTTCGCAAAATTCATCATGCCGACATAGCCGGCCAGTGCTTCTTTTCTTTCGTGATTGTGATCGCAAAAACCAAGGCCAAGTTTATGGGCAATAGGGCGTTCTTTCACTCCGCCAATAAACAGGTTGGCACCGGTTAGCTTCACAAATTCAGAAAGTTCATTTGGATTGGAATCATCAACAATGATGGTTCCCTCATCACACAAGTCTTTTAGTAGTTTATAGTCTTCTGCATTTCCGGTTTGCGAACCAACAACCACTGTTTTCATTCCTAATAATCGCAGGGCTTTTACAAGCGAGATGGCTTTAAAAGCGCCGCCTACATAAATGGCTGCTTTTTTACCTTCCAGCTTTTGGCGGTATGGTTGCAATGCCGGTAACAGTTTTGAAATTTCGTTGGTAACGAGTTCGCGGGCTTTAGCCAGCATTTCATCGTCTTTGAAAAACTTTGCCACTTCGTATAAAGCTTCCGACATGTCCTCGATTCCGAAATAGGAAACCTTCATAAAAGGAATGTCGTATTTTTCCTTCATCTCTTTGGCGAGGTGCATTATCGATCCCGAACACTGAACCACGTTCAGCGAGGCTTTATGAGCGCGACGAATCTGCTCAACACGACCATCGCCGGTCATGCATGAAATAATTTCAACACCTAGTTTCTTGTAATATTCAGCCAAAATCCACAACTCACCGGCAAGGTTAAAGTCACCAAGAATATTGATTGAATATTTGGGAGCTTCATAGTCGTTGTTTGTTCCAACTAATTTTGAAAGCGCGCCACAAGCAATTTTGTAGCCGTCTTTTTTTGTTCCGTTAAAACCTTCCGACATTACCGGAATAACGTCGATGCCTTTTTCTTTTGTAACCTGGCGGCAAACGGCTTCTACGTCGTCGCCAATAACTCCGATTATACAGGTTGAAAATACAAAGGCTGCTTTTGGCTGATGTTTGTCGATTAAATCAATAAGGGCGTGATACAATTTCTTTTCGCCGCCAAAAACCACGTCTCTTTCTTTTAAATCGGTGGTAAAACTGAGGCGGTGTAACTGTGGTCCCGACGAAAGGGAACCACGAATATCCCAGGTATAAGAAGCACAACCAACCGGTCCGTGAATAACGTGCAGTGCATCGGCAATTGGATAAAGCACCACGCGCGATCCGCAAAACACACAAGCTCGTTGCGAAACTGATCCGGCCAGACTCTTCTTTTCACAGGATATTTCTGCTGAATCGGTTCCTTTTGTAAGGATTTGATTTTCGCGATCTTTTAGATAGTTGCTCATAATTCAAATGTTAAAAGATGGACGAAGTTGCCTGCAAGCAGGTCTTATCCTAATTACAATTCTGATTTATTATCTCTGATTCTTCTTATGTAGTGCCAGTTATTTCGGGTGATGTTCAGCTGAGAGCGACTCAGCTGAACCCACCTCGAAATCATATTTGAATTATATTGCAACTACATTACAAGTTCGAATGATTCTTCAGGAGCTGTAGCATCGATTTTATCCATGATAGCACCCAGAATCTTCTCAAGGATTCGAAGACCTCCCTGGTAACCTACAGTTGGGAAATAACTGTGTCCAACGCGGTCAATAATTGGGAATCCCATGCGAACGAATGGTATATTCTCATCGCGAGCGATGTACTTACCGTAGGTGTTACCAATCAATAAGTCAACAGGCTCTTCTTTAATCCACTGGTGTAATAAGAACATATCAGCATTCGGACCATTTTTGAATTTAGTTTCAGACACTTTGTCGCCTAAAATCTCTTCCATACGTTGTGTGAAACGTTTTCCTGGTGTTCCTGAAACAATGTAAACAGGTTTCATATCCAGGTCTAACAAGAATTCAGTTAACGGAAGTAAAGTATCCGGATCACCAAATAATGCCACACGTTTTCCGTAGAAATACTGGTGCATATCAGTCATCATATCCATTAAGCGACCACGTTCTTCAGAAATAATTTCAGGAATAGAAACTTTTCCGGCAGTTGAAAGTGCCTGTATAAAGCGGTCGGTTGCACTGATACCAACTGGCACATCGTTCATTGAAAATGGTACTTTACATTTATTGTCTAAAGCAATGGCTGCGCTTTTTGCACCCCATTCGCCCAAAGCAACAGTGCCCATACTATTTCCCATGCTAACCATTTCGTCAATAGTAGTACCTCCTTTTGGATACATTTGGTATTTACCCGTCATCGGTGTATCTACTACATCTGATGTATCGGGAAGAAGAACTGTTTTAACATCCATTAAACCAGCCAATCTTTTTAACTCGCGCATATCCGATGGTTCAACCCAACCTGAAAGCAGGTTTACCTGGCGCAATTTTTCGTCCGTTTTAAAGGCAAAGTATTTTACAAATGCTTCCAACATGTTGGCGTAACCGGTAACATGCGAACCTACATAACTTGGTGTTGATGCCTGAACTACGTGTTTTCCTTCAGGAATTCTACCATCGTCTTTTGCTTTTCCAACAATCTGTCCAAGGTCGTCGCCAATGGTTTCAGACAAACAGGTTGAGTGAACGGCAATAATTTGAGGTTCGTAAATACCAAAGATATTATCGATGGCCTGCAGTAAGTTTGCCTGTCCACCAAATACCGATGAACCTTCAGTAAACGAACTGGTTGCAGCCATTACCGGCTCTTTATAGTGACGAGTTAACGCACTTCGGTGATAAGAACAACACCCTTGCGAACCGTGGCTGTGTGGTAAACATCCGTGCACACCCAGGGCAGCATACATTGCACCTACCGGCTGACAAGTTTTCGCCGGGTTAACGGTTAATGCTTTTCTCTCTTTAACTTCTTTTGTTGTATGACGTAATAACATAATTTTTCCTCCTATTCTTTAAGCATCTACAGTTACACTTCCTACAATCTCTGGTTCGAGTTTCCAAGGTGCATCAACCAGTTTCCATATTTTGGTTCCCAGCATACGCTCCATTTCAGTGTAGAAATTAATGGCTCCTCCAAATGCAGCATAAGGACCGCCGTAGTCGTACGAGTGCAACTGTTTTAATGGCACTCCGTATTTCTGAACAACATATTTTTCTTTAATACCTGCGCAGAATACATCAGGCTTATAGAATTCGATCAGCTTTTCAGTTTCCCAGTGGTTTACATCGTCGATTACCAGCGAGTTCTTTTTCATATCTGGCATCATACCTTTGTAGTCTTTAAACTGATAACCGCTTTCTTCCAACTTGGCTTTTTTCTCTACCAGGTCATCGCGGAAATGGGCTTCGTCTTTTTCAACCACAAGGTCTTCGATGTTACGGGTATCAGCGTCGATTTTAATGTTAGGAATAACTTCACGACCTTCGTAATCATCGCGGTGCGCAAATTCATATCCGGCAGAAACTGTTTTTACTCCAAGCTCTGTAAACAAATCCTGATAATGGTGAGCACGTGATCCACCAACGAACATCATGGCAAGTTTGCCTTCCGTTTTAGGTTTAACCACATCGGCAACTGCTTTTACTTTCGCCATCTCGCGAGCGATAACTTCTTCAACTTTGGCTGATAATTCCTTATCGCCAAAGTAATCGGCCATTTTACGCAATGATTTTGCAGTTGATTCGGCTCCGATAAAGTTGACTTTAAACCATGGGATACCGTATTTCTCTTCCATCATTTCGGCAATGTAGTTGATGGAACGGTGACACATAACCATGTTCAGGTCGGCAGTGTGTGAATATTCCATACTTTCGATAGTAGAGTTACCAGAGAAAGTAGACAACAATTCAACACCAACTTCTTCGAACAATGCTTCAATTTCGAAAGCATCACCACCAATATTGTATTCTCCCAGTAAGTTCACCTGGAATTTACCTTTGCGAGGACGGTCGTTATTACCAACCACGTTTTTAAATACCCCGTTGTTGGCAATGTGGTGACCGGCTGACTGTGATACTCCGCGGTAACCTTCGCAACTGAATCCGAAGATATTGATACCCAATTCTTCTTTCATTTCGCGGGCTACTGCATGAACGTCATCACCAATCAAACCTACCGGACAAGTTGAGAAAATACCGATTGAACTTGGATTGAAAATATCAAATGCTTCGCGAATTGCTTCTTTCAGTTTCTTTTCGCCACCAAATACAATGTTTTCGTCTTGCATATCGGTAGAGAAAGAATAAGTAATAAAGTTATCTCCACCTTCAGGAACACGTGTTTGGTTACGACGCGTTAACCAGGCGTAAAAACTACATCCAATTGGTCCGTGAACCAGGTTGATGATATCGCGTGTTGGTCCTAAAACCACACCCTTACATCCTGCGTAGGTACATCCACGCTGTGTAATAATCCCGGGTATGGTACGAATATTGGCTGCAATCTCCTGATTTTCTTCAGGATCGTTGATTACCATTGCCTTAGACCGCTTTTTAGCTACTTTCCGGGGATATTTTGCCAGCATCTCCTCCTTCAGTTGAGAAGGATCGGGCAAACCGTTTGTATAATCTTTTTTATTTGGCATAATTTTGTCTTTTTAATTAAAGGATTGTCGTTCCTGTTTCGCCGGTACGAACCCTGTAGGTATCATCCAACGGAAGAACAAATATTTTTCCGTCGCCGGGAGCAGGCGTCTGATTAACTTCGATAATCGTATCAACTGTTAACTGTACATTGTGGTCGGAAACCGCAATATTTAGTACACGCTGTGGTCTCAGTCTTGGTTCTTTTCCGAGATGGGCAATTGCTTCAGGCATATCTTGTTTTACACCTTCCAACACTTGTGCATCCCAGGCACCTTTTCCGCGTCCGAAAACTTTTCCGGTTGCAGTCATCGATGTGATACCTGCCGCGGTTAAAGCCCTTTTTGTTGCATTCATTTTATCGATCCTGATGATCGCCAATACCATCTTCATAGTCGTCTGATTTTAGAATTATAATTCTTTAGTTCCGCGGCTGATGGTGTAGGCCTCATCTACTGCAGTAACGAATATTTTTCCGTCTCCAAATGCACCTTTCGGCTCCGTGCGAGCTGCTTCCATAATGGTGCTGATTGCGAAGTCTTTGTCTTCATCTTTAATCACCATAATCAACATCTCTTTCGGAAGTTCGTCATAAGTAATATCACCGATTTTAATACCACGCTGTTTACCTCTACCCACTACCGGAATCTTAGTAACTGCGATGTATCCTGCTTCAAACAGGGCTTTTAAAACTTTACTTGATTTCTCTGGGCGCACAATGGCTCTTATCATTAACATAACTACTGATTTTTAAAGGTTTTTAATTTTGTTTTGTTAGTTGATCTGGTTGACTTAGTTAGCAATACCGAAGTCGATCAATAGTTTCTCCAATGCCTCGATTTCAAGAGGCTCAGGAATAACTTTCAATTCGTTACTATCAATAGCTTTTGCTAATGCACGATATTCGTCAGCCTGTGGGTGTTCAGGAGCAAATTCGATAACTGTTTTACGGTTAATCTCTGCTTGCTGAACCATATTGTCACGAGGAACAAAGTGAATCATCTGAGTTCCAATTGCGCTTGCCAATTGCTCGATCATCTCTTTCTCGTTATCAACCTTACGTGAGTTACAGATAAGACCTCCTAAACGTACTGTACCTGTTTGAGCGTACTTTTTAATACCTTTACAGATGTTGTTAGCAGCATACATTGCCATCATCTCACCCGATACTACAATGTAAATCTCTTCAGCTTTACCATCGCGGATAGGCATTGCGAAACCACCACATACAACGTCACCAAGTACATCGTAGAAAGTATAATCAGTTTCGAATTTTGCATCCCAGGCACCTAATTGCTCCAACATATTAATTGAAGTAATGATACCACGACCGGCACATCCTACACCTGGCTCAGGACCACCTGATTCAACACAACGAGTACCGCCATATCCTTCTTTGATGATATCATCTAACTCTACATCTTCACCTTCTTCACGTAGTGTATCCAGAACGGTTTTTTGTGCCAAACCACCAAGTAACAAACGAGTAGAGTCTGCTTTAGGGTCGCAACCTACTACAATTACATTTTTACCCATTTCTACCAATCCTGCTACTGTGTTCTGTGTTGTGGTTGATTTACCAATTCCACCTTTACCATAAATTGCAATCTTTCTCATGATTCTTGTATTTTAAAGTTTAAATCGTTTGATTTCCTATGTGCCATATTGGTGCCAAAGAATATGCTCGACAACATAGTTTTACAACACAAACCACCGCTAACCAACTGATATTCTGTAGCTAAAAAATTTTATAAATTTTATTTTCAGGAAAATTCAAGAGAAGTAATCCTACATTTTTGTAGGATGATACCGTATAACGCACAATAAGGTGGAAATTTTTAAGAAGCCCATGTTTAAAGGGCATTCGGGGTGTTAACATTGAGGTAACCTACATTTTGGTAGGAATGGAAGTGAATGTGAAAAAGTGGAAAGAAATAAGGTCACCGTAAAATACACCGCTCCGCAGTGTTTTAATTTTCAATTTAAGGTTAAGCATAACTCTCATTTGGGAAATCATTTAGGTAGATTGCTGATATGGAATATTTTTGAAGAAAATTTATTGGAATATGGAATACCTGAAGGCGGCCATAGAGCTTAAAAAGTATATCAAAGAGATCAATCAGCAGATAATTGGGAAGGAATTAAGTCAGAAAAATCCAAACATCATGTTTGTAAAACTTTCAGATGGTTCTGTTACTGAAGTGACTATGACCGAATATACCAATGATTTTGTATCTGCAACATTGGCATCTCTTCCTGGTTCTGAATCATTTATAATTACAGATTTGGCAACAATGAATGCGCAAGGACAGGAACTCACTTACTGGCTGTATAAAGGGTATAATAATCAGACTGAAAATGGATTGGTTTATTTTCAGGTAATCGATAAGGATACACTGATGCCTAAAGGGGAATTGCAATTTAGCAATCTTGAAAAGAATATTTTTTGTGAAGTCAAGGCTCCTGATTTTGAAGAAAGCTCAAGCAATGCCATGGAACCGGACGAAGAAATTAAAGGCAAAAAAAGTATTGTTTTTCTTGTTGGCAACATGAATGAAGAGCGTTTGCTGCATGATATTCAACGTTTAATTGTTGATACTATTAATAATGTACAACGCCATTCCGGATTGGATTTCCACTTTATATTAAATATCTCAAAATTTAATGGAACCCCAAGTGAGGATTTTAAAAACCGGATTAAGGAGATTGAACAGTACACGAATAAGTTTGTCACTCCTGAATACCCAAACACTGAGTTCGTTTTCGATATAGAGGAATAAAAGTTCGCTCTCGTAAACAATCTATCCACTTTTCCTCCTAAGCTACTTTTATCTATTATAGTTGCATTTTACAACTATGTTTATTTTGTGTTAACAAACCAAACGCTTAATACCACGCTATCTATCAATAGATTATGTTTTATTTAGAATTTCTTAAAATAAATTTCACAAAACTAGTTGACTTTTGCAACTAATTTGTTTTAGCTTTGTGCCACAGAAACGAGAGAAAGTCATGAAAACGCAAAAACCATTAACCTATTTACTTGGGCAAACCATGAAATTGGTGCGCTACAAGTTAATGGAAAAATATAAGGACAGTAATATAGAACTGACCCTGGAACAGTTTGTAGTTCTACACTTCATCAACGAAAACTCAGAATCTACACAGCAAGATCTTGCTAATCATTTTTTGAAGGACAAATCAATTATTACACGCCAGATTAATACGCTTATTGATTTGGGTTATGTAACACGCACACAAGACGAAGACGATAAACGCAAAAAACACTTAATGCTAAGCACTCAAGGATTGGAAATATTTGAGCAGCTCAAAGCCAAGTCAGTGGAAGTATCGTCGGAGCTATTGGATGGAGTTTCGCAGGAAGAACTTACAATTTTTGAGAATGTGATTTCTAAAATACAATTAAACACAGGTTTTAAAGACTGCCTGTCGGGTTGCTAACATGATATTGAAAATTAAAAATTATAGATACGAAAACATGAAAACAATTGCACAATTTACAAGCGTGGCCACAGTTGCCATTCTTTTACTTTTTTCTTCCTGTTCGAACAAACAACAGGGAGCTAACCCAATGATGGGCGGACAGGTTGCTGAGTACCTTATACAAGAGCTTAAGCCGCAAAACATTACGCTTTATCAGGCTTTTCCAGCCACTCTGGAAGGTGAACAAACCGTTGAGATCCGCCCGAGAGTTGCCGGTTACATCGAGAAAATTTTTGTCGACGAAGGTGACTATGTGAAAAAAGGCCAGCTTCTTTTTCAGATAAATGCCAACGATATTCGTGCGCAGGTTCGATCGGCCGAAGCACAGATTAAAGTTGCCGAATCGCAGGTAGCCACAGCAAAAATCGAATTGGAGAAAACCGAGCCGCTGGTAGAGAAAAACATTGTCAGCGAGTTTCAGCTCGAATCGGTTAAAACCAATTTACAAGCGGCCGAAGCACAGTTGGCACAGGCACAGGCTAATTTAGCCAATGCAAAAGCCAACCTCGAATATACCATGATAAGCAGCCCAACGGACGGTTATATCGGAACTTTCCCTTACCGCGTTGGTAGTTTGGTTAGCAGTTCGGTGGCGCAGCCGCTTACAACTGTTTCCAATACATCAACTATGCGTGCTTATTTTTCGATCAACGAAAAGGCATTTTTACAATTGACTAAAAACCTGGAAGGTGCTACCACCGGCGAAAAACTGGCAAACCTGCCGGAAGTTGACCTGATCTTACCCGATCAATCGGTTTACGCGCAAAAAGGTAAAATCGAAATTGCCAGTGGAGTTATCGATCCGCAAACCGGTGCGATAAATATGCGTGCTTCGTTCCCTAACGCTGAAGGAAACCTTCGCTCGGGAGGAAGCGGAAATATTCGTTTACCAAATTACATGGAAGATGTTTTGCTGGTTCCGCAACCGGCCAGTTACGAAATTCAGGGAAAACATTTTGTATACGTAACCAACAGCGAAAACAAAGTTGTAAATACTGAAATTCAGATAGTAGCCGGCGATTTGAAAGACGTTTTTGTGGTTACCTCGGGACTTAAAGCCGGCGATAAAATTGTGGTTGAAGGAATTACAACTCTTCGCGATGGCATGCAAATTAAACCCAAGTTAGCCGGACAAGCGGTAGCCAACAGCAACCAACCTTCGAACAATTAATAATTTAGAAGACAACAGTTATGTTTAGAAAATTTATAGAAAGGCCGGTACTTTCAACGGTTATTTCAATCCTGCTGGTTATTCTCGGTGTGCTGGGAATTACCACTTTACCCATCGAGCAGTATCCCGATATTGCTCCGCCAACAATCCGGGTATCGGCTAACTACACCGGTGCCGATGCGCAAACCGTTCTGAACAGTGTGGTTATTCCGCTCGAAGAACAGATTAACGGTGTTGAAGACATGATTTACATGAGTTCAACAGCGAGTAACAACGGGTCGGCCACAATTCAGGTGTACTTTAAACAAGGAACCGATCCGGATATGGCAGCCGTTAACGTTCAGAACCGTGTGGCACGTGCCAACGCGCTGTTACCTGCCGAGGTTACGCGTGCGGGAGTTCTTACTGCCAAGCGCCAGAACAACATGTTAATGGTATTTTCGCTGTACAGTAAAGACGGAAGATACGACGAAACATTCCTGCAGAACTATTCGAAAATTAACCTGCTGCCACAAGTACAACGTATTAATGGTGTAGGTGAAGCGATGGTTTTTGGGCGAAAAGACTACTCGATGCGTATTTGGTTAAAACCGGATATCATGTCGAACTACAATTTAATACCTGCCGATGTTGTGGGTGCACTGAACGCACAAAACCTTGAGGCCGCTCCCGGTCGTTTTGGTAGCGAAAACGGTCAGAGTTTTGAGTACGTAATCCGTTACCGTGGAAAACTCACCCAGCCTGAAGAGTTTGAAAACATTGTAATAAAATCAGACGAAGACGGAAATATTTTGCGACTTGGTGATGTTGCCCGAGTTGAATTTGGTTCGCTCGATTACACAGCAATGACACAAACCCAGGGACAACCGGGTATTAGTATGGCCATCTTCCAATCGGCCGGATCAAACGCCCGCGAAGTAATTCTGGAAATCGAACGCACACTTGAAGAAGCTTCCCTGTCATTTCCTCCGGGAGTTGATTATATGGAGCTCATGAACACCAACGAATTCCTCGATGCCTCAATCGAAAAAGTATTGCACACTTTGCTCGAGGCGTTTATCCTGGTATTTATTGTGGTTTTTGTGTTCCTGCAAAATTTCAGGGCAACGCTTATTCCGGCAATCGCCGTTCCGGTATCAATTATTGGTACCTTCTTCTTCCTTAACTTATTTGGATTTACCATCAACCTGCTAACGCTGTTCGCGCTGGTACTCGCCATCGGTATTGTGGTCGACGATGCCATTGTGGTGGTGGAAGCGGTTCACGCCAAACTCGACTCCGGGGCGCGGAGTGCTAAAAACGCTGCAATTTCGGCAATGAACGAAATTTCAACAGCCATTGTTTCTATTACCCTGGTTATGGCAGCGGTGTTTATTCCGGTAACATTTATAACCGGAACCACCGGAGTGTTCTACAAACAATTTGGTATTACGCTTACTGTCGCCATCATACTTTCAGCAATTAATGCGCTTACCCTGAGTCCTGCCCTTTGTGCGCTTTTCCTAAAACCACACAGCGAAGAAGAAAAAGGACAAAAAGGTGTAATGAAACGCTTTTATGTTGCTTTTAACACCGCATTTGAAAGTATGACCGGGAAATACAAAAAGGTAACCCATTTCTTTATCAATAAGAAATTACTGGCCGGAACAATGATCATCATTTTTGTTGCCGTGCTTGGTTACCTGATGAAAACAACGTCGACAGGTTTTGTTCCTGCGGAAGATACCGGCCGAATGTTTGTTGATATTGCTATGCCTCCGGCTTCTTCGGGAGAAAGAACAGCAGAAGTTGCGAAACAAGTTGATGCAATATTAGAAACAATACCAGAAATTAACGGACGAACTGTTGTAACCGGATTCTCATTTATGGGAGGACAGGGATCGCCTTACGCGATGATCATTGCCGGTTTAAAACCTTTCGACGAACGAAAAGGTGAAGGACAGGATTTGAACAGCATTGTGCAAAAACTGTACATGCTTACCTCGCAAATTAAAGGTGCACGTATTATTATCTTCTCGCCACCAATGGTTCCCGGATTTAGTGTTACCGGCGGTTTCGAATTACAATTGGAAGACAAAACCGGTGGCGATATTCAAGACTTTGAGAAAGTGGCCAATAATTTCCTTGGCGCCCTAAATCAGCGTCCCGAAATTCAATATGCACGTACGGCATTTAACACCAATTTTCCGCAATACAAAATTGATGTCGATGCTGCTCGTTGTATGCGTTCGGGTTTGGAAGTGAGCTCCGTTCTTTCGGCAATGCAAGGGTACATTGGTGGATATTACGCCTCCGACTTTAACCGTTTTGGTAAACAATACCGTGTAATGGTACAGTCGGAAGCACAATACCGCGGAAATCCTGAAGACTTAAATAATATTAAAGTACGTACCGGCACCGGCGAAATGGCTCCTATTTCGGAGTTCATTACGCTAACAAGAGTGTACGGACCTGAAACGATTAACCGTTTTAATATGTACACCGCCATTACGGTAAACGGCAACCCAAATGCGGGTTACAGTTCGGGTGACGCCATTGAAGCTGTTCGCGAAGTGGCTGCCGATCTTTTACCAACGGGTTACGACTACGAATTCTCGGGTATCACCCGCGAGGAAATCAACGCAGGAAATCAAACCATCATCATCTTTATTTTGAGTTTGATTTTCGTATACTTCCTGCTGGCTGCCCAGTACGAGAGTTACATCATGCCACTTTCGATTATTGTCTCGCTGCCAATTGGTATTGCCGGAGCGTTCATCTTCGCCCGCATTTTAGGTGTTGAAAACAACATTTACCTGCAAATTTCGCTGGTAATGCTTATCGGACTTCTGGCTAAGAATGCGATTCTTATTGTAGAGTTTGCCCGACAACGACGCGAATCAGGTCTGTCGATTATTGAGGCTGCCGTTGAAGGGGCCACTGCCCGACTTCGCCCGATTTTGATGACATCGTTTGCATTCATCGTTGGATTGATTCCACTGGTTATCGGAACCGGAGTTGGCGCCAACGGTAACCGCTCCATCGGAACCGGTGCTGTGGGAGGTCTGTTTATCGGTACTATGATTGGTATTTTGGTTATTCCGGCCATGTTCGTGGTTTTCCAGATTTTGGAAGAAAAAGTGAAGAAACCGAAGGAAGAACAAGAAATCTCAGAAATGAACAGTTTGGGTTAATCCGCTAGAAAAGATTAGATATGAAGACAAATTCAATAAAAAATATACTACTTATTGCCGTAGTTTCGGTATTGATCGTTTCGTGTAGTACGACCAATCAATACCAGCGAAGCCAGGATTTAACCGACGGATTATACGGCGAAGCAGACACTGCCGAAACCAACCTGGCAAACGAAAGCTGGCAAAACCTGTTTAACGACCCGATTCTTGACAGTTTAATTGCCGAAGGATTGAGAAACAACTTTGATTTGCAGGCTGCGGTTCAGCGTGTTGTTGCTGCCGAGTCGAATTTCTTGCAAAGCAAAGCAGCACTGGCGCCGTCGTTGTCGGGACAGGCCGGACATACTTACGTTAAAAACTCAGAGTCAACCAGTCCGAATGGTCCCGATCATTACAATGCATCGCAAATAGCTTTGCAAAGTAGTTGGGAAATCGACTTTTGGGGTAAACTGAACAACGCAAAAAAATCGGCCTACGCCAACTATTTGGCAACCGATGCAGCGCATAAAGCAGTGCAAACACGTTTGGTTGCCAACATCGCTTCGGTGTATTACAGTTTGCTGGCTTTGGATGCCAACCTGGCGATTACAAAAGAAACGGTAAAAAACAGTGCCGAACTGGTTGAAACCATGAAAGCATTAAAAGAAAGTGGAAGCGTAACGGGTGCTGCTGTTGTGCAAAGTGAAGCGGCGCGTTATGCCACCGAAGTTACCATTCCGGATATTGAGCAACAAATTCGTGAAAACGAAAATACACTTTGTATTCTTTTGGGCAGAACTCCGGGAAACGTAGAACGCGGAAAGCTGGAAAATCAGCAAGCGCACGAACTGTTGGAAGTTGGTGTACCTGCCGAGCTTTTGGATAACCGCCCCGATGTGATGCAGGCTGAATATAGTGTTATCAGTGCCTACCACATGACCAACAGTGCCAAAGCCTACTTCTACCCGGCGGTTACATTGACTGCAAGCGCCAGTTTAGAGTCGTTGGAATTTGGAGATCTTTTCGATCCGGCATCGTTCGCCGCCAATGTTGTGGGAGGTTTGGTTCAGCCAATTTTTAGCAAGCGGGCCAACAAAACACGTTTGGAAGTTGCCAAAGCCCAACAGGAAGAGGCGCTGCTAAACTTTAAAAGCACTTTGCTAAATGCCGGTGCTGAAGTAAACGATGCACTTAGCATGTACGATGCCTCGATGCAAAAGATAGACCTGCGCAACAAACAATTGGATGCGCTGGAGAAATCGGTTGACTATACCAAAGAGTTGCTGGTTTACGGCTCGGCAACCTACACCGAAGTTTTAAATGCACAGCAAAGTTTGCTGAATGCACAATTGAGCGATGTTAACGACCAGATTCAGCAATTGAACGCGGTAGTTTCCTTGTATCGCGCATTAGGCGGAGGTTGGAGATAGAATTTGAAAGACAAGTAGATTCATAACCAGAAGGGGGTCGTCCGGAAACGGATGGCCCTTTTTTATATCCTGTTTTCCCAGAAGAAGTTATTGGGCTCGCACTCTTTAAATCCGGCTTTTCGGTATAGGTTTTGTGCTTTAAAATTGTCGTGGCGCACCTCGAGGTTTATACGGCAGTATCCGTTTTCTTCGGCATACTTTTCAATACCTTTTAAAAGAAAGAGGCCAACTCCCTGCTGACGGAAATCGGGAGATACAATCAAATCGTGAATATTAATTAGCGGACTGGCTTTCCATGTAGAAAAATTCAGATTACAATTGGCCAAACCGGCAAAATCGTCGCCAATACAAACAAAAAAACCCATGTACGCCGAATGCCGTTTCAGACCTTCAATAATTTTCGGGCCAAGTCCTTCGGGCATTGGTTCGCTGATTCCCATTTCATCTTCCATGTAATCGTTTAAAAGATGAAGCACCTGCTCGCAATGAACAGGATTTTGCAAATCAACCTGAATGAGTTTCTTTTCCATTTATTGATGCTTTAATGCCAGAATGCTCTAATGCAATAATAGTTAAAATTAGTCATTTCTGCATTCCAACATTCGAATTCTCCGATATTCTAATATTCCATCAAATTTTATATCGCCAGGCATTAATATCATACTTTTTAATTCGCGTACCCAGCATTCGTTCGGTTATTTTCAGCATCTCAGCAGCTTTGGTAATGTTTCCTTTTGTGGTTGTTAAAGCTTCGCGTATCAGCTGCTTCTCTACCTGTTCAACGGTATACATCATTCCTCCTTTCGAGCTGGTATTCGAAGAATCGGCAGTCTGTAACGATGGCGGCAAATTGTAACTGTGTATAACTTTGTCGGTGCTTAAAATGCAAGCCCGCTCGATACAGTTCTCCAGTTCGCGAATGTTTCCCGGCCATCTGTAAACCATTAACATATCAAGCGCCGAAGTTGTAATACGTTTTATTTGTGTTTGATTGGCCTTGTTAAACTTGGTGATAAAATGATCGACAAGCAAAGGAATATCGTCGCGACGTTCGCGCAACGACGGAATATAAATCGGGAAAACATTTATACGGTAGTACAAATCTTCTCTAAACTCCTCCTCTAGAATCATTTCTTCCAGTTTTCGGTTGGTGGCACAAATTATCCGTACATCTGATTTTATGGTCTGGGTACCTCCTACCCGTTCAAACTCGCGCTGTTGAATCATTCGCAATAGTTTCACCTGTGTCGATAGCGGAATATCGCCAATCTCATCCAAAAATATAGTTCCACCATTTGCCAGCTCGAAGCGACCTTTTCGTTGTGTATCTGCTCCGGTAAAAGCACCTTTTTCGTGTCCGAACAATTCGCTCTCGATCAATGATTCCGGAAGTGCCGAGCAGTTCACTTTTATAAATGTTTTTCCTTTTCGCGTACTTGCTTCATGAATAGCATCGGCAACCAGTTCTTTACCTACCCCGCTCTCACCACGAATGAGCACGGTTGAAGCTGTTTTTCCCACCATCTGAACCAGCGAAAATACATCGCGCATTTTCCCCGAGTTACCGATCATGTTCATTTGCTTATGCCCGGAAATTTGACTTTCCAGCTCCAGATTCTTTTGCTTTAAAGCTTCCAGTTCTTCCAGTCGTTCCTGGCGGCGACGAGTAGCCCCAACCACCAACGATCCGATTATCGACAGTAAGCGGGTATCTTCATTCGAACCAATATATGGATTATAAACCCGGGTGTAACTGAGCGTTCCGGTAACTTTTCCTTCATCGATAACGGGTACACATACAAAAGTGAGTTCCTTTCCGTCTTTATAAAGTTCCTGGTTCGTCTTATTCAGAAATAACGACGATTTAGAAATCTTATCGACAACTACCGGTCGGCCCATTTCCACCACCTTTCCGGTAATTCCCTCGCCCAGTTTATATTTTGCACGCGCCTGTTGTGTACTATTCACACCATAGGCAGCTTCCATATAAATGCGTTCGTTCTCCCGGTTCAAAATGGTTAAAAAACAACTTTCGGCTTCCAGATATTCAGCCACCATTTTTACAATCCCATTCAAATCATTCTTTAATTGTTTGCTTTGAATGAGTCGCTGGCTAATATCAAAAAGCAAAGTCATCTCCGATAGACCATAGCACTCTTCCCCACCTTTTCTGCATTTAAATTCCATAGACAGTCTTCTTCCTAAATATTCGTCACTAACAAATTTCACTATTTAAACAGACAATTGTAAAACAACTAAACAATAACACGTCTTTTTAACACATTATTAATCTATATATTGTCATTTAGGAATGTATTTGTAATATATCTTATCAAAAACACACAAAAGCATTATTTGAATAATTGATCGGCAAACCATTTGACTTTATTACAAAAACCGTATTTTCGTTACTTCATTCAAATATTTCAAGAAAGTGTCAAAGAAATTAGTAATCATTCCAACCTATAACGAAAAGGAAAATGTTGAAAAGATGATCCGCAAGGTCTTCTCTTTGGAAATGCCTTTTCATTTGCTGATTGTAGAAGATAACTCGCCCGACGGAACAGCTGATATTGTGAAAGGCCTGATGAAGGAGTTTCCCGACCAGCTTCATATTCTCGAAAGAAAAGGGAAACTGGGTTTGGGTACCGCTTACATTGCCGGTTTTAAATGGGCGCTGGAAAGAGATTACGAAGCGGTTTGCGAAATGGATTGCGATTTTTCGCACAATCCGGACGACTTGCTGAGGCTTTTTACAGCCATTGACAATGGTGCCGATGTTGCTGTTGGCTCGCGTTACATTACCGGAATTAATGTGGTGAACTGGCCACTTGGCCGTGTACTGATGTCGTATTTTGCATCGATGTATGTGCGTATTGTTACGGGAATGGACGTGCGCGACACCACCGCCGGTTTTGTTTGCTGGAAACGAGAAGTACTGGAAACCATCGACCTCGACAAGATAAAACTGATCGGTTACGGATTCCAGATTGAGATGAAATTTACAGCCCACAAATTTGGCTTTAACATTCAGGAGGTTTCAATTGTATTTACCGACCGCCAGGAAGGAACATCGAAAATGAGCGGAGGTATTTTTAACGAAGCACTTTGGGGCGTTCTGAAAATGAAACTTCGTAGCTTCTCTCGAAAATACGAAAGGAATAATTAAGGATAAACGATGAATGATGAAATATAAATTGAGGCTGCCCGGTGCAGCCTTTTTTATTTTTAACTTGTAACAAAATACAGATTGTTTGTCTATGAAAGTAGAAAAACAAATCATGAGCCAACGGGATAAAAAATTTAGCCAGTTATTTGAAGACAACAAGGACCGCATTTACCGTATTTGCTGTTCGTATGTTCGTGGAGAACAAAACCGCCAGGATCTGTTTCAGGAAATTTTTATCAATGTTTGGAAAAACCTCGATTCGTTCAGAAGCGAAAGCCACATCAATACCTGGATCTACCGAATTTCAATAAATACTTCAATTAATTTTTGCCGGCTGCAAAACAAGAGCGACAAACGTTGTCAGGAAATAAAAAAGGATATCCTTTCGGATAGCGAGCAAGAACTTGCCATGAAATTCAGGCAGGATAAGGAACTCGAAAAAATGTTTGAAGCCATCAACCAACTTCCCCTTCTTGAAAAAACTATTGTGAGTTTACAACTTGAAGGAATAGACCACACAGGCATTGCTGAAGTTTGCGGATTAAGCGAAGGAAATGTTAGAGTTCGTTTTCACCGCATAAAAAAGAAACTTAAACAAATGATGGAGGAAAAAGAAAATGGATTTTGATCAGTTATCAGAAAAATACAGAACTATAAAATCGCCAGTTGAACCGTTATCAGCTAAAACCGTGGATTCAGGCGAAGCAAAGAGTCTTTTTGAAAAGATAAAAAAACACGATGCTTACTCAAAAAAACAATCGAAGCAGTTCTATATCATCACATCGGTTGTAGCCGTAGTTTATATTTTAGTATTCATAATCAATCCCGATCCGTACCTAACATTACAGAACCGGCTGGCGGGTTGTGCATTTATCCTCGCTTCGCTAATTCTTGCATTTCTATTTAAGAAAAAGCACAAACGAATTACAAATACCATGCTCCTATCTTCAACAAAAAGTTTTTTGGAGGAAGCCAAAAAAAGATTCCGGTTTTGGAATCGCGATCAATTGTGGCTCATTTTGGTGGTACTATTGGTTGATGTTGCCAGTGTGTTTTCAATTTCTAAATATTTCGATTTCCTGAGCCAAACGAATTCAATCATACTTGCACAACTTTTATATTTTGGCTTACTGACTTTTGGATTTTTCATGGGCAAAAAATCATGGACAAAAAACAAAAAACCAATACTTGATAAAATAGAAACGATGCTCAGCGAATTTGAACAATAAACCGGACTCGACGTTTGACAAAAGGTTGCTGAATTTCGTTACTGCAGACTAAAAAGGTCTCGGCGTATTTTAGTAACTTTGTTATAAAATCAAAATTCCGGGGAAATGAAAACGCTGATTAAAGACGCAACAATTGTAAACGAGGGACTGAAATTTAAAGGAAGTGTTTTAATTGATGGTGAAAAAATAGAGAAGATATTTCCCCACGCTGTTCCCGCCGATTTTGATACCAGCCAAACTGAAGTTATTGATGCCACGGGATTATTGCTGATCCCCGGAGCGATTGACGACCAGGTACACTTTCGTGAGCCGGGATTAACTCACAAAGGCGAAATTGCAACCGAAAGTAAAGCCGCTGCTGCAGGTGGTGTTACCACATACATGGAAATGCCCAACACCAATCCGCAAGCCGTTACACAGGAAGAATTGCAGAAAAAATTCGATAGAGCTGCTGAAGTTTCGGCAGTAAACTACTCATTTTACATGGGTGCCACCAACGACAACCTTGATGAAGTCTTAAAAACTGATCCATCGAAAGTGTGCGGAATAAAAGTTTTTATGGGCTCCTCAACCGGAAATATGTTGGTTGACGACGATGCCACCTTATCTGAAATTTTTAAAAATGCACCAACTTTAGTAGCCACCCACTGCGAAGACGAAGCAACAATAAAAGCCAATACCGAAATTGCACGTCAGCGTTATGGCGAGAACGTACCCATTTCGCGCCACTGCCACATTCGCAGCGACGAAGCTTGTTATAAATCGTCGTCGAAAGCAGTAGAACTGGCATCGAAATTCGATACGCGTTTACATATTCTACATCTTTCGTCGGCAAAAGAAATGAGTCTTTTTGCACCGGGAAAAGTGACTGACAAAAAAATTACAGCCGAAGTTTGTGTGCATCACCTGTGGTTCGACGAACGTGACTACATCGACTACGGAACACGCATAAAATGGAATCCGGCAGTAAAATGCGAGAAAGATAAAGTAGCACTTTGGGATGCTTTGCTGGCCGATAAAATTGACGTTATCGCCACCGACCACGCGCCACATACCCTGGAGGAAAAGAATAACTCGTACTTTAAAGCTCCATCGGGTGGACCGCTGGTTCAGCACTCATTGGTTGCCATGCTCGAGTTGAGCAAAAAAGGCTTCATTTCGGTAGAAAAAGTGATTGAAAAAATGTGTCATGCTCCGGCCGATCTATTCCGAGTGAACAAACGTGGTTACATTCGCGAAGGTTATTTTGCCGACCTTGTTTTGGTTGATCCTAACAAAAGCTGGATTGTTGCACCCGAAAATATCCTGTACAAATGTGGCTGGTCGCCATTCGAGCGAACCGAGTTTTCGAACCAGGTGGTAAGCACTTTTGTAAACGGTTTGAAAGTGTACGACAACAACCGGATCATTCATCCAAATTACGGGCAGGCGGTTACGTTTAATTTATAGTCCGTAGAACCATTCTAAAATATTCCCACACGTAAACCTATTTCGTAGTTATACGTTTATGACTGCACAACTTATTCGTTAAATAAGTTACACATTCATAAGGTGGTTTCTACTGTTGGAAATCACCTTATTCCGTTTTTTAATCTTCCAACATTTTCTGCGGTAATTCTTTGGTGGCCTTTGCCCCCAGCTTTTTAATATTCTCCACACGACGAACCAGGTTTCCGGCTCCGGTATGCAATTTATTTACGGCCGATTCGTATGTCTTCTGTGTGGTTGACAGGTTTTTACCTATGGTTTCCATATCGGCAATAAATCCCACAAACTTGTCGTAAAGCGCACCACCCTGTTTAGCAATTTCAATGGCATTTCGGGTTTGATTCTCCTGCTGCCAGATAGATGAAATGGTGCGCAACGTCGCCAGCAAAGTCGACGGACTTACGATCACCACTTTCTGATCCCAGGCAAAAGAAAATAATTCCTGATCTTCCTGAATTGCCACACTAAACGAAGCTTCAATTGGAATAAAAAGCAGCACAAAATCAGGCGAATTTAGCTTGCTCGCTGTTTGATAATGTTTTTCGCTGAGTCCTTTAATATGAGTTCTCAAACTCAAAAGATGCTCTTTTACAAACCGTACTCTCTCCTCCTCGTTTTCGGTATTTACTGCACGTTCATAGGCGATCATCGACACTTTCGAATCGACAATAATGTGTTTATTGTCCGGCAGGTTAATAACAATATCGGGCTGAATTCGTTTGCCTTCCTCAGTAGTATCGCTGAATTGTTTTTGGTAGCCCTGCTCTCCTTCATTTAATCCCGATCGCTCGAGAATACGTTCCAAAACCACCTCTCCCCAGTTACCTTGTTTTTTTACATCGCCTTTCAACGCTTTGGTCAGGTTGCTGGCTTCTTCACTAATTTTGTTGTTCAGGTCATATAACTTTTTCAGCTCAGCTTTCAAATCGGTCTGGTCTTTTAAACCTTGTTTGTAAGTATCGTCTACTTTTTTCTCAAAAAGCTGGATCTTTTCTTTGAGCGGATTTAATACCTCGCCAATGTTTTTCTGGTTAGCGGCAGTAAATTTCTCGCTGTTTTTCTCCAGAATTTTATTGGCTACATTTTCAAACTCAACCGTTAGTTTCTTCTGAATTTTTTCCAGTTCCTCTTTCTGCTCGTTTAACTTTTCTTCCTGGTTTTTAAACTGCACTTTGGCATTTTCGAGGCGCACATTCAAAGCTTTATTTTCTTCGCGGTAAGCCTGTAATTCTGCTTTCCACTCATCGGCTTCGGTTTTTAGCGCATTGTAACGCTCCTGCCAAACCAGCCCCTGTTTTTCGATTTCAGCTTTTTGCGCCAAAAACTCACTTTCCTTTTCAAAAAGCAATTTCCCGGCGTCGGCCTGCCCACTTTGCGCTTTCAATTTCAGGAAAAGAAATGCAACAATTCCGCCAACTACCACTCCTGCAACCAGATAAATAATTTCCATTTTGATTTTGTTTGAAACTTAAAAATACAAAAATGAAAAGAAGCCCAAAGGCGGAATAGAAAAAATAGTTTATTAAATTTTTGGGGCAGTTAATTTTTCTATTTTTAGGAGAAAATTACACGAATTTTATGGAGGTTAAAATTGAAGAAGGCTGGAAAAAACAGTTAAACGAAGAGTTTGCAAAGGATTATTTTACGGAATTAAGCGCGTTTGTTCGCGAAGAATATAAAACGCAGCGTATTTATCCTCCGGGTAAACTTATTTTTAATGCTTTTGACCAGTGCCCCTTTGAAAAACTAAAAGTGGTTATCATTGGTCAGGATCCATACCACGGGCCGGGGCAGGCACACGGACTTTGCTTTTCGGTGAACGATGGTATTCGTTTTCCTCCAAGTTTGCGTAATATTTTTAAGGAACTGAATAGCGATGTAGGCAAACCAATTCCCGAAACCGGCGATTTAACCGACTGGGCACGCCAGGGCGTTTTATTGCTCAACGCCACATTAACGGTTCGTGCACATCAGGCAGCTTCGCACCAAAAAAAGGGTTGGGAACAATTTACCGATGCGGTAATTGAAAAAATAAACGCGGAGAAAGAAAATGTGGTTTTTCTGCTTTGGGGAAATTATGCCATTAGCAAAAGCAAGTTTATCGATCAAGACAAACATTTTGTATTAACATCGGTGCATCCCTCGCCACTTTCGGCAAGCCGCGGATTTTTTGGCAACAAACATTTTAGCCGCACCAACGAATTTCTGGTTTCAAAAGGACTCGAACCAATAAACTGGTAAAAAAAATCAGCGGGTGACTATCCGTAAAAAACTTTAGTCACCCGCTGATTATTATAATAGTTGCAGTTAAAAACCGCAAATCCTTCTTACCACTTATAAACGATAGAATTGATGTTCATTCCGGCACCCACCGAACAGAAAATGGTGTAGTCGCCTTCGTTAACTTCATGTCCTTCCATTTTTCCTTTCACCACCAAATCAACCAGAGTTGGTACGGTTGCAGTAGATGAGTTACCCAATTTGTTAATGCTCATTGGCATAATTCCTTCGGGCACTTCTTTTTTACCGTACAGCTTTAACACACCGGCAAGAATTGCCTCGTCCATTTTTTCGTTGGCCTGATGGATAAATATCTTTTTAATATCATCCAGCTCAAGACCCGCTTTTTCGATGCTGTCTTTTACAACTCCAGGCACGGTTGTTATCGCATAAACGTACAACTTACGACCATCCATTTTTATAAACAACTCATCGCTTTCGAAATCGGGATTGCTTGATTCTCCCAAAATCAACAGGTTGGCATACTTAACAGAATCCGAGCGACTTGAATGTGACAAAATACCAACAGGTTCTTCGCTTTCAACGGCTTCAAGAACTGTTGCACCGGCACCATCGGCATAAATCATCGAATCGCGGTCGTGCGGATCGGAAATACGCGAAAGCGCATCAGCACCAACAACAACACCACGTTTTGCCAAACCACTTTTAATGTATGCATCAGCGGTAATCATTCCTTGTGTCCACCCCGGGCAACCCGAAATTACATCGTGGCAAAAACAAGCCGGATTTTTAATCTTCAGCTTCATTTTAACCTTGTTCGCCAAACTTGGCAACACATCGGTACGTACATTACCATCTAAGATATCGCCAAAATTATGGCACACAATAATAAAATCGAGGCTCTCCATGGAAACTTCGGCCGTTTTACAGGCATCTTCAACTGCCATTGCTGCAATATCCGATGTTACCAAATTGCTTTCCATGTAGCGGCGCTCTTCAATATTGGTAATCTCTTTTAACTTCTGAATAATCTCCTCATTACTTTTATCCTCAATCTTTTTCTTCGACGGAGTGTAAAATTCATTATTCAAGAAATGTGTATTCTTAATTATTTGAGTTGGAAGCGCACTTCCGGTACCAATAATTCTTGTATATGTTTGCTTTGCCATAATACGATTTAAGCTTTCGCTTTGTCTTTATATGTCTTTAATTCAAATTTTTCGCCATCGAAAACACCATATGAAAACGCTTTTATCCAGTCGCCAAGTATAACAAACCGGGTATTTTCGTTCATTTTTTCATTTACCAGCTTATGTCGATGGCCCATTATAAAATAATCTACAGGATTTGTCTGTAAAAAATCCGCGGCAAATTTATACATTCCATCTTTATTTGCCATAAAATCATCGTCATAATCCGCATTTGATAACCTACTGGACGCAGACCACTTATGTGCAATATTGAATGCAAAATTAGGGTGCAACCTCGAAAAAAGCCATCGCATGGTAGTGTTTGTAAATATCTTTTTCAGAAAAATATATCCTTTATCCGATGCATCGAGGCCATCGCCGTGAGCCAGAAAAAAGCGTTTTCCGTGTATTTCGCGTATAATATAATCGTGATGAACTTTGATTCCCGTTTCTTCGGCCAGGTAATCGTACACCCACATATCGTGGTTTCCGGTAAAAAAATGCACCGGAGTTCCTTTGTCGGTGAGATCGGCTAAACGTCCTAAGATACGTGTAAAACCGCGGGGAACAACCTTTTTGTATTCGTACCAGAAATCGAAAATGTCGCCCATCAGGTACAACTCTTCAACATCATCGCTTATATCGTCGAGCCAGCGGGCGAATAACAACTCACGCTCGCGGTTATTATTCAAAGCCGGAGCGCCAAGATGCACATCGGAGACAAAATATATTTTCCGTTTTTGTGTCAATTTACCGGTTTTATACTAGTCGAGAAGTTGAGCCAGTGCTTTGTCTAAAGCCGGTCCTTTAAGGTTTTTGGCAACAATTTCGCCCTCTTCGTTCAACAAGTAGTTAAACGGAACGCTTTGCACATTGTAAACAGCCGCAGCCAGTTTACTTCCTTCCATGTCGCCAACATTAGTCCAGGTCAACTTGTCCTGGTCGATTGCATCCACCCACTCGGCACGATTTACATCTACACTTACCTGGTAAATTTCGAAACCTTTGCGTTTGTATTTATTGTAAGCTTCAACCAAAACCGGGTTTTGAATGCGTGAAGCACGGTCGACAGCCGCCCAAAACTGTACCAAAACAACTTTTCCGCGTAACGACGAAAGCGCTACATCGTTTCCATCAGGGTCGGGTAAAAGAATATCAGGGCTGTTTGAACCTTGCTCCTGAATAAATTTGCGCATTTCTTCCGACTGTTGCTGACGTACAAACTGCAGGGTATTATTGTACAGTGCCTGAACTTGTTCTGATTTTGGGTAAATCGAATTCAAGGCCGAAGCGGCAGTTTTCATTACCTGCATATCGCTAACAATAAACTGGTTGTTCAATTTTTGATACAACGCCAAAACACTTGCCATTGAGAACGGATTCTCGCGCACAAAGTTTGTTGAGAACTCCACCTGCTCTTCAATGATTTTATCGTGCTCTTCAGCCCACAGTGGTCGTACATTATCATATTCCGGATTTCCGGCATACAAATTCTCTAACGATCTAAGCGAATCCAGTTTATGTCGGGTTTCTTTTAGTTTCGAATCCAACAATTTTACCTGGTCCGATCCGGCTGATCCTTCAACATTATATTCACGATCGAAATTAGCTGCATCGGCTTCAACAGTAACGGTTTCTGCCGAGTCAACCAGCAGTGTGATAAAACTCTGATCGTTAAGTTTTAAAAGGTAAAATGTAGGAATTCCGGTCATTGCCGAAATTTCGAACTCACCTTTTTTATTGATTTTTGTTTCTGCAATCTTTTTTAGCGAATTGGTGTGCAATTCTTCCAAAACAATAGTTTGGTCTTCGGCGTGCGTAATTTTACCACGGATTGTAAACTCCTTTTCTTTCTTACACCCCCCCAACACAAGCAGGGCAGCTACTAAAAAAAATAAAACTCTGTACGTCATGTTTTTCATTCGATTAATATAATCTACCAAAAAGGTATTGTAGTAAACGTGCAAATTGGTTTTAAACTTAAGTTATTTCCAAATATGCCCATATCGTTATAAAGGCGGTAAAATTAACAATTTTGAATACATCGAAAATAGCAATCAAAGAAAATAACAATTTTTATCGTTTCAATTGAGTACAAAGGCAATTGCAATGGCGTAAATAAACCGACTGATTTTATAGGATTTTCTGCAAGAAGGATAAAAAACGCCTTGTTTAGAGCATAATTTTGCCTCGATTCGACACTCCCTCTTTAATAGCTTTAAAATTTTCGATAGGTTTGTAGCGCAAAACATTTTATACAAAACCAGTGAAGATCCATTATTCGCTCGACGATTTTAAGGCCATTAATCCGGTGGTAACCATCGGTACTTTCGATGGGCTGCACAAAGGCCACCAGTCGGTTGTTGAAGAATTAAAACAACTGGCCAAAGAAATTAATGGCGAAACGGTGATCTTTACCTTTTATCCTCACCCGCGGGTGGTGACTTCGCCCAACGAAAAAAGCCTACGTTTGCTAACAACCAAGGAGGAGAAAATTAAGTTGTTTGAAAAGTTTGGCGTCGATCACCTGATCATTTATCCTTTTAACAAAGAATTTGCAGAGCTTTCGTACACCAATTTTGTAAAAGATATTTTGGTGAATAAAATTGGCACCCGTTGTTTGGTTGTGGGCTACGACCACCGCTTTGGGAAAAACCGCGAGGGCGGCTACGAATACCTGCTGGAATGCGCCGAAAAGAACAATTTTACGGTTAAAAAAACCGATGCACTGTCGGTTGAGGCCGAAAAGGTTAGTTCTACAAAGATCAGGGCAGCACTGCAATCGGGCGACATAAAAAAAGCCAATCAGTACCTGGGCTACGAATTCACTTTGCACGGAACCGTGGTAAAAGGAATGCAACTGGGCCGCAAACTGGGTTTTCCTACTGCAAACATTGAAGCATCGGATAAATACAAAATTATTCCGGGTTACGGTGTTTATGCTGTTTTAATTGAAATGGAAGACAAGCAGTATAAAGGAATGCTGAATATTGGCACGCGCCCAACTTTTAACAACAATGCCGACAATCGAAGTATAGAGGTGAATATTTTTGATTTTTCGGGCGATATGTACGGCGATAATGTCACGCTAATTTTTATCGATAAAATAAGGGAAGAGCAGAAATTCGCTGGTGTTGAGGCTTTGGTGGAGCAATTGAAAACCGACAAAAAAGTAGCGATCGAACTTCTTACCGACTACTAATCTCTCTTTAACAAACTGCAGCTTATTGGCAAATGATCGGACATTCGGTAGTCGAGCGTCTCAAAATTGTACGACTCAAACCGGTCGCCATGCAAAATATAATCAATACGAAACGAAGGCAACTTACCAATGTAAGTGCGCCCTATTCCACTTCCCGAATTCACAAAAGCATCAGTTAATCCATCGGCCAAAGTGTGGTACGAAAACGAAACCGGCGTATCGTTAAAATCGCCACATATAATTACGTTGTGAGGCGACTGATCGATGAATTTACGGATTTCGCGCACCTGCTTCGCTCGCAGCTGAAAGGCCTCACGAAATTTCGCGCTCATTTCTTTCACTTCTTCAATGTCCTTTTCCTCGTTTATTCCCGGCGATTCAATAATTGAATATTTCTCCGGATCGATGTGATACGATTGTAAATGAATATTGAAAATACGGACAGTGTCCGAATCGATTAAAACATCGGTATAAATGGTGATATTTCGGGAATCTTCAAATCGGATTTCGCCCATATCCAAAATCGGATAGCGGGTCATGGTAACCGAACCGTAACTCGTGCTCGAACGTGCAAACTGATAGTGTTTTATCGATTCAAGATCTTTTACGGTTTGTGCCAAATTGAAAATATTGTTCTTTCGCAAACGGGCTTCCTGCAAACAAATAATATCGGCCTTTTGGTCGGCCAAAAATGAAATGATCTTTGTTGCGTTTTCTTTCTGCGTTCCGCTGGTGTCGGCCACAAAATGTTTCACGTTGTACGACACAACTTTAATATTCGCCTCTTCGCTGCTTTTGCCTTTCATCTGCATAAATCGTGTAAAGTAGCCCCAGCCAATCAGTACCATTCCAACCGACAACAAGGTATATTTCGGCTTAAACAAAATCCAGAGAACAATAAACAGGAGATTGCCGCCCAGCAAAAACGGATAAGCCATTCCGAATATCGACGGCAGCCAATACTTATCGGGCGCGATGTACACCGAAAGATACGATACCGCAAGGGCCAGCGCCAAAAGTATGTTGACAAGAAACAATATGTTACGGAGTGCTTTTCTCACAATGTTGATTTAGTTGTCTGCAAAATAAAAAATCGTTCGCAATAACAAACGCAAAAAAATGAATTTCATGATGTGCTCACAGTTTATTTTTGACATTTCAACATGCGGTTTTTTCCATTCAAATCGCGGCGTAATTCTATCGACTTAAATCCCAATTGCTTAACAAGCGCCACCATTTCATCTCCCAAATTTTCGTTGATCTCAAAAAACAGGTAGCCGCTTTCTTTTAATTGTTTTGATGCAAACTGTGCAATAGTGCGGTAAAAAATCAGCGGATCGGTATCGCTCACAAACAAAGCTATTTCGGGTTCGTGCTCCAATACGTTGGCTTCCATTAGTTTTTTCTCGCGTTCCATCACATATGGCGGGTTACTTACAATTACATCATATTGCAGCCACGAACGCTCCGGCCACTTTAATATATCGGCGTGTTCAAATGCAACATCCAGCTTATTTTTTTTCGCATTTTCTGTAGCAATCAGCAATGCCTTTTCCGATACATCTACTGCCATCACCTCAGCAGTGGGCAGCTCATTTTTTAGGGCAAGAGGAATACAACCACTTCCGGTGCCAATATCCAGAATTTTTGCAGACGCCGGAATTTCGGTTTTGCAAATCCACTCCACCAATTCTTCGGTTTCCGGTCGCGGAATCAAAACGCCCGGCTGAACGTTGAGTTCTAAATCGTAAAATTCGGCAACACCCAAAATATATTGTATGGGTTCGTGTGTTTTCAATCGCTCAACAATCGCTTTTATCTCGTCCGATTCAGAGGTTTCCAACACGCGGTCTTTCTCCACAATCATCTGCGTGTACGACAATCCCAACACCTTATTCATTATCATTTGTATAAACCCTGAAATTTCAGTTTCTGGATAATGCGGCGCCAATTCTGCCCGGATATATTGAATAGTTTTCTGCATTGTGTACTTTTGTAGTTGCAAATTTAGTCTTTCCTTGAAAATGACAACCGAAGAAAAATATATGGCTCGCTGTATCGAGCTGGCCCGAATGGGTGCCGGACATGTTTCGCCAAACCCGATGGTTGGATGTGTAATCGTTCATTCCGACCGGATAATCGGCGAAGGATTTCACCAGAAACACGGACAGGCTCATGCCGAAGTAAACGCCATAAACTCGGTTACCGATCCGGGAAAACTAAAAGAAAGTACGATTTATGTTTCGCTGGAACCTTGTGCACATTACGGTTTAACGCCCCCTTGTTCCGATCTGATCATTCAGAAACAAATTCCGCGCGTTGTAGTTGGCAGTATCGATCCGTTTGCGAAAGTGGCCGGAAAAGGAATTGAAAGATTGAAAAATGCCGGTGTTGAAGTAAAAACAGGTATTCTGAAAGAAGAGTGCGACGAGCTGAACCGGCGCTTTTTTACATTTCACCAAAAACAACGTCCTTACATTTTACTGAAATGGGCACAAACTTCTGATGGGTTTATTGATAAAGACCGAAGTGCTGAAGACTACGGCGAACCAACCTGGATTACCGGGCCACGGGCATTGTTGCGGGTTCATCAAATGCGGGCCGAAGAAGATGCAATTATGGTGGGTACCAACACCGCCGAGAAAGATAATCCGTCATTAACGGTACGACTGATAAAAGGGAAAAATCCATTGCGAATTGTGCTCGACCGCCAGTTGCGTTTGGATAAAAAGCTGAACCTGTTCGACAATTCAACCGAGACAATCGTTTTTAACGGGCTTGAAAACCATAGCTATAAAAACACCGAATTCATAAAAATTGATTTCACCGATCAGCTTCTTCCTCAGATTTTGGAAGTACTTCATCAAAAAAATGTGCTTTCGTTAATTGTTGAAGGGGGGCAGCAATTACTCTCTACTTTTATCGAAGCCGGTTTATGGGACGAAGCACATGTTTATACCGGACACACCTATTTTGGTAATGGCATAAAAGGACCTTCGTTGTCCGTAGTTTCCGGGCAATCGGAATCAATTGGAAAAGATAAATTGGTAATTTACAGAAATACTAATGGTTAGAATCTCTTCAAACTTTGGCAAACTAAAATTATGAAGCGACAATAGAAATGTTAAGATTTACTGCCTGCCGGCGGCCATCATTTTTGGCTTGAACCAAAAACGATGCAAAAAGTTCAAGGCTGCTTTTGATCTTTACCCTTCGTTTTCATAAAACCTAAGTTCGGACGGGTGATCTCCTCGCTCACTCGGAGCTTCCCGCTCTCACTAAGGTTCTATTTCAACTCCAGGCAAAGACCAAAAGAGGCCGTCCAAAAATGTAACGTCAGCTGCATCGAAGCCTGGCCTCGGTCGGTGAGCCGGAAAACAAGTGGTGACGGCGTTAAAAAATTACTGATGTTTGAGGAGGTACGACGAGTTTCAGGAATTTTAGCCGGCATCATGTAGCTTTTCCGAGCGAAGCGGGCGCAGCCTTGGGTTTTCTGTCTACTGTTTGGGCTAAGCCAAAGAGTAGAATCGGCCCGATACCTTAGATTTACACCTATAGTTTCAAATATAGCAAAGATGTAATTTTGAAATAAACAAAACATATTAAAAAGAAAGGAAATCCAGGCAGTAAACTATCGTCCGATCTAAGAGTAACTTAACGTCC
>Ga0207717_100081_pt1 | contig 27164 bp, 25 predicted proteins | sample TtanPargueraPR_2_FD_187745 | JGI IMG/M metagenome (GOLD analysis project Ga0207717, IMG submission 187745) | Aerobic enrichment media microbial communities from Bioluminiscent Bay, La Parguera, Puerto Rico - Tt and P2 (2) (SPAdes) | ecosystem: Environmental > Aquatic > Marine > Unclassified ...
AACATGGACGAGGCAGGCGACAAGCTGCTCGACATGATGGTTCGCACCGCCAACGGTCGTCTGACCGCGGCCGAGGCTCTCGGTCACCGCGAGTTCATCATGACCAAGCTCTACGAGTCTGCGTAAGTAGAAGAAGCTTTACTCTACTTATCCCACCTTCTTCCAGTCAGTCTGCCTATTCTGGGCAGGCTGGCTGGAAGTACATTGCCGGTTTTCTCCTCTTTTCCGTCGCGCACGGTAAACCTTGTTTGCGGCTTTTTCAAATCAGTTCAACATTTTCAAAATATAAAAAGATAGAGTTGATAGATTCTTGCGCTCCAGCAGTTCGTGTGAGTATAGTAAATCTTGTGGCTTTGACCGAAGAGCAGCCGTGATGACCGTTGCTAACCAGCTAATTGCTGCGCTTTGCTATCTCTCGCGCCAGATCCATTTCCCCCGGTGTTTGCCGTGCTCTCCCCAACAAAAAAATGGCTGAAAAAGTTGAGCGTGGTACTGCAGGGGCAGTGCATATCGGTTTGTGCGGCTGAGTCGAAAAGCGGACTGGATGATAAAGTGAAATCAGTCACTCTCTGTACAGGAGGTACCTGTGATTCAAGTCAATGTTTGTCTTATATCCATTCTTCAGAACAACCGCTTCCACGAGAAGGCGATTACCCTGGAGGAGCCGGCCAATATACAGTCACTTCTTAAAGAGATTGCTCTTCATGATCGTGAGGTTGAGGGAATCTACGTCAATGGGCGTAGCTCCACTTTTGAACAGGGATTATCCGATGGCGATCGGGTGACGTTTATGCCAGTTATTGGTGGCGGCTGATCAACATGATGCCAGATGCAGTGTTGATCCCGGCCCATGGTATTTGGGGTCGGGATTTTTTTCAGCCAGCAATGGACTGAAAAAAGTGGCAGAGAAACTTTCAATATTATGCCTATATCTGTAGAAAATGATTACACTCTGAGGAATTTGCCATCTCCAGAGCAGAGTGTGGCTGGTTCAGCGGTTTGGTGACTGGAGCGAGTGCCAAAAACAGGAAATGATCAGCGGAGCACACTTAATCGGCGATATATTCTACCCAAGATCAGTGTCTCGCCAGAGGTGAAACGAACAGACGTTATGTACGAAGCAACAATTCAGGATATTTTGCAAAAAGTCCAGGATGGCACCATTGAGATTGATGTTGCCATGCAGCAGCTTAAACATCTTCCTTACGAAGATCTGGGGTTTGCCAATATAGACCATCATCGACATCTGCGCACAGGTTACCCGGAGGTAATTTACGGCCAGGGCAAAACGGTAGAGCAATTTGTGGCTATTGTTCAAGTCCTGCTGGCTAAAGGGGTTAATGTTCTCGCAACCAGAGTTACCAGGGAAATGTATGAGGCGACCGCTTCGCTTCTGGATGATGTTACCTACAGCGAATCAGCACGGGTGCTGATATACAAGCAGCAGCCGTACCAGCAGTCCAGAGCGAAACTGTTGATTGCCACCGGCGGCACTTCCGATCTGCCTGTGGCTGAAGAGGCGGCCTTGACTGCTGAAGTCCTCGGCTGCCAGGTTATCCGGCTGTACGATGTTGGTGTCGCTGGTATACATCGTCTGCTGGCCAGGCGTTCCCTGCTTGATGAAGCAAGTGTAATTATTGCAGTGGCAGGCATGGAAGGCGCCTTACCCAGTGTGGTAGGAGGGCTGGTGGAATGCCCTGTTATTGCGGTACCCACCTCCATTGGCTACGGAGCGCACTTTGATGGACTGGCCTCGTTGCTGGCCATGTTGAACAGTTGTGCCAGCGGCATCGGGGTGGTGAATATCGATAACGGTTTTGGTGCAGGCTATCTTGCCTCCTCGATTATTCGTCAGATAGAGCGCGGAGAATCACCTGGAGATTCAAAAGAAAAGAACAGCTTCCCTGGGCAACGCTCCGGGAGCGGTTGCAGGGGATAATCCGTTGCGGTCGTTGCCTGGCAACTCTGCGACCACTTCCTGAAAAGATTCTCGCCACCGGGTTATTTTTTGTGTGAACCAGAGAACATTCGGTACTCAAGCGGAATGAAAACTGGTTGAAATCAGCACAGCGAGAGATTTTTCTTGCTGCCCGCAAGGGGTGTGGTAAAGATGTGCTGATGATTACAGGATATTTTTTTATTATTGCTGCCGCCACTTGCTGGGGGCTGATTGGTATATTTTCAGGTTTTGCCTTCTCCCAGGGTATGCAACCCATGGAGGTGGCGTTCTGGCGGGCGGTTATTGCCTGGGGCTGCTTTGCGGTTCAGGCGTTCTACTCCAGGCAGCTGCGGCTTGATGCGAAAGACCTGCCGCTGCTTTCTGTATTCGCCTTGCTTGGAATTTCGCTTTTCTACATTGCCTATCAGTATGCGGTAAAGACCGGAGGCGCAGCCTTTGCTTCGGTATTGCTCTATACAGCACCTGCCTGGGTGGTCATCTGCTCGTATTTCTTTTATCGTGAAAAACTGACTGCTGTGAAAATTGCCGCAGTCGCCCTGGTAATCTCCGGTGTGTTTTTGATTTCCAAATCAGGTGGAGCGGAGAGTGGTTCAGTTTCAATCAGCATGGTGGCCCTGATCTCGGGTCTCGCTTCCGGCTTTTGCTATTCGCTCTATTACACTATCGGCAAACATTTTTCCGGCAAATATACTTCCGCCAATCTGTTTTTGTATCTTTTGCCCATTGGCGCCCTGGGAATTTTACCGTTCGTTGAATTCGGTCCCAAGACCGCTGAGGCCTGGCTGGCGCTGGTCGGTCTGGCTGTTGTTTCCACCTTTATCGCCAATTTCTGCTATTACAAAGGAATCCAGCTTCTGGAAGCGGGGAGGGCATCCATCGTCGCCACTTTGGAGCCGGTTGTGGCTGCAGTAACCGCCTTTATTTTCTTTGGTGAATACTTCACTGTGGTCGGCTATCTCGGAGCCTCACTCATCATTGTGGCGGTATTGGCCACAATCCTGGAGAATTAGACAGTTTTGTACCCAGCATCCTCTCTGGCTGGTGCCGATTCGGTTTAGGGGCAGGGTTTCAGATTCCAGATTTCCCTGGCATACTCAGTTATGGTGCGGTCTGAGGAAAATTTCCCCATCCTGGCCACGTTGAGAATAGCCTTCTCCGCCCACTGCTGAGGTTGTGCATAGAGCATACTCACCTGCTGCTGGGTGTCGATATAGTCTTGTAAGTCAGCAAGGTGACAGTAGAAGTCGCCACCATGCATGATTGAATTGTAGATGTCATTGAACTGGCCAGGTACTTCCTGACAAAACATATCACCGTTTAGGGCATCCATTACTCGCCTGATGTTTGGGTTGTTGGCGTAATAGTCCCATGGGTTGTAGCTGTTTTCGCAGCGCATTCTCTCGATATCTGCGATTTGAAGGCCGAAGATGAAGATGTTGTCGCGGCCTACCTCTTCCATGATTTCGACGTTAGCACCATCCAGGGTGCCGACAGTGAGCGCGCCATTTAGGCTCAGTTTCATGTTGCAGGTCCCGGATGCCTCCGTACCCGCTGTGGAGATCTGCTCACTGAGATCTGCCGCCGGGATAATCTTTTCCGCCAGGGTGACACTGTAATCGGGGAGCATCACTACCTTGAGATATTTCTTGCTGCGCTTGTCATTGTTGACCACCTGGGCAACGTTGTTGATGAGTTTGATGATGAGCTTGGCCATACCGTATCCTGGTGCAGTCTTGCCTGCAAAAACGTGTGTACGGGGGACCTCCGGTATCTCCTGGTCCTCCACAATAGCGAGGTAGCAATGGATGATGTTGAAGACATTGAGCAGTTGCCGTTTATACTCATGAATACGCTTGAGCTGGATATCAAAGAGCGTGTCAGGTTTGACCTTGATCCCGGTCCTGGTGTGGATAAATTTTGCCAGCTGTTGTTTGTTCACCGCTTTAACCTCCATAAACTTCTTCTGAAAGTGTTCTTCAGTGGCAAAGTCAACAAGACGATTCAGGTTATCGAGGTTGGTTATCCACTGATTGCCAATGGTTCTGGTAATCAGTTTCGATAGTGCGGGATTGGCTTTGCGCAGCCAGCGTCGCTGACTGATACCGTTGGTCTTGTTGTGGAAGCGCTCAGGTCGCATGGCGGCGAAGTCCGGGAACAGGGAAGTGCGCACCAGGTGGCTGTGCATGGCGGCGACACCGTTTATCGAGTGGCTGCCCACAATCGCCAAGTGTGCCATATTGATCTGTTTTCCGCCTTGTTCCTCGATCAGCGACATGCGTGTCGGGGCATTTTCATCGTGGGGAAGGCGTATCTTGACCCTTTCCAGAAAACGATGATTGATCTCAAAAATGATCTGCAGATGTCGTGGCAATACCCGTTCAAACAGGGAAACCGGCCATTTCTCCAAGGCTTCAGGCAACAGAGTGTGGTTGGTATAGGAGCAGGTCCTCTCGGTGACCGCCCAGGCTGTCTCCCAAGGAAGCGAGTGATCGTCAACCAGCGTTCGCATCAGTTCCGCCACAGCAAGCGATGGCGAAGTGTCATTCATGTGGATCGCTACCTGTTCAGGCAATCTGGCAAGATCGGTGTACTCCTGTAAAAAACGCCGTATCAGATCCTGTACTGAGCAGGCAACCAGAAAGTACTCCTGAATAAGCCGCAACTCCTTGGCCTGGGTAGCGGAATCCGACGGAGTGAGCACCTTGGAGATAGCCTCGGTGGAAAGCTTCTGATTCACAGCCTGGAAATAGTCGCCATCGTCAGAGATCGACATATCGAACTCGTCCGAGGCCCTGGCCGAGAAGAGACGGAGGTAATTGACGCTTCTTCCGCCATAGCCAACGATGGGCATGTCATGGGGTACCCCGACAATGTGCTGCCTATCGAGCCATACCGGCTTGTAGTACCCTCTGGTACTCTGGCAATGGTCGATTCGGCCATAGATCGGAACCTTACAGAAATCCCTTGAACGGCAAATGAGCCAGGGGTTGATTTCACCGTCCCAGATTCCTGGTTTTTCGAGTTGGTAACCGTTGGCGATTTCCTGTCGGAACAGCCCGAACTGGTAGTTGAGTCCATAGCCGTAACCGGGCATCCCCGTGGTGGCCAATGAGTCGAGAAAACATGCTGCGAGCCGGCCAAGGCCGCCGTTGCCGAGGGCTGCCTCGAGTTCGCTTTCCCGGAGCTCATCAAGATCAACGCCCATCTGTTTCACCGTGCTTTCGACTAGATCAAAAATGCCAAGATTGAGGAGGTTGTTGCCGAGCGAACGGCCGATCAGAAATTCCATGGAGAGGTAATACAGACGTTTGGCCCTGTGTTCATGGTAGCGGTCGCTGGTGCTGATCAGACCATCGATGAGATCTTCACGGATAGCCAGGGAGAGGGCTCGGGTCAACTCCTGCGTGGTCGCTTTCTCCAGCGAGGTACCACAATTGTATTTGAGGTAGTGCAGAATCTTGTCCCTGAAGGCAGTGACGTCGCTGCTCGCCTTTTTACTGGTCTGTGCATGCTCCTTCTGCGTTGTCCTCATAGTACCTCCCTTAAGGCTAATATTCGCCGCTCTATCCACGCCGGTATTCGCGGCTATGTTTGTGCACTATTGCACTTGCGCGAGTACCTGAGAGAAGATGAGTGCAGAAATCAGTCGCTACAGATAGCAGATGAATTGTTGTATTCTATCGCCTCAAGAATTGTTGTCGTTCTTGTGGCGGTGGCATTCGATGTAGCAGAGCGGTCTGGGAAAGCACAATTTTTCAAGACAATATCAGTATATCGAATATTGCGGGAATGGGTATGCTTTCGATTCATATCCTTGGCTCTTTTTTGAATTCAGAAGATTTATCTATTGGTGACCCCCGCAGGGTAGGGAGCGGGGTGGTAATTTGTTAGGTATGGCGATTTACATGGATCGCTGCCAGATAGAGAGTGGGAGGGTGAATATGGGTTAGGTGCAAGGGGGATTGAAATCGTCCCGCTCTATACTTGTGCGTGGCATTGGATCGAACAGCACGGAACTGTTGGACGATAGCCATTTTGAGCTGTCTTGTTGCAATGCGTAAAAAGCAGCGTGAAAAGATCAAGCTGGATCAGCAGAACGACAAGGTAAGCTTTTTCACTGGAATGACGGTCGCCGCTGCCTGGCTGGAAAAGTAGGGACAAAGCTGGCCAAGAAATAGGGTTAACGCTCAGGGAAGTCGGTTTCCCCGGATTTGTTCTTTTCGGTCTGGTCGGTGAGTGACTGGATTGCCTCGATCAGTACCTGTTTCTTGACAGGTTTGGTGATATGCATGGTGCATCCGGCAGCAAGGCTTGCTTTTTTGTCGGCTTGCTGGGCATGTGCTGTGAGGGCAATGATCGGTATCGGCTGCTTGCCGACCTCTTGTTCATGGCGGCGAATTATTCTGGTGGCACTGTGGCCATCCATTTTCGGCATCTGCACGTCCATCAGTACCAGATCGTAGTTGCCGGTCATATATTTTTCAACAGCGACTTCGCCGTTTTCAGCAACATCCAGAGTGCATGGAACCTTTTGTAGAAATGCGGCGATGAGCATCCTGTTGTTTGCCACATCTTCGGCCAATAATATGCGAAGCGGTGCAGTCCGCGGTTCGGGCTCGAGCTTGTCAGCGTCAACCTTTACAATATGCTCTTCATCGAATTCGGGGTCCGCCCAATTGTGGCGCTTTCGATCGATTGTAAAACAGGCAGTAAAGGTGAAGCAACTGCCCCCCGCTGGTTCGCTCTTCACAGAGATTTCCCCCTGCATCATGTGTACAAGGGTTTTGCAGATTGCCAAGCCGAGGCCTGACCCACCATACTCACGTGTAATACGGGAATCCGCCTGGGAAAAGCTCTTAAATATTTCATTTTGCTTGTCTAACGGAATACCGATTCCGGTGTCGTTGATATCAAATCGGAGCTTTGCCAGTCCCGTGTTTTTCTCGTAGCGGATGCTGGAAACAGTGGTTGTGACAGCACCCTTTCCTGTGAACTTCACGCTGTTGCCCAGCAGGTTGATGAGAATCTGCTTGACTCGTTTGGGGTCGCCGAGCAGCGAGAGGGGCACGTCTTTGGCGATGGAGTAGGTGATATCGAGTTGTTTTGTTCTGGCGGTGTGCCGAACGATGGAGGTGACGTTTTTTACCAGGGCCTCCAGGTTGAAGGGAGTGGAGGCCAGGTGTATCTCACCTGTTTCTATTCGATCGATATCCAGCAAATCGTCGATGATATTGATCAGATGGTCACCGGCTGCCCTGCTGAGATCGACATATCTTTTTTGATTTTCAGTAAGTTCTGACTCTGTCAGCAGATCGGCCATGCCATGGATGGCGTTCAAAGGAGTGCGTACCTCGTGACTGAGTTTGGCCAGGAAGTCGCTTTTGGCGTTGTTGGCTTTTTCAGCAGCGAGTTTTGCTTGGTGCAGGGCGGTGATCGCCGCTTTGTGGCTGGACATATCCCTAAGAATTGCAGTGAAGATGAGTTTATTCTCATATTGCACTTCGCTGACTGAGAGTTGCAGCGGGAAAATCCTGCCGTTCTTGGTTATGCCATGTACCTCTTTCGTCGCGCCAATAACCTTGGTGGACCTGGTGGTCAGGTACCTGGTCAGGTAGTGCGGGTGACTTTCCCGGTACGGATTGGGCATAAGCATGGTGACATTCTTGCCTTCAACCTCAAAAAGCATCCAGCCGAACATCTTTTCCGCTGCCGGGTTGATGGAAAGAATCGTGCCGGTGATATCTATGGAGATGATAGCGTCTGCCGCCGCGTCAAGAATGGCCTGAAAGCGGTTGGAGATGCGGGTCAGGGTCGCCACCCGGTCTTTGATCCTGCTCTCAAGAAGTATGTTGGCGTGACGCATCTGCTGCTGGCTTTTGATAGTTTGGGTCACGTCTTTGACAACAAAAACAATAAAAAGATCCTCATCGCCAAGTTTGGTACTGATCCCCGATATTTCCAGGTGGATAATGGTGCCGTCTTGATCGTACGTATATACCGACTTGGGCAACCTGCCTTTACGAGACACCAGCTGAAAGGGATGTTGGTGTAACGGGATTGGTCTAGAATCAAGATCCACGGCGAGAATCTCGGTAATGTCCCTGCCGAGTATGCTGGCGGTGTCCCGCTGCAGAATATCTGCCAACCGGTTGTTGCACCACTGTATCTGGCCATGAGCGTTGGTCCAGAGTATTGCTTCATTGATGGAGTTGACTGCAACCTCCATCTGAGACAGTGCTTTCTGGATGTTGAAAACGGTCTGCTGCACTTGTGTCGCTCCTGCAAAGAATTGTTGGGCGGCTGCTATAGGCGGCCATCCCTTGGGTACAACCTGGATCACCGGAACTGTCTCTTATGATTGTGGCGACTCGTATTGTGCCAGGACCAATTCCGCTTCCCTGGGGCGGAAGCCCTTGAGCTGGCTCGCAGAACCAAGCAATATCGGCAGTGCTACCCCGATTATATACTGGCTATCATTTTGCGGTCCTAAGATCAAATCAATTCCCCGGAAGCTAACAGACTGAGCATTACAGGCTCGTGCAGATGCTGGTCCCTATAACTTCCAATGCAATCTCAAACAGCTAGCTCGTAACAAAATGAGGGCACTAACAAAAAAAGCTCTTGACTCTAATTTCTACGGGGTGTAGCAATACAGTATTAATGCGGTATCAATAAGGGGATTGATATGTATACAATTGACCGAGATCTTGATCAACCACTCTATATCCAGATTCGTAACAGTATCGAGCAGGCTATCTTGCGAGGTGAACTGAAAACGGGTGATCGACTCCCACCCGTCACGGTTCTGGCCAAGGATATAGGAGTTACCCAGGCGACTATCCGACGAGCGTTGAAGGATCTCGGAGCTGCAGGGTATACCACCTGTCACGTTGGGCGGGGCACCTTTATCCGTGACCCTGAACAAGATACAGAAAAAGCAGATGAAGATGATCGCGCTGGCCAGGACAGAGGCACAGAGCGATTGGCAGGCAGTCCGAGGCATGGGTTCAGGCCCCGGGAGCGTGCCGCCAGGATGTTGCGAACAGGTATCAGTAAAGCCCTCTCCGACATAATGCCCATGGCCCATCGTGAGGGAATTATTGCCCTTACCAGAGGAGTACCGGACGGCAACCACCTTCCGCCCAAATTCGTGGAAGAGGTGTGCAGTATGGCCTTGGCCGATGGCGGCATACAGTATGCGGCGGCGACCGACCCGGAGGGCGACTATGAGTTGAGAAAAGAGATCGCCCGGCGGGCAAGTCAGGATGGTTCTGTGGTGACACCGGAGATGGTACTCATTACCAACGGTGTTTCTCAGTCAATTACCCTGATAGCCCAGGCGACGACCGAAGAGCGTAATCATGTGATCTGTGAGACTCCCTGCTTTCAGGGGCTGCCGAATTCATTCACCGCCATGGGCCACTGGGTGGATAGCGTGCAGCGTGATGAGCAAGGACCGGTGATGTCCCAGCTTGAGCGTTTCAGTCGATATTCGTCGCATCTCTTGTATCTCTGTCCGTATGTTCATAACCCCATGGGTACGGATCTGAGTGCTGACCGCTACATGCAACTGGTTGACTGGGCAAAAAGGACCAACAGCATTATCGTGGCCGATGAAATTTTCCGTGAATTGCGCTTTGAAAAGAGCCGTCTGCCTAGCCTGTTGAAAGACCTGGGTGCGGAGCAGACAATCGTGGTCAGTTCCCTGTCCAAGTCAGTCATGCCCGGCTTGCGCCTCGGGTGGCTTATCACCTCGGCGCGAAGAGTACAGGAATTGGCGCAACTCAAACGGCTCATGGACCATTCCACCCCGGCGATCACCCAGGGGATGGCACTGCAGATTCTGATTTCCGGTAAATTTGATGAGCACGTGTTGCAGATGCGGCAGCTCTATAGCCGCCGAATGGAGGTCCTGCTGCAATCGCTTAAGCGATTGATGCCCCAAGGGGTACGCTGGTCCCAGCCCGCTGGCGGTTTCTCGATATTGCTAGAGTTGCCCAAGGGCTACTCCAGCGTGGCCCTATTGCTCTCCGCCATTGAAAAGGGTGTCTCGTTTTTGCCCGCACCGCTTTTTGATATTGATCAGCGCTACGTCAACTGTCTTCGGATATCCACGGCCTGGGTGGATGAGAATGAGATCAAGGAGGGCATTGAGCTGCTGGCGGATACCATTGAACAGTTCATTCAGGCACCGTTTTCCGAGACAGGCCTGAGTGGTTTGGGCGGTTTTCAATAAAGAGAGTTTGTCGCCAGAAAAGGTACCCGCAATAGCTGGAGGCATATATGAAATATTGTTTCATTCCGATAGGTCCGGCGCATCGTGAACCGGTGATGGCAATTTTCAACTATTACATCGAACATTCCATGGCCGCCTATCGGCAGGATGCCTTGCCACAGGAGGCCTTCGACCACATTCTGAAAAGAATTCAGGGCTATCCGGCTTATGTGGCACAGGCCGATGATCGCACTATCCTAGGGTTTGCCTTCTTATCCGCCCACAAGGAAATAGTGGAATTTTCCCATACGGCGGACTTCACCTGTTTTCTCCATCCAGACAAGCTGGGGGCAGGGGTGGGCAGTGCCATTCTCGGTAAGCTTGAGGCTGAGGCGAAAAAGGATGGTATCACCAACATTCTCGCTTCTATTTCCTCATTCAACGAACGTAGCCTCGCTTTTCATGAAAAGCACGGCTTCAAGCAGTGCGGAAGGTTCTGTGGCGTAGGTAAGAAGAACGGTCGAAATTTTGACACTGTATGGATGCAGAAAATCCTTTTCTGACAGCAGGTCGCCTGCTCGTGCAGGACGTTTGCAATCGATGTGCACGGGCTGTTGTGTATGCATTGAGATCTCATGATAAATCAAGCCGGTTGCCGTATTGGCCAGCGGCGAGGAGTAGCTATGAATCATTATGTCATCGAAGCAGTTTTGAAAGAAAAGAGGCAGGATATGCTGGAGGAGGCCCAACGGTTGCGGCGTATTCGGGAATATGAAGAACATGTACTGGCCACCGCTGTCAGTAGCCCAGCCCCGCTTCGACACAACGTGGTCGGTTCCCTGGAAGTTGCCCTGGGTAATCTGCTTATCAGGGTTGGTCTCTGGCTGACCAAAAGACCAATGCGCAGAGGCTATGCACAGGCTTGTAAGGGGTAGTATGACGCTTTTGGTAAGATCAGAGTTTCCAGCCCCAGTAGTCGAGAAATCTTGCAAAATCCCGCAGGTCCGATTCCGCCCGGGCCCAGGGCTTGAGGCTGGTGTAGAAAACGATGCCATCTGAGGTGTCAGCACCCAGCCTCTTGTCCTCGCCGACCCGCCAATCCAGTGCCCACCAGCTTATGAACAGCCTTTCCCAGAATTTCTGGGAGTCAACGACGTAATCTTTTCGTTTCCCTTCCGTTTCATAAAAAGAGTGAGTCGAACCATCGGGTCCTTCCAGTGCGGTGAGCGTTTCCACCGGCAACAGCTGTGCCGGCTGTCTTTCCAGCTCCTCTTCGAGCAGCAGTCGCACCTCCTTGACCCGATGGGTAGATTCCCGGATTTTGAGTATCAAAGGGGTCTTTGCAAAATTGTGCTCCAGTTGGAGAAGGCCAGGTAATATTTCACCGTACACTCTCTGCCTGTCGGCGGACCAGCTCGGGGGCCAGCTCTGGCGATCCAGATAGGAGGTAGGGAGAAAAGCGAGATAGCAGCCGCAGGTATGAACCGTTGTCACCAGCAATGGCTGCTGCCGGCTATTTAAGGTAATGATTACCAGCAGGCCGACATTCTTTCCGGCGGTCAGGTTGAAGGGGATCAGCCTGAAAGGTGTTTCGGGGAAATGCACCCGGTATATCAGGTTGGTATAGCGGTCTTTGCTACCGGTCCAGTGGCGGATTTCTGTATAGATGGTCGCTCTTGAGCTGTCCAGGGTAACCTTGGCTTTTTGATTTTCCTTCTTAACGACAGGAGTGGCGATTCTATTCCAGTCATCGTTAGCCCGTTCAACGACAAAGGTAGGGCTATTGCGGGCCAGGAGTGTATCGCCGTCAACATGGTAGGCGAGTAGCACTGGGCCCGTGTCACTTTGGGAGTGTGAACCGCAGGAGCAAAGAGTCGAGACTGCCAAAAACAGGATTATGTACAGAAGGGGCTTACCAACCGTTTCTATTCTGCTGTCCATGGCCTTCAGTTATCTGTGTTGTCTTAGTTCCAGGGGCTGGATTGAACCCAACCCCCCCCCAGTATAGCGGAACTGGTTGGAAAAAGAGTACACCCCGATAGCTTCACCTGCTTGCGGTGTACTTTTTGGCTGTTACATCAACTGAATTTTACGCAGACGTTCGGCGAGTTCTCGGCCCAGAGTTTCAGCCTGGTGCCATACCTGGGGCTGGTCTTCAACCTTGCAGAATTTTTCAGGAGTTATGCTCGTATCGTCGCCAAAGATCCAGGGGAGGGCACTCATGGCGCACGTTTGGCCAAAGCCACAGACCATGCACTCGGGATTGCCGGTTGCCTTCAGCTGCCCCAGTACTTCCATTCCCTCCATGGTGAGGGCATGGCTAACCTGGTTGCTTGCCTCCTCAAGACCGGGGGCGCCACGGCCGATTCCGGTAACCACCGTCACCGCCAGTTTGCCGCGATTGAGGCCGTTGTTATGTCTGAGTGAGAACAAACGTTCGAGAAATGCCTTGGTGAAACCGTCTATGGAGCCGTAGGGAGGATAGCCTCCTACGACGATGGCGCCTGCTCCTCGTACTTTTTCAGCCAGTTCAGGATAGTCATCTTTGACCTTGCAGATATTGTCCTTGGTACAACCCAGACAGGCTATACAGGGTTTAACGTTCAGGCTAGAGAGCTTGACGAATTCCGTATTCAGCCCGCTGGCGTGCAATACCGCCTTGATTAACCTGTCGGTGTTCGAGTTTTTGATTGGGCTGCCGGAAATCCCTATAATCTGTGCATTCATGTTGTTCTCCATTTTCGTAAGATGATAGACGCGCGAGGACAAGAGTTACCTGATAATAGTTTACAATATCAGGTTATTGCAAGATCAGAGTTGGGGTGACGGAAGATTTGCCGAAAAAAGGCTGTTTACGCGTTGCTGGCCTTTCTCTGGCACAATTATAGGAGGTTGCTACTGGCTGGGGAAAAGATAAAATGGAAATGAGGAGTTCTCGAGCCTGATCTTCGAATCCTTCAAAAAGAGGGGATATGTTCAAGAGGGCACTGTTGTTGATATTGTTGCTTGTGGCTTTCATGCAGCCTGAGCAACCGGCAGCGGCCAGAACCGTTGAACGGACAGCACTTGCTGAGGTCGGAAAAGGGATATTACAAACAGAGCGGGTCGGCCGGTGTAATCAGCACAAAAAGCACACCGTCTACCTTATAGACAACTTTACCCAGCAAGTGAAACTGGTGCCTGAATTACGCGTCAGTCACGGTGAACTGGTACAGGCGCTACTTGAGTCAGGCAGGGATGATATCGAAGTAGTGCGGTTGGATACCAGTCTGACCAGAGGCTTGGCTCAGGCTGTGGTTGCAGTGGTCGCCGGACAGTGCATAGATGCAGTTGTCTCAGCCGTGCCGGGTTCCAATTACACCTACAGGCAGGTCAGTTCCCTCCTCGGTGAACAGGGGGTGTTAAACCAGACAAATTTATTAGGTCACCGACGGGAATTGCTCTCCTTATTGGTGGATATTGCCTTTAACGAACTCCCCTCTCTTGAATGGTTGCTGAAAGCCGATGTAAATCCAATTAAGTTGCGGGAAGATGCCCTGAAAATTACCTTCATAGAAGCTCTGGCAAAAGCTGGCATTCCTGTTTATCTGCCTTACGGTAACGTTGATAGCTTCAATAGAGGGGAGCGACGGGACATCAATCTGCTGAGTGTGAGTAAAGGGGCAAGGGCTTATGTCGGGGTTGATCGAAAAGGAGAGTTGTTGCCGGGTTATCCTTCCAGCCCGCTGACCGCAGGCGTTGGGCTTGCCTCTTTCGACCTGATTGAGTGCCCGGACGCTGGAGATCCCACCATCGCCCACCTTGATGTGGATAGTGACGGGGTCAACGATTTCAGTTACAGGCGTTCAGATCTGATTGCCTATTTCGATCATCGCGGCAACTTGCTCTATGCCCCTCCGCCTGTAACTGAAAAACAGTATTTGCAACTGCTGAACAAGATCCAGGAAGTTCCGAAACCTCTGCAGCTGATCAAAAACGCCTCACCGCTGGTGGTGACCGACAGACAATATGCCTCTCTTGCTGCCGTATGCGGCAATTGTCTTCCCAGGCTGGACGATAAGCAGTTGGTATGGCTCAATTCTAAACGATACGGTGAACCATATTCCTTTAATCCTCAATGCAGAAAACGAGGGACAATCAACGGCTCGTCCCTCATTCCACCACTGAAAGCACGTGAGCAGCTGCTGGTTGCGGATCAGAAACCATATCAAGCTCCCTGAGCTGCTTGATAACAGCTCATTTACATTAGGGAAACAACCGGGCAGCCTGATACAGAAAAAGTTTGCTCGAACTCTTCCAAAAGAGTATTACCCTTGAGATACGTCGCAACGTAGTCGGAGAGAGTATGGGGAACAATTCCCACAGACCTCGTATAACAAACAGCAAGACTTACTTTACCCCGGAGCACCAAAGAGATGATTAATCGTGCAGCCCTGATAATTCGTTTAAAAGAGCCGTTTATTCAATGGATAAATGATGCTGACCCTCTTGATAACCGTTCAGCCATCAGTTTTGAAGAGGCCAATGAGGATAGAACGATCTATCTGATCGATGAGTCGGAGGCTGATCATGTCGAGGAGTGGCTGGCACTCAATTACAAACAGGTATTTGAGTGTGAGCTTGAGGATTGGTACGCCGACCCGGCGCTTTGGCCAAAGAATATCACCCGGGAACTGTTTGATGAGTGGTGTGGGATTGATTGTCACACCGTCATTGTCGATACCGTGGGGGGACCGATACTCGATGATGAAGATGAAGAAGAGTATGAAGAAGACTAAGTCTTGAAGAGCTACAAGAGGGCGGTACCGGGAAGTGCCGTCCTTTTTTTGTTACAGGTGCACAATACACATGCAGTTAATTGATCTGACCCATCCGGTTCTCGAAGGAATGCCTGCTTATCCCGGTACGGAACCACCTCGCATAGTAGAAGCAAACAGCCTGGAGGAGCATGGCTTTCGGGAGAAAAAGATAACGCTCTATTCCCATACTGGAACCCATGTGGATGCTCCAGCCCATATCCTGGCAGATGGGAAGACCCTCGATGAGTTTGCCATCAGCGCCTTTCACGGACCGGCCGTGGTCTATACCCATGAATCCGACTCGTCAACCATTGACATCGAACATCTGCGACAACTTGAAGAGGATTTGGCTAAAGTCGACTTTTTACTGATCGCCACAGGCTGGGGCAGATACTGGGGACAGAGGGAGTACTTCAGGGACTTCCCGGTATTAAGCCTTGCGGCGGCACAGTGGCTCGAGCAGTTTGAGTTAAAAGGAGTGGGGCTGGATGCTATTTCCGCCGACCCGGTAGATTCCGTTGAACTGGCCGTGCACTTTCAGTTGCTAAGCCGGAATGTGTTGCTGTTTGAGAATTTGAACAACCTCGAGTTGATCCCGACACGGCGGTGCACCTTTACCGGATTACCCCTTCATCTTGAAGCAGCCGACGGCGCGCCGATCAGGGCGTTTGTAACGGTGGAAGATTGACGGGGCAGGTGAATTGAGCTTGCTGGACTTCCCGCCAAGCCTTTTTCACCGGCAAGATGACGTGTCTCGCCGGCGAATCGAACTATCCCTATCTCTTTCTGGCGTGAATCAGCCGTCACGCCGCAAGTGGGCCAGCCATCTGTGTTCCACCTTCTTCAGTATCCAGACCATGCTGAAGGTGATCACCATATAAAATGCGGCCGCAGTGATGAACGCCTCATACGGGCTGTAAAAGCGTGAGTTGATAATCCGCGCAGCACCGGTGATATCGACGATGGTGATTACGCTGGCTAAAGCGGTGCCATGCAGCATGAAGATCATCTCATTGCCGTAGGCGGGCAGCGCTCGGCGAAAGGCGCTGGGCAAAATGATTCTTCGCAACATCAAGGGTGTTGACATGCCGGCAGCTTTGGCAGCTTCGATTTCCCCGGCAGGAGTGTTGGCAATTGCCCCGCGAAAGATTTCGGCGGTGTAGGCGCCAGTATTCAGGGCAAAGGTGAACAGGGCGCAAAAGTGTGCCTCCTTGAAGTAGTCCCAGAGAAAGGTCTCTTTCAGTGCTTCGAACTGCCCCATGCCGTAATAGACCAGAAACATCTGGATAAGCAACGGCGTGCCACGGAAGAAGTAGATAAAAGCCCTGACCGGCAGGGTGAGCAGCGGATTTTTGGTAATGGTGAGAATTACCGCCAGCGGTACGGCTATACAAAAACCGAAAAGCAGGGATAAGCTGACCAGCTCGAGGGTGACCCAGAGCCCGTCCAGGTAGATATCTATATTTTCGAAGATCAGGGAGAAATTCATATCAGTCTTTTCGCACCCCCAAACTGTATTTTTTCTCCAGCCACTGCAAAAGATAGATGGAAACTGTAGTTATGACCAGGTAATTCATGGCGATAACTGCATAGAAGGTAAACGGCATGCGGGTGGCGCCTGCGGCCAGGGAGGCTTTTCGTACCATGTCGTCGAGGCCGATAATGGAAACCAGGGCCGTCGCCTTGGTCAGAACCAGCCAGTTGTTGCCATACCCAGGGATGGCGTGGCGTACCATCTGCGGCAGAAGAATGCGCAGCACGATCTGCAGCTGGCTCATACCGTAGGCCGCACCCGCCTCAAGCTGTCCCGCAGGTACTGCCAGAATGGCGCCGCGAAAGGTTTCCGCCATGTAGGCCCCGAAAATGAAGCCGATGGTGAGAACGCCTGCAATATAGGGATTGATGTCGATGTATCCCTCGTAGCCCACGCTGTAGGCCAGCTGGTTGACCAGCATCTGTCCGCCATAAAAGACAAGCAGCATCAAAACGAGGTCGGGTACACCTCGGATCACCGTGGTATAGACATCGGCGCCAAGCCGCAGGGCCCGGGATTTAGAGAGTTTGGAAAGCGCGCCCAGTACCCCGAGAAATGTTGCCACGGCAAGCGAGGTGAGAGAGACATTTATGGTCAGCAGAGTACCTTGGGCAATGCTGACTCCGTATCCTTGCAGGTCGATCATAATAACGGGCAAAAAGAACCGGAACACCCATATTAGCGGATGTCCCGGCGGTACAGATTATGGTTACGCAGACGGCAGTTTATTCGCCGTAAACGTTGAAGTTGAAATATTTGTTCTGGATCTTCTCGTAGGTGCCGTTTGCACGGATGGTCTCGATCGCCTGATTCAGCTTCTCTTTCAGGTCAGTATCCTGCTTGCGTACCGCAGCGCCGATACCAGGTCCGAAGAATTTCGGATCAACCATGTCAGGACCTACAAATTCGTAGTCTTTCCCCTTGTCCTGATTGAGGAAACCTTCCATGAGGGCAACGGAGTCAGCCATCACGATATCAATACGACCCGCTTCGACATCAAGGTAGGCTTCGTCAAGGGAACCGTACCGCTTGATCTCAACCTCCTTGCCGTAAATATCGGTGAGATATTTGTCGTGAATGGTCTCACGCTGAACACCAACCACCTTGCCTTTGAGGGCCTCGAGGGAGAATTCAGGAATAAGACCTTTTTTCACCATGAACTTGGCAGGGGTCTGGTAATATTTGTTGGTGAAATCAACTTTTTTCAGGCGCTCCTCAGTGATAGACATGGAAGCGATAATGGTGTCATACTTGCGAGCCAGAAGGCCTGGGATCATACCATCCCAATCCTGTGCGACGAGTACCGCTTCAGCGCCCATCGCCTCACACAGTGCTTTGGCAATATCGACATCAAAGCCCACCAGTTCTCCCTCAGGGGATACTTGACTGAATGGGGGATATGCGCCTTCAATCGCTACACGCACTTTTTTCCACTCTTTGGCCTGCACGAGTCCGGCGCTGAGCAGTAAGGTGATGGCTACCAAGGTTACAATTCTTTTCATGCTTCCCTCCTGATAAAGTTTATGGATAAATTGGCCTGTTGAGCCAAGTCTAAAGCACTGTATTCAGAAACTGCGAAAATCTTTCAGATTTTGGATTAACGAAAACTTCCGCCGGTGGTCCCTGCTCCTCAATGAGCCCTTCGGAAAGATAAATCACCTCAGTGGAGACCTCGCGGGCAAAACCGATCTCATGGGTGACCACAACCATGGTCCGTCCTTCTTCCGCCAACTTCCGCATAACCTGGAGCACCTCGCCGACCAGTTCAGGATCCAGGGCGGAGGTCGGTTCGTCAAAGAGCATCACTTCAGGTTCCATGGCCAGGGCCCTGGCGATAGCTGCACGCTGTTGCTGGCCACCGGACAGGTGGGCTGGATACGCATCGACCTTGTCATGAATGCCGACCTTGTCAAGGTAGTGCTTGGCTCGCTCAATGGCTTCTTTTTTTGGAACTTTCAGTACATGAACAGGGGCCTCGATGACATTTTCCAGAATGGTCATATGGGACCAGAGGTTAAACTGCTGGAAGACCATGGTCAGTTTGGAGCGCAACCGTTCCACCTGCTTCTTGTCCACCGGGACTGGCTCACCCCGACGATTCTTCGTCATTTTAATGGGCTCACCGCATACGGTTATCAGTCCGCTGTCCGGGGTTTCAAGAAGGTTGACGCAACGCAGCATGGTGCTTTTTCCTGAACCACTGGAACCGAGCACAGCGATAACGTCACCTTGATGGGCGGTAAAAGACACGCCCCTGAGCACTTCATTTTTGCCAAAGCTTTTATGTAGATCACTGACAGTCAGCGCTGTGGTGTCTGTCGTCATGTCAACAGGGTTCAAACCTTTCTCCTTTGGAGAATCTATTCCTCAAGTATGATGAAAACGATCCATTTCTGACGAGGAAACGGACGTTAGTGCAGTGTAGCATGATGTTGACGGTTGTATAAAGAATTACTGTGGCAAATGCAAGGTTATAATGACTGCCTATAAAAAAGAAAAAAGGCCCCGGCAGCATTCACCTCGTGGTGAGGGAAATTTGCTACCGGGGCCTAATGATTACAGCAGATTACTGCCTCTGTAGAGACCTACTTACCGAAGTACTTTTTGGTTTCAGAGACAATAACAGGAGTCAGCAGTAACAGACCGATGAGGTTTGGAACTGCCATCAGACCATTCAGGGTATCGGAGAGGTTCCAAACGAAGCTCAGCTTGGCAATGGCACCAAGTCCGATAAACACTACGAAAACGATACGGTATGGCAAAATGGACTTTACACCAAACAGGTACTCGATGGATTTCTCACCATAGTAGCACCAACCGAGCATGGTGGAGTAGGCAAACAGGATAATACCGAGGGTGACCACATAGGCGCCGCCAGGCATACCAGCAGCAAAGGCCTTGGTGGTGAGCTCGGCACCGGTGTCGCCGCTTGACCAGAGGCCGGTAAGGATCAGAACCAGACCGGTCATGGTACAGACGATGATGGTGTCGATAAAGGTCTGGGTCATGGAGACCAGGGCCTGGGTCGCAGGAGATTTGGTTTTCGCGGCAGCAGCGGCGATAGGTGCGGAACCAAGACCAGACTCGTTGGAGAACACACCGCGAGCAACACCCATGCGGATGGCAAGCATTACGGTAGCGCCGGCAAAACCACCGGTGGCGGCGGTTGGGTTAAAGGCCTGCTTGACGATGAAGGCCAGGGCGCCCGGTACCTCGGTGATGTGGGTGAAAATGATGTACAGTGCGCCGAAAATGTAGAATACGATCATGATCGGAACAAGCACTGAGGTAACTCTACCGATGGACTTGATACCGCCGAGAACAACCGCGGCGGTGAGGACCATCAGGGCAATACCGGTGTACATCGGTGGTATGTTGAAGGTCGCCTGAACCGCATCGGCGACGGAGTTGGACTGGACCATGTTACCGATACCAAATGCCGCAACGGAAGCAAACACGGCAAATACCGCGCCCAGCCAAGGCATGTTCAGACCTTTGGAGATGTAGTACATCGGGCCACCGCTCATTTCGCCGTTTTCATCCTGAACGCGGTATTTAACAGCGAGAATGGCCTCGGAGTACTTGGTGGCCATACCGACGAGGCCGGTAATCCACATCCAGAAGAGGGCGCCAGGTCCACCAACGGCGATTGCAGTTGCAACACCGGCAATGTTACCGGTACCAACTGTAGCAGACAGAGCGGTCATCAGGGCCTGGAAGTGGGTAATGTCACCAGGCTCATCGGTGTCTTCTTTACGCTTGATAAGTGCCAGCCACAGGGAGTGACCAAGTTTGGTGAACTGCAGACCACGAAGCGCAAAAGTCAGCCAGAAGCCTGTACCAACAAGCAAAATAAGCATAGGTGGTCCCCATGCGAAAGAGTTCACTTTCCCCACGAGTGCGTCTAAAGCTGCAATGAATTCCATGTATCCTCCTCAAGATGCGTTAAATACTGGGCCCACGTGCCCACAAAACGGCCAAGTCTCAACGTGAGACTGGTCGGACGTTGCGTCAGTGCATCAATCTATTGCTGGCAAATTTTCTAAAACATATGCGTATGTAATAGATTATGCAGAAAAAATCATGCAATTTTTTTTATTTAAGGGCAGAGGGTGTTTCAGCTGGAGACAAAGAAAAAACAGACTTTTTGCACCAGGCAATAAAGAATGGTGTTAGGCAAAAAAAAAGCAAAGAAGGAAAAAACGAGTCAGGCAGCTGCGGGAGGGGAGCTGGTTTGGGGGAAAGCAGTTCCTTTGTTCCATCTACAAAAGTTGATGGTCTGGATGGCTGTGGGAGGAAGGGCGCTGGCGAAGGGGGACTATCAATTCTCCAGAGTTTGTGTTGCCTGTAAACGGTAATTTCCCTATCTCGGCTGAAGATATGCTCCCATGCTGTTGCGGCCAGTACCAGTACAGTCTGGGAATCCGGACCGGTGAGGCAGCTTAAGGGGAATACTCCCCTGGGTTAAGCCAAGAGGCAATCTTGCACCGCTCACTGACCCTAAAGGTAAATTGATGCCTGACCCTTAAGTGCATTGTGCATGGTTTCCATAAGTCTTGACATTTAGCAACGCTACCGGCTGTGGAAGCAATTGCACCCAGGATTGTGACCTATCACTGGAACATAATTTGCTAGCATGAGTTGAGCCCTTTTCCGGGCAACAGCGTCACCGAAGGGCAATCTGGTAAAAACCTCTCCTAGGTGAAGCTGTAAATGATGCACATCAATAACCAAGATCATTTGCTAACAGAACCCTAAGTTAGAGGTATGATTAAACAATATTCTAAGAGAGTTTTGGTTGTCGTTCCATCTCCAGCTGTTTGGCTAAACAGCTAATTCATGGCGTTGGGCTATTTTATGATTGACACTTGCGTGGTTATTGATCATCAATATACCACAATGTGGCATGCTTTGTCTGGCTGGCTGTCCAAAATTCCAGACTCGTAAGGGTAGGAATCCCCACCTCATCGGACACCAGAGCGGCAAAAGCGGAAAGAGAATAGAGCAATTCTGTCATAATCTAAATAATTGAGAGGTATTTGGATTTATTGCAAATAATTGCGTTCGCCCAAGCTGTTTTCCAAGGTGGGGCGGGTAATTGTTTGTTGTGTTCAGTTTCAGGATTTTTGGTACCTGGATTGGGTATGTTGTTCAGGTTTTGTCGTGAAGTGTTTTCTCTGCCTTGATCGTCCAAAAACAGTTGAGTCGGTCGGAGATAAGTGCGAGCGCTCGCTGATCCAAATGTCGCGCTGCTGAACTGCGCTTTTGCAGTTCATGCCGCGGCCCATGAACTGATCCGTTTCTTATGAAGACCTGCTGGTAAGCGTGCTCCCCATGTGAGCGCCCTTGGCCGCAGCTGCTCTATTCGCAAATTTATATCGATAGCCATCGTTCCCTCTTGGGTTTAGGACACTGACGCTTTAGGTGAGCGGGCTATCAAACACCATGTACTTAATTGAGGGGGTTAAGTAGTTATGCAAAAGTCAGATTCGCAAAGTTATCGCAAACTTCGCAAACCGCGGAGTGAGTTCGCGACCAGATCTGATTATTTAGATCACGAACTGACAATCATGAAACCAAAGCGCTGGAGCCTCAACCTGCCCGGGCGCGATTTTAGTTTCGAGTTAGAGGACCTGATTCCGGCCATTGCCGGTACCATCGGTCTGACTGTAATGTGCACAGCCGTCACCAACGCTTTTGCACATGCCTATGGCCTCGACAAGGCATTTATCATCGAAAATGTCAGAGTGGATATGCTGGTCGTATCTTTCCTCTTTGTCATTTTGTTTTCCGGTCTGTTCAATCCCCGTGCAAACCTTGCCGGTATCCATGGGCCGATGATGCCACTTATTCCGATTATGGCGGTATCTGGTACACACCCGCTGGCGCTCGGGGCACTGATTGCAATTTTCGGTATAATCCTCAGTATCACCAAAGGGGGATCCCGCCTGGTGAATGTGACGAGTCAGGGAGTTGCCGGAGGTCTTCTCGTTTACCTTGGTGCCATCGGCGTCATTGGCCAGGTAGGGGCCATGCGCAAATGGGGTGAGGGAATCGAGATGGGCTATGTAGCCTTCGTTGTATTGATTGCCAATCTCTGCATTTATGCCTTGCTTGCACGAATGAAGAAACGTTGGCTGGCTATTCCTGTCTGTTCCTTCCTGGCAGCCGTTATAGCCCTGCTTCTGGGGGCTCCGTTCGAGTTCACCACAGGACCTGGATTGCCGAGTTTTAATCCCCTCTACTGGTGGGGAGAGGACACTGGCTGGAAACTGGGGCTACCTGGTCTGTCCCATATCATCTCTTCACTGCCTTTTGCTATTCTCGCTGTGGCTATGTGGTCGCCGGACTTCCTCGGCCACCGGATCTTCCAGGAGATGAACTACCCAAAACAGGCGAAGAACGTGCTCATGGACGTCGATGATACCATGATCGGTTGCTCTGCCCGCCAGGTGGTTTCTGCATTTTTCGGGTCGGGGTGTATCACCTCCTCTTGGGGAACCTACATGATTCCGGCGGCGATCGCCAAGCGGCCAATTCCCGGCGGTGCCATTGCCACAGGTATTCTCTGTATCATAGTCGCCATTCTAGGTTTCCCGATGGATATCGCTGTATGGCGTCCGGTACTGAGCATTGCTCTTCTGGTTGGTGTTTTCCTGCCCCTGCTTGAGGCAGGTATGGAGATGGTTCAGGATTCGAAAGACACCCAGTCAGCGGGTATCTGTATCTTTTCATCGGCGATTGTCAATCCGGTATTTGGATGGGCACTTACCATGTTTTTAGACAACAACGGGCTTATTGGAGATAAGGAAAGACCTGGTAAACTGAGCACCCTTGACAGACTGGTGATCCCTGGTCTTGCACTGCTGGTGAGCACGATTGCCATGGCGATTGTAGGTATGATCCCTGGTATTCCGGCGCTCATAGGAGGTTAACCCGGATTCCCTCTGAGCGTTTTGTCGAAATGTGCGAGGTGGAGCTGGTTTTAAGAACAATAACAACCATGCCCAACAGGTCTCGACAAAACGCTCAGCGATGGAGCTTCGGAGCTACCGCCTGGTTTACTTTTTTTCGCAGCAACAATACCTTGGATAGCTGACTGCCAGAAAGGCTCAAGCTGGCATCAGGTAATCGAAGGGGAAATCCAGGACAAGAACCAGTCATGGATTTTTCCTGAAAACAGAGGCAGCAAACCCGCTTGGCAACGTAGGGAATACATTGCAATCACCAGCGAATCGTCGGTGGTTGCACCGTTGTCTGTGTCCAGTAAAAAAAGCGAGCAAATCCGGTTTTTTGGGGCAATGCACAAGCAGTAATGAAGCAGTTCAAGAGGTAAGGAAAGACTCTGCAAGCTTGCCGGAACTGTTTTATATTCTTGCCCATAGACATCTGTAGAGACGTTTTCCAATCAGGGGGACAGGATGAATTCGCCGTTGCAGGGTCGGAAATGCAAGTATTTCTCGGTCAAGATCGACAGTGGTCGAGTAGCCAAGTCCGGACCGGAGTGCTGCTTTTTGGTATTGATCACACTCTTGCTGCGATTCTTGCTCGTTGAAAGCACTTTATCAGAATGAGGATTCGGATATGAAAAATACATTTATCATGAGTGTAGTAGGTCACGATAGCCCTGGATCGATCAAGTCGATTGCGGAACTCACCCGCGGTCATGGTGGTGAATGGGTGACAAGTAAGGTTATACGCCTCGAAGGGCAGCTGTGTGCAATGATGAAGGTCGTCATTGACGAGGCGGTGGAGGAGCAACTCAAAGCGGATCTTGCCGCACAATTTCCTGCATTGCGCTTCTCCTATTCAGAGGCAGGCGCGGAGGAAGCGGCTCCTCTGAAAAGCATAAGCCTTGTCGTTGACTGTAAAGATCGTCCGGGATTGACCAAGGATATCAACGATATTCTCGCGGGCCTTGGACTGATAGTCGATAATATGGAATGTAACCGTGCCCATGTCTCAACCATTGGCGAAGCCGTATTTACCGCAAGACTTGCCTTAAGCGTTCCCCAGGGGACCAGCGGCGAGGCCGTCGCTGAAGAGATTGAGACCCTGTCTGAAGACGTTCGGGTTACCATTCTTTGATTGACTAACAGCTGGCAACTCCTGTTACAGAGATGTGAAAGAAGTAAAGTCGGGGGAGTAGCGTTCCACGACTTTACTTGCTCAGCTTGTCTTTCGCGTTGGCAGATGAGCCTCTGGGCATTTGCGGCTGAATATCAGGGCAGCTTTTGTGCTGACAAAGTCGGTCGCCGAGGGATAGCCGGAACATGAAAAGTTCCGGCTTATTCGAAATATATTTAGTTGGTTGGAGCTATATGCTGCTGACCCGTGCTTCTGGTGCAAGTGCCTCAACCTCATCTGCCGCACCTTTGCCGCTTAGGTTGCTTGGCACGATTAATGAGTAACGGGCTGAAAAAACGGTTTCTCCAATACCCGCTACATGACATCTTGTATACTCACGCGTTTCTACCGTATACGCGAGTTGCCTCATGATGTTCTCCAACTCTTCCTGGATGCCGGGTCTGTTTTTGCAGTCAACAACCAGGGTAACCCTATTTGCAACTTTTGTATTCTCAGTACCTGGATCTACCGGAGAATAGAAAAACTGCAAATTTGGAAATTTTTGCGCCAGCCCTGAATAAAGAGCAGCTCTCTGGCCGCCGTTAAGCGACACTCTGAGTATGGCGGACATCAGTCCTTCAGATTTCATAGCCTTGACATTTACCACCTCGGTTTTCAAATCATCAAGAGCTTGGGTAAGTTGGTCTATAACTCCCTCAGAGTAAGGCCCTGATACCGACATGGTGAGCATATCATTCATTGTGTACCTCTTTGTGTAAAAAAACATGAAACTCGGTTTACATACTGTTGGCAGGCCTGAAAGTACAACTGGCAATGCCTTCCGACGAATGTAAACCTGACGACAACTAAGCTACTATTACACTTAATACTTAAGAACTGCTACAACATCTTACTATGTAATAGCTTTTTCCCCTGGGCAGATACGTACCGGTTGGGATTGGCAAACAGTGAGGGGAGCCTTTTAGTTGTAAATAGTGCGATAGTCCTGTAGTCGCAGACATGGACGTTTCCTGATAAAATGGGGGGCAATTCGGGAGAGGTCCCAGCAGGAGCCGAATATCTCGTCCCATTTGACCGGGGAAAAAGGATCTAATCCGTTGCCGGTTGTAAAAGTCATCTCTCCCAGATACAGACGTTCTTCAACCAAAAAGAAATCAATCCTGACGTGTGGAAAGTCTTTACTCAATATTTCAGCAACATAGAGCATCTCATCAAGTGTTTTGGGACGGGGAACCTTTTGAGTGGTGTTACCGCAACCTGTTTCCGACCAGTCGCGACCATAAATGGCATAGGTATGGCTGGTAAAGCGGTCAAAGTCGATCTGAATGTAATGAGCTGTACCTTGGAAACAGTAGACCTTGTAGTCTAACAATCCGCCTGTATCATCTTCAAGATACTCCTCGGCCAGGAGGCATGGCGTGATATGACCATAATGGAATTGGGCACCTTTTTCGCCGAACGGACAGTCAAGTGCTTCAGTAACCTCACGTTGAAAACCTTCTTTATCAAATCGTTCTTTATCTTCGACAAACCAGATCTGGTTTGCCCCATGATTGGTTTTAAATACGAAGCGAGATGGCAGTACTTCCCAATCTATTTCCTGGCAGTGGCTCCAGACCCCGAGTAGAGGCACTTGATACCTGGCAACGCCCTTTGATGCGAAATAGTCCCTGACTCGAACCTTGTCCGCACAACGTATAAATTGTTCATCACAGTAATAGAGTTTATACCACTGGATTTTTTCGTTAAATGTTTTCGGGGTGTTGAGATTTAGGGAGTAGCCGAGTGATTTCCGAAACTTGGTATGAATGTCATCCAGCAGGTAAAGATGACCGAAGGTACGCCGTATTGCCAAACGCCATTTTCTTTTGGGTAGAAGGAAACAGAGCAGGGTGACGAGCAACTTTATTATCCGGGATAGTATGTACATAAGGGAGCATTGCTTCAGTACTGTAGGTTCGGCAACCTCTTGCTGAATATGTTGGCAACTACCAGGGTAAACCATTGAGCAAGGAATTTGATAAGTTACATCGTGAATTGCCTTATATCAAGGCATTCCGGTCAAGGGCGAATGGTTAAGGGAAGAGGTGAAAAGCTAATGGCGATCAGGTACCAAAGGTGAAGGCCTGATTGAAGTGTAACTGAGAAAGGGGATTCTGTGGTAGAAGGTCGGTTTTCTTGCGGAGTTATGAAGGTGAGAAGAGACCGAAAGGCAATTTGCGAAAGGCCGCTCTGGTGTAAATATAACGAATCTTGAAATGTTACGAGGTTGGGAGGTTATGAAACGAAGGCACAAACCCAACAGGGTTGGTATACCAAAAGAGAGCAGATGGAACCTCTATACGAGGGCAGAACAAGAGAACCAGGTTCTATTGTGTTTGATCAGAAGGGCGCATTAACTAAAGGACATCAAAACAAAAAGCCCCGATAGAACGTAATCTATCGGGGCTTTTGTATAAAGAATCGGCGGCGACCTACTCTCCCACACGGTCTCCCATGCAGTACCATCGGCGCAGAAGAGCTTAACTTCCGTGTTCGGAATGGGAACGGGTGGATCCTCTTCGCTAT
>Ga0207717_100082_pt1 | contig 24852 bp, 23 predicted proteins | sample TtanPargueraPR_2_FD_187745 | JGI IMG/M metagenome (GOLD analysis project Ga0207717, IMG submission 187745) | Aerobic enrichment media microbial communities from Bioluminiscent Bay, La Parguera, Puerto Rico - Tt and P2 (2) (SPAdes) | ecosystem: Environmental > Aquatic > Marine > Unclassified ...
AGTGGACTGATTTATTATCCTGACTTTTATACATCAAAATATATGTATATGAGAGCTTTATAGAAAAAGTTTGGATAATAATTTAGTTTGGATAACAAAGTTTATCCAAAATTTAGGATAAGCTTGTTCACTCAACTGGTCATCGTAAACGGTTAAACCGTCACGAAAGGTTTTCGAACCTGAATTTTGCAAGTAAAGATTACTCGCAAGAAGAACTTGTTGCAGAGATGGGAGCTGCATACCTTTGCGGTATTTGCGGTATTGAGAATTCTACAATCGATAACAGCGCTGCCTATATCCAAGGTTGGTTGAAGAAGTTAAAAAGCGATAAAAAGTTTATAGTAATGGCTTCCGGTTTGGCCCAAAAAGCTGTTGATTATATTCTGGATCATCAGGATTCGAATCCTAAACCGGTTCTTAATGCTCCTAAAAAGATGAAAAGTAAATCGGCTTCACTTTCAATGAATTTCTGATTATATGGCTAATGAAGCCCCCAAATCCTTTTTTGTATTCATTAAGCTGGCATCACGAAATTGCCTGTTAATTTCGTTTTTTAGTTTATAAGGCCGGTTAAAAGCTTCCTGTGTAATCTAAAAATTCTCGGATAGTTTACGAATCGTTTCTTTCGACAGCCCTTTCTGGTAATTCAGAATCTATTTTTATCATCTTGTTATCTTGAGATATTTAAGAATTACATGGGGATTAAGAATGAGAACGATATAGAGAATGAGGTGAAAAATGTTTACTTTGCAGATGTTTAGAAAGCAGATAACTCATTTATGAAATTCATCAAATTTTTCATTTGCCTGATATTGTTTTTGCCCGGAGTTGTTTTTGGGCAATCGAACCTTGATTCGCTTATGAATCAGTTGGATGCAGCAATTGAAAATCACAGAATTTATCAGCAGCAAAAAGAAGACCGGATTCAGGCACTGAAAAATCAGTTGCGTACAATTTCGCCAAACACCATTGAGGAGTATAAGCTGAACGCGGAATTGTATAACGAATACCGACCTTATATTTGCGATTCGGCGATTGGCTACAAAAACCGAAATATTGATGTTGCCAAATACCTGAATAACACGGCTCTTTTGTACGAAAGCGAGCTTAGCCTGGCCTATTTAATGGCGTCTACCGGGATGTATTTGGAGGCTGTCGATTTAGTTTCATCAATCGAAAGGGAGAAAGTTCCGGATGATCTACTGAAAGAATATTACAATACTTACCGACATGTGTACTCCGAGTTAGCTTTTTACACGCAGGATAAAAAAGGTGCGGAGCGATACTGGCAAATATCGAATCATTACCATGATTCGTTGTACACCGTGCTTTCCACAACCGATGATTTGTATTATGAATTGAAAGAGGAAAGTTTGCGAAATGCCGGAAAGATTGAAGAAGCGCTTCGGGTTAATGATACTATTTTGGCCAACAGTTCGATGGGTACCCGCGAGTTTGCCATTGCCAGCTATAACCGTTCGCTAACCTACCGGAAAACGAAAGATACCGATGGTGTAAAATATTACCTCGCTCAGTCTGCCCTGTCTGATATATTGTCGGCAACAAAAGACCACGCTTCGTTGTGGATGCTGGCCGAAATATTGTTTCAGGAAAACGATATGGAACGTGCCTACAATTACATTCGCTTTTCGTGGAGCGAAACGGTGTTTTACAACGCACGTTTGCGCAGTTTACAAAGTGCCGGAATATTGTCGTTAATTGACCGGACCTACCAGGCAACCGTTGAAAAGAAAAATCGGCAATTGCAAAATTACCTTTTGTTATCCAGTATTCTGGGACTTTTGCTAACGGTGGCGCTTGTATATATTTACAGCCAGATGAGGCGTTTGTCGGAAACGCGTAAGTATTTGCAAAAGGCCAATTCGAGTTTGAAAAGTCTGAACTCAGAACTGCAAAAAGTAAATGATCAGCTACAAATCGTAAATTTAGATCTCTCAGAATCCAACCACATCAAGGAAGTTTATATCGCACATTTTATAAAACTCTGCTCCACTTACATTGATAAAATGGATGGCTTCCGCCGATTGGTAAACAAAAAAATTACCAACGGGCAGGTTGCCGAGCTGCATGCTGTTACACGTTCGCAGGAAATGATGGATGATGAAACGGAAGAACTTTACCGTAATTTCGATAAAGCCTTTTTACGCATTTTCCCTCACTTTGTAGATAAGGTTAACGAGCTGTTGCTGGTTGAAGAAAAGTTTGAGTTAAACGAAGAAGAGCTACTAAATACCGAATTGCGAATTCTGGCATTGATCCGATTGGGAATTAATAACAGCTCGCAGATTGCCGACTTTTTGCGATACTCGGTAAATACCATTTATAATTACCGGGCAAAAACAAAAAACCGTGCCAAATCCCGTAACGATTTCGAAGATATGATTATACAAATTCGATAATTGTTAGCGATCTGTTTTTAGCCATGTTTGGTGTTAATGTTTTAAAGAACGAAATCAATTTTGTTCGGTTTTACTTCCCATAACTGCCCCTTATTCGTTCACTCATCTTTCCAATTGGTCCACTTTTATTTTGTATATCAAAAGGTTCAAGTGCTTGCTATATAGTATTTTGAATATTTTGTTAACTCTCATTAATCCACTTTCCTGTCCCTTAAAAAAATAGCGGTCGACTCAAACCATAGATTTGTGCTTGAGAAAACAGATAAGCTTTACGATGAAGAACTACGGCAATGAAAGTTTGTCTTTCGAGCTAATTTTTATATGCAAAGTCTATGACTATTTCCCAGGTCGGGGAATAGGTTCTGTTTATAATAAATATTTAACTAATCAAATTCTTTTATGAGGACAAGACTCTTAAAATTTAAAATTCCTCTCTTCTTTTTGGTGTTGTTATTGGGATTTAATCTCTCAGTGCATGCACAAAATTCAATTGATGTTAGAGGAGTGGTAAGCGATGCATCAGGCGATCCCTTACCAGGTGTGAATATTGTTATTAAAGGCACGTTGCAGGGAACGCTTACCGATCCAAACGGTAATTACAGCATTACGGTTCCCGGTAGTGATGCTGTTCTTGTATTTTCATTTATCGGATATAATTCGCAGGAAGTTACTGTGGGTAACCAAAGCGAGATAAATGTATCGTTGAAAGAAGACTTAAAGCAGCTGGATGAAGTGGTGGTAATCGGTTATGGTTCGGTTGCCCGGAAAGATGTTACCACAGCGGTTTCGACAGTTTCAACCAAAGAGATCGACGAACGTCCGATTGTATCGGCAGCACAGGCCATTCAGGGAAAAGCGGCCGGTGTTAACGTTTACCAGCCCAGCGGAGCTCCCGGTGGCGAAATGGTTATTCGCGTGCGTGGTACTACTTCGTTTAACGGAAGCAACAGCCCTTTATACGTGGTTGACGGAGTTCCGGTTGATAACCTCAACTTCCTTTCGCCAATGGATATTGCCAGTATGCAAATCCTGAAAGATGCTTCATCGGCGGCTATTTACGGATCGAGAGCGGCAAATGGTGTAATACTTATTACCACGAAACAGGCCAGTGGCGAAGCTAAAATTTCTTTGAATACGCAGTTTGGTGTTAGTCGTGTAGCTAACCAAATTGAGTCTTTAAATGCCTCGCAGTATAAAGAATTGATGGACGAAATTCGTCCGGGAGCAATTCCTGAAGGTACTACCGATCAAACCGATTGGTTTGACGAAGTTTACGGAACAGGTATCACTCAAAACTACCAGTTACAGATTTCGGATGGTAACGATAAAACACGCTACTTTATTTCCGGAGGTTATCTAAATGAAAAAGGGGTGCTTAGCTCTGCATTTTTCCGCAGATATAACCTGCGCAGTAACGTCGAAAGCCAGGTGCGTAGCTGGTTGAATATCGGTTTAAACCTGTCGTATTCGGATAATACCCGCAACGGAGTAACTACCGGTGCCGGATCAAACCGTGGTGGTGTAGTACTGGCGGTGGTTAACCTGCCAACTGCTTCAAACATTATCGATCCTCAGACCGGGTTGTATAACCGCACTTTCTTCGGGCAAAATATTGTAAACCCGATTGAATCGATCGAGAATGGTAAAAACAATAAGAATAACGAAAACCGACTGATTGCTTCAGGTAGTTCAACCATTACTTTTTTACCTGAATTAACGTTAAAATCGTCGTTCACTTTAGATCGTCGTAATGGCAAAGTAACAGGTTTTAATCCTCCGGTACATGGTGCCGACAGAGATGACTGGGGAAATGCCTGGGATACCCGAAGTACCAATACTTTACTGGTTTTCGATAATGTACTGACCTACAAAAAGACCTTTGCCGATAAACACAATTTTGAAGCAATGGCCGGTTCATCATGGACCGATTCACAGTGGTCGCAAAGCTATATTAATGGCTCGCACTATAAAGATGATAATATCCATACTTTAAACGCGGCAAATAAAATTTCGTGGAATGGTACCGGATCCGGCGCTTCGGCCTGGGGAATTATGTCGGTTTTCGGGCGTCTGTCATACAATTATGAAAGTAAATACCTTTTTACATTCAATATTCGTGAAGATGGTTCTTCAAAACTGCATCCCGATTATCGCTGGGGAACATTCCCGTCTTTCTCGGCAGCATGGCGTATGTCGTCGGAAGAATTTATGCAGGGATTAAGCTGGATCGACGATTTGAAAATCAGAGGTGGCTGGGGACAAACCGGAAACCAGTCGGGAGTTGGCGACTATGCTTATTTGCAACGTTATAATATCACCCGTCAGGCCTGGTTTGAAACAGGAAAGGAAGATGCCTTGCCATTGATTACGCAGGCTAACCTTCGTACCTCCGACCTTACATGGGAAACGACTTCGCAAATTAACCTTGGTTTGGATGCAACATTGTTTGCCGACCGTGTGACGATTGCTATGGACTATTATTCGAAACACACTGAGGATATGCTGATGTATGTTTCGTTGCCGGCAGGTGCTGCAGCATCAAGCAATATTGTTCGAAACGAAGGTGAGATGATGAACCGCGGTGTTGAATTATCGGTAAGCTCCCGCAACTTTACAGGTGCTTTTACCTGGAACACCGACTTTAATATTTCGCATAACACTAACGAATTGAAAAGCCTTGAATTGCAGCAGATTTATTACGATGCTGAAACGACCGATGCCTTTCACCAAATTCGTGTTGTTCGTAACGAACCAGGTCGTGCGTTGGGTGGATTCTACGGTTACATAAGCGATGGAGTTGACCCTGAAACAGGAGAACTGATGTACCGCGACACAAATGAAGACGGCAAAATTACAGCGTCAGACAGAACTTATATTGGCGACCCGAATCCGGCGTTTACTTTTGGTCTCACCAACTCGTTTTCGTACAAAGGTTTTAGCCTGAATGTATTTCTGCAGGGAGCTGTTGGAAACGACATTTTTAATGCATCGAAAGGCGATGTGATGGGAATGTACGATTTGAAAAACCAATCGACAGAAGTTCTCGAACGCTGGCGTACTCCCGGTCAAATTACTGATGTTCCAAAAGCTGGTTTCAACATGCAGCCTTCAAGCTATTTTGTTGAAGACGGCAGTTACCTGCGTGTAAAAGATATCACCTTATCGTACAACTTCAGTGGCGGAATTCTAAACAAACTGGGAGTTTCGCGTTTGCAACCTTATGTTACCGCAACCAACCTGTTAACGCTTACCAACTATAGCGGAATGGATCCTGAAGTAAACCAATGGGGAAACAGTGGTGCCGTTCAGGGTATCGATTGGGGAACCTACCCACACAGTAAGACTTTTGTTTTTGGGTTGAATGTTGAATTTTAAATCAAATGAAAATGAAGACAAGATATATTTTATCCATTCTTATCATATCCCTGCTGGCAGCTTGCTCCATGGATTATGATCCTTTAGATACCTATTCGGATGTAACTGAAGGAGTGAGCGAGGACAGCGTTCAGGTTGTATTTGAAGATAAAGCTGACGTTTTAGCGCACAGGCAAACACTACTTAATTTGTACAAAAACAGCCAGGAACACTGGTACCTCGATATGTTATTGCTGGCCGAATCGCACTCGGATAATGCTTATGCAGGATCGCCAGGCGCTGAAACTACACCTTTCGAGGTAAACTCAATCGAAGGATCGAACACCAACCTGAGAAGAGACTGGAACAGCCACATGGGAAATATTGCCCAGGCCAACCGCTTGATCAGTTTTATTGACGATGTAAATGATCCGGCCTTAACAGATGCTGAAAAGCTTCAGTATAAAGCCGAGGCGAAAATATTAAGGGCAATGATCTATTTTGACATGGTTCGCATTTGGGGAAATGTTCCTTTGGTAACAACAGTTGCCGGCGACATTACTTCAGAAACCATTGACGATGTTTACCCGGCTTATTTCCCGCCGCAAACCGATGCATTAACTATTTATCAGCAAATTGAAGCCGACCTTTTGGAAGGTTTGCAATATGCACCTGCTAACGACCCGCAGGATAAAACACAGTTCTCGAAATCGGTTGCCCGTGCTTTGCTTGCTAAAGTTTATGCCGAAAAACCTTTACGCGATTACGACAAAGTAATTCAATATGCCGATGAACTGGCTGCTGATGGTTATGAACTGGTTGACGATTACAGCGATTTGTTTGGTGTAATATTGACAGATCCAAACTCGCCACCTTCACAAGAGAATAAGGCAATTGATGCCAAAGCCCGTAATACGAAAGAAACCATTTATGAAGCACAATATTTCCCCGGAAATACGAACTGGGCAACCTGGATGTATGGTCGTCCGCTTAACGACTGGACTTTCTATTTTACCTGGGCGAAGTGGATCACTCCATCACGCGATCTGATCAAAGCTTTTCAAAGCGAAGTTGGCGACAAACGCTACGCCGAAACGGTTGTTTTTTACAGTTGCGGTTGGAATATCTATTATCCGGCTGATAATTATGCGTTTATGTACAAGTGTCGCAGTGCCTACAACAGTACAATAAAAATGCGTTATGCCGATATTCTTTTGCTAAAAGCTGAGGCGCTGATCGGAAAAGGAGATTACAGTGGAGCAGCTCAGATTATCAACCAAACCCGCCAGCGCGCAGGCTTGAACAATCTGCCTGCATCAGCTTCAGCCAGCGAGGAGGCAATTACTGAGGCTTATCTAAAAGAACGCCGCCTTGAGCTGGCAATGGAAGGCCAGCGCTGGTTCGACCTTGTTCGTTTAGAAAAAGTAGAAGAAGTAATGAATGCAGTATACGCCAAAGACGAAGGACGTCCGGCACAGGTTTATCCGTTTACAAGCCTTTCGTATATCCTTCCTGTTCCGCAGGATATTATTGATCAGAATCCAAACTTGGTACAAAATCCCGGATATTAGTATTCAAACTGAAAAATGTAAAAGAGAGAAAAATGAAACCTTTATATAAAATATTTATTTTAACCGGGATAGTTGCCCTGTTATTTGCTTCGTGCGAAGACGAATACGGCCCCCGAAAAGAATCTACGCCTTTTATTGAGGCGGCCACAGTTAGCCCTTCGAGCTTTACATTTGGCGATTCAATTACCTTGTCGGCAAGAATTACCGATCCGGCTACCATGCTTACTTCGCTGGCTTACGAGCTGGTGTCGGAAGGACGAACTGTCGTAAGTGGCGAAATTCCATTAGCCGGCGACGATTATGAGGTTGAACAAGCGATTTATGTTCCCTTATTAGCCGATCAGGCCGATAATTCTGCGGTTCAGATAAAGTTGGAAGCCCGGAATGTGCTCAAAGGTTCGGTTAGTACTGAAATTACAGAACTGACAGGGAATCGCCCGATATACAGCCGACTGTACCTGGTTACCGACAACGGTAGTGTGGTTAGTTTAGAGTCATCAGACAACAACCAGTTTGTGGGCAACGACTTAACGCTGGAAACATCGGTGAATTACAAGATCGCTGAAAAGCTCAATTCAGACTATACGATTAATTACAGTGGTGATGTTTATGGCAATGTAAATGGAAAATTGGCCATGATCGACCAAAGTGGCGAGTCGGCCTTTGTATACACGCCTGATGCCGATTACACAAAAACTTTCGTTTTCGACAATTTCGCTTTTACAGCGGCAACCACCGGAAGCCAGTTGGGCGATGATGATTTGGCTCTTTCTGCATTTGGTAATCAGGATGTTAACGGCGAAGCTTTCCGCACGCTTACCCGCACACTGGAACAGGGAAAAACCTACACCGTGTTTGGGCAGTTGGGCGATGCAGCTAATATTTACAATCCCGATTTCTTCGAGCGCACAGCCGACAGCCGTGTAACTTTCCTTGGAGAAACCGGTGAATACACCATTTACTACAACCCTGTGCGTAAAAACATTTTTGTGGGCGTTGATAACCCTGCATATCCGCAATACCTTCTGGCCTGTGGTTATGGTTTGGGCTATCCAACAAACGTAAGCACCGATGTAATTGGCGCTGTTTATCCGGGACATACCCGCGTTCATACCAGCTGGGGTTTCGGGAATGTGCTGAATTACGTGTTGTTCCGCCAAATCGGCGATGGCATTTACCAGGGAACATTCTTTACTCCGGGTGACCACGATCATTTTGCCGGATTTAAACCATTCGAAAATACCGGTTGGGCAAATGAGAAAAAAGCAGGTCAGTTTACGTTTACCGGCGAGCAAATCATTTCGGGCGACAACGACTGGACTATTCCGAACGGTGAGAACGATCCGACTGTTGAATCAGCCAACTATCGTTTTACCATCAACCTAAACGATAATACGGTAAACATTGAAAAAGTAACGCTTTAACACAATGAGGAAATTATTCGATATAAAATTTATTTTGCTGATAGCGCTGCTTTGCTGTGGTTTTGTGGCCTGTAGCGATGATAATAGCGGTGAAATTGAAGAACCTGAGCAACCGGAACCGGAAACAGGAGATGTTACACTTTACATCACTACCAATACCCGCTCGCAGGATTTTGCAACAAAAGCGGTCGACTTTAGCGATAAAAGCAATATGTCGCCAACAACCATTAACCTGGAGCCTGAAACACGGTACCAGACCATGGATGGTTTTGGCGCGGCAATTACAGGCTCAACCTGTTATAATCTGTTACAAATGACAGAAGATAACCGGGAGAAGTTTCTGAAAGAAACATTCTCTCCAACAGAGGGAATGGGCTACAGTTATGTTCGTATTTCAATCGGTTGTTCCGACTTTTCGCTTAGCGAATACACCTGTTGCGACACCGAGGGAATTGAAAACTTCGGCCTTACTTCGGAAGAAATCGATTACGTGATTCCGATCTTACAAGAAATTCAGGCCATTAATCCTGATCTTAAAATTTTGGGATCGCCATGGACCAGCCCACGCTGGATGAAGGTGAATAATCTTACCGATTTGCAACCATTCAACTCGTGGACGAGCGGTCAGTTAAATCCGGCGTATTATGCCGATTATGCCACGTATTTTGTAAAGTGGATTCAGGTTTTAAAGGAATACGGAATCGAGATTTACTCGGTTACCCCACAAAATGAACCGCTTAACAGAGGTAACTCCGCTTCGTTGTACATGGGTTGGGAAGAACAACTTGAATTTGTGAAAAACAACCTGGTGCCGGCTTTTAAAGCTGCATCGTTGAACACAAAAATTTATTTGTTCGACCACAATTACAACTACGATAACATGGGCGCGCAGAATGATTATCCGGTTAAAATTTACGACGCAGGAGTTGACGAAGATATCGTGGTCGGTGCCGCTTATCACAACTACGGAGGAAACAAGGAAGAGCTTTTGGATATTCACGAAAAAGCTCCCGAAAGAGAATTGATTTTCACCGAAACATCTATCGGTACCTGGAATGATGGCCGTAACCTGCAAAATCGTTTAATCGAAGACATGCGCGAAGTGGCACTGGGAACCGTAAATAACTGGTGTAAAGGAGTAATTGTGTGGAACCTGATGTTGGATAGCGACAGGGGCCCTAACCGCGAAGGCGGATGCCAGACTTGCTATGGCGCGGTGGATATCGACAGAGCCAGCTATTCATCGATTACGCGTAATTCGCACTATTACATTATCGGCCATTTGTCGTCGGTTGTTAAGCCCGGTGCAGTGCGTATCGGTACGTCAGGTTTTTCTGATGCCGGATTTTACTACTCGGCATTCGAAAACACCGACGGAACTTATGCTGTGGTATTATTAAACAGCAATTCGGCTTCAAAAATGATAACACTCGACGATGGCACCAATCACTTCAGTTACGAAGTGCCTGCCAAATCAGTTATTTCATACCAATGGAAAAAATAAAAACTAACGCAATGAAGAACTTAAAATATTTCATATTAAGCATTTTGGGTTTGGCTGTTTTGTCGTGCTCCGACGATATCAGCGAAATCGAACCGGCGGGAAATCCCGTTATGGAAATTGAAAACCAATTCTCCGATGTACATTTCGGCGATGTGCTTCCGTTTACTGTTTCGGTTAGCGACGAAATTTCGCTATCGACACTAACTGCCATTCTTTATTTTGGTGAAGAAGAGGTGGAAAGAACGACAATTCGCACGAAAGAAAATGGTGAATATTCAGGAACAATTGAAATTCCTTTTGAGAAAGATATTCCTGACGGAACAGCCACACTAGAGTTTGTATTGCTCAACACAACAATGAATAGCAGTATTGAAACTTTTGATGTGCCGATTATGCGTGCGCAATACCCTTACCTTATTTTGGTAAGCGAAAACGCATCGTACCCAATGTTGCCAACCGGCGAAGAAAATGAATATGCAGCTACGGAAGCATTCCCGTCAAACGATTTGTCGGCCTACATTAAAACGCCGGTGGTTGATGATAAAGGGAGTGAGATCGTATTTGGTTGGGAAGCCGGTGCGGTTACAAACGGAGTTTCTACAAATATTCCTTTTGTAAGCCCTGTGGGTGGAACTTACTCGGTAACATTTAACACCAAAACATACGAGGCCGGCCCATTCTTCGAAATCCTGCTTAACGGTGAGAACATGAATATGGTTGATAAAAACAACTATCAACTTGATGTTGAGCTGACGCAAGGGCAGGAGGTAAGCATTCAAGGACTGGGAAATATTGCCGACTGGTGGATCGATGCTGATTATCTGACCACGCAGGAAGCCGGCTTGTACACTTTTGTTCCTATTACAGGGAAATACCGTGTAACGGCTAATCTGGAGTTGAACTATTTCAGAATTGAGGCATTGGATGGAAACGCTCCTGCAGCATTAAACGCTGATGGAACGGGTGCTATCTGGGTGATTGGTGATAACGTTGGAAAACCTTCGTTAACCGATAACACAGTTGGCTGGACGCCTGAAAATGGCTTGTGTATGGCACCAATTGGCGATAAAAAATATCAGCTCACTGTAGTTGGAGGTGAAAACATCAGCACCGACGCTATCAACTTTAAATTCTTCCACCAAAAAGGTTGGGGCGGAGAGTTCGGAGGAGATGCCATTTCTACATCAAGCGATATCGTATTTATTGGCGATGGCACAAATGGCCGCGACAGTGGTAACCTCGGATTAGTAGATGGAGTTACACTGGAAGACGGTGCGACTTATGTATTTACTGTTGATCTTTCGGCAGGAAACGATCAGGCAGTTTTAACGGTTACAAAAGAATAAGAGAGAAAAGGTAAATATACAAAGGTTGTGGGCTTCCCGGGAGGGAAGTTCCGCAACCTTTTTTGTTAGACGTTTTTTGACATTTCGCAATACAATGTTGGGCGAATAAAAGAAGAGAATGATGAAGAATATTTTGAAAACAGTGGTTGGTGTTTTTGCTGTATCGGGTTTATTTTTTGCCGGATGCACAAACAATGAAGCGAATAAGGGTTTGGAACAACCGCCGGTAATTGTAAATCCCGAAAAAGTGAGCGTGTATGTAACTGCAAAAGATACCAATCTTCGCTTAAATGCAATTGGCGAATTCAGCTTGCAAACTGGCAGTCAGCCTTTGGAAACACAACCTTTTGTTCTGATTGATCCGGCAAAGCAGTTTCAAACCATCGAAGGAATTGGGGCGGCTTTAACCGATGCGTCGGCCGAAACATTTTATAAAATGCCGAAAGATGTTCAGCAGGATATTCTTACTGCATTTTTCGATTCAGAAAAAGGAATCGGCTATAACTTTTCGCGCACAAATATTGCCAGCTGCGATTTTTCAAGCGCATCTTACAACTATGTGGAGAAGGATGATTCACTTCTAACTACTTTCAGTGTTAAGCACGACGAAGAATTCCGTATCCCTTTTATAAAAGAAGCGATTGAAGCGGCTGGTGGAGAGTTGAAAATGTTTGTTAGCCCGTGGAGTCCTCCGGCCTGGATGAAAAGCAATAATAATGTTTTGAAGGGTGGAAAACTGTTGGAACAGTTTAAGCCGGCATGGGCGAAGTATTACGTGAAGTTTATCGAAGAGTACGAAAAACGCGATATTCCGGTTTGGGGACTTTCGGTACAAAACGAACCTATGGCTGTTCAGCGTTGGGAATCGTGTGTGTACACTGCCGATGAGGAACGCGATTTTATAAAAAAATATCTTGGGCCGACTTTACACAGTAATGGAATGAGCGATAAAAAACTGATTGCCTGGGATCATAACCGCGATCAGGTTTATCAGCGTGCAACAACTATTTTAAGCGATCCTGAAGCTGCAAAATATGTTTGGGGTATTGGCTTTCACTGGTACGAACCCTGGACCGGTGGTGACATGCAGTTTGAAAACACAAAACTGGTAAACGACGCTTTCCCTGATACCAAACTTATTTTTACCGAAGGTTGTGTTGAAGCGTTTGATATTAATCGGGTTGATGACTGGGCTTTGGGCGAACGTTATGGCTATTCAATGCTGAATGATTTTAATAGTGGAACTGTTGCCTGGACCGACTGGAACATTCTGCTGGACGAAACCGGAGGCCCAAATCATGTAGGGAATTTATGTTTTGCACCAATACATGCAAACACTCAAACAGGAGAGCTGATCTATACCAACAGTTACTATTACATCGGGCATTTTTCGAAGTTTGTAAAAGAAGGAGCCAAAAGAATAGCAACATCATCGAGCCGAACAGATTTGCAGGCAACTGCTTTTGTAAATCCAGATGGTTCAATTGCTGTGGTTGTGTTAAACCGGTCTGAAGAAAAATTCAACTACCAATTGATGGTCAATGGCAAATCAACCGCTCTGGAAAGTTTACCTCATTCAATAATGACTGTTACCTTATAGATTCGTTGTCTTTAAGTGCCAAGTAAATTGTTTAAATACAACCGTGCAGCATACATTCAAGGTTGCTTAAAGAAGCTAAAAAGCAATAAAGTTGATAGTTATGGCTTCCGGATTAGCTCAAAAAGCTGTTGATTATATTCTGGATCATCAGGATTCGAATCAGAAACCGGTTCTTCCTGAGCCTAAACAGAAGAAAAGTAAATCAGCTTCTCTTTCAATGAATTTCTGATTATATGGCTAATGAAGCCCCCAAATCTTTTTTTGTATTCATTAAGCTGGCGTCACGAAATTGCCTGTTAATTTCGTTTTTAAGTTTGTATGGACGATTAAAGGCTTCCTGTGAAACCTGAAAATTCTCGGATAATTTACGAATCGTTTCTTTCGATAGACCTTTTTGGTAATTCAGAATCTTTGAAACTGTTCCTTTCGACAATCCAAGGAGTTTTGCCAATCCAACTGCTTTCATGTTATTCTCTTCCATTAATGACTTAATGAGTTGAACAGGATCCAGATCATTAAAGGTACTGTGTTCCGAATCCCATTTCTCAATGAGAAGGGTCAACAATTCGATTTCATCATCAAGGGCAGGGGAGGCCTTCAATAAAAGATTCTCAAGGATATTGCAATAGTTGTTGTACTGTTCTTCAGTTTTTATTACTGTATATTTTAAAGCTTCCATGTCTCTTTCATTAATAGATATCTACCGAATACTGTTCTTCATTATTACAGAGCTTGGTATAGATAGCATGCGTACCAATCCATTTTATAAACAGATGTACTTTCTGCTTCCCAAAATAATATTGACAGATAATCCGGTATTTGTTACCACCAATATTAAAAACAACTCTGTTTGATCCTTTTCCCAAAATATCAGCAGAATTAAATGTCCTGACAATATCCAGGGGACTATTCCAGTCAGCTCTTTTCACAATCGATAGCCAGGTTTCAAATGCCTTTTTACTTTGGACATTATCACGTACATAGTTCTCGATTGACTGTACTTTTATTAAATGAACTTTCATTGTTCTACTTGACAAAGTTAATAAAAGTTTCACAAAGGGAAACCTTTGTTTTAGATACATCTAAACTATTTGGATTTCCTTTTTTTAGATCTCTTTCCAGATAACTTTTCTTCAAGATTGGCCATGTCATCACTTATTTTCTTCTCTACCACCTTTGCATAAATCTGTGTGGTTTTTAAATCAGTATGTCCTAACATTTTGCTGACGGATTCGATAGGAACACCATTCGTAAGCGTTACTGTGGTTGCGAAGGTATGTCTGGCAACATGAAAAGTCAGATTTTTATCAATTTCACAGACATCTGCAATTTCTTTGAGGTAGCTGTTTAACTTTTGATTTGAAATATTTGGAAATATTGTTCCTTTATTGACGGAACGAGGATGGTCTTTGTACTTGTCGATTAAGACCTGGGCCAGGGATAATATTGGAATTCGAACTGGTGTTGTAGTTTTTTCTCTTTGGGTAATAATCCATGTCATTCTGTCAATGCCTATTCTGATGTTATTTGGTTTAAGGTTCATGACATCGATATAAGATAATCCGGTATAACAACTAAATACAAATAGATCTTTAACATACTGAAGGCGTTCAATCTTGAATTGTTTCTTTTTGATGGTATCCAGTTCCAGTTGAGTTAGAAACTCCCGTTCAACACGTTTAAACGACAGGCGATAGGCTACAAATGGATCTTTGTCAAGCCATCCAAGTCTCACGGCTAGATTGGTCATTTTTCGCAATCTTTCGATATGTTTCATTACCGTATTGTTTCCCATTGGTAAATGATGATCTTCCGGCTGGTATTTTCGCAGGAAATGTTCGAAATCAGTAATGAACTTGTAATTTAATTCTACTAGGTAGATATCATTGCGTTTGAATTTCTGCGTCAGAAACTTCTCGATATACTTTTCGGTAGTTTTGTAATTTTTTAATGTTCCCCACCTCAGGTTCGAATCCATTCCGGTATTGTGATATTCAACCAGTCCTTTAAGCGTTTCTCCTGAATCTTCAACTCCCAAAAATTTGTTTTTAATTGCTTCAGGAGTTACTATCTCTTTGTTGATGACCAGTTCCTGGTAGCACTCAGTAAGTTGAGACCTGATCTGTTCTAAATAAGAGTTAAGCTTACCAATTTCAGAGGACTTGCCTTTTGCCATTCCTCGGCCATTATTCCAGTTATCGACATGAATTCTTTTCTTAATTGAGATTTCAGCCCGTTCTCGATTTACTGTTACACGGGCATAAATAGGAGCTTTGTCGTCTTTAATCCGATGCTTGCGGATCACAAATTGAATTCCAAAAGTGTTAATCTTCTTCATAATTTTTAATGTTGTTTAGTTCTGGTTCACTTTTGGTTCACCAGAAAATGTTAAAACTGGTTCCAAACTGAACTAAACGGTACCAAAAACTACGATTATAACCTTTTGAATAATAGGTGATTATGTGTTTCTGGTGAACCAAATCTAAAGAATATTTTGGTTCACCGTATTGTTCACATAAACAATGGTTCTAGATGGTGTATTTTGACATCGTAAAAACAAAAAAGCCTGCAAATCATCTGATTTACAGGCTTTTGGTGGATTTTGATTTTCCACTTCGTCGGGATACCAGGATTCGAACCTGGGACCCCCTGCTCCCAAAACATTTAAAATAGATTTCATTTAATTTCATATGTTGCCTTATGGTCACATAGTCAGGTAGTTGCTAATTTTTTATTTGTTCTTAAATTTCATTTATTTACCTTTAAATGTCCATTTGTTGTACCTATGTTGTACCCAAAAAATGATGTAAATGATTAGTTTTAAGAATGTTCTGAGAAAGAAAAAGCTATCTTATGGTAAATATCCTATTTATTTGCGTATTTCCAAAGATCGTAAGACTATATTTTTTCGTACTCCGTACACTGCGGATACGAAAGAATGGGATTCGAAAAAAGGAATATTTAATCAAAATGCTGCAAACTATTTAAACAAAAACAGGGTATTACTAAAGTTAATTGACCACGCTACAAGTGTGGTTACAGAGCTACAGCAAAATAAGAGAAGCTATACCTTAACCGATATCGAAAGGGCCATTCGGATCGAATCTAATCCGGCATATCAAAATGTTTATAAATTTTGGGACGAATTGATTGACGAAATGATAAAGGCCGGAAGGACCGGCAATGCACAGGTTAACCGCGATACCTACAACTCGGTTAAAAAATACCGTAAGAAAAAGGTATTGAATTTTAACGATATCACGCCGACTTTCCTGGATAAGTATGAAGTGTATTTAAGATCGAGAAATGGAACAGATGGTGGAATAAGCGTACGAATGCGGACGCTAAGAGCTTTATTTAATTTTGCAATAAAAAGAAGCTTGATTAAACCAGATAACTATCCTTTCAAATCATATCAAATTTCGAAATTAAAGGGGAGAGGAGCAAAAAGAGCCTTAACTTATGATGATGTAGTAAAAATTGTTAACCAAGACTTGGGCGAGCATCCTGAATTAGTCGATGCAAGAAATTATTTTGTTTTCAGTTTTTACACTCGTGGGATGAACTATGCCGATATGATGAAACTTGAATGGAAGGATGTGATTGACGGCCAGATTTATTATACGCGTTCAAAAACCAAAGCAAATTTTAGAATTAAAATCCTGCCTCCTGTTCAGCAAATTTTGAATTATTATAAAGAACATCAAAACGGTTCTAAATACATATTTCCGATTTTACTTAAAGACAAAATGTCGCCTACGCAGATAGAAAACAGAAAGAAAAAGACTTTAACGAGGTATAACCAAAAATTGAAGGAAATTGCAAAACTGTGTAAAATCGAAAAGAATGTATCAAGCTATGTTGCCCGGCATAGTTATGCCAACAGTTTAAAGCAGAAAGGAATTTCTACCGATATTATAAGTGAATCAATGGGGCATCAAAATCTGGCAATTACCCAGGCCTACCTGAAAGAACTTGATAACTCGCTTGTTGATGAAGCAATGGAGGTATTATTGTAACATGTTTTTTTAAAAGTACATGATCTCATGTGTAAACAAATTTGTTTATATTTGCAAACGTAATTATCATGAGCACTATAGAAAAAAATATCACGCTTTTAAAAGGGATACATCCGGGGATTATCCTTGAAAGGGAGTTGAAAAAAAGAAAACTTCCCAAGCGGCGTATTGCGTTATCTATTGGTGAATATCCTCAACTTTTGGGGGATATTACCAAAGGAAAACGTCGCATCAATCCGGCACTATCCATAAGACTGGGTGATGCTTTGGGTATTGATGAAAGCTTTTTTGCTGTATTACAAGCTTATTACGATATTGAGCAACAAAAGAAAAAACAAGCCCTGAATGACCGGCCCAATTTAAAACTTCTACGACCTGTTTTGTTCTGGGATACTGATATAAATTCAATTAACTGGGAAAAGAGCAAAGTAAGTGTAATAAAGCGCATTTTTGAGCGGGGTAACGATCAGGAGATTTCCGAGATAATGCGTTTTTATGGGAAAAAGGAAGTACAAGCCATCTTAGCCCACATCTCAAAACGTTCCTCAGTATTGGAAAGCAACATCAAGAAATATCTTCAGTGAGTAAATGATCAGCCAATTAAAATACAACACTGTAAAGTCACAGCTACGCTCAATTTTGTCGTGGTTGATGGCTGAAGAACTTTTCACTCCTTTTCGTCTGGTAGGAGGTACTGCCTTAAGTTTGCAGTTAGGGCATCGTGAATCTGTTGACATTGATTTGTTCGCCGATACTCCTTACGGTGAGATTGATTTTGAGGTAATTGACAAGCACCTTAAAAATACTTTCGAATACGTTGATTCTCGTGAAGGTCAGGTTGCAATGGGTAAATCATATTTTATTGGCAATTCAGCAGAAGACTGTATTAAGCTCGATTTGTATTATACCGATCCTTTTATTCGTCCCGCTTTGGTGATTGACAATATAAGGCTTGCCACCCTCGACGAGATAACAGCAATGAAGGTCCGATGTTGTGAGCCGTGGAGCCAGAAAAAAGGACTTTTGGGATCTACATGAGTTGTTAGATTTCTATTCAATCCCTCAAATGATTCAGTTGCATGAAGAGCGTTATCCGTACTCACATGATGCTGATGAAATAACCATAAACTTTACCAGTTTTGAAACAGCTGATAATGATTTTGAACCGATTTGCTTAAAAGGTAAATATTGGGAACTCATTAAGCTGGATTTTGTTGAGGCAATAGAGACCTTAAACAATGAAGAATCTTAGATTCAATTCGTTCTCTTTTATTTTCTCTTAGTGTCGGTATATATTTCGGAGTGGGAGAGTGCTCCCATTCAAACCCGTAAACACCTCCAGCAACATTTTCGGAAAATTTTCAAAAGGAAAAGAAATAAATAATGAATGGAAAAGACGGAAGTGTTGATGCAGGATTTCAAAAAGTTTTAACCGAAGTATACGAGGTTAAGTCTTTTTGAAATTGGCTTTGTGTGCAGGCGGCAATTAACTCTTCCGGTTTTGGAATGAATGGCTTTATGTCGGAAGCTTTTGAAAACCCGGGGGGCTTGTTTTTCGAAAATGTAAGTATTTTGTGAGAGGGGTTGCGAACTTAGGGCTTTGGAAACTTGACATTCATCTTCCATTCCTGCTTATTGATTACATTGGCAATGAAATCCTGAATCACATTTATCATTTTCTCAAATGATGGAGAATCACCATAAATCATCTGTTCCTGCATAGTTTTGTAATCTGCTTCCCATGCTTTGATAAATTTGGGGATTGGAACTGGATTAATAGTTTGTGGCTGATGCTGATTATAATCAACCCCACCGACTCTAAAGAAAGAACGCCGGTGAACTACAATCGTTTCATAAAGCTCTTTATCTTTTATGGCATTTTCTGCATAACCACGATTAATTAATTGAAATACATCGTAAAGGTGACGGCTCAATCTATCCACTCTGATTCTGTCATGAGGGCGTTGAAATTCTTCGTGTAACAAAAAGATTTTCTCCAAAAAAGTACGTTCCGGAATTGCCGTTGGAATATTTACAGGTATTCCGGTAAATTCAGCATCAGCATAATGTTCATCAAGTAAAGAACTAAAAGCTTGCACCTGATTTGGTTCTTTTAATGAACTGCTGCTAATTTCCAGAAGAACTCTTGGTTGTATGTAGCCCGGATATTCAATAACATTCGGATAAAAAACTTCAATCTTTGCCGGATCTGAGTCACTGGCTTCAGGTTCAAGATAGTTTAGAGTTACGTCGTTTAATCCATTTGCTTTTAGTTTTTCCTCTAACTCGGGCGCAAATGAATCGGCAATAAATTTCCCGGTTTTTTGCCTCAGCTTTTTTATTTGAGTCCGGGAAAGCTCTCCCCCATAACCAAGATAGCTTCTATCAAAAGCCAGGTCTATGTCTTCCGAGAATCGTTCAATTAAGCCCCAGGCTTTACTTAAAGATGTACCGCCTTTAAAAATCAAATACTTTCCCAATTCCGTTTGAAAGATGGCCGATAAGGTTTGTACAACCCACCAATCTTTTTCCACAGCATAAGGAGTCATACCTCTTTCGTCTGCTATTTGTGTATAGGCATTTACTTTCGTCTGGGTAGGTATTTCGTACCATTTATTGGTCATTGTTTATTGTTTTTGTGAGGGCATTTCGCATTATTACTCTTATCCATTCGGGTGCTAATTTTATGTCATGTTCCAAACGGTAACGATCCTCCTTTTTTAGATGTTCCAATATAATCCGTTTTTGGCTTTCAGTAATATTATCCTTTCCCAGTTCTTTTAATGCCTGAATAGCTAAACCACTAATTTTTCCGATTGCTGTCAGGTTTTTAGGGCTGGTCTTTTTGAAAACGATTGTACGTCTTCCAACATTTATTTTACGTGCAGCACCATCTGTCAGATAGATTATATTCATTGGAACTTGAGTTGACAACCCAAACGCATTTAACGCCAAAACTCCTGTTGGAATAACTCGGGCCTTATCTTTTTTCGCAATAGCTTTTGCAATGGCTTCAGCCCCTGGCTTCACCGGCCCTAAAATAGGATCCTTTTCCAACCGGGCATAAATACCCCTTGCAACTCTTGAAATTTCTTCTTTCTCAACAAGGCGTTCCAAGGCTTTAGAAATAGTTTTATAATTTCCAAAACGCAAAAAATCCTCAACAAAAAACAGCGCACCCCCTCTCGCTTTCTTTATTTTTGTTAAAATCTGTATTTCAGAGCTTTCGGTCATATGAGTCCAAGTGTATTGTCGCAAATTTAGTAAATATTTGCGACAAGAATGTACAGTGTCTATAATTATTCATCTCCTTTCTTCTATTGGATCAAGTGTTGATGTGGGATTTCAAAAAGTTTTAACTGTAGCTTACGAACTTAAACGAGATCATTTCCACAACCAAAACAATAATAAAAAGAGAACACTTTCAACCTTATTGTGGCTATGTGTATCAGAAACAGAATGATAATAAAAAGTGCTTTTACAGTCTTTGATAAAAATCTCTATTCTGAATTTATATACCTATGCAATAAATGTATCAAGTCATGCTTTGGTTTACAAATGGATGAAAGTCACATATAGCTTTTTTTCTCCTTTTTAAATCTAACATTCAGATTATTTGTTGTTTGCGAAATTATCGATATAGCTTTTTACAAAAAATATTTAATTCAAAAGTTTTTTTGCATCTTTAAAGTATTACTAAAATACCTTAGACATATGTACCTAAAAATAATCATCTTATTTCTTTTTAGTTCATTATTAATTGTCTCCTGTCAAAAACTGAAGCTTGAGCCTATAATCGATATGGCAGAGATCATTATGGAGCAAGATCCTGACAGCGCATTAGTAATACTTGATGCATTTACTCATGCACATAAGAAAAAGAAAGAATTATACTATAAATACCAACTGGTAAAAATTCAGGCAAAATATAAATGCTATAAGGATATTTCAAACGACACTTTAATTTTTACAATACGAGATTACTATTTCAATAAAAACAATACAGCAAAAGTAGCCTTGGCGGCTTATTACAGTGGAAGGGTTTATCAGGAACAAAAGGATTATGAGAATGCACTTATACAGTTTTTTGATGCAAATAAGTATTTAGAACAAAGTGGCAACCTTAATTTAAAAGGTCTGTGCCAAAATGCTATCGGCGATATTTACAGTATGCAACTTCTGAAAGAAAAGGCCATAATTTATTATAAGCAGGGTAAGGATTATTTTCATCAGGCTGAGGATTTTAAAAATGAGATTATCACCTGCAAGTTAATTGGAAATTGTTTATTAATTCTGGAGAAAACAGACAGTGCATTTATTTATTACAACGAAGCACTTAAATTAGCCAATACATATAATTATAACGATTTGGAAGCTTCTATTCGAATGAATATTGGCGTGGCACATCTTGAAATAGAAAACTGGAAGAAGGCTGAACTATATTTTAATGAAGCTATGGAGCATTCTGTAGATTCTGTGAATTACACAAAATTGGCAACAAACTTTGCAAGGTTATATGAGCTTCAAGGAAAAAATGATTCAGCGATTGTTTTTTTACAAAGAGCTTTGAACTATCTGCCACTGGAACGAAACAACTATGTTGCTGCCAATATCTACAAAACATGGTCAGCAATTGAAGAGAACAGAGAAAATTACAAAAACGCACTAAACAAATACAGGCTATATAATAAACATCTTGCACAAATTATTACGGATAACAAAAACAGCGCTATATTGGAAATCAAGGAAAAATACAATCTTCAGCTTGTTGAGAATCAGAACAAACAGCTTTTAATTGAACGACAACGACTTTTACTCTTATTCTTATTGCTTTTTATACTACTTACTATTCTCATTTTCTATTTGTCAAGACGTTCTGTTCAAAACAGAAGAAAGCTCAATGAAACCGAGCAGAAAGTTCGTCAGTTGACTAAGCTGGCCCGGAGTTTTAATGATAAAGAAGAATCCTTCCGTAATGTTTTAATCCGTCATTTCGACATTATAAAAAAAGCGGCTTTAATTGAGGGATATCTTAAGGAAGAAGAAAGAAAGAGAGGAGAACCATTTTTGAGGAAATTTAATGAAGTGGTATATGGCAAAAAAAAGCTCAATTGGGAGTTACTATATCAAACGTTAAATAATTTAAGCAACGGGTACTTCGAAAAATTTAAAATCAAATTTCCTCAACTTGATGAATCCGAATTTCGAATTTGCTGTTTAATCAATGTTAATTTTAACAACACTGAAATTGCCATTCTCCTAAATTATAGTATAAATACAGTTCAGGCGAAAAAGAGTATCATAAGAAAAAAGCTCGGAATAAAAACCTATGGAAATATCAATGATTTTATGAAAGAAACCATTCCGAATTAAACTAATAATGTGCTTTTATGTATTTAAGTTCTTACAAAAAGCTATATGAGAGTGGGGCTGGCAGAATTGCATACAATTGATTTATAGTTAACTACGTTTTTACACCTTTAGTAAAAAGCTATATGTACATGGAATCTCCTTGCCTAATTTAAAGTACGCTTTTAATTTCACCCCATCATTTTAACAGACACAAAATCATGAACATAAATTTCGACAAACTTTCAGATATATTAGCACTAAAGGAGTTTAAACAATTATGGGCTATTAATAATGACAAAATTGAGAAATGCAAAGATTGTCAATTTCGGTATATGTGTTTAAGTAATTCAAATATCGAAAGGAAGAATGATAAATATTTTAAGACAGATAAATGTAAATTCGATCCATATGAAAATAAATGGAATTAATGCAATATACCTTGGTGTTCTTCTCATGTCATTATTGATGAATAGAATTAATGCCCAAGAGATAAATGATTATCCAGATATTAAAAGTTTGGACCTAAAAGCAGATAGTCTGAAATCAATTCATGAATTCAAGAAAGCAATTAATTACCGTAAAGATATCTTTAACCTCAATGATACTATTACATCAAACCTTTATGAACTTGCTGCTTTAAACTCTTTGATTAAGAATAATGATCTAGCCTTTTATTATCTGAGAAAGGCTACAAAAATAGACTCCTCCATTATTTGTTTATCCAACCCTGATTTCTTTTTCATAATATCTGATAAAAGGTGGCAAAAACTAAAAAGTGAACAGTTAAAGAAACATGACAATTTTGAGAAAATAACAGATAAAGAATTAGCAGGAACTCTAATTGATATGCTAATTAGAGATCAGTCCTATTATATTTTTATAGATGATTCAAAACCAGACATCTCCGAAAGATATTGGACGATTAAAGACAGTTTAAATGAAATAAATATAGAATTGTTAGATTCTATTGTCATTAGTAAAGGATGGCCTAAAAGATCAGAAGTTGGCGATAAGGCCAGTTTGTCAGCATTTTTAATAATTCAACATTCTACATTGCAAAAACAAGAGTTTTATTTAAAAAAACTAAGACGTGCGGTTAGGCAAAATGAAGCAAGGAAAAAGCACCTTGCACTTTTAACTGATAGAATAAGGATTCAGCAGGGTAAGAAACAAGTATTCGGGACACAAGTTGGATATGACGCTGAAAAACAAGAATATACGTTCGGTATTGATAAAATAAGAAATCCTAACAAATTAAATAGGAGAAGGCAAAAATATGGTCTAGAGCCAATTGAAGAATATTTGAAACAATGGGATATTGAATTCTAAAAGCTGTGTCTTATATGTCCGGCAAATGATATTTTTATTTACGTATTAAATCCCACATAATAGACTGTACTCGGAAGATATTCATTAAAAGGGTATGTGCAAATCAACAAAAAACCTATATAAAACCAATTGTGATCAATGCCTAAGTGATTAGTATTCAGACGCAAGTGTTTTTTGTCTTTTTTAAAAAGTTATATCTGAGTAATAAAGGATTGCAATAAGTAATAATGATAGTTAGATTTGAACTACATATATACATTTCCTAATATTTGAGACGATTATAACCGAAACGACGCACTTAAATATCTATAGATTTTGGAAAAATATTTCAAATACAGTTTTAATTTTTCGGGGAAGAATAAATTCATTTGATAGGCCTCCCCGGGGATGAGCACACGCATTAATTTGTTCCCGGCCCGGGGAGGCAGGCAGTTTTGATAAACCGCCCGTGCAAAACTACCATCCGGTGCACACTTTTGCAAGTTGGAAGTTGAAAAAGTGGGGCAATAACTATAATCATATAAATTTATAATATGAAAAAGAATTTAATTAAAGCAGGTCTTATATTGGGAGTGTTTGTGTTGGGATTAACTCATACTAATAATGCGAAAGCGGAAGAACAATGTCATACTGTACATATTTTTTGTGGTGATGGTTCGACGAATTTTGGTTTAGCATGTGGTTCAACCTATCAAGAATATCTTCAAAGTATGGATGAATTACATGACGTAGTGTGTAATTAAAGTTATTTGTTGACCAACTGACTAAGATTGTTTAAATCACTGTCAGTTGGTTCTCTATTTATGTCAATTATGAGATACATATACGTTTTACTATTATTTTTTTCTTCTGCAATAACTTTTGCACAAGATTATGTGCCTATTGATACAGCCATCTTTTCTTGCTCATATTTTTATGATTTTCAAGAAGACT
>Ga0207717_100083_pt1 | contig 23901 bp, 19 predicted proteins | sample TtanPargueraPR_2_FD_187745 | JGI IMG/M metagenome (GOLD analysis project Ga0207717, IMG submission 187745) | Aerobic enrichment media microbial communities from Bioluminiscent Bay, La Parguera, Puerto Rico - Tt and P2 (2) (SPAdes) | ecosystem: Environmental > Aquatic > Marine > Unclassified ...
AATGAAAGTCGATAATCGTGAAATGATCAACCCGATTAAAAAATACGGCGTAAAATTTCTGTCGGTCGGTTTTTTTGTGGATACCGACAGCGCAATAATCTGGCGTGGCCCGATGGCTTCAAACGCATTGAAACAGCTGATCAGCGAAGGTAATTGGGGCGAGCTCGATTATCTGTTGATTGATCTTCCACCGGGGACCAGCGATATTCACCTTACTTTGGTCCAATCGGTCCCGGTTACAGGAGCTGTAATTGTTACCACCCCGCAGGATGTTGCACTGGCCGATGTGGTGCGTGGTACAAGCATGTTCCAGAGCAAATCGATCGATGTGCCTATTCTTGGTCTTGTTGAGAACATGGCCTGGTTTACTCCGGCCGAACTCCCCGAAAATAAATACTACATATTCGGGAAGGAAGGTGGCAAAAAGCTGGCAGGTAAACTGGGGTTAAATTTCCTGGGTCAGATCCCGATCGTTCAGCGTATTCGCGAGGGTGGCGATTCCGGAAATCCGGTTGCAAAGGATTCCGATTCAATAACGGGTATGGCCTTTGCTGAAATTGCTGTAAACCTGAAACACCGGGTACACATACGAAACATTCAAATGGCTCCTACCAAAAAGGTAAAAGTTTCAAGAGACAGTTCTTGTTCCACATAAAATTTTTAGAGGGAATAGTTCCAAAACCAGTTACAAAAAACTCATCAAATGATATTTCCAAACCACGTTCAGATTTTCTTATTTTTGCAAGTTTTAAAAGAGGAATAAATCGTTCGAAACAACAATATTCTGAGCATTACAGAGTTTATTCTTAGAGTAAATTAAAAACCTGTTTGAAGAGACTTTTTTTACATACCACTATATTACTTTTATTGGTTGCTGTTTTTGGGGGATGTTCTACGGAGAAAAATACGCGTGCTTCGCGGACTTACCATAACGTTACGTCGAAGTATAACATCTATTTTAACGCTAACGAAAGCGTAAAATCCGGGCTGGAAACCATTGACGAACGTATTGAAGACGATTTTACCCGGATTCTTCCCATTTATAAGGAAAGTGATGTGTCGGCTGCCCGAATGGTAAAGTCGGACATGGACTACGCAGTGGCGAAATGTTCGAAATTGATCGAAATTCACTCCATTACCAAAAAGCCAAAACGAAGAAAGGGTGGCGGCTCTCGAAAATACCAGGAATTTGCCAGTCAGGAGGAATTCAACAAATACATCGACGACGCCTATTTGTTGATGGGTAAAGCCCACTTTTATCAGCAAAACTACTACGGTGCTATCGATAATTTCTCGTATGTGGTGCGCAAGTACCCTGAGGAGGAAACGGCAGATGAAGCACAGGTCTTTCTGATAAGGGCCTATACCGAACTCGAACGTTTCATTGAAGCCAACGAAGTGATCCAGGCAGTTCAGAATTACGAGGATTTTCCTAAAAAATACGAACGCGATCTTGCGTTGGCAACCGCCAATTATTACATGAAGCAACAGGAATATGCGGATGCCATTCGTATGCTCGATATTGCCATTCAAAAAACATTCTGGAAAAGTGAAAAGGCACGTTATCAATATATCATTGCCCAACTTTACCAGGAACTCGGTCAGAATGCCCAGGCTGCTGAAGCGTTTCGGAAAGTAACGCGGATGAATCCTGACTACACCATGGCATTTAATGCCAAGATTAATTCTGCCGGTGTATTTTCAGGCGAAGGTAATGCCGAAGAATTACGGAAAGAGCTGAATAAAATGCTTCGCGATAAGAAGAATTTTGATTTCAGAGACCAGATCTATTATGCACTCGGAAATCTTTCGTTCCGCGAAGGACAGCGTAACGAGGCAGAAGAGAATTACAGAATGTCGGTAGCCAGTAGTTTCAAAAACCAGTATCAGCGTGCGCTTTCGTCTATTACACTGGCAAACATGTATTACGAAGATCAAAACTATCGTGGTTCGCAAAGCTACTACGACAGTGCCATGATTATAATCGACGAAACTTACCCGGATTATAAAAACGTTGAAGCCCGTTACCGTAACCTCACTTCGCTGGTCGATAATCTGCTGACGGTAGAACGACAGGACAGTTTGCAAAAAGTGGCCCAGATGCCTGAAGCAGAAAGGGAAGCACTTATTGCCCGCCTGATGCAGGAAGAACAGGAGCGTCAGCGTAACCAGGAGAACCTGGCTATGCAGGGGGCACGCGATCAGGGCTATTACCGCTCGAACCGTTACCGGATGGGAATCGGAAGTTCAGGCGGTGGAGGATGGTATTTTTACAACCCGCAAACCGTATCGTACGGGAAAGTAAATTTTCAGCAGCAGTGGGGAAGAAGAACACTCGAGGACGATTGGAGAAGGACGAATAAAAACACCATAACTGAATACAACGAAGAAGAACTGGCGGAAGCAGAAGAGGAAGAAACAAGAGTGGAAGACCCGCTTAAAAAAGAGTTTTACACCCAGGATCTTCCGTTGAACGATTCGTTAATGGCCGTTTCGCACAATAAAATTCGCGATGCGCTTTACAATGCAGGAAAAATATTTAAGTCGGAGTTTGAAGACTATCCGCGATCGGCTGAATGTTTCATAGACCTCAACAGACGTTATCCCAACAACATCTACCTCTTATCGGCTTATTTCGACTTGTATGATCTTTATGAACTGATGGGTGATGCGGCGAAAGCTTTTGAATACCGAAACCTGCTTATTACCAAATTCCCCAACAGCAAATATGCGCAGTATCTCTTAAATCCGAATTTCTTTGTGGAAATGGAGGCTCGACTCGATAGTCTTAACCGGATTTACCAGGAAACATTCCGCAGTTACAAGCAGGGACGATACCGCGATGTGCTGACACTAACGTCGGAAATGAAAGCAATGGAGCCCGACTCAGTAATCATCCCAAAAATTGATTTCATGCAAATGGTGGCACAGGGAACACAAACCGATGTTCACCAGTTCGAAGCCCTGTTGAAGGAATACCTGGAACAGTATCCCGATAAGGAACCATCGCCGCTGGCCAACGAAATTCTGACACTTATTCAGGACAGTACGCTGGCCGATTACCAGAAATTGGTGGAGATGGGTTACATCAACGAAGAAATACAAAACGAGGAGTTGCTCGAACGCGATGCAGCCAACGACGAGTTTGGTGGTTTGTTCTCTTACGACGAAGATCTTTTGCATTATTTTGTAATTGCTTTTCCGCGCAAGGACGAGAGGAAAATAGACCTGAACCGTCTTAAATTTGACATTGCCAACTATAACATCGACCACTACACCAAAATCGACTACGATATTGAAACCGATAACCTGAACGATGAGCTGGGTTTTGTAGTGGTAAGGGCGATGACAAATAAAGAAAATGCACTGATTTATCACGGAGCCATCATTCGAAAGGCCTCCGTCTTTCAAACTCTTCAGGGGATTGAATACCTGAACTTTGTAATTTCTTCGACCAACTACAGAACCATAAAATCGGAAAAATCGATTGCTGATTATTTGAAATTCTTTGTGAAGAACTACAGCCGCTTCATTCGCTCGAACTTTAGTGAGGAGGAATTGGATGTTTCACCTGAGGAATTGATGGCAAGGGCGGAAGCCGAAGATAATGCACTTAAGGAAAAAGGAACTTTCGTATCGGTTAGTACTGCTCTTCCGGGCACCTTCAATACACAGGTTGATACAACCCAAAATTTTGTACTGGCCGTCAAAGACAAAGGAATGTCGCTGCGCCAGTTGCTACGTGAATTTTCCGACTTCAACCGTGATAATTTCAGGGTGTGGAACCTGGCACTTCAGCTGAAACAAACCGAAGGTTACCAGTTGATGGTGGTAAACGGTATCCCGACACTGAACGAGTCGATGTCGTATTTCCGCAGGGTGGTAACCTCACGTAATTTGTTCGAACCTTTGGGCCAGGCCACCTATCGAAACTTCCTTATTACCGACGAGAACCTGCAAACTTTAATTGATGAGGATAAAGTGGACGAATACATTACTTTCTTCCGTAACAATTACATTCAGCGCAGAACAGGTTCGTCGACTACCGGTACTACATCTACAGAGGCAACTCAAACTCCTGATGTAGAAACAACAACAGCGATCGAAACTGTTTCCGAGCCCGAAGTTTACAGTGGCCCTTATAACGAGAACATCGACGGAGAACACAAAGTGGTTTTCGTAGTTCCAAAAGAAGGTATTGTGAAGGCAGCCTTTATTAACGGACTGACGGCTTTTAACAATGACAACTTCCCGGGATCTGGATTCATCATTAGAGAATTATCGCTTGACGATTTCCGACAACTCATAATTATTGACGGAATAGAGGATAAAGAAACAGCACGCCAATACTTTAGCAATGTGGTTCAGACACGCGACCTTTTCGATCCGTTGGGAACCGCTCAATATCGGAACTTCCTGATCTCAAACGGCAACTTCGAAATCTTCCTTCAGGAGAAAAACATCACCGATTACATGGACTTCTATAAGAAAGTGTATCTGGGAAACTAACCAGGAACAATTGGCCAGTAGGGTTGAATTGAATTCGCCTCGATTTATTTCACAGGGTTAAACTTTGTTAATGTCATACTACAACCGCAGTATTTTTGTTTTTATCTTTGTTAACTACATAAAAACAATTACAATGTACACATCCCGAACCATACAGAATAATTTGAAAAACTAGAAACAGTAAGCGAATGAATAAACCAGCTATACTTTGGATCGACGATGAGATTGACCTTTTACGCGCGCACATTATTTTTCTGCAGGAGAAGGGCTATAATGTAGAAACGGCTACAAACGGCCTCGATGCAGTGGAAAAAGTAGAAGACAATTTTTACGACATTATTTTTCTGGATGAAAATATGCCGGGTATGTCGGGATTGGAAACTTTGACCCGCATAAAAACGGTTTCACCAAATGTGCCGGTGGTAATGATCACCAAGAGCGAAGAAGAAAATATCATGGATGAGGCCGTAGGTGCTAAAATTGCCGACTACCTTATCAAACCCGTCAATCCTAAGCAGATCTTGCTTTCGCTAAAAAAGAATATCGACCAGAAGCGCCTGGTAACCGAGCAGACCACTTCGAAATACCAAATGCAATTTTCGCAAATCGGTATGCAGATAAACGAAGGGCTGAGTTTTGACGAGTGGAAAGAAATTTATAAGAAACTGGTTTACTGGGAGCTTGAACTGAGTGAGTCGGAAGATTCGGCAATGGACCAGGTCCTGGCCATGCAAAAAGAAGATGCCAATAAAACGTTTTACCGATACATCAAAGGGAACTATGCCGACTGGTTCAATATGGATTTTGGTGAACGCCCGATGCTCTCCACCGACATTATTAAACAAGTGGTTCTGCCTCAACTCGATAAAAAAAAGAAAACGTTGATGTTGGTTATTGATAACCTGCGCTACGATCAGTGGAGGATATTCAGCCCGGTAATTAACGAATATTTCCGCACGCAGACTGAGGATATGTACTGCAGCATTTTGCCCACTGCCACCATGTACGCCCGCAATGCAATGTTTGCCGGATTAATGCCATCGGAGATTGAAAAGCTTTACCCTGATTTATGGGAACATGATGACAATGAGGGACACAAAAACAAATACGAAGAAGTGCTCTTGCAAAAGCAGATGGCTCGATATTCTCGCAAGGAAAGCCTGTATTTTGAGAAGGCAGCCGGAATAAAAAAAGAGCGCTGGGTAACCGACAACCTGAATAATATCCTTGCGAGCGACTTATCAGTTTTGGTCGTGAATTTTGTGGACATGATCTCACATGCCCGTACCGAAATGGATATGATACGTGAACTGGCCAATAACGAGAAGGCTTACCGTTCGCTAACCTTGAGTTGGTTTAGAAATTCGGCCTTACTCGAACTGCTGCGATCCTTGGCTGGGCACGATATGCATGTAATTGTAACTACCGACCACGGTGCCATCAGGGTGGATAACGCGGTGAAAGTAATTGGTGATCGCGAAACGAATACCAACCTGCGGTATAAACTTGGGAAGAATCTGAATTTCAAATCGAAGAATGTGTTTGAGGTTCGCGATCCGCGAAAAATTTACCTGCCTTCTCGCAACGTAAGCACGAGTTATATTTTTGCTCAGGGTGCCGACTTCTTTGCCTATCCGAATAATTACAATTATTACGCAAATTATTACAAAGACACTTTTCAGCACGGCGGCATTTCAATGGAAGAAATGATGGTGCCCCTGGTTACACTGGTTCCAAAAAAATAAATTTTCGAGGGTTGACGATTTTCGTTTAGCATCTTAACGCGGTTTAAAGCTTAATAATCAGAACTGCACTTTACTACAAATTCACCTTTATTTGCTCCGATCTTTTGGCCAATTACATGGCATTTGATCATCAGCAGGAAAAACAGACGCGGGTCATTTTCATCCATCAATCCTTCGAAATTTCCCATGCCTTTTGAAATGATCAGATCGGCTGAGTCGTAAATGGCCCGGAATTCTTGGCTTACCCGGTGGAGAAGTGTAGAAGGAGCATCGTCTCCGTTCGATATGAGAGTGGCTACATTGGGAATACCTACTTCCATAGCTTCCTTCAAGGTCGTATCGTTAAGTACAGCGCTATCGCGAACGGCAAAAATAACATTCGGGTGATCGAGGGTTTCGAGGAAAAGTTTATCCAATACCAATTCGCCGCAATTATCGCCCAGATACAGAATGCTTTTGGCGTTTTGAATGGCTTCTTTCAACCGCCTGGAATGGTCGATAGCAAAATCGCTCGTCATCACCTGTTCAATGGTCTCCCAGATATCGAAATCATGTCCTGGTCCAAAATCTATGATGTTGCCTGCAATAGCCAGGCGAAGAGCAGTTTCAAAAGGATCTTTCGACACTTCCACCATTCGTTTGAACTCTTGATAGCGTTCGAGCATCTCCCGGTTACTTTCCTCTTTTTCGGGCCGATACGGATCATCGATAATTGAATTTTGTTTCAGCTGTTCGATAATGTTTCGGGTGATTTCCGGAGAATAGCTTTTGTCGAGATTAATTTCAGCAATTTCCTTCATCATCGTGCTTACCAGGTCGTTTCTTTTCTCAGGCGCTACCTCGTATTTATCCATCCGTTTGCCCAGTGCTTTCACCTGGCAAATCAAGCATTCGTAATTCATGGTGTAAATATAACCAGAAGCATGGAAGGGAAACTCAACAGTAAAGTGTTTCGCGAAGATATTCCAGGTATTTTATGAACAGCTTGTTCTTTGAATTTATAGGGGAAGCCATTACTGCTGCTTCTTCATTTGGGCATATAACTTATTGGCAAAAATAAAATCTTCCAGTTTTTGGCTACCTGAATTCAGGATTTCATTTTTTGTACCTACCCATTCTTTTTCTCCTTTTGAGATAAACAACACAGATTCACCAATTTCAATCACCGAATTCATGTCGTGGGTATTGATGAGTGTTGTCATTTCAAATTCCTTTGTCAGGCTTTGAATCAATTGGTCGATCACCGTTGCGGTTTCGGGATCGAGGCCCGAGTTGGGTTCATCACAAAAGAGGTACTTCGGATTCAAAGCAATGGCGCGGGCAATGGCTACACGTTTTTGCATTCCGCCGCTAATTTCGCTGGGCGCCAGTTTAAAAGCCTGCTTTTCGATATTCACGTGTTCGAGACAAAATTCCACACGTTTTTGTTTTTCTGTATTGCTCATATGGGTAAACATATCAAGCGGAAAACGCACATTCCCTTCTACATTGATGCTGTCGAAAAGAGCACCTCCCTGAAATACCATCCCCAACTCACGGCGCAGTGCTTTTCGCTCTTTGTGCCCCATATTCACCAGGTTGCGGTCGTTAAACCAAATCTCACCTTTATCTACATCATAAAGTCCAAGAATCGACTTGAGCAGAACTGTCTTACCCGAACCGCTTCGCCCGATAATAAGGTTGGTTTTCCCCTGCTCGAAAGTGTTGGAAATATCTTTCAGTACGGTATTCCCATCGAAGGATTTGGTGAGATTTTTAACGGTAATCATGTCAGCAGTAATCGGGTTAATATTAGGTCGAAGAAGAGGATGAGGATATTTGTGTTCACCACAGCTTTTGTACTGGCTTTACCTACCTCGAGCGCACCACCCTGAACGTAATAACCAAAATAGGCCGGCACCGAAGAAACCAGGAAGCCAAAAACCAGGCATTTAATAATTGAAAAAGTAATGTAATACGGAACGAACAGCCACTGAATACCTTCAATGTATTCAGTAATTGTAATCACACCTACCATCGGTCCTGTTACCATGCCTCCAAGGAGTCCAAAGAACACACTGATCATATACAGGAAGGGAAAAATAAAAACAACGGCTACGATTTTTGGCAGGATGAGGTAGCTTGCCGAGTTTACCCCCATGATCTCGAGTGAGTCGATCTGCTCGGTAACACGCATCGTTCCAATTTCGGAGGTTATATTCGAGCCTACTTTTCCAGCCATAATCAGTGCCAGCATCGTCGAAGAGAATTCGAGCAACAATGTATCGCGTGTACCGAGGCCAACCAGTTCCGAAGGATAAAGCGGATTTTCCATGGCATGTGCAAACTGGATGGTCATGATACCTCCTATAAATATCGAGATGATCAGTACGATCCAAACCGAGTTGACCCCCAGGTTATCGATCTCGAGAAATAACTGCCGAATGTACATCTTGTGCCTTTCGGGACGAGCAAACACCCGTTTGAGCATCATGAAGTACCGCCCTATATGAAAGAAGAATCCCATAGTTTCGACATTTACCAGAACTGTTCGGATAAAATTACAACTTAAATAATGGATACAAAACTTTTGATTGTTGGATTCCGTTACATTAAAACCAAATTTAACTGTTTGAATTACGGATTCTCTTTTAAATTGGATATTTTTATGGAGAGCACGACAATATTAAAGAGGAATCGGAAATGAACCCTTGCATAGCTGAGGGATGAACTATTTCATTTTTCTCGAAACTAACAACTAACAAATGAGTAATACATATTGTGTAATTATGGCTGGCGGAATTGGCAGCCGATTTTGGCCGCTGAGCCGCACTGCCAAGCCCAAACAGTTTTTGGATATCTTAGGTACAGGACGCACCTTTCTACAACAGACTTACGATCGTTTTTTGAAAGTAGTTCCCAAAGAAAATTTCCTGGTGGTAACCAACGTGCGATACAAGGAAATTGTGATGGAGCAATTACCTGAGTTAAATGAAGAACAGGTTTTACTTGAGCCACTTCGACGAAATACCGCTCCCTGTCTGGCTTATGCACTTCAAAAAATTAAGTTGAAAAACGAGAAAGCAGTGGTAATAGTTTCACCTTCCGATCACCTGATTCTCGACAGTGCAGAATTTGTGAACCAGTTGAATAATGGTCTCGAATTTCTTGATACCAACGAGGCATTGATCACTTTAGGGATAAAACCTGACCGGGCAGAAACCATGTATGGTTACATACAGATAAAGAATAAAAAGGAATTTCACGACCTTGATAACCTTTACAAAGTGAAAACTTTTACCGAAAAGCCCGATGTGGAGATGGCTAAAATATTTATCGAAACCGGTGAGTTTTACTGGAACTCGGGTATTTTTATTTCCACCCTGACTTGTTTTTTTGATGCGTTTGAAAAGCATTTGCCCGAAATGGAACAGACCTTTAGTATGGGCAGGCATTTGCTAAACACCGGCGACGAAGAAGCATTTATAAAGAAAGCCTACTCTGAATGCCAGGCTATTTCGATTGATTACGGTATCATGGAAAAGGCAACTAACGTGTTTGTGCTCACCGCCGAATTCGGTTGGTCAGACCTGGGAAGTTGGAGTTCATTATATGAACAAAACGGGAAAGACCATGACGGAAACCTGAAAAGTGGAGATAATTCGCTGCTTTACGATACCAGTAATTGTATTATCGACATTAAAGATGACAAAGTGGCTGTTATTCAGGGGCTTGACGGATATATAATTGCCGAGTCGAACGATGTGCTCATGATATGCCGGCGCGAAGACGAAGACCAGATCAAAAAATTTGTGACCGACGTTCGAATCAAAAAAGGAGATTCACTGGTTTAGAATATATTAATACCTATCATATAAAATGAAGAAGGGCAACTTAACTAAGTTGCCCTTCCTTTCTGTGTATGAATTCAATTATTCGGCTTTTTTCTCCGGAACTTTCGGCAGGTTTCCTGTCCATTTCTTAATGGTGTAATTAATCCGGATTGTAATCATGTACATCACCGGTGAAATGACCAGTGTAAGCACAGTGGCAAAGGTTAATCCAAATACCACGGTCCACGACATGGGTCCCCAGAAAGCTACACTTTCTCCACCCAATGTTATCTGGGGATCGAAGTGTGTGTAAAGTGTAAAGAAATCGAAGTTCAAACCAACTGCAAGCGGTAACAACCCAAGCACTGTTGTAATGGCCGTCAGGAGCACAGGGCGCAAACGGGTGCGGCCGGCTTCAACCAGGGCTTCGCGTTGTACATTTTTCGGCAGGAATGCACCTTCGGGCAGATCCAATTCTTCGCGCTTACGTTTTCGGACAAGGTCGATGTAGTCGATCAGTACAATACCATTGTTTACCACAATTCCGGCCAGCGAAATGATCCCGATTCCGGTCATGATCACCACAAACTCCATTTTGAAAATACCCAGTCCCAGGAATACTCCAATGGTGCTGAACAGAACCGTGGCAATAATAATGGCTGGGCGGATGAAAGAGTTGAACTGTGTCACCATGATGATCATGATGAGTGCTATGGCAATTATCAAAGCATAAACCAGGAATTCCATACTCTCCGCCTGTTCCTGCTGCTCACCGGTAAATTCGTAGGCATAACCGTCAGGCATATCGTAATCTTCCAGGATTTGTGCAATTCGCGCATTTATTTCATTGGCATTATAACCTTCAACTACCTCTGATGAAATTGTTATTTCGCGCTTGAAGTCGATGCGACTGATCTTATCGTAGGTTGTGGCGTATTTAAAGCTGGCCACGGCAGAAATCGGTATGCTGTTGTCGTTTACGTGAATCTTTTGGTTCATCAATGTCGAAACATCGTTCCGGTATTCTTCTGCAAGGCGCACAAAAATGTCGTACTCATCTTCTCCATCTTTGAATTTGCTGGCTTCGTAACCATATAAAGCACTTCGGAAAGCCATGGCAATCTGCTGGGTTGAGAGTTCGTACAAACGTGCTTTTTCCCGATCAACTTCAATGAGCATTTCGGGCTGGTTGACGTTGATGTTGAGTTTCAACTCATCGATGCCCGGGATGTTATCTTCCTCGATCAGACGTAGAAAATCGTCTGTGATCCTGATCAGTTGATCGAACTCGTCGCCGGTAACATCGATATTGATCGGAGCACCCGTTGGTGGTCCCTGATCATCTTTTTCGACGTAAATTTTGGCTCCAATAAATCCATCCAGATTCTTTGAAATTTCCTGCATGACTTTACTTGTATTGATACCTTCGCGCAGTTTATACTCCACAAAAGAAACCGAAGTAAGAGATTTATTGGGACTTGTTTCGTTTTCGAACATTCCTCCTTTACCAACGCCTACGTTAGTTGTTACCGATTTTACAATTTGTTTAACCGGTGCTATCGTTTCCTTGATTATTGATTCAATTTCGCGCGTAACTTCGTCGGTACGTTCAATTGAAGTACCCAAAGGTAGTTCGGCCGTTACATAAATAGTTGTCGGATCAGTATCGGGGAAGAAAACGGTTTTAGGATTTCCTCCAAAATAGAATCCCATCGAAAAGATTAAAAGAACTACTGTCCCTCCAAAATAAATGTAAGGCCAGGGTCCCGATAGTGCATGACGCAACTGACGTGTGTACACCGATTCGAGCCACACCAGAAATTTAGTCTGGAACCAGCGAGCCAGTGGTCGAAGTGCAAATACATTCAGCACCATAATTAAGGCGACAGTGGCCAGCAGGTTACCCAACAAATAAATTTTCAGAAAATAAAACGGAATGGCGAGCACAGCAAGAATTCCTGCATTTCGCATCACACGTTTTAAGTTGGCTCTTTTATTGATGTCATCGATTTTCATGAAATTGGCAATGAACGGTGGGTTCAGAACCAAAGCCACAAAAAGTGATGATGCGAGCACGACGATCAATGTTCGCGGCAGGATGGCCATAAATTCACCAACAATTCCTTCCCATGCCAGCAATGGGAAAAAGGCTGCCAGGGTGGTTAAAGTCGAAGAAATGATAGGAAAGGCGATTTCACTCACTCCGCGCTTGGTAGCGCTCATCAGCGAATAACCGTGACTGTATAATCGATATACATTCTCGACCACTACAATGGCATTATCCACCAGCATACCCAGCGCAAGGATAAGCGCATACAGAACCATCGAGTTTAGCGTTATTCCACTTTGCTGAAGGATGATAAACGAGAGGAACATAGACAAGGGGATGGCCAGACCTGCAAACAGCGCATTTCGGAAACCAAGAAAAAGGAACAGCACAAAAGTTACGAGGATCATTCCAAGGATAATGCTGTTCTCGAGGTTCATGATCGTGTCCTCGATATAGGTAGTCATATCATCGGTTACAATCACTTCAAGGTTTTTGGGGATACGACCACTTTCACGCATTTTTTCAATGCCATTGAATACATTCTCGGAAGCCGATAAAATATTTTCACCCGATTTTTTTGTGATCGAAAGTGTGACCACCGGTTTGTCGTCGAGGCGGGCAATGGTTTGTTGCTCCTGATAGCCATCGGTAACAGTGGCTATGTCTCTTATGTATACCGGTTTACCATTGTTTACTTTAATGATCGTATTCCGGATTTGATCCATGTTGGTGTAGTTCGCTTCGGTACGGATTGTCCTTCGAATCTGGTCCGCGGTAAACTGACCGGCACCCATGGTAATGTTTTCCAGTTGGATGGCAAGTGCCACATCCTCGAACGAAAGGTCGACAGCCTCCAGTTTATATGGATCAACATCGATCTGTATTTCTCTTTCTTCAACCCCGCGAATGTTGGCTTCCGATACTTCCGGATAACTTTCAAATTCATCCTGAAGGTCTTCGGCAAACTTTTTTAGTTCGCGCATGCTGTATTCTCCCGAAATATTCACGTTCATAATCGGGAATTCAGAAAGATCGAAGTCAGTCACATACGGATCGCTTGGCAGGTCATCGGGAAGTTCTGATTTAGCTTTATCAACACGGTCTTTGGTGTCCTGCAATGCCTGTTTTATAGAGACATTAGTGTTGAACTCTACAAATACAGTACTAACATCCTGGTACGATGCCGAAGTAACTTGCTTTACTCCTTTTAATCCCTTCAATTCTTTTTCAATGGGACGTGTGCAGAGGTTCTCGATATCGACCGGTGAGTTGCCCGGGTAAAGCGTTTGAACAAAAATGTATGGCACAACAATTTCAGGCATCGCTTCTCGTGGCATTTGCTGGTACGAAAAGATGCCGAAAAGAACCACCAGTGCCGTGAAAATGTAGATGGTTGTTTTATTCTTTAATGCGAGATAAGTGGGCTTAAATTTCCGCGTAATCTCTTTTTTAATTTTCTCTTTTTCCATTTTTAAGCGTTTTGGCTGTGATTAATTCACTTGTACCAGTGTTCCGTTGCTCACCTGGTTGAATCCTTCAGAGATTACCTGCATTCCTGCCGATAAGCCATCGGTAACTTCGGTGAGGTTGTTGTTGTTCACGCCCGGTGTAACGTATATTTTTTTAGCCACTTCCTGTCCGCCATCGTTGTCGACCACGTATGTATAATGTCCCGAAAAATCTTCTTTTATAAAGAGGGTGGGCACTACAATCGCACTTTCATTAACATAGTCGCGCAATTTCAAAACGGCAACCAGATTTGGTTTAATCTGTTTTTCGGGATTATTCATATTGATGCGGATACGGAAAGTTCGGTTGTTCGGATCGATAATGTTACCCACCTGATCGATTTTTGCATCAACTTCCTTGTTAAGTGCCGGGAAACGAACTTTTACGGCATCGCCTTCGTGAATTTTGGTGAGGTATGTTTCTGAAACATCGCCGTAAATTTTGATTTTACCAATATTGAGCACTTTGGCAAAAGGAATCTGCGGACTACCTATCTGCCCTTTTTCCTGGTAGAGAATATCCACAACTCCGTCGGTCGGTGATTTGATCTCAGCCAGTTCGATCTGGGTTTTCAGGCTGGCAATCCTTTTCTCAAGGCTTTCTTTGTTGTTTTTTGCCTGAAGGTATTCCATTTCAGAGCCGATATTCTGATCCCAAAGGTTTTTCTGGCGTTCGTAATTGGTACTGGCCAGATCGAGCTGAACCTGGAGTTCGTCAACCGAACGTTCCAATACATCGGTATTTAATCGTGCCATTATCTGTCCTTTGGATACTCGCTGACCTTCCTGAATAAGCACTTCTTTGATAATTCCTGACGATTCCGGACTTACATCCACATCCTCAGCTGCTTCCACGGTTGCAGTTACTTCTATAAAGTGCTCGAACTTTTGTGTGTTCAGCTGCCGGGTTTTAATTTTTACCACTTCTTTTTCCTGTGTTCCGGCCAGTTCTTTTTCGAGTTGCTGAATTTGTTGCTCCAGTTCGTGGGCCTGTGTTTTTAGCTCCTGTAATCTTTCACGCTTGGCAGCCTCGTCTTCAACTGATGAGCTGCTGCAGGCCGCCAAAATAACAGCCGTTGTTAGTACCATTAAAATCTTTTTCATTGTATTCATTTTTTATTGTTTTCTGTTTTTAAAGTGCACCGGCTGCTTTTTTCAGGCTAAGATCGGCTTGCAGCAATTGTAATGTTGAAGTAACCATCGATTGAAAAGCGGTAATGTACTGGCTTTCCTGCTGCGATAGCTCGGCACTGCTGATCATACCATTGTTGAATTTTATTTGCGACTTCTCAAGAATACTTTGCGCGAGATCGCGGTTTTCGCGATCATTAAGAAAACGCTCACGCGCCGTTTCCATTTCGGCTTTGGCAGTAAGATAATCTCTCTGAAGTGTTCTTTCGGTTTGTATCTTGTTAGTGGCTGACTTATCCATCTCGAGCCTTGCTTGCTGTACCCTCGATCGTTTCATGCCCGAATTAAAAATTGGGATAGAGGCCTGAAACCCAACCAGCGATGATGGGAACCACTCTTCTTTAATGAGGTTGGCGTTGTTGCTGTAAGCGGTGCGGGTATAGCTGTAAAAGCCGCTCAGGCTTGGCAGGTACGAAACTTTTTCCAGCTTCAGCAGTTTTTCAGAAACCTGGAAATTTGAACTCGCCAGGCGGTAATCGATATGACTTGCCAGGTCGAGTTGGTATTTATTCTGTTCCTGAACCAGCGGCAAAACAAACGACTCGATCTTATCAGTAAGTTGAATCGTTGAATCGAGAGGGTAGCCCATTGTGTATTTAAGCACGATCCGGGCTACTTCCAGTTCACGATCCGACCGAAGCATTTCGTTTTCAGCATTCTTTACCAGAATCCTGAGCTGATCTACATCCTGCGATTCGCGTAAGCCATTATCAAAATAGATCTTGGTCTCGTCGTATAGTTTTTTTGTATTGTTATAGCTTTCCTGCATCACTTCCTTGTAACGGATGCTGATCAAGACCATGTAGTAAGCCTGCGTAACCGCCTCGCGGATATCGATTTCTGTTTTTTCGTAGGTTTGTTTGGCAAGGTCAACGTACAATTGTGCCGAGCCAACACCCACGATATAGGAGCCGTCAAAAATCAGCTGATTTACGCTGAGCCCAAAATCAGAATTGAAATCCTGTCCGAATTTAACGGGAATGTAAGTACCGGGTTCTCCGCCAAAAAATTCTCCGGGAATAAGTGAAACCGGAAGGTTCAGAAACCAGTTGTAATTGGCCGATCCGGAAACCTGCGGAAGTCCGTTTGAAATGGCTTCCCATACCTGTTTCTGTGCTATGGTTACATCTTTACTCGAGTTTTGCAGCACATACGAATTCTGCATGGCATAACTGATTGCTTCATCCAGGTTGTAACTGCTTTGTTCTTCCTGGGCATTCAACAATCCGGCCGTAAGAAATACCGAAGCGAGTAGTAATAGATACTGTTTTACTTTAGTTTTCATTCTGAACTATCTTTAATCGTTTTTTATAATAATCTAATCCTTCTTTTGTGCAAATTGCATGCATGTGGTAATCCATTATGTTATCGAAAAATGCAAGCGAAAGCAGTTCGTATTCTTCGAAAATATCATAGTCGGGATTCATCGTGAACAATGTTCTTCCAAGCTGCAACTTTGCAATAAAAGTGGGTTCCAGGTTTTTTCGATACAAACCTTCACCCATTCCTTTTTTCATGTTTTCTATGGTGTTGTCGAAAATGCGTTTACGTTTTGTCTCGTAAACTTTATCGTGCAAATGCGGATAGGTGCGTTTTAATTCCACCTCAATGTTATTGTTGTATAACTTGAGCACATTTGCCACGCGCTCACGTATGAAAAACATATCATCGATTGCATTTCCTTCTTCCGGATTTGTAATGTCCATTTCCGGATTCGAGAGAAAGTAATCCACTACCTGAGAAACAAGATGTTCCTTGTCCTTAAAATATTGGTACAGGGTTTTTTTGGAAATTCCAAACTCATTGGCCACCTGGTCCATGGTCACATTTCGTATCCCAAACTTTAGGTAGAGGAGGCCGACATTCTTTATGATGTGTAGTTTTCTTTCTTCCATGGCTGCAAATGTAACCTTTTTAAACCAAGGAAACTTTTTTGGTACTAAAAGTTTACAAAATGTTAACTTAACAATTTAAATATGTTTCTGTTTTCTGTAACTCAGAAAAATTCAAAATAAAACTATCAGAACTGCGGGAGTTTCCAAGGTTAATTTCGGTGAATGGCGAAATAGCATCTACGAACGGTTTGATTCGGGCAGCGTGTAAAGATGAAAAAGATACGTCAAATTGTAGAAATTACAATTATTCGCTCAAAAAGACCTCGGCAATCTTCAGGTCTTCGGGGAAGGTAATTTTTATGTTCTCGTGATTGCCCGGAACTGGATATATTTTCTTGCCTGTAGCTTCAAGAACCGAGGCATCGTCGGTGAATTTTTCGGAGTATGTTTGTCGGTAGGCAGCTTTTATTTCCTTAACACGGAACGTTTGCGGTGTTTGCACCAGGAAATATTTCGAACGGTCAACTGCCTTGTTAACCTGTCCGTCATTCCAACGTATTGACTCAGATGGAGGAACAACCGGAAGTGCATTTCCTTTCTGACTAGCTGTTTCGAGGCAACGCTGAAGGGTTTGTTTCGAAACCAGGGGTCTAACTCCATCGTGGATAAAAACAATGCCGTCATCATTAATTTTATCAAGGCCGTTTTTTACCGACTGGAAACGGTGCTGGCCCCCGAAGGCAAGCTGATGAGGAACAACAAACCGGTGTTTTGCACAGAGTTGCTGCCAATGCTCAATTTCCTGTTTGGGCAAAACGAGGAGAAATTCAATGATAGAATCAAAACGCAGGAAAGCTTCAAAAGTATGCATAAGCACCGGCCGGCCCTGTATTTCGAGAAACTGCTTTGGCAAGGCATTTTTCATGCGGCTTCCGCTTCCTCCGGCTACAATCAGTGCAAACTTTTTGGGCATCGTCGTCGTTTATTTTGTAATTTCCGTCAGGTAAAAATAAATTAATTTAATTCCACATGGATACAGTTCTCGAATTTTTAAAGACACTCGCCGCCAATAACAACCGCGAATGGTTTCAGGAAAACAAAAAATGGTATAACGAAAGTAAGGAGAAAGTGCTTTTTTTGACTGATGTGCTGATCAACGAAATTGGTAAGTTCGATCCGGAAGTTCGCGGATTACGACCGCAAGATTGCATGTTCCGGATTTTTCGCGACGTACGTTTCTCGAAAGATAAACGCCCATACAAAACAAACTTCGGAAGTTTTATTTGCAAGGGTGGTCGAAAAAGTATGAATCCCGGTTATTACTTTCATCTTGAGCCAGAAGGTTGTTTCGTTGCCGGTGGAATTTACATGCCTCCCTCCGATGTGTTGCGTACCATACGCACCTATGTTGCTGATCATGCGGAAGAGTTTCTTGAAATTACAAAGGATCCCGGTTTCAAAAAAGAATTTCCGGAAATGTACGACGACAAACTCAAAACAGCTCCAAAAGGGTTTCCAAAAGACCACGAGTACATTGAATTACTGCGTTACAAATCGTTCATTTTTTCAAAAAGCCTGAACGATAAAGAGGTGAAAAGCAAAAACTATGTTGAAACTATGGTTAATACTTTCAGGGGCTTGTACCCGGTTAATGCTTATTTATACCGGGCGCTGGAATAAATATTCGTTTTCATAAAAGTTATTTTCTGGGGTTACTTTTTCCATTCGAACAGAATATTAATATATAGACCCTTATTTTTTATCTTCCCGATTTCAATGAAATGCCCCGGATGTCCTGTCCGGGGTTTTCTGTTTTACCCATTAAAGATCCTTTTATTCAGATGCATTCTAGACAATTAAATCTCGGGATGTGAGCAATAAAAATATATTTTTGCAGCACATTTATAATTATTGTTTAGTTATGAAAAAGACACTACTACTATTTTCGTTTATTGCTCTCATGACAGGTCTGAGCGCACAAAACATTCAGTTGCACTATGATTTGGGTGAAGGCCGCAAATTTTTTACATCAACCGTAGAGATGTTTCGCCCCGACAAATACGGTTCTACTTTCTTTTTTATCGATATGGACTACAGTTCGGATGAACGAAATGTTGACAACGGTATTTCGCTGGCGTACTGGGAAATTGCACGCGCTTTTTCGTGGAAGGAAACCCAGACTATTATGCCACGTGTAGAATACAACGGAGGTGTTTTTAAACTGGATGGAGAGGATTCACCTTGGATTGCCATTGAAAATTGCTGGTTAGCCGGTATAGAACACACCTGGGCTTCGGCTGATTTTTCGAAGATACTAACCCTGCAGGCCAACTATAAATACATAAAAGATAAACAGGAATTCGACGATCCGTCTTTTCAAATCACTGCAGTTTGGACGATTCAGATGCTCGAAGGAAAGCTCACCTTTACCGGTTTTGCCGACTTCTGGAAAGAGAAGATGTTTTGGGGAACCGATTACAGGTTCTTAACCGAGCCTCAACTTTGGTACAATTTCAGCAGTCATTTTGCGCTGGGGAGCGAGGTTGAACTGAGCAATAATTTTGTTGGCGACGAATTTTTTGTAAGCCCCACCATTGCTGTTAAAGCCACCTTTTAAAACTAAAACCTGACAAAAATGATAAATAAGTTTTTCAAATTAGAAGAGAACAAAACCAACGTTAGAACGGAGATTCTGGCCGGAGTCACCACCTTTATGACGATGGCCTACATTCTTGCTGTGAATCCTGATGTGCTGAGTGCCACAGGAATGGATAAACATGCACTTTTTACTGCAACAGCTTTATCTGCTTTTCTTGCTACCATGGTGATGGCACTTGTAGCCCGTTTGCCATTTGCCCTGGCACCGGGAATGGGGCTGAACGCCTTTTTTGCCTTTACAGTGGTGCTTGGCATGGGACATTCGTGGCAGTTTGCACTCACAGCTGTATTTCTGGAGGGTATCATCTTTATTTTACTAACGGCATTCAATATTCGGGAATTGATTGTAAATGCAATTCCCTTACCGCTTAAACATGCGGTTTCGGCTGGTATCGGTTTATTTATTGCCTTTATTGGTTTGCAAAATGCCGGAATTGTAGTGAAAAACGACGCTGTGCTGGTTGGTCTTGGCGATATGGGGTCGGCAGCGGTGTTGATTGCTGTTGGAGGCATTGTACTCACGGCAGTTCTTCTTGCACGTCGTGTTAAAGGCGCCTTATTGATCGGTATTTTTGTGGCCACACTGGCCGGACTGCCGTTCGGTGTTACACACATGCCCGAAGGACACCTGGTGGATCTGCCTCCGTCTCTGTCTCCGATTTTCATGAAATTTGAATTTCACAATATTTTTACGCTCGATATGGTGATCGTACTATTCACCTTCCTTTTTGTTGATATGTTCGATACTGTTGGAACATTGGTTGGTGTATCGTCGAAAGCCGGGATGCTGGATAAGGATGGAAAGGTGCCGCGTGTTAAACAAGCGCTTTTTGCCGACTCGATCGGGACATTTTTTGGCGCCATTTTCGGAACAAGTACTGTAACCACCTACGTTGAAAGTGCATCGGGTGTTGCCGAAGGAGGAAAGACCGGACTGACTGCGTTATCCACAGCAGCTTTATTTCTGATTGCCTTGTTTTTTGCACCGCTTTTTACAATGGTTCCGGCGGCCGCAACTGCCCCGGCACTTATCCTGGTCGGGTTTTTTATGATGTCTCCAATCCTGAAGATCGATTTCGAAAATTATACCGAATCCATCCCAGCCTTTATTACCATTATTGTAATGCCGCTCACCTACAGTATTGCTGAGGGAATTGTGTTCGGAATGCTTTCTTACGTATTGCTTAAACTTCTCACTGGCAAAGTGAAGGACATTTCATGGGTGATGATCATCCTGGCTATTTTATTCGTACTGAAATTCTTTATATAGCACAAAATATCGAAAATTAAGAGACGCTTTCGAGTGTCTCTTTTTTTGCTATTTTTGTCGTTGCGAAAAGCATAAAGAGGCATTAGCTCAGTTGGTTTAGAGCATTACCTTGACAGGGTAGGGGTCGCTGGTTCGAATCCAGCATGCCTCACAAAAAAGGAAGATCCGTAATTGATAATGAGTCATTTACGGTTTTTTTATGCCCTTTTGCACAACATTTGCACAACACGTCAAAATTCTAACTCGTTTGTTATTCTCAATGCTTAAAAGTAATTAAAATAATTTTGAGAAAGAATATTCCGTTAGAGTTATAATTCGGCTTCCCAGCTTGATAGCTTTCTTTTGGCTTCCTCGAACGAAGTTTCGGGATTTGCCAGAAAGATTCCCATTACTTCCTGCTGGAACGAATCCATCCTCTCGAACTCCCTGAGTTCCTCTGAGGTCAGTCGCTGTATTATTTTGTTGTTTTTCATAATTTATTCTGGTAGACCCAAGTACCACTCTGGAACTGGTTCTTCCGCTGTCTCTGTTGAGTCATAATCACCAAAAAGAAAAATATTTGTCTCAGAATTTTGGGTTTTTCTATCTGAAATTCACTTTCATTGATAATTCCTTATTCTATAAAATCAGCAGGATTTTCAAGCTGAGCATACTCGTCTGAAAACTTGTTGTTATGTTCTTGATTGTCATTAATTTTTTTATTCTTTCAACTCCGAAAGTGTTGTACTTTAAGAATTTGGTTGAACCAATTTTTATTATGAGTAAGGCGCAGTATAGTTATAGACATAGTTATCCAATGAAGTTGAATAAAGATTTTTACTCATCGGGAAGTTCCCAATACCAATCTGGTATTGGTTCTTCTGTTTCTTCTATTGAGCCGTAATCCCCGTACAGATAAATCTCTGCAGATTTTTTTGATGGTTTTCTTTCTACTGTTTTGCAGTAGCTTAGAAATTGCGAAAATTCGTTATCCATTTTTTCCAGTTGTTAATTAAATTTGTTTTTAATGAAAATAAATACCTCTAATTCTCAATTTATGGCTCTTCGTAAAATGTCCCTGATCCATAGGAAACTTCAAGAACTCCTTCATCGAAGTTATATAGAAAAGGGGAGAAACGAAAGTACATATATATATTCGTTCCTCTGATTTGATATAGCTTTGAAGACACTTTATAAACCTCAACTTTGTATGTACCATCCTCTATCTTAGTTGGCACATAAATAGCATCAATTTCTTCTCCATCCTCGTCTAATGTATTATATTCAAGATCAATCTTTTCGTAAAATCTAATTACATCGTGATCTTCCCAGTCTTCATACGATTGACAAAAAGTAGGGAGAGCAGAAATAATTAAGACCCAAAAGGTGAGTATCTTTTTCATGGTTAACGTGTTTTATAAATCATTCTTTTCGACCACGAAATTTCATTTTTGAGGTAGGCTATCTCTCCTGCCTCCACTCCACTTTCTAAAATAGATTCGAGATCAGCCAAATATTGCTCTAGGGATGTTAACGCATTAACATTTTGATCAAGTCTCAAATATGTTATTGCCTTTTGTTTATGGATATAACTGTTAGGTTCTACTTGCAGATTTTCAGCCATATTCAAATAATCTAAAGCTTCTAAATTGTGTTCTTTATCAGCATGGAGAACACGAATTGCCATCGCTTTCAAAATGTAGTCCTCTTCGGTTGCTGATTTAGCGTTAATATTCTTATCTACTAAATTAACGCATTCTTTAAAGTGTTTCTTATCAAACTCAATTCTTGCGTTGTAAGTATTGACAAATGATATTACAGACTGATATCCATTACTGTAGAATTTTTCTGGTTCGGCTGGAAGTTCTGCGAGTCTAGATCCCATAGATGGATGAGTGTGTGTATTAAGGAAAATCTCGTAGTTACCCGTTCGGTACATATATTCGCTAATTTTATGCATTGCGGAAACAAAAGCAGCAGGATTTTTTCCCGTGAATGCCATGATCTCAAAAGCAGCCTCATCAGCTGCAAATTCTTGCTCGTGGCTATAGTCAATGCCGAAACGATCAACTACAGATTGAGCAATTGCAGTTGAAAAGATAGCTGTGGAGTATGTAAGCGTTCCAAAATAATAATTATCGTAGTTTGATGCTAAATAAGCATCACCAGCGGCTGCAAGTACCGTGGCTACTCCAGCCCAAAACTCGGCATTTCTTTCTTTCTTTTCAAGTTCTAGTAAGTTGTTGATATGATGATCTCCCACGAAATGTGCCACTTCATGTGCCAATACCCCCATCAATTCTTCTTCACTATCAAGTACAGATAGAAGACCTGTTGTAACAAATATACTTCCATTCGGTAAACAGTAAGCATTTGGTACACTCTCTTTCATTATAATGAGATTAAGCGTTCCTGTCCGTTTATCATCAAGTTTACCCTGATGAATCCGATATAGAAGGCTCTGAATATAGTCCTCTACATATTCATCTTGAAAAATCAATTGATTTCTGTTTAATAAACCAATAAATTCAATAGATTCATCATCTAGTTCGGCTCTCAGGTCGTATCGGATTCCATTTTTGGCTATACCTTGAATAACTTCATTTTCTATTGAAAATATTTCCCAAAACTCTTTTACACTAGCAGGTTCAGAAAAGACAACTTTTTTTAAATCATTCATGTCCATTCCGTACTCTTCACCTGCATAATTAACTATAAACTGAGGATTAGCAAGTGTTCCATACTCAGATTGAGTATTCGAAGTTCTCCACGAGAGAATATCAAGTTCTTCATTTGAATTTAGTTTTACAGCATTTTTATCATCAACAATACTTTTAAGATTGAAGCTTTTATCAACAATCACCTTACACGATAAGTTTTTACTCTGTGCGGAAAGCATTATTGAAACAGTTAGAAGAATTACAATTAATGTGAGTTTTTTCATAGGTCAAAGATTAGTTTATTAAAAATAGTCATTACCCCGCCATCCCACTTACAAACGTATCAACGAAGCCGTAGATTCGACTGGTGACACGTTCAACAATGGTCTTGCGTTCTCGTATTTTTGGTTTTGTCTGTAGCGTTCCTACGATGTCCTCACGTAGCGGTTTACGTTCTGTAAACAGGTAGTTGGCTATCACATCTTCCAACTTCACAGGATTAAGCCTTTCCTCATGGCACATTTTATCGAATGCCATTTTTTGCTCGTTACGCCAGAACACCTCAAATGCTTCTGGTATATCATCGGCATCTTCGATATGTGGCAGGTTCTCCTGTATGAACTTCTCTATCAGTTCTTTTTTGCTTCTTAGCTTGGCTTCCCCTGTCAGAATATCCACGATCTG
>Ga0207717_100086_pt1 | contig 20771 bp, 7 predicted proteins | sample TtanPargueraPR_2_FD_187745 | JGI IMG/M metagenome (GOLD analysis project Ga0207717, IMG submission 187745) | Aerobic enrichment media microbial communities from Bioluminiscent Bay, La Parguera, Puerto Rico - Tt and P2 (2) (SPAdes) | ecosystem: Environmental > Aquatic > Marine > Unclassified ...
TCAATGCGGCAGGCAGGGTTAGTCCGCGCATTCAATGAGTTTTTATTTCTGTTCGTAATTCTTTGTAAAAGGAATGATTTGTTTATTGAAGGTGCTATCCAGCGAAAAATCCATCACGTGATTTACTACTCCGTAATAGTCATCAATTACGGCGTTGGACCCCCTAAATCCCCCAAAGGGGGACTTGTTCCTCGATGCGGCAGGCAGGGTTAGTCCGGGCATTCAATAAGTTTTTATTTCTGTTCGTAATTCTTTGTAAAAGGAATGATTTGTTTATTGAAGGTGCTATCCAGCGAAAAATCCATCACGTGTTTTACTACTCCGTAATAGTCATCGATTCCGGCTTCAACGGCATTGGTTTTGAGGTAAGCATCATTCACTTTAGAAGCCACTTTTTCATAATTTTCTTTTCTCAGTTTATTCCAGTGTTCCCTTATCCGGTCAAAATCTTTTTGAACCTCGGGCGATATCATCTTTACCAGATCAGGATAGGTCTCAAGCGACCTGGCCTGGGAAAAAAAGTAGCGCAGAATAAACAGATTACCCGAATAATTGAGTTCCCTCGATTCACTTTCAGAACAAACCATCCAGGCATAAAAATTGGCTTCCGACTCCCCGGTAACTCCAAATTGGTGTGCCTTTTCGTGCGCCAAAACCACAGGATATTCAACCGGCAAAACGTTTTTATTTACTTGTACCTCGTTGAAGAACGGCCCAAAATAACCGGTGATCCCCGACTGTGCAAAAAACTTGCTCAAGGTAATCGACTTATCATTTCTTCTGCCCGAAGGATAGTGCAGATTTAATGCCGGTGCCAGATTTTTGTATGATTCTTCAACCAGGCTATCGACCCGAACGCGGTCAAGGTCATCAAGTGAACAATAGCTTTTATTGGTTTTTTCGATCAGTTCCTTTAACACAGCCACAAATTCTTCGCGATCGGGATCTGCTTTTTGAATTCCCAAACGTTCGTTCAGGTTAAGCCGGTAATAATTAAATCCCCACAACGTATAAAAAAGAATGTACAATGTTGCCAGAACATTCAGCACAATCTTTCCAAATCCTTTCAGCGAAAGTTTTCGGATGATGAGCAGCACGATCAGAATGGGAATGGCTAAAATAAACAAGCTATACAGCAGATCATCGAGCGAAAAGGGGAAAACGGAACTCAACACGGAAAGCACGCCTGCCAGTTGAGGATAGAAACCACGTGCGTACAATGTTTCAACAAGTTCGCGGTGATTTCCGGCAAATAAGGTAAGTGCAAAAAATACGAAAGCAAACAATGGCAGTATCCACCATCTAAAATATTTCTTTCCCTTCATAACTTTTCAGTTCACCTCAAATAAAGGCAATTTTTGGCGGAAATGTTTACACACGAACCATCGATTTTAATCTTTGCCAATTAAACTTTTGGTTCGAAAAGCCCGTTCAATTCCATCGTTTTGCTATACTTGCACATTCAATTCATTAAAAGCAAAAAATGATAAAGGCTGTTTTAACCGTGTTGACAATTGGGGGATTGTTGGCACTCACTCCGGAAAATAACATGGATTTTGATAAAAAAGTGTGGGAAATTCACGATCATGCAATTACTGTAGATACGCATTGCGATACGCCCATGGCATTGCTCGATGAGGAATTTAATGTGGGGAAAAGAAATGAAGCACCACAAAGCAGGGTAGATTTTCCCCGTATGAAAGATGGAGGGTTGGACGCGATTTTTTTTGCAGCTTTTACCAGCCAGCGCGAACGAACTCCAGAAAATACGCAAAGTGCTTATGAAACAGCCAACCGCATGATAGAAAGAACCTATGAAGTTTGCGGTGAAAACAGCGATGTGGCTGAGGTTGCCACTGCTCCGGACGATGTTGTTCGTTTACAAAGCGAAGGAAAGCGTGCCATTTATATAGGGATGGAAAACGGATTTCCGATTGGGACGGATATCCAACGTGTGGAGGAATTTTACAACAAAGGCGTTCGTTATATTACATTGTGCCATTCATCGAACAACGACATCTGCGACTCGTCGACCGACCGAAACGGACCTGAGCATGACGGATTAAGCGATTTTGGTAAAGATGTGGTAAAAGAGATGAACCGACTCGGTATGATGATCGATGTCTCGCACATTTCAGATAAGTCGTTTTACGATGTTATTGCACTGAGTGAGGCTCCGGTAATTGCATCGCATTCGAGTGTACGGTCCATTGCGCACCATAACCGGAACATGACCGACGATATGATAAAAGCCCTGGCCGAAAATGGTGGAGTTATTCAGATTTGTCTGCTCGACGATTATGTGAAAGATCCGGATACCACCACGGTTCGCTTCCAAAAAGAAAAGGAATTAAGAGGCATTTTTGCAAACGATTGGGAAAGCATGAACAATGAGGAGAAAGCTGCAGTCAGGCAGGAATGGCGCAGTCTCGATGAAAAATACCCCAAAGAATTGCCTACGGTTGCCGATTATGTTGACCACATCGATCATGTTAAAAACCTTGTAGGTATCGATTACGTTGGTATCGGTTCCGACTTCGATGGTGGCGGAGGTTTGAAGGATTGTGTCGATGTGAGCCAGCTTCCAAATATTACAGCCGAAATGATGAAAAGGGGCTACACCGAAGAAGAAATTGACAAGGTATGGGGAGGAAATTTCTTCAGGGTTTTTGCTGCTAACACAAAACTATCAAAATAATGTTTTTGTTAGATTGATTGAATATTTAACAAAAAGGGCTATATTAGTTTTCTGATTTACGAACCATTATTGCAAGGACGCTTAATTTTTAGTAATCAAATGTTCACAAATTCCATTTTGGGGCATAATTGAGTTATTAACAATTCCCATATTGGGAAAATCAACAATTAAAATTGTAAATAACCAGTATTTCCAAGGGTTTTGTGGATATCTTTTTCTGTTCTAAAAGATTGTTTTTGTTAATAATTCTTCGTAGGTTGCACATGTTGTAACGAGAGAAAATAGGTATCGTCATTAAAAGAATTGCTGTATTAGGGATTTTTGTCTTACTAATCGCAGTCAACACTAGGGCGCAACAAGAACCCATTTTAACCTCATACATGTACAACAGCCAGGTTATCAATCCGGCTTATGCAGGTATTTGGGAAAAGATAGGTTTCACGGTATTAGTAAGAAAACAATGGGCCGGTATAAACCGATCTCCGCTCACTGAATCATTATCGTTTCATACGCCTCTCAAAAATGAGGCTGCAGGCGCAGGCCTGAATATCATGAACGATAAGTTTGGTCTGGAGAACCGCTTGAGCGTGCTTGGTGATTATTCCTATGAAGTATACCTCTCGAGGCGAACAAGGCTCAGAATGGGAGTCAAGTTTGGCTTTGTCAATTACAAAAATCCACTTACCGAATACGAATTATATCCCGACAATAAATACGATCACGCCTTTGATGAGGACGTTGACCTGAAGTTCCTGCCCAATTTTGGTGTGGGATTTTTTCTTTACCAGGAAAACTTCTATGCCGGACTGGCGATACCTAAAATCGTTGAAAACGACCTGAAAGAAAACTTCCATAACTATTCTACCAGTGCAGAAGTTCGCACGGTATACCTGAATGGAGGTTATGTACTCCCACTTGACCCGTTGAATTACCTGGTTTTTAAACCTACACTGCTGGTACGTGCAACCTGGGGAACTCCTTTGCAGGCCGACATAGCAGCCAACATAATGATACGCGAAAAATTATGGCTGGGCGTGATGTACCGTACAGGTGCGGCTGTATGTTTTACAGGCAACTGGATGTTCAGCAACAACATTCGGGTAGGCTTCGCCATGGATGTTACCTATAACGAAATATACCCGTATCAGAACGGAACCTTTGAATTTACGCTTGGTTACGACATCGACTTTTTTGGACGAACTTATTTAAGATCAAGGTATTTCTGATGCGTCTAATAAACCCTAATGAAAAGACAAATGAAAGAACAAAAAACAAAACGATCGGCAAAAATCATCACAGCGGTGTTCATTACGGTCCACCGGCTGGAGGACCAAACAACCTCCCGTGATAGCTGGCAGCGATCGAGACTCTTACGAGCAGGTTATTGCAATGCCTGGAAACTTGAGCCCATGGAGTAAGCTACTAACCTAAGCGTATTAATTTGACTAAACGGCCACATAACCAGACTTATAAAATAACTATAATTATTATAGTTGCTTTATTTGTTGTGCTGCAGCCCGATTCTCTGGCGGGGAGCATTCTGCTTTCTTCCAGGAATGAAAGGGGCATGTTAGTTACGGATTATGCTGCCGACAATAAAGTTCCACTTTCAAAAACTGCCCAGTATCAGGCTATTCAAGACGATACCACCAACCTGGTTTGTCCAGGGGACATTTCAACCTATACCGATCTGAATTCCTGCGATGCACTTATAACTTCCGGGTTGCGGATTCCTGATCCGAAAAATGAGATTACTTCGCTTACCTGGCAAATGCAGGGTGCCACGGTAGACCAGTCGCCAACGGCAGGTATAAACCAGCTTAGTTCCTATGTATTCAACGAAGGCACCACCATAATTACCTACCGCGGCCAAACCCGAACCAACCATCCGATAAGCTGCTCTTTTACGATTACGGTGAGTGATAACCAGGTACCCCGTTTGGTCTATTCTCCCGGAGATATTACGGTTTCGAACCTTCCGGGAGAGTGTTTTGCGCGCGTTAGCTGGACCGAACCAATTGTTTCCGATAACTGTGTATCAAACGATAATTTAATTATTGAGTCGAGCCATTCTTCTGGAGATGATTTCCTCGTTGGCGAAACAGAAGTTACTTACCGCATCAGTGATGGACTGAACGAAACAATCCATCGTTTTACGGTGACGGTTATCGACCGTGAAGCTCCTGAATTGACAGCCCCTGAACCCATTGTAATTGTTTGTGGCGAAGAGGTGGAAGATGCCTTTACAAGTTGGGAACAATTTGAAGAGGCAGGCGGAAAAGCCAGCGATAACTGTGCCATTGATTATGCAAGCTTCCGTTATGTAAGCCAGACCGCCAGCGATATTCGTTGCCCGTATGTTATTACGCGTATTTACAGCATTTCCGATGTCAATGGAAATGTTACAACAGTAAAACGATACATTCAGGTTACTGGGGAAGAGCCGGAGGAAATTCAAGAAGAACAGGAAAAGTCAGAGGTTATTTTGAAGTCAGGATCAGGGATTACTACCGTGACGCTCAGCAACATAGTAATTACTCCTGTTACATGTTTCGGTGGTTCGGATGGTTCTATATCTGTTGATACAACTTCTGATAATGGACCTATTACGGTAATTACTTGGTCTAATGCTGCGACAAACACTTTGAGTATTTCCGGCTTAACAGCTGGCGATTATTATGTAGATATTACAGATGGTAATGGACTTCAAAATTTTGGTCCATTTACAGTAACTGAGCCATCCCCACTGGCAGTTACTGCTACTCTTCTAAGTCCTGTAAGCTGTTATGGAGGAAACGATGGAGAAGTGGATGTAACTGTAACAGGTGGTAATGGAGGAGGGGGGTTTTATCCTTCTACTACCTCCAATCTTTCGGCTGGAGATTATACTTTTTATGGATATGATCAGACATTTGTTTGTGTAGATAGTGTTGATATTACTGTTCCCGAACCAGATGAACTCATAGCAAGCGCTACGGTCACATCACCCATTCTTTGCAATAGCGGAACTGGATCAGTAAAGATCACTGCGTCAGGAGGTACAGGAGCTTTAAGTTATACTTTTAATAGCATAACAAATTCTACCGGAATTTTTGCAGGGGTTTCTGCCGGAACAAGTTATACATGGAGCGTTACAGATGCCAATGGATGTGGCCCGGTAACGGGAACAATTGATGTCACGGAACCACCTGCCTTAACAGTCTCAATTTTATCCCAGACTGTTACATGTTTTGGACAGTCTACAGGCACTGTAACTGCCAGTGCAGGAGGAGGGACACCACCCTATTCCTATAGTAGTGATGGTACGACTTTTCAGTCTGATTCTACATTGACTGCTCTTAGCGCAGGAAATCATACAATCACTGTAAGAGACAATAATGGCTGTGAGACAACAACTGTAGTTAACATCGCTGAATCAGATGTATTTTCACCAGGAAGCCATAATACTGCAAATGTTGAAGCGTGTCCAGGATACCATCCTGCTGATTTGGTTGTTTCAGGCTTTACTGGAAAATCGCCATTTACTTTTCAATGGTACCACAACGGTGTTGCAGTAGGAGGTGCTAATTCTACTACATTTGATCCCGGACAATTATTAACGGTTGGGGTTCACACTTTCTATTGCATTGTGACTGATTCATGTGGCTTTTCAGCAAGCACTGCAACCAAAACGATTACGATTGTTGATGAGCCGGATATTTCGATTAATAATGGTGGAACTTATTGCGAAGGAGATGCCATTACGCTGACCACTACAATTACTGGCGGGACAGGTTCGTTTGATAATTTTACTTGGGAACAAAGTTTAACAGGAGCTGCCGGTTCGTGGACCGAAATAACGGATTCTACAAATTCGAGTTTAAGCCCTTCGTCTGCAAGTCCGGGAACAATGTATTATCGGGTTACGCTCGACCCAAATGTCGCTTCCTGTAATAATACTTCAGCATCGGTTTCGGTTACCATAAATCCAATCCCAACCATCGACCCGATTGAAAATGATTCATTGTGTCATGGTGAGCCTTATGGTGGATTGACATTTTCCGGAACCAATGTAAGCCGTTATGAGTGGACCAACGACAATACATCAATTGGGCTTGGAGCCGGCGGAACATTAAATTCTGCACCATTTACATTGCCATCCTTTACTGCAGAAAATTACGGAACCGCACCCGAAGTTGCCACCATAACAGTTACTCCCGTACATACTGCCAACAGTGTCGATTGCTACGGAACTCCCGAAACTTTTACCATTACTGTTCATCAAATCGTAAAACCCAACGTGCAAATTACGATTGGTGCTGGACAAAGTGCAACAATCTGTGAGGGAGAGACTGTTTCATTTGAATTAAGCAATTTTGCGGATCTCGAACTTGATGGTTACACTCCTGAATACATCTGGCTTCTTAACGGATCGCCAACTGACAGTATTGGTATGACTTTTTCGTCGAATACTTTGCAGGATGGAGACTATGTAACACTGGTGGTAACCACAGATGCGCCCTGCCCGGAACCCGATACCGCCTTTGGCTATACCATGACCGTAAAACCGACCGTGGTACCTCATATTGATATTACCGAATCGGATAATGATATTTGTGAAGGAACAGTTGTAAGTTTTAATGCAACACCATTTAATCAGGGATCAAACCCTTCCTATATCTGGGAGATCAGCACCGATAGTTCAAGCTGGACAACTACCGGATCCAATTCCACTTTCTTTTCGGTTGATACCTTGACACCCGGGAACCGGTATTTCAGGGTAAATCTGCAATCAACCGCCCAATGTGCCAGCCCGACGGATACCGTCAGCGAAGCGGTAAAGATTCATGTAAATGCCGTTGTTGAGCCTGAGGTCGAAATTTTACCGGATACTAATAATGTTTGTCCGGGAACTCCCATTCAGTTTACTGCCAATCCTACCTATGGCGGAGTTAATCCGCACTACCAGTGGAAAAGAAATGGCAACGACGTGGGGTCTAATCTTCCCACGTATACAAGTACTTCATTAGCCGACGGCGACTCGGTTTGGGTTGTAATGACATCAGATACTGCCTGTGCCAGCGTCAATCCGGTAAGCAGCAGTAAGGTATATATAACTATAAAACCAGGAGAACCGGCCATTCCCGGAACAATTAGCGGGACCACAGATGTTTGCGCCGGCAACGAATATACATATACTGTTCCTGCTGTCGGCACGGTCGAAAGATATATCTGGGATACCGATGGCTGGACCATCGTAAGCGACGATTCAACCAATACAATTACCGTCACTGCCGGAACATCTGATGCAATCATCAGCGTTTATGCCGAAAACGATTGTGGAATGAGTGCCGAGCGGACCAAAACAATAACTGTTCTCGACACTTCAGTGGCGCCAACTGGAATAAATATTAGCAACAATAACACTTGTGAAGGCTCTGCGAAAACACTCTCAGTAGCTGGTGGTTCGCTCGGCGATGGTGCTTACTGGGTGTGGTATATAAATGGTTGTGGGGTTGACTCAGTAGGTACAGGAAATTCAATAATTGTTGATCCGGCAGCCGGCGATACTGTAACCTACTACGTGCTGGCAAAGGGAGATTGTAATACAACGGAATGTGTATCGGAAGATGTGATAGTAAAACCTGACACTCCGCAGGTTCCCGGAACTATTTATGGTATCGACTCGGTTTGTCCGGGAGATACCATTGATTACTATATTGAGGCGCTTGAGGATGTGATTTCCTATAACTGGGGCCTGCCTTCCGGATGGTTGATAGTATCTCAAAACGATACTTTACTCCGTGTTAGAACAGGAAATGCCGGCCAAAATGGGAATATCCGTGTTACCGCAACAAACGACTGTGGTACTAGTACTGCTTCAACATTACCTGTTGTGGTTAATCCTGGCGCTCCGGCCACACCGGGTGCCATTAGCGGTGATACTTACCTATGTACAGGTAGCCAGGTAACTTATACCATTTCAAACGTTGCCAACGCTGAAAGATATATTTGGGATACCGATGGCTGGAGTGTTGTAAGTAACGACTCAACTACTTCTGTTACTGTAATTGCAGGTAATACAGATGCAATTATTAGTGTTTATGCTGAAAATGATTGCGAAAGGAGCAGTGGAACCAGCACATTGGCTGTAACGGCAGAGGACAATGCAGCATTGATTAAGCCCGATTCGATTATCGGTCCTACTGCAATTTGTCCAACCTTGTCGACGCACTTTTATGTTAATACTCCGGTAACTGATGCTGATGGCTATATTTGGACCTTTCCACCGAACTGGGATATTGATTTTGGCGACGGTACGGAAGATGTTACGGTAACAGTAAAAGGTACCTCGAATTCAGGCTGGGTTACAGTTGCTGCATACAATATTTGCGATACCACTGAAGCCGATTCCATCTATGTAAACGTTGCTGCCGATGGCTATGTATATGCCGGGCCTGATATTTATGTTTGTGAAGGTACCGTTCAGGTATACATGGCAGGAGATGTTGATGGTGCGATTCAAAACAAACAGGATTGGGACTGGGAATCGGTAAATTATCCTGAAAAAACAACTGGTAGCCCAAGATGGGAGTATTTCCGACAGCCGGATGAACTGGGTACGCTGTTTGATTTCCCGGATGGAATTAATAACCCCGAAGGTGCTCCTGGCCCAGGTGATTCAATTGTTATCGCGATTCATTCAACGGTAAACGTTCAGGGCTGCGGTACATTGTCGGATACCATGAAGATCTTTATCCTTCCCCGCCCGGTGATCGACACTTTCCTGACCGACACAGTTTGTGAAGGCGAGTCAGCCACGCTCGAAGTGCATGCTACGCCAAATACCCAGGTGGAATACATCATCGATCTGGAGGACGTAGGATCGGTTGACATTGACGAGAGCGGCATTGGTTACATCGTTACCGAACCGTTAACAGGTTCTGTAACTTACGACCTGATTCGGATGCAATACCTCGATGCATCCAAGAATATTTGTATTCGGGCAGTTGCAGGCAAAGCCGTAGTGGTTGTCAATCCTTTGCCGGAAGTTGATGCCGGAACAGATATTATTGCCTGTACGAGCGATTCGATGGTGATACTTAATGGAACGGTTACGGGAGTTAGTGATGGAACATGGAGTGGAGGTGCCGGAACTTTTTATCCGAACCGCGACACGGTAGATGCCATTTATTACCCAACGGTAAGCGAAATGAACTCCGGATTCCTGACACTTACACTAACCAGCGACGATCCTGAAGGACCTTGTGGCACGGTTTCCGACGAGGTGGATATTACCTTTGATCAATCACCCACGGTGAGTGCAGGAGCCAACGATACCATTTGTGCCACAGGCACTGCGCAGTTAGTGGGTTCCTACGGAGGAGCAGCTGATAGTGCAACCTGGACAAAAACAGGTGATGGTAGTTTTGACGATGACACAAAAAATACAGCTGTTTATACACCCGGCCCTAACGATATTGCTGATGGACGGGTTTACCTTATTTTCACTACCGATAATCCGAGTGGAAACGTTTGTGGTGCAGTTTCGGATACCATGCTGCTAACCATTAACCCGGCTCCGATTGTAGATGCCGGAGATCCACAAACGATTTGTGGAACTGACACCGTTTTCCTGAATGGATCTCTTTCCGGATCGGCCGATTCAGCAATCTGGAGCGGCGGTGCCGGAACCTTCCATGACCCCAAAAATCTGAACGCCTATTATATCCCGTCAGCAGCAGAGATTGCCGATGGTTTTGTGGATCTAACCTTAACTTCCAATAATCCGGATGGACCCTGCGGACCGGTTTCCGACGTGGTGAACATCACCATTAATCCCGAACCATTGGTGGATGCCGGTAGCGATCAAACCATTTGTGCGGGGTCAAACATTGTGCTCGAGGGAAGCATTAGTATCAATGGATCACCTTATTCAGGTACCTGGAGTGGTGGAAGCAATCAGTTTTTACCTTCACCTGTAACGCTGAATGCAACTTACATTCCCGGTCCTTCCGATGCTGATTCAGTAATTTTAGTACTGACTTCCGATGATCCGGGATTACCTTGCGGACAGGTTTCCGATACAATGATATTGTACATCGATCCGGTTCCTTCGATCAGTGTCAGTCCGAGTTTCGAAATGATTTGTGCCGACGATACCTTATTCCTACAGGGAACCGTTGATTCGGGCTACTATGGTACCTGGACAACTAATGGAGTGGGAAAATTTTACCCCACTGATACTTCCAGAGCAGCCTACTATATTCCAGGTAATGGAGACGTGTTCAACGATACTGTAACGATTGTTTATACCAGTAACGATCCGGCCGGCCCTTGCGGACCTGTAACCGATACCATGTTGCTTTCTGTGAAAGAAAGAATACAGATCACAACCCAACCGGTAAATACCGGGGCATGTGCCCTGAATCCTGCCGATCTTTTTGTGAATGCAGTGGGTGACGATCTGATCTATCAGTGGTACAAAGTAGGAACTCCGGATACTGCATTAACCAATACGGCGAACATAACTGGTGTGGATACCGACAACCTGCATTTCAATAGTGCAACATCTGCTAATGCAGGTGAGTATTATGTTGAAATTACCAGCAATGTATCCTGCGGAACTACCATTTCGGATACGGTTTCATTAAATGTGGACCAGGAAATACAGATCGTTAATTTATACAACTCAGATACAGTATGTGTAGGTGAGCCTGTAACTTTCGAAATCGAAGCGATACCTGGTGGTGTGCTTCAGTTCGCATGGAAATTCAATGGGGATACGATTCCCGGAGCACACGGTGACACTTTATATCTACCCAGTGTGAATCAAAGTGACGCCGGTTCTTATTCTGTGTACATCACAGGATTGCAGGGCTATACCTGTGCTGATGCCGAATCATTACCGGGAACCCTGGAGGTAATCCCCGAGGATACGATTACCCCGATAGATGTTGAACGCACTTTCTGCTTGAATTCTGGTGTTTCGGTAGCATACCAACTCAGCGGTGGCGCTACAGGTGCCACTCTGTACGCCGATTCGCTGTCATCCGGTTTATTAGGAGAGTATGTCCCAAATGACAATCAATTTATTATTTCAGGAACGCCCCAGGATCAGGGCTTTTTCCCTTATTCGATCATCACTTCGGGTGCCTGTGTGGCCGATACGATTCTGGACACCATTACGATCAATGCTGAACTTGTTGCTCCTGATATTACCATCGACCAGCCGGAAATTTGTTATTTGGGTGATCCTGGTCCGGTTTATATAAATACTCCGCCCCAGGGGGGAACTGGTCCTTTTACTTATCAATGGCAGGAAAGTATCAATGGCACCACCTGGGACAGTGTAGGAACCGGCACCAGCTACGATCCTACCGGCCCATTAGCAGATACAACATACTATCGGGTGATTGCCACCGACGACGGATACCCTTCTTGTGGCTCTGTAACCAGCGTTTTAGTTGCTATATATCCGTCGGATGACGAAGCACCGAGCTTTACTGTTCCAACGGATAAAACACGAAGTTGTTCTTCGTCAACATTACCGAATAGCACGGGATGGCCTACCAATGTGTACGATGCTTGTACTCCAATTGCGGATCTCGATACTCTCTATTTTGATCACGACACCGTTTATTCAGGCTGTAATTATACGTTCATGCGAACCTGGCAGTTAACCGATCTTTCATTTAACACCGCTCTCGATACACAGATGATCACGATCATTGATACCACCCCACCAACTTTGTTTGATCGGGCTGATAATGTAACGATCGGATGCGATGATAGTCGTGATCCCGACGACCTGGGTTGGTCAGTTTTTACCGACAATTGCGACGATAGTGACAGTATTATAGTAAGCTATTACGATGAAGAAATTCCGGGGATATGTGACGGTCAATCCGTTATCCACCGCTACTGGATCGCTTCCGACCATTGTGGTAATATCGATACTGCTTCTTCTTACACGACGATCACTATAAGCGATGTTATTCCACCTGTGGTTCTTGATGAGAAGGACACCATTCTGGCCTGTGCTGCCGATCTTCCAATGGCGAACGAGATTCCCGATTTCGAAATAGTTGAAGGTTGCGGATCATACACCGTTTATTTGGTGGATGAGCACTCATACGGTATTGAAGATGTATCGGGTTATTGTCCGTATAAAGTGGATAGAATATGGCGTATTAGGGATGATTGCGGGAATGATGTAGAATTTACTCAAACCTATATCATTACCCAGGAAGAAGACTGTACACCATGTAAGGCATGTTTGTACGACAATACATACAACTGGGCCGATCTTACGGGTAATGCCGATTCCACCATTACTTTCTACGATGTGGTGAAACGCGACAAATGCTGTGGAACGGACACGGTTCAGAGTGAGAGGAATTATTACTGTGCCTCGTTTAACATCAAACTTGACCCGACGGCCGTTGGAGTAGAAATTCTTGTGGATCATGTTACCCCTCCGGGACAGGGATGGAAAGTGGATTGTGAAGATGTAGACGGAGGAAAAGTGGTTTGCATAGATCCTGGTCGTTTTCATTTGTTTACTTTCTGTAAATCTGCTGCATCTGATGAACCGCAGGAAAATGATTATACCTTCCGCTCAATCAGCGGTATAGTGGAAGGTACTGATATAGAAACCCGGGAGGAATGTGATAAAATTCTGGAAGTGAACGGCAGTTTTGAAACCATTACCTGGACCAGTGTATTTCCCGGAAATCGTGGTGATTACGACCATCTGTTATCCGGTGATTCGGATACATTAAAATATTTCAATGCTGAAATAGGTTCTCCGCCACACATTCAGTACGAAGTTTGCGGACAATACGAAAGCGAGGTTTGTTTTACCGATGTGGACGGCGTGGTATGCGACACACTTGATGTATATGTTGCCGAGGCGATCGGTTTGGATATTAGTACCATCCCCGACCTAATGTGCGAGGACGATACCATTGAAGTTACACCCGAAATTACTCCCCCGGGAATTTACAATCTTGAATGGTATGACGGGCCCAATGGGACAGGAACCCTTTTGAGCACCAGCGAGTCTTTCATCCCATTATATTCGGGAACCTATTCGGTGATTGTAACCGATACTGTTACAGGGTTAGGATGTAATGTTGATACCATCAATTTCCCAATGACCTTTGATTACTCAGGTCCTACGATCAAAGACTCGATTGAACCATTGTATTTGAATTGTAACGATCCCAATTACGATGGTATTATCGAAGCTTGGCTGGATGCACCCCAGGCAGAATATGTGAATGCAGACGGAGATATTATTTCTACGCCGGTGAATAACAATTATGATTTGGTTGGACCTGTTTCCATGATTTGCGGCGACAGTGTACAGGTAGCATTTTCTGCATTTGACCAGTGTTCAAACGACACGATAGAGTACTCTTATATTATTGTAATTGATACCACTAGGCCGGTGATTACTCCGGCAAACGATACGGTAATTGACTGTATTTCGACCGATCCCGACAGCGATCCGACCTATCAGGCCTGGCTGGAAAATCATGCCGGAGCACTGGCAACCGACGAATGCGACGATACCTTAACCTGGACAAATAATGCCGATTCTGTACTGTGGAGTGGCGATCCTGCAAATAATCAGAAAACCGTAACTTTTACGGCCACGGATGCTTGCGGCAACTATGCACAGACAAGCGCCACCTTCTCAATCGTCGATATAACACCTCCGGTTTTGCACTGTCCGGGCGATTTCGCCGATACGATTCCGTCTGATAGTTGTTCCATTAATCGTTTAACCATGGATACCGTTTGGGCAGAAGACGATTGCTCGATTCCTGAATTGTATTATGTAATTACTCCACCTAGTGGAGTCGCATTTGATGGCTACGGACAGGTAAGTAATATTCCTTTCGACGTTGGAATTAGTTATGTTTTTTACACCGCTACAGATGATGCCGGATTGACTGATACTTGTTCCTTCACAGTGGAAGTAAAACAAATTGACATCCCAGATACCTTGTATCAGTGCCCGCAGGAGGAATGGTTGGCTTATGCTGATCCAGACAGTTGTGAGGCTTATATGGATCTCGATTCCTTGTACATTATTTCAGACCCCTGTAATGTGTTCGATTCCATATGGCACGATTCGCCTTATGGCACCGATCCGCAGAATGCCGATGGCTGGTATCCGATCGGGACCACTGATTTCCATTGGTACATTCACAATGTGTCAGGTGTAATTGAGAGTTGCCCCGTGCGAGTGGTTGTAGTTGACACATTCAAACCTGAATTTGATTTATGTCCTGATCCTGTAATCGACAGCGTTTATAATGGTGGTTGCGATAAGATTTCTGATCAGGTTCAGGATCCTACGTGGTTTGAGGATTGTAGCCCATTGGCTCTGTATTATGAGCTTACATTACCAAACGACTCAATAGAAAGCGATTCTGGTTTTGTTGCCACCGATTATAGCTGGCCAATTGGACAGACTGACGTACGCTATATTCTCATTGACACCTTTGATAATAAAGCCTATTGTGATTTCTATGTTCTCATTAAAGATACTTTGGAAGAGGGATCAGATTATAAATGCCCGGATTCGACATATTATGAGGCTTTTGCTGACGATGACTGTACTGCTCCAATCACTATTGGAAGACCGACAATTATCGATACTTGTGAAGCGATTGATTCAGTATGGCATACTTCTCCAATTGGTACTTCCAATGATCCCAGTGGAGAATATCCGATCGGACATACTCAGTTCTACTGGCTGATCAGACTTTATGATTCAGTAGATATTGATTCTTGCGAAATAAATGTTATCGTTAAAGATACCATTTCACCAACTTTTGATTTCTGTCCACCGGATGCCATCGACAGTTTAACCAATAACGATTGTGATAAGGTACTCAATTTACAGGATCCTGTACCGGATGATGACTGTAGCCCACCTCTCTCATTGTATTACGAACTTACCTTACCAAACGATTCGATTGTAAAGGATTCTGGTTTAGCAAGTGACTATGCATGGCCTCCGGGGCAAACCGATGTTCGTTACATTTTGGTGGATTCAGCTGGAAATGAAGGGTACTGTGATTTTTATGTACTGATTAAAACGGCGCTTGAAGAGGGCTATGCTTACGACTGCCCTCCGGGAGGTGAAGAATGGGCAGATCGTGATAGCTGCGGGGCCTGGGTAACGCTGCAACCTCCTGTTATCAGGGATACCTGCGATGCCATTGATTCGGTTTGGCACGATTCTGAAATATTTGTTGATTCCATGAATCCAAGCGGATTCTACGATATTGGAGTCACTTACTTTAACTGGTACATCAGGGAAAGGGATGGAGATACCATTCAGTGCTTAACTGAAGTTATCGTTCACGATTACATGCCTGAGCTGACCTGCCCGCCGGATACTACGGTATTTGCGATTTATAATGAAACCTATGCAATTCTTGAGTTACCGCCTCCAGTTTTCCACGATAATTGTCCGGATTCAACTCTAATCTGGGATGCCTGGTGGGAAGGGAATCCTGTTCTGACGTATGGTGATACAGCAACTAGTGGAATAAATATCCTTACCGGACCGGACACTTTTAATCTGGGAATAACCTATATCGAATATACTTTTACCGATCAGCATGGACACGATACTTCCTGCACATTTACTGTGACAGTTGAAGCTGCACCTGAAATTACATGTCCACCGTATGACACTTTCTATGCCGACAATAACTGCGAATATTGGTTCTATCCGGGTGAAGCTACATTAGTCAGTGGAGCTCAGCCGATCTGGTGGACATGGACGATTACGAATCCGGATGGTACTACCCTTTCAGGCACGGATACAACAACATTATCCAAGACAGCTCCTGATCCAATGTTTCCTGATCCGCACGAATATCCATTCCAGCTGGGTGTAACCAATATTACCTGGACAGCCGAAAACCGTGCAGGAGCGGATACCTGCTGGCACGAAATAACAGTTATCGATACCACACCACCGGTGATTTACCAGCTCGATTCGCTGGAGGATTGTATGGAAGAAATACAATCAGCTATTTACAATGCATCTGAAGATGATTTGTATTATCCCGACCGGCCAGACTACCTGTATTTTGAAGCCGGAGATACAACACTGGATCTGACGGTACTCGATGATTACATCGATAATTGTGAACTGAATTGTGAGGACAGCATCACCTGGGTGATCGACTTTTCGCCTTATACCGATCAACACGGTGTTAACTGGCCGGCGCAGGACAGTGTCTATTACGGAAGTGGACAGATCTCGGAATATGGGAGTGGTATGTTCTTCCCGGGAGACGGCACCTACATGGGCAATATTGAACACTGGGTAAGTTATTATGCCACCGATTGCTACGGGAACACATCGCTGGTAGGCGAAAGAAAGATTATCGTAACGCCACGGCCAAAAATTATAAAACTAAATACACCCTGATGAAAAGTATAAACGAGCCTAAAATATTGATGATAAGAGAAAAAATAAAAAATCTGGTTTCCTGCACTGTGTGGGGAATTGGTACAGTAGCTAACAATTCAAAGGAGATCGCCTATGAAACATGACTAGGATGACTAAATCTTTCCGGTTCTGTATATAGCCCGGAGAGTTGGTTCTGAGCGGGAGCGACAGAAAGCTCCTGCAGGCTTACGGGAAGTAAGGTTTCTCTCTACAACAACTTATGACGATACACCGAAACCTGCCTTCCCCGAAGCCGGACCATCAGGCTTCAAATCCACTTCCAATAAAGGAATGAGGAACTGAATTAGTGAAGAACTGATTTTCTGAGTTGGAGGTGGAATTTGAGAAAGAAAAAAAGGGGCCTCCCCCTCCCGATAGCTATCGGGACCCTCCAAAGGAAGGGGAGAAGAGAAGAAAGAGGCCAGAAGAGAAAATAAGTAAAAAGAGAAAATGAAAAGAAATGCATTTGAGAAAGAGACCCCCTAAATCCCCCAATGGGGGACAGTTCCTCCCCTTTGGGGAGGTTAGGAGGGGTCCAACACAATTGATTTAGAAGATGTAAGAATGCATTTATTAACGATAAAGAATTAGAGAAAAAGATAACAGAATGTTGAACAAAGGATTACATAGCAGGGAACTTGTAAAACCATTTGGACAGTGTCCGGATGCACACCCCCTTTGTGTTTCCCCCCAGGGGGGAAAACTTCTTCCGTCATTCGACGGAGAGATGGAGAGGGGTCAACTGCAAAATGAATACCGCTATTCAAATCCACAAAACCAAAATGCCTATGGAAAATGCCTGATAAATGAAAGCATCGGCAGGGGTAAAAATCAGTTTATCGTAACAGGACGTGTTCCTGAAAGTACACTTTACGACCCCCTTTGTATTTCCCCCCAAGGGGGAAAACTTCTCCCCTTAGGGGAGATCGAGAGGGGTCAGGGAATTGAACCCGTTTACTCTGCTGATACTAAGCAAAACGAAACTACCCAATTCACCCCTCCCCGGGGAGAGAAAAAGGGTGCACCGACCCTAATCGTACTCCGTTTACCCAATACCAAACCACAAGTGAGTATTAACATTAACAAAAACCGGATTGACGAAACACTAAAACCTAAGTGTCAATCCACAAACAGTAAAAACACGTTCTGTAACTTGAAAACCGGATGGAACGAAGAGACAAGTACTATTTCCCAGCACCCGACGCGTTTGGGAGCACGATTCCAAACTTCCCCCCTTTGGGGGGAATGGCTGACAGCTTCGTCTACTGACGGAGATAGTCAGGCAAAGGGGGTCAAAGGAATATACTTTTCATTCAATCCATCTCCTCGAAGAAACAGAACACATCTATTAATTAAAAATTAAGAATTATGAAAAAGCAAATTTTAATTTTGATCTTGTTCGTGGCGGCAATAGTCGCTGGAACGTCTAATGCCTTTGGGCAGAATTTACCTGCCTCAACCACGGATGTGCCTTGGTTGAACTGTACATCGACCGATCTACAGCCACTACATCCAATGCCAGGAATTCCATATACTTATAGTATGGATGGAACAACTGGAGAGGAAGATGTGGCTGTCTGGACTTGGTTTGCAACAAAAGATTCTACGTTTATAGAGGGAGCCGGGATTGATACTGCAAATATGTTGTATGAGCGTGTTGGAGAACTCCTTCAAGTGAGCGACAATTATGGTGTTATTGGTAGTGCTTATGATACAGTACAAATTACTTGGTCTTCTCAAATTCTTTCGGAAACTGTATACCAAGGTGGCCCAGGGGATGCTACTTTTGTAGTAGGTTATGCCGAAGGAGTCAATTGTGCTGATAATATTCAGGTTTATGAGATTAATCCGAGACCAGCATTCACTCTTGATATTGCTAACGTAGATCCTTTAACTAATACTTCATTAGATTATGGTATTGACACAGCACAATGTGTTGATGATGTGCAAAGTGCAATATATAACTCTGCAGACGATTCATTATACGTTGATTATGGAGCTGATACACTTTACTTTGAAATTGGTGCTGCCAATTTCGTGGAAAGTTGGAATCCAAGAGTATGGTTGGATGCTACAAGTTTGAACGGATCTCAAACAGCAGAAATCTTGATTGCTGAATCTCAAGCCTTGGCTGAAGCTGGTACACCAGTGACTGGGACTACAGAAGTTCCAATTTCAGTAACCGATACAATTAATTTTGCTGATGTGTATTTAACTGCTGCAAATCCTGCTGATATAACAACCGGTGTTTCAGTTTGGGTTAGAGTAATTATAACCAATCATACATATGAATCATTGGCAAGCAATGATTTTGTTATTCATGCTGATGGTGTGGATGCTTCAGGGCAGTGGGATATGGAAGATGATGACTGTGATCCTGCGACAGCAACAAATGAACCTGATGGGGTTGATGATGCTACGCATACAATCAGACCACGTCCGACAATTACTGATACAACAGATGACACATTACCAGATCCTGATACATTCGTACCAAAAACTGGAATGGGCAACTAATTCAGGTAATAGGGTCATTGCTTTTTCATAACCTAAGATACTTTACGGCGGAGGCCGGAGAGTGGTGTCCCGATAGCTCGGGATGCTGCTCCCGGTCTGAAGCCGGAAAGAGTGAAGGAGCAAATGCATCAATGATTGAATGCAGCAATGCGAGAATGGTTATGAAAAGGTGATGAAAAGCGCAGTAAGTGGAAAATAAAAATTGATTGAAATGGAACAACTAAAAGCATAAGTAAGGTTGAAAGAGTTGATTGACTTTCAACAAGCAACTTGTGCAACAGCTTACTGCAGCGCGCTCTGGAAGTCCGTAGGCAAACGTGCCAAACGGAAATACGAACATAAACTTAGCGTCTTGGCGCCTTGGCGAGAGATTGTTTCACGCAAAGCCGCAGAGTCGCAAAGGATTTTAAAAATTTAAAACATGGAAAAATGTGAAAAATAGCTATCACAACATCAGGAAAAGCAATGCCCCGCCTATGGCCAGGCTATTGCTGAATATGCGCGACGGGCCTCGTGGCCGTGCACCCGACATCGGGTTTACCCTGCTGTCAGCAGCCACCGGGGTTCCTGTCCCGCATATAACTAATCTCTCTGTGAAACCCTGGCTACCGTCAGGTATGCTCTGCGTAGTCTCTGCGCTCTCTGCGGTTAATAATGAAACCGAAACAGGGAAGCAGAACTTCGCAGGGCAACACAGATTACTGAACAAAGGAAGACCGCATGCACTGCATCCCGGATTGTCGGGTTTTGGAGGAGGTATATCCGATGTTCGATCAAACTGAATGTTGTGAGGTGAATAAAGATTAAATGAACAAATAATAGCCTCGGTGCTCTCTGCGAGAACTCAGTGGACTCAGCGGTTAAAAACTTAAACGCAGGGTTCGCAAAGAAGACACAGAGAAACGCGGAGAAGAAGGACAAAAAAAGGATGGTGAAAGATAACAACGAGAAGTAGATGAAATATAAAATGATTGAAAAATAGACTCGGTGCTCTCTGCGAGAACTCAGCGCACTCAGCGGTTAAAAACTTAAACGCAGGGTTCGCAAAGAAGACACAGAGAAACGCGGAGAAGAAGGACAAAAAAAGGA
>Ga0207717_100087_pt1 | contig 19538 bp, 20 predicted proteins | sample TtanPargueraPR_2_FD_187745 | JGI IMG/M metagenome (GOLD analysis project Ga0207717, IMG submission 187745) | Aerobic enrichment media microbial communities from Bioluminiscent Bay, La Parguera, Puerto Rico - Tt and P2 (2) (SPAdes) | ecosystem: Environmental > Aquatic > Marine > Unclassified ...
AAAATAAAATGTCAGTAATAAATGCTGTTAGAGCAAAACTTGTTTTAAGAATGTTTGCTGTGATTAAAAATAATCAGCCTTATCAAAGAAATTATCAGAATTTACTTGCTTAAATCATAAGAATAGGGCAAAATCCAGTTTCTTATGTTTGAGAAGGAAGAACCAAATTATTTGACTCGTGGCGTGAATCTAATGAATCCCACTACTTAAAAGTTACGTGAGGGCCTCCGGGAATGATCGACTTTTTCAGAATCCGTTCCACATACATAAAATAGTAGAACAGTTTGTGGTTCATTTCAAAACCGTAATCTTCATTCGGATCGTAACCAACAACCGGTTCAAAATTCCAGTTTCGCGATGGTGAAGCACATTTCGCATTCCACGCGCTCACATATTGTTTGTTCCAGTTTTCGTAATACGACTGCGACCGATAACTGGCCGGCGTATTTTGCCGCTGATACCAAACATCGAAATTGGAATTAAATGTTTCCACATCATACTCAACACTGTCAGTACCTGTTACTTCAACACTCGAATTCTCACTTTCAGCAATATTTTTTGTGCCCGAACAGGCGGATAAAAACATCGCTCCTCCAACCCACATCAACAGTAATATGTATTTTGCCTTCATCATTTCTACCTTTAACTACGAATATGAAGCAAATATTGTTTTTGTTCAAATAAATTTCAGAAATTTACCTAAACAAAATCCAAAAATATGTTTGACTGGAGTCAATTCTGGAACTGGTTTTACCTGATTTTTCTTATTACGGCAATCCCCGTTGCGCTAATGATCATATTAGAGAAACGATCGCCATTTAAAACAGCAGCCTGGATTTTAGTACTGATTCTGATCCCTATTTTTGGAATGATCTTCTACCTTGTTTTTGGGCAGGAATACCGCAAACGAAAAATGTTCTCGCGCCGAGGCATAAAAAGCCTGAAAGCACTGCGCAGGATGAGCGCCGAACAACTAAAAAACATCGAACAAAATAAACTTATTTCGCAGGCAGGACTGCACAGCCAGGCACCACTCATTCGGTTATTACTGAATAATTCCGACTCGCTGCTAACCACCGGGAACGTGCTTCATCTGCTCAAAGACGGCCAGCATACTTTTGATAAAATTATTGAGGCAATTGAAAAAGCGCGGCACCATATTCACATGGAATACTACATTTTTGCGAATGATAAAATTGGCAATAAACTGAAAGATCTGCTGATAAAAAAACGGAAGGAAGGTGTTGAAGTACGTATTATTGTTGATGATGTTGGAAGCTGGGGACTGACGCGTAAGTTTTTTCGGGAATTACAGGCCAACGACGTTGAAATATATCCGTTTATGGAAGTTCGTTTTCCGCGTTTTACCTCACGGGTGAATTACCGCAACCACCGAAAAATCATCGTTATAGATGGGAAAATGGGCTTTATTGGCGGCATAAACATTGCCGACCGGTACATCGAAGGAATGAAAGGACTGGGCCATTGGCGCGATACACACCTGCAAATTGGCGGCGATGCAGCTACTACCCTACAAGTGATTTTTGCTGCCGACTGGTATTTTATTACCAAACAAAATCTTTACGGATACAAATATTTCCCTCCTCTTTCCGACGCTCCGGGAGTTCCGGTACAGGTTTCGGCAAGTGGCCCCGATTACAGCTGGAAAAGTATTGAACAGGCCTTTTTTGCCGCCATTACTTCGGCACGAAAACGCATTCATATTGTAACGCCTTACCTGATGCCGCCACCAGAATTGAAAACAGCCCTAAAAACCGCAGCGCTCAGCCAGGTTGACGTGCGCATCATCATTCCCGAGAAATCGGATGCATCGCTATCGAAGTGGTGCTCGTTTTCGTATGTGGAAGAGTTACTGGAAGCCGGCGTTCGTATTTTTCTTTACCAGAAAGGATTTATCCACAGTAAATACCTGCTGGTCGACGATTGCATTTCGAGCATTGGAACCAGTAATTTCGACTTCCGCAGTTTCGAAACCAATTTTGAAGCCAATGCTTTTATCTACCAAAAAGAATTTACCGAAGAACTGGAGCAACACTTTTTATCCGATTTGAAGCAAAGCCGCGAAGTGAAGTACCGAGAATGGCGCAAACGGTCTCCTCTCGATAAAATACGCGAATCGCTGGCGCATATTATTAGCCCGATGTTTTGAGGCTGGATCCTGGATTCTGGATTCTCGATACTGGATGCTGTTGAAAAGGATGCCATCTTTCTCTATATAAAACAGATAAAGATGGCATCCTTAAAGAGCCTTGATCCTAGATTCTTGATCCTGGATCGCTGGATATTGGTTATTCAAAATTGATTATTGGATATTCGATCCTGAATATTTTAATCCTGTCAACTGAGACTGTAAACTTGTAGCTCGCAAAGAGAGACTATCAACGACTAAAACGGCAACTTACCTAAATCTAGGTTTCCGCCGGAAAGAATAATACCAACTTTTTTGCCCTGCACATCCACTTTCTTTTCGAGGATGGCAGCCAGCGGCACCGCCGATGATGGTTCGATAATTATTTTCATACGCTCCCAGATCATACGCATGGCTTCCACAATACTTTCTTCCGAAACGGTTACAATATCATCTACCTTATCCAGAATAATTGCAAAGTTCCGCTCTCCCAACGAGGTCAATAAACCATCGGCAATTGTTTTGGGATTTTCTGAAGGCACGAATTTTCCGGAATGAAATGAACGGTAAGCATCATCGGCTCCGACAGGTTCGGCAGCAATAACTTTACAGGCAGGCAGCAAATGTTTGGTTGAAATAGCGGTTCCACTTAACAAACCGCCACCACCAACGGGTGCCATAATCACATCAAAATCGCCTTTGTCTTCAATCAATTCTTTGGCTGCTGTTCCCTGCCCCGCAATTACATTAAAATTACTGTAAGGATGAATTTCCGTTGCACCGGTTTCTTCAATCACTTTTGCCAACGTCCTTTCGCGCGCCTGCAAAGTTGGTTTGCAAAAGGTAATTTTTGCACCGTATCCGGCTACTGCTTTCTTTTTTATTCCGGGTGAGTTCTCGGGCATTACAATATGTGCAGCTATTCCGCGCATGTGGGCTGCCAGCGCTAACGCCGCTGCATGGTTTCCTGATGAGTGTGTCGCCACCCCTTTCTGTGCATCTTCTTCGCTCAGAGAAAACACCGCATTACATGCCCCGCGAAATTTAAAAGCACCTACTTTTTGCAGGTTCTCGCACTTAAAAAACAGCTCGGCACCAACAATGCTGTTAATACTCACCGATGACAATACCGGTGTGCGGTGTGCATACTTTTGTACGATTTTGTGTGCCTGTTCAACGTCGGTATAATTTGGTATATTCATGGTTTTGTATTACTCAGCTTTTCATTTAACAAATCGTAGTCAGTATTGTATATCGACTGTTTCGACAGTTCGCGCAAACGTTTTAATCCCGAAATATAGAGATACACCACAAAGCCTACAAAAACAATGGTTAACCAGCCGATTTCGGTAAAAAGGATAAAATCGTAAATACCATGCAAAAGAATAGGCAGTAGCAGCGCCTTTTGTTTCAGGCTTTGGCGTTGTTTTTCATAGAACTTCGCCAGCCCAAAATAAAAGCCCATGGTAATTCCGAAAATTGCATGAGCCGGTACTGCTGTAATTGCCCGCATAATTCCGGTACTCAATCCGCCGTCCATTACATACAGTACATTCTCAACGGCGGCAAATCCCAGCGAAATATAAACGGCATAAACAATCCCGTCGAATTTTTCGTTGAACTCAGGACTTTTCCAAATCAGAAGATACAATGCCAGGTATTTAAACAGCTCTTCCGAAAAAGCGGCAACGGCAAATGCTTTCCATGCTGCAGCCAGCAACCACGGGAACTGCACGGTAAAACGGTCTAAAAAGCCTTCGAGAAATAATATGGGAATTACGGTCAATCCTCCGGCCAACAGCGCAAACAACAATAAACGCAAGGGTTCCTTTTCGTATTTATCGCGGAAATAAATGTAAGCCGCAATAATAACCACAGGAGCCAGCGCAAGTACCAGGAGGTTCATAGCTTGCTAGTTTACATCGTTGAAATAGAAAGCCTGAACACCTTTCACGCCCGGGCGGTATTTAAAAACACCTCCGGCCAATGGATATTTTTCCAGGTCTTCGTCGCTTGTTTGTTCTCGTGCCGAAGTGATGTAAAGTGTTTGCAGATCGTCGTCGCCAAAAGCGCACGAAGTAACATTTTTTGCAGGCACTTCAATTTTGTCGATCAGCTCACCGGTTGAAGGATTCCAGCAGCCCACTGCCGAGCCACCCCAAAGAGCCACCCACAAATTATCGTTTTCGTCGATGGTCATTCCATCAGGCGATCCCAGTTCGGCCGGCACATTTACGGCAACCTCCGGATTTGAGATTTCCCCGGTGGCATCGTCATAATCGTAGGCCATAACTTTTTGTGTAGGCGTATCGATGTAGTACATTTTTGTTTTATCGGCCGACCAAACAATCCCGTTCGAAATACTGACCTTATCCACCATTTTGTGGATCGTGGTATCCGAATCAAAACGATACAAAGCTGCCACTTCCATGTCGCCACTCAGGCTTATTGTTCCTGCCCAAAACCGTCCCGATGGGTCGCATTTTCCATCATTAAAGCGGTTATCCGGCAAATCAACCTCCGGATCAACCAACAAATCTTTCGCCCCGGTTTTTATATTAAAATGATAAATTCCGTTTTGCAAAGCAACCAGCGCATCGCCACTTTCAGTGGGCACTACCGTACCAATCATTTGCCCCGTAAACATTTCTTTATTGTAACCGGTTGCCGGATTGTAAACGTTCAGAATCTCCTTTTTAATGTCGACCCACATCAGTTCTCCGGTTTTGTAATTCCAGATCGAACCTTCGCCAAGTGTTGACTTTGTATCGAGCACCAATTCGGCTTGTTTTGTTTTTGTTTCCGAACAGCTACACAGCAACAATACTGCTAAAAGAAATAAAACGGTATGCTTCATAATTATTGGTTTTCCGGTTGCATGCAGATTTTATCTGCTTCCCAAATGTACTAAATACTTTTTATGAGGTCGCGCATAATAAGCGTCATTTTAGGTTCGGCTTTCATAGCAACCTCCTGCACTTCTTCGTGCGAAATTTCTACAATCTCGCCGGGCACTCCGCTGTCGGTAACAATCGAAATTCCGAAAACTCGCATATCCATGTGGCGGGCCACAATTACTTCAGGCACGGTTGACATTCCCACAATATCGCCACCCAAAATGCGGAACATCTTGTACTCGGCAGGCGTTTCGAAAGTCGGGCCTGATACGCCAACGTAAACACCTTCTTTTACATCGATGTTATTTTCAAGGGCAATCAATTTTGCTTTGTTGCGCAGGCGCTGACTGTATGGTTTGCTCATATCGGGGAAACGCGGCCCAAGTTCATTCATGTTCTTTCCGCGCAAAGGATGCTCAGGGAAAAAGTTAATGTGATCGGTAAGCAGCACAATTTCGCCAACATGCCAATCAGGATTTAAACCGCCGCTCGCATTCGACACAAAAAGGTTTTTCACCCCCACAAACTTCATAACACGCACCGGGAAAGTCACTTCTTTCATGTCGTAACCTTCGTAATAATGAAAGCGGCCCTGCATGGCCAGAATTTCCTTATCGCCCAGTTTCCCGTAAATCAATCGTCCGGCATGGCCATCAACAGTTGACACCGGAAAGTTTGGAATATCGGTGTACGGAATTGAATCGATAATCTCGATTTCGTTTACCAGCCCGCCAAGACCGGTTCCCAAAATAATCCCTACCTCAGGACTTGCCTGAATTCTTTCTTTTATGAAGCTCGCGGTTGCTTTTATTTTCTCCAACATAATTCAATATCTTCTTATTAAACGATTTTTTTTCTTCTTCCAGAAACTCAATTTTCACCGGCAGGTAGTACATGGCCTTTTTCAGCTCGTCGCTCATTTCGCCGATGTCTTTAAAACGCATAGCATCCTTTTCGGTTGTCACAATTAACTTTCTTTCTGATTTTATTTCACTGAACTTTTTCTCGATCTCACGAATATCGGTCATACTGTACGAGTGATGATCGGAAAAAGTTAGTGTTTCCATATTTGTTCCCATCTTACGAATAAAGGAATGCATTTGTTTTGGCGAAGCAATTCCGGTAACCACCAACATATGGCAGGCTACATTTTTATAGTTCGCTTCATCAATTTCAGGCGCATCGAACACCGGTTGCAGCGTTCCATAAATCAGTCGTGTAAAATATAAACTTTGATACGGTAACAGATTTACATCGTTTTGCAAAATCCGACGCATAATCGGTGTGATCTCCTCGGGACACTTGGTGAAAAGGATAATATTTGCCCTGCGCATTTGCGAAACACCTTCGCGCAAACGACCAACCGGCAGCAACGAATCGTTTTTTATCTGACGGTTGTAATCGATCAATAAAATGTTTATTCCCGGTGAAATCCGTCGGTGCTGAAATGCATCGTCGAGCAACACCACATCAGGTGTTTTTTCGTTAGCCGGTTCGAGCAGTTTCTCCACTCCCGAAACCCGGTTTTCGCACACCGAAACGGTAGCTTCAGGAAATTTGTTTTTTATCTGCAGCGGCTCGTCGCCTACTTCTTGTGCCGTAGAATCAGTTTCTACCAAACGGAAACCTTTTGTTTTACGTTTGTACCCGCGGCTTAAAGTTGCCACCTCGTACTTCTCTTTTAATAAACTTACCAGGTATTCAACATGCGGCGTTTTTCCTGTACCTCCAACAGTAATGTTACCGATGGAAATTACGGGCACATCAAACTCCCTCGAGTTGAATATTTTAAGATCGTAGGCCCGGTTACGCAAATAAATGATTATTCCGTATAACCAGGACAGAGGATATAATAAAATTTTTGCCATAAATGTTCTTCAAAATAGGTGGCTAAGATAACGTGATTTGGTGTAAACAAAAAGGATGCCCCATAACTTATGGCACATCCTTCAATTTATTACGGTAAAATCTTAATTCAGATAAATATCGTAAGGCATACGAACGTAAATACCGTTTCTTTCCGATGCCTTTTTCAGGTGCTCATAATAGCGGTATTTTTCACCCAATTCGCTTTTTAAAATGTGTGCTTTTACGTTTCCGCCCAGTTTGAACATTTCTTCGAACGGACTTGACAATGCCGGCAACGAAACGGTGCGGTAATCTTCCAAACCTTCCATTTCAACGGCTAATTTTATGGCGTCTTCCAAACCTCCAAACTCATCGATCAAACCAATTTCTTTTGCATTTTCGCCACTCCAAACACGACCCTGTCCAATGTTATCCACATCCTCTTTTGTCATGCCACGGCCATCGGCCACATGCGACAAGAAATTATCATAACCAATAGAAATATAATTTGTCATGCGTTGTTTTTCGTAAGGAGTCATTGGGCGCATTAACGAAACAAAATTCGAATGTTCGTTGGTACCAACTTCATCGGTAGTAATTCCAAGCTTGTCGTTCATCAGTTCGCCAAAGTTTGGAATCTGACCAAAAATACCGATCGAACCGGTGATTGTATTTGGGCTGGCAACAATTTTATCGGCCGGGCACGAAATATAATAACCACCCGATGCTGCCACATCGCCAAACGATACCACCAATGTTTTTTCTTCGGCTGCCAGTTTCACTTCGCGCCAGATTGTCTCCGAATCGAAAACAGCTCCACCCGGAGAATTTACACGCAAAACAATCGCTTTATAGGAGCTGTCCTGACGCACTTTACGAATTTCCTTACCCAGCTTATCGCCGTTAATTCCTTCGTCGGCACTTACCGCAGTTCCTATCTCGCCACTGGCATAAATTACCGCAACTTTATTACGGCTGTATTTTTTACTTTGTCCTTTCACCGGAACTTTAGCATAGTCTTTCACACTCACCACCGGAATTCCGTCTGTTCCTTCAATACCGGTAATTTCGCGCATATCGTCAAGCACTTCGTCGCGGTATTTTGCTGCGTCAACCAAACCGTTCTCCACCATATTTTGGGCTTTCTTGTAGGTTTGTGCTTCATCGGCCAGTTCATTTAATTTTTCTACCGAAATATTACGCGTCTCCGAAATTCCTTTCAGCATATGATTCCACAAACTATTCATGTAAACCAGTCGCTGCTCGCGGTTAGCCTCGCTCATTTTATCCAACATGTAAGGCTCAACTGCCGATTTAAATTTGTTGTTCGGGCCACGAATGATCTGCATTTCAACACCCAGTTTTTCGAGGGCATTTTTGTAAAACATCAGTTCGCTGCTTAATCCACGGAAATCGAGAAAAACTTCAGGATGTAAAACAATCTTATCAGCCACTGTTGCCACATAATAACCTTTTTGGTCTAAAATCATTTGGTCGGCAACGGCATAAATCGGCTTATCGCAACTGTCTTTAAAAGCAATCAAATCATTTCGGATCTCTTCAACTGAAGCAAACCCACCGTTTGTTACCGACAGTTTCAGGTAAACACCTTTTATCCGATCGTCGTTGGCGGCTTTTTTTAACGACTCGCTAATCTCATCCAATCCGATTGTTTTTATCGAGCTAAAAATTCCGGGAAGTTCAAGATCTTCAAAAGGATCGTTCGGGGCACGGTCGACAATACTTTTGCTTAAATCAATAACCAGCATCGATTGATCGGTTACCGTAATCTCTTTGTCGGTCGAGGCAATAATGGCCCCAAAAACTATAAACATCAGAAAAATACCGATTAACGAGATGGCCAGGAAACCAACAATGGTCGCTAATACGTATTTGAAGAATTCTTTCATATTTTTGTAATTTAATTAATGTTCTATTTTAGTGAATGAGTACAAGTTTGATCAAGGAATTACAAATATAAGATACAATGAACAAGGTATTTCTTGGAATAGGTGGAAATATTGGCGACAAGCATAAAAATTTTATTCGCGTCCTCGAACTGATTGACATAAAATTAGGTAAAATAATTCAAAAGTCATCGGTTTACGAAACGCCACCGTGGGGTTTTCATTGCGAAGATGTGTTCTGGAATCAGATTTTGGTTATTGAAACCAAACTTGAGGCCGAAGAACTGCTTTGGCGCATCCATGAAATAGAAGCCGATTTTGGGCGAAAACGCGGCAACGAACGTTACTCATCGCGCGAAATGGATATTGATATCCTGTATTTTAACGACGATTTTTTGGAGTCGCCGGACCTCATCGTTCCTCATCCGCGCATTCACGAACGACGTTTTGTACTCGTTCCGCTGGTTGAAATTGCCCCGGAAATGAAACACCCGCTTCGGCGTTTAACCAGCATCGAAATGCTGGAAAACTGCCTCGACAAATCGGTGATTAAAAAGGTTGAAATGGAATAAAAGCGGGTTGCTTTTATTCCTGAATTCCTTTTGTCCAGTCCGAATTATACAGGTAATCGTTATACGGAAAACGTTGCGAATGAATCCCCTTCACTTTTTCGTACAATTCAGCTTTAAAATCTTCGATGTTCGTTTTTTCTTTTGCTGAAATAAACAAGGCCGGCGTGTTACTTTTTGCCATCCACGAGCTTTTCCACTCTTCCAATGTAAAATTATCTTTTGTTCGTGGCGAAAGATCATCCTCATCTTTTTCCTCGTAAGTAAAAGCATCAATTTTATTAAAGATGTAGAAGGTTGGTTTATCGCCGGCTTCGATTTCTTCCAGTGTTGTATCCACCGTTTCAATCTGCTCCTCAAATCCCGGGTGCGAAATATCTACAACGTGCAACAAAATATCTGCCTCGCGAACCTCGTCGAGTGTTGATTTAAACGACTCAACCAAACCATGTGGCAGTTTACGAATAAATCCAACCGTATCAGCCAAAAGGAAAGGCAGGTTTTCGATCACTACTTTACGCACTGTAGTATCTAGTGTGGCAAAAAGTTTATTCTCGGCAAACACTTCCGACTTCGCCATCATATTCATAATGGTTGATTTACCAACGTTGGTATACCCCACCAAAGCCACGCGCACCATTTTACCACGGTTTTTACGCTGAGTAGCTTTTTGTTTATCGATTTTTACCAGCTGTGTTTTTAGCCGGCTGATTTTATCGAGAATAATACGGCGGTCGGTTTCTATCTGGGTTTCACCCGGACCACGCATACCAATACCACCACGCTGACGCTCGAGGTGGGTCCACATTCGTGTTAATCGCGGAAGCAAATACTGGTACTGTGCCAACTCCACCTGTGTTTTTGCGTGAGCCGTTTTTGCCCGTTTTGCAAAAATATCGAGGATGAGGTTGGTACGATCGAGGATCTTACATTCCAATTCGCGTTCAATATTTCGGAGTTGTGTTGGAGTAAGCTCGTCGTCAAAAATTACGGTATCGGCTTCAACAACTTTTATGTATTGATTAATCTCGTCGAGTTTTCCCGGGCCAACAAATGTGGCTTTATTTGGGATATCCAGTTTTTGGGTGAATTTTTTTAATACTTGCGCACCCGCAGTATCGGCCAAAAACTCCAACTCGTCGAGGTACTCTTTTGCCTGACGTTCATCCTGATCCTGGTTGATCAGTCCTACAATAACCGCTTTTTCTGTTTCTGGTGCTGTTTCTATCATTTTCGTTAATTTTTTTCAAAAAAAAACTCCTGCTTCTAAAGAAACAGGAGTGCAAAAATATTGTTTTTTATTCTTTACTGCAACACGAAGTTAATTGGTACCGTGTACGATACGTTAACTGGTTTTCCACGCTGTTTTCCTGGCTTCCAAGCAGGAAGCGCATTTACCACGCGAAGTGCTTCTTTATCTAGCGAAGGGTCAACTCCCCTTGCGATTTTAGCATCAGTAACTTTTCCTGTTTTACTTACAACGAAAGTTACATATACTTTACCTTGAATACCGTTTTCCTGTGCAATTACAGGATACTTGATAGCATTGGCAATATATTTACGCAATGCAAGGTCTCCACCCGGGAATTCCGGCATATCTTCTACGATAAAGAATACCTGAGCTTCTTCCTCTTCTTCTTCTTCAGCTGTTTCGATAACAGGAGCAACGTCGATTACAGTTTCTTCGTCGGCCTCTGTGTCTTCAATTTCCAGCTCGTCTTCAATTTCTACATCATCGTCAACAATGTTCAGCACCTCGATTACTTTTGGTGGTGGAGGTGGTGGAGGTGGTTTAACCTCTTGTTCACGAGTAATAGGGATGATCTCTTCTTCAACTTCCGCTGTTTGGATCTGACCAAGGTCAGCAGCTTTTGTAGGCTTTGTAGTCCACTCAAAAGCCAGAAGCGAAACTCCCAACGCGATAACTAATCCTATCAACCAAAAAGTATTCTTTTTGATTTCCAGATCAGCCTTTGGTGTTTTTTTAAGTTCCATACTTAATTATTTTATTTGTTTTATTTGATTTTTTGCCCTTCAAAATCGGGGCTTAAAGATAAAAAATAATCTTCACATGCAAGTGAAATTTTAATTCATTTCAATTTTCTATTGCAATATGAAATTTATGGGCACGGTGTAGCGCACTTTTACCGCTGTACTGCCCTGTCTTCCCGGCTTCCACCGAGGCATCGATTTCACTACGCGAATTGCTTCACGGTCAAGCGATGCGTCGACTCCGCGCGCCAGTGTAACGTCATAAATGTCCCCATTTTCATCAACTACAAAGCTCACAAATACTTTGCCTTTAATTCCATTCTCTTGTGCGATTAACGGGTAATTAACATTTTTCGACAGAAAGCTTACCAAAGCCGCATCTCCTCCCGGAAATTCGGGCATTGTTTCAGCAAAGTTTAAAATTACGTCCAGATTCTCTTCTCCCGGATCATCGCCGTAATCCATAATGTTTCCAAGATCAATTGTTACCGGCTCGTCGGGTTCCTCTCCTTCCCAGATTAATTCTTCATCTATTTTTTTACCATCTTCAATAACTTTAAAAACCGGAACTTTGATGATCGGCTTTTCAGGCTCCACTTTTTCTCGTGCTGTACTTGGAATAACCAAATCTTCGGGAGGCATATAATCTGCATATCCCTGAACAATCATGGCTTTTTGTGCAGGTTGTTTCCACTCGAATGCGAACAATGTAAAACCAAGCGCGACTACCAAACCGATCAGAAACAATGTTGCTTTTTTACTTTCAAGATCAGCTTTCTTTGTTTTTTTAGATTTCATGGGTTCTAATTTTAATTGGATTGTCAATAAATAAAAGAACGCCGGCTTCTTGTTTTCTGCAGGTATTATTAATATAGCAAAAACTTTACCAAAAAAATTATTTGATTGATTCTGAAAAATATTTTTATATTTGCGTCCACGTTTTGGGGGATTAGCTCAGTTGGCTAGAGCGCTTGACTGGCAGTCAAGAGGTCACCGGTTCGACTCCGGTATTCTCCACTTGATTTTCAAAGAGTTACAAAATATTTTGTAACTCTTTTTTGTTTTTATACATACCAGATACATACAAAATCATAGTTAAAAGGAAAAGATTCGTCAATAAAAAGAATTGCAAAAGTTGGTGAATTATATTAGCATTGTTGGAAAAGAAAAATACAAATGCAATTATCATAACCATTTAGCCATCGATTATGAATCAAGCAACCATCAAACTAATCTTTTTTCTCATACTATTGTATCCGGTTTCCCGACTACTTTACAAATATATTTTTCATGTTTTTGTACCCTATATGCTGAATCAGAAATTCAGCTGGAATAAACACGTAGAAAAACCCAGACTGCTGTTCTACATTGTTTTCGGCGGAATAGCTTATGGCTGCTTGCTAGCACTGCAAAATTATCCATATTTCGGCAGGTATTATTTGGATTTATTCATTCAAATACTTTTATTATCGAACCTGACACTCAGCTCACTACTGTTACATTTTACATGGACAAGAAAGTTTTCCTCCAAATTGATCCCTATCGCAAAAGATCTATCCATGAAGATTAACCGGGTACAATTAGAATCGATAATTAAGGACGATAAATCTATCAGCGAAATGCATTACTCGTTAAAAAACTATCTAGGCTGTGAAATTGATGCATTAACTCATTTTATCCACTTAACGCCACTCGGAAAAACAAAAAAAATTAGATGGATCGACACTGGAGGGAACAACAACACGGACTCAAATCAACAATCACTACTTGCGTTCATAATCGCAATTTTCCCTGGGCTAAAGAGGAAGAACAAAGTTCAGCGAAAAAAAGTAAAGGAAATCGCAGAAAAATATTTTTGCGATAATACCGGCAAACCAATTACGATTAATCCCACCACATTTGATTTATACAGGAGAACGGAAAACAATCAACCGAAGCTGGAAATCAGAGAGTTAATCAATCAGCACAAAAACGGATAGTACAAAATATTTTCCACAAAAATTAAGTTGTTCACAATTCTTCCTTATGTATGGCATACATAAGCATACCCCACCATACATATTTGAGGTTATTTTCTAATCCTATACGTTTGCTTTCAGATATCGAAAATTAGAAAACAAAAGCGCTTTTGTTCAGTGTTTAATTTAAATATAAAACAATGGACAATATTAAAATTGAAGAACGGCTCGACCGCATCGAGCGGCTTTTAATTTCGAATAAAAAAGTATTAACGTTTGACGAAGTTTGTGATTATACCGGCTTATCACGTAGCTACCTGTACAAACTTACTTCCTCCGGGGTAATTCCACATTCTAAACCCAATGGCAAGGTTATATTTTTTGATAAGGAGAAGTTAAATAACTGGTTACTCAAAAATGCACGAAAATCGGCAGATGAAATAAAGGAAGATGCCCTCAATTTCGTCATTGAGAATAAAAACACCTAAGAAAATTTTCCCAATCTTAATTAACCTGAAACCTGTGTCCTGCAGGTACAATCTTTTAATGTTTAGAGAAATGGAAGAAAAAGAATCCGGTTTATACATTGCCAATAATCCAAAAAAGAAAACAGTTTTTGATTACACAGCTGATTATCTTTTTGAAAAATACGACATCAGGTATAATGAAATATCTCATGACTACCAGATTTCATTAATTGGAGAAAACCAGTGGCACTATCTTAATATCAATTCACTGATTATTGAACTCACAAAAGCAGGGATTGAAATTTCGCCTGGCAAACTGGAAATCTTTATCAAGTCAGAACTCATTGCAAAACATAATCCGATCCTGAACTATTTTGAATCGTTACCCAAATGGAATGGCATCGATTACATACAGAAACTGTGTTCTTATGTTCCTACCTATGAAGATGAAGCCTTTCTGTATCACTTTCGGAAATGGTTGGTGCGAGCAGTCAGGTGTGCTCTGGAACCTGACTATTTTAACAAGCAGGCTTTCATTCTTAGTCACAAAGGCCAAAGTTCAGGAAAATCAACCTGGTGCAGGTTTCTTTGTCCCCCACTACTTTCGGAATATATGGCTGAAGATATCAGCAACGATAAGGATGCACGCATTCAACTTTGCCGAAATTTTCTGCTTAACCTCGACGAACTGGCCGTACTTTCCAGAAAAGATGTAAATGCGCTAAAAGCCTTCTTTTCGAAAACTTTTATCAATGAAAGATTACCCTACGATAAAAAGAACACTACCCTACCACGGATCTGTTCTTTCGTGGGATCTACAAATATGGCATCCTTTCTCAGTGATGAAACCGGTTCTGTTCGCTGGTTGTGTTTTGAACTTCGTGATAAAATTGATTTTGCCTACTCAAAAGAAGTGGATATTAATAAGGTATGGAGCCAGGCTTATCATTATGCTTATCAGCTGGAAGATTTTGACGCAGAACTTTCGTTAAAGGATGTGACTGAAAACGAGGAACGAAATAAGAAGTACACCCGGCTCTCAACCGAACAGGAACTAATTGCAAAGTATTACGAAAAATCTCAGGATATGGAAGATTTTGTAACTGCTTCGGATGTTGAAATAGCTTTGAACTTTCTAAACCTGAGATTGAATCACATCAATATTGGCAAAGCTTTGTCGGGATTTAATTTTCAGCGGGTAAAACACCCCAAAAGACAGGTCTGGGGCTATCTGGCCCGATCAAATATTAACTCAGGCTAAACAGAAGTTTTCTGTAAAAAAGCAGAAAACAAGTTACCTACTTACCTAAAAGAATGAAAAGTACTATAAACACTGAGCTTTGCTTAGGTAAGATGAACAATATTTAAGTTACCTGGAACTTACCTAAGTTACCTATCAGGTAAGATAGGTAGGATGAAAAATCAACCTACCTATATACTAAGAGATTGATAATCTGACCATAGGTAAGTAGGTAAGCGAAAAACAACTTTTTTAAAAATTTTGCTGATGAAAAAAGAAAAACTACAATGCGATACAGCCCGTGAAATTCCGATAACAGAATTTCTGAAAAGATCCGGCCATTCACCGGTAAAAGAAAACCAACATTCAGACTGGTACCTTAGTCCGATTAGAAAGGAAAATGAAGCCTCATTTAAGGTTTCCAAGGTTCTTAACCGCTGGTACGATCATGGTCTTGGAAAAGGAGGAAATATTATTGACCTGGTAATTGAAATGAATAACAGCTGCAGTGTCAATGAAGCACTGGCAATCTTGGCTAAAAACATTCCATCTTTCTCTTTTCAACAGCAGCATAATTTGGTTGAGTTAGCGCCTGAACCGGAAATACAGATCGAAAAGATCCTCCCCATTCGGCACCCGGCTTTGATCAAATATTTGTTGCAAAGAAAAATAGATGTAAAAACTGCAAGCCGTTTTGCCAGTCAGGTTCATTATTCGATGAATCAAAAACGATACTTCGCTTTGGGTTTGGAGAATGTTTCGGGAGGCTGGGAACTTCGAAATCCGTATTTTAAAAATGCTGTAGCACCAAAAGACTTTTCCTATTTCACTACAGGTAAACAAATATTGAGTGTTACCGAAGGCATGTTTGATTTTTTTAGTTTGCTAATGCTTTATCCTGGCTTACCACACCAATCAGATTTTTTAGTATTGAATTCTGTTTCGTTTATCAACCGCATCCATAAGATTGCCCAAACTTATCCGAAAGCTGGTCTCTATCTCGATAATGATTCAGCTGGTAAAAAAGCGACCAAACAGTTATTGGCCGATCTAACGAACAGTGTCGATATGTCGGCCATCTATAAAAACACAAAAGATCTGAATCAGCTGTTGATAGCCCGAAACCAACGTCTGCGGAGGTCTCCGTGGTAAGCCATGTCGAGAGGTGCCCAGGTTGCACCATGGGCATCTCTCGCTTTGCTCCCAGGCTCGCAAAGGGGCGCACAGCGCAGGTTCTAAATATTAATTTAAAGGTTAAAGAATATGAGAGTTCGGACAAAATATATCTCGTTTAGAGTAAGCAATATCGAAAAAAGAGCCATCACAATGGCTGCCGAGGAATGTGGATTAGGTACCAGTGAATTTGCCCGACGGGCATCACTAAACATGAAAGTAACCTTACGGTTTTCGCCCGAAGAATTGGAGGTGTACAATAACCTGCACATCTACCATCGCAATTTTACGGCCATCGGGAACCTGGTAAGAAGCAAACATTTTAATAAGAATGAAACTGTTCTCCAGGAATTGGAAGAAGTAATTAAACTGATTAAAATCCACCTTGGAAAGTTTGAACAATGATCGGCAAAGCAAAAAGCATCTCACATACGGTCAATGCTGTTAATTACGCCATGAAAAAGCCCGGAGCCAAGGAGATCAGCCGGAATAAAGTTGCAGGCGAAACTCCCAGGGAAATTGCAACGGAGTTCAGGATCTTTCAGAACCTGAATTCCAAGTGCCAGAAGAATACATTTTCAATGGTGCTGAGTCCATCCATTCCTGACGGTGATAAACTTAGCAATGCTGATTTTGCAAAACTGGCCGGAGACTTTCTAAATCGCATGAAATTGGACGACCATCAGTTTATATCTTTTCTGCATACCGATGAGAAACACCAGCACCTGCATATTTTCGTCAACCGTATTGATTTTGACGGAAAAGCGTACAAGGACCACTTTATCAGCAAAAAGGCGCAGCGTATTGCTGAAAGTGTGGCCAAAGAGTGGGGATTTACTACTGCCAAAGAAATTCAGCAGCAAAAAGAACAACGACTGGGCAACTACATTAAGGAAGCTCACCAACGGGTTTTGACAGTAATGCCCCGAGATATTAATGATTATGCCCAATTGATGGAAGAGTATGGAATCCAAACCCACAGGAGAGTTGCCTCTGATGGAAAAGTTGTTGGGTTGAAATTTCAGATTGGAGAGGAAACCATAAAAGGCAGTAGTGTTGGCCGGGAGTTTAGTGCTGCCAATTTGCAAATACAGATTCTGCATAATTATGAAATAATGTACGGCGCTGAACGAGAAAAACAAAGAAAACGAGAACAACAAAACCGTCCTTCAAGGGATTTTGGAATAAGCTTTTAATACCATGAGAAAAAATTTATCGCAACAAAAGTTACTGGAAATTTTAACCTCCGAAATTGAAACACTCAAACAAACCACTGAGAATATAAATGAAATTGCTCCTGAAATTGACAGGCAATTACAGATTCTTAAATCATCAAAACTGAAATATGAGGTTGACACCGATAAACTGGAACAGCTTCTGAAGGATCATAAACGGAAGTTGGAAAAGAGTGTTGTTATTCCGAGGTGGTTTTTATGGTTGATTGCAGCTATCATGATTTGGCTCATCTTTCAAATACTTTTTAGATTTATTTGAAGGTATTTATATAGCAAGCACTTGCAATCTTATAAAAAAGCATTTCGAATTCTCTGCAGTAAGGTAACTACAAACCCAACGAAACCGTAACAAGAAACTGCCTCGGACGAATAGAATAATTGCTTCTCACAAGTGAAATATCGCTGTTATAATAACGTACCATTTCGGAATGGTTAAATATATTTCGTATCTCCAGCTTATATTTAAGTTTGCCTTTTGACGGTTTTAAGTGGTACGAAAAATTGGCAAAAAGCACATTTGAGTTGTGCTGCCCACTTTGTTTAGTGCTATAGTATTCGCCTGACAAGCCAAATAAATGTCTTTTTTCGGGAGTATAAAAAATGCTCCCTGAATGTTTCTGATCAACAACCGAAATATCGGCCTGTTGCGAGGTTTGATCGATTATCTGTAGCTCATAGCTATATTCGAGATCTACCTTTTTCCAACGGTTGACGCTTATTCCCGGATGAAAAACATAAACTTTATTTCTTAACCATCCCAATTGGTTATTTAGTAAATACTCTTTTTTATTTCTACTGTAATTGGCCTTAAAATCAACTGTTGCCTGCCAGTTTGAAAGGTACTGGTTAATGACAAAAGAGAGGTTCTGTAAATTCGATCGATTATCTTTTTCCACCACATCGTAAAACAACAATCCGCGTTCGTTTACCTGTTGTTTAAGCAGCAAGTTATTTGTTGTATAACTTACTGACCAGCCAAGTGTTGAGAAAAAGCCGGAGATTGGATTTTTGAATTCAACTTTTAAGTTGTATCGCATTCCGTTTTTTTCGGACAATTGATCTATTCCCCTTTTTAGTTGTCGGTAACTCGAAAATACATAACCTTGGGTAAGCGAACTTACTTCGCCCATCTGCTGATTGTATTTGGCTCCGGCACGCAGAATCCAGAATCCGTTTAAATCATATTTTAAATTGACCGACGGCGTAAAAAGTAGTTTGTATATTTCGCCGGAAGAAGTATGAATCTTATCGCGAATGTTATAATTCTGAAAATTGAAGGATAACTTCAATGAAAGCTTGAGTTTACTTTTCTCAAATCGAATATTTTCTGACAGGTACAGTTCTGTATAGTTCCAATTCAAATTATTTCCAAGACTATCAGCCAATAATAAATTCTGATCCTTCTCAATCGATGTTTCTAACTCCTGATGCTCAAACCTGATGCCGGGCTCTGTTTCAAAAATCCATGGTTTGCGACTTAAAGTAAATTGAATAAAATTATGGGTAACCAGGTTCCGTTCGATAAAATTCTGCATCGTTTGCCCGTAAGCTTGCCCGTTGTTTAACACATCCACAAAAACTCCGGGAGAAAAAGACAAATGTTGTGGCGAATTGTTATAGTCCACAAACGAATAAAACCGGACAAAATTCTGTTTTACCGGTAGCAGGATATCAAAATCGTTGGCCAATGAGAAATGCGGGGTTTTCGCCTTCTGTACCAATTCGCCCTGGTTCCGGATTAATCCTTCCTCGCTGTCCCAAAACTTATTAATACTGAATTTATTGGTCAGATACCTTTTCTTTTCGTTTTGAGTGATCTTTAAATCAGTGCTCAGGCTTTTATTGAAATGCTTATTCTGTGTAATCTCGGAAAACGTAACCGTATCGCTATCCAGAAAGTATGAAGTCTCAACTTTCCCTTCTTCGTTGGTTTTATCGTGATAAAAGCTGCTGTTGATTTTTAGCTCAGTTCCGTTTTTTATTTTCAGCAAGTGGTTGTACGAAACTAGATTGGCATCATTATCAAGGTAGCGTTCTTTATCGATTTGTGGCTTCGAAAGCTGTAAAATACCCAACAATTCAGGTTTTCGGTTTTTGTACCCC
>Ga0207717_100089_pt1 | contig 18083 bp, 14 predicted proteins | sample TtanPargueraPR_2_FD_187745 | JGI IMG/M metagenome (GOLD analysis project Ga0207717, IMG submission 187745) | Aerobic enrichment media microbial communities from Bioluminiscent Bay, La Parguera, Puerto Rico - Tt and P2 (2) (SPAdes) | ecosystem: Environmental > Aquatic > Marine > Unclassified ...
CGGGACGAGGTTTTGTCGGTATGTCTTAATGCGATTTCGCACATTGATTCGATGAAAAATGGTACTCGTCTTGAGATAGATGAATTAACACCTTTGGAGAAGAAGATTCTTGTCGAGCGTCACTTGATTAGTCGGGAGCTGGAACAGCGTAGCCCACAATCTGGTGTTTTTATTAGTGCGGACCAAAGTTGCTCGATTATGGTGAATGAGGAAGATCACCTGCGCATCCAGAAAGTGCGTCGTGGAATGAGCTTCGATGATCTATGGGATGAGATCAATCCCATTGATAGTGGTCTTGAGGAGGTTTTGGACTATGCCTTTTCCGATGACTTTGGATACCTGACAGCTTGCCCAACTAACTTGGGAACCGGGATTCGTGCATCTGCCATGTTACATTTGCCAGGGCTGGTTCTTGCTGGGCACATGGAGAAGGTGGTTCGCACGGTAAATCATCTGGGGATTGCTGTCCGAGGGCTTTTCGGAGAAGGTTCCGAAGCCATGGGAAGTATTTTTCAAATTTCCAATCAGCAAACTCTAGGAGAGTCTGAGCAGGAAATTATTCATCGTCTGAAGAACGTGCTTGATGCCGTTATCGAGCAAGAAATTAATGCCCGTGGTAAGCTTTTGGAGGATAATCCTATGATGATTTATGATAAATTATCACGTGCTGCCGGTATTTTACAGAATTCATATTTGCTTACCAGTGAGGAAGCAATGGGGATGCTTTCGCTATTGCGTTTTGGGGTAGATCTTGGCTTCTTACCGGACTCATTCAGGGCGATTGTTGATCGTTATTTTATAGAAACTCAACCAGGGCATATTCAGTATTTTACAGGGAAATCTTCCACTTCGGAAGAACGGGATCAAATTCGTGCCGAACAAATGCGTAAAGCATTTGCATCTTTGCCTGCTCTGGACTTTAATAAATAAGACCCGCCAACAAATAGAAGAAGAGGTTTATTCATGGAACCAATGAACAATTTTACTCCCCGCGCTCAACAAGTTCTGGCTTTGTCCAGAAAGGAAGCGGATCGTTTTCATCATAATTATGTTGGAACTGAACACTTACTGCTCGGTTTGATTAATTTGGGGCAAGGTGTTGCTGTTAATGTGTTGCGTAAAATGGGTTTGGATTTGGAAACTGTGCGTGGTGCAGTGGAAAAACAGGTTGGAACTGGTCCACAGTCCAAACCAACCGGAAATATCCCGTACACCCCTCGGGTGAAAAAAGTGTTGGCTCTCTCAAGTAAAGAGGCGAAGGCACTGAATCATAGCTATGTAGGAACAGAACATCTTCTTCTTGGCTTATTGCGTGAAGGTGAAGGTGTTGCTGCACGTGTGCTGAAGAGCCTGGATGTGGATATTGAGCGTTGTCGGAATGAAATTTTAAGCGAATTAGATCCAAACTTTGCCGGAGAAGCATCAGATGATCCTGTTGGTCCCTCTGGATCTATGGGTGGTGGTTTGAGTAGTGCAGGTGGTCCTTCAGAGGATAAACGTGATCAGAAAACTCCAGCCTTAAAAGCATTTGGTCGCGATTTAACTGAATTGGCTCGTGAAGGTGAGTTAGATCCTGTTATCGGTCGTAAAGATGAAATTCGCCGTGTTATTCAGGTATTGTGCCGCCGTAGTAAAAACAACCCGGTTCTAATAGGGGAAGCAGGAGTTGGTAAAACCGCTATTGTTGAAGGTTTGGCTCAAGAGATTGTCAATGGGTTGGTTCCTGAGATTTTGGCAGATAAGCGCCTTATTACTTTGGATTTGGCTCTCATGGTTGCGGGTACTAAGTATCGTGGTCAGTTTGAAGAGCGCATCAAAGCCGTAATGGATGAAATTCGCCGTGCGAAGAATATCATCATCTTTATTGACGAGCTGCACACCATCGTTGGTGCCGGTGCAGCTGAAGGAGCGATGGATGCCTCCAATATCTTTAAGCCTGCGCTGAGCCGTGGAGAATTACAGTGCATTGGTGCAACTACTCTGGCTGAATACCGTAAGTATATTGAGAAAGATAGTGCATTGGATCGCCGTTTCCAGAGTGTAATGGTGGAAGCGCCTTCGCCTGAAGATTCTATTCAGATTTTGAAGGGAATTGCTCCAAAGTATGAAGAGCACCATAAGGTTACTTTTACTGAGGAAGCTATATATGCTGCGGTTAAACTCTCCGACCGTTATATCACAGCACGTTATCTTCCTGACAAAGCCATCGATATCCTTGATGAATCAGGGGCACGCGCTCGTATTAATAGCTTAAATCGTCCTCCTGAAATAGAGGAGATGGCCAAAGAAATTGATTCTGTGTGCTCTCAGAAGGAAGAAGCTATCTCATCCCAAAAATTTGAAGATGCGGCTCATTTCCGTGATAAAGAGAAGCAATTGCGATCCAAACGTGAAAAACTAATCGAAGATTGGAAGCAAAGTCGTGCAGAGCAACATATTGTCGTGGATGAGGAAGATATGCTTCATGTTGTATCTACATGGACAGGTATTCCTCTCACGAAGATGGAGCAGAAGGAATCTGAGAAGCTTCTTTCGCTGGAATCCGAGTTACAGAAAATAGTTATCGGTCAGGATGAAGCTACGGAGGTTATTGCCAAGGCTCTTCGTCGTTCTCGTGCAGACTTGAAAGATCCCCGTCGTCCAATCGGTTCCTTCATGTTTATGGGGCCTACAGGCGTGGGAAAAACTCATTTGGCAAAGATGCTTACAGAGCAAATTTTTGGTGATAGTGATGCTATGGTTCAGATTGATATGTCTGAATACATGGAGAAGTTTGCTGTTTCTCGTTTGATTGGATCTCCTCCAGGATATGTCGGTTACGAAGAAGGGGGTCAATTAACTGAGGCAGTTCGCAGAAAGCCTTATTGCGTGGTCCTTTTTGATGAAATTGAGAAAGCTCACCCGGATGTGGTTCAGCTTTTGCTTCAAGTTCTTGAAGAAGGTCGATTGACAGACAGTCTTGGACGGACTGTTGATTTTAGAAATACCATCATTATCATGACGACTAATGTCGGTGCGCACCTTTTGCAGAAGGGGCAGGCTCTCGGTTTTGGCGATGCTGATTTTGATGCTAGTTTCGAAGCCACTAAAGATCGTATAATGGATGAATCCAAGAAGGTCTTTAAGCCGGAATTTCTCAATCGTATTAATAGTATTGTTGTGTTCCATCATTTGCGCCACGAACACATGTTAAAGATTGTTGATCTGGAGATTGCCAAGCTGACAAAGCGTTTAAAAGATCATGAGATCGAATTAGTCTTTACCGATGCAGCCAAGGATCTGCTGATTGATAAGGGATACGATGAAAAGTTTGGTGCCCGTCCTTTGCGCAGAGCTGTGGAAAACTACCTTGAAGATCCATTGGCAGAAGCGATTTTGCGTGGAGATATAGAAAAAGGTAAGCCTGTTTATGTAGACAAGGGAGTTAAGGAACTTTCCTTTAATCAAGATCAGGAAGCTAAGGTATAAAGTGACAATTTTGTTACCAATTATACTGTTTGCGTAAAATTTTACCCCCTCGACCTATCAGGTTGAGGGGTTTTATTTGACAAATGGTTTTGTGGCGTAATTACTAATGCACTTTTTTTCGAGTTATGGAAAAAACGCTAATAATTTTTAAACCCGATTCAGCTGAAAAGCGTAAAATCGGCACTATAATGGCTAAGTTTGAGAAAGCTGGCTTTGATATCGTTGGGTGCAAAATGATGCAGCTAAACGAAGATTTGCTTTCTCAGCACTATGCTCATATCCGTGAACTAGATGTTTACCCAACGTTGGTAGAATTTATGAGTTCTCGCCCGGTTATTGTAGCAGTTGTCATGGGAGATTCTGTTGTCAAACGAGTTCGCAAGTTGATTGGTCCTACAGATTCTACTGAAGCTGCACCGGGAACTGTTCGTGGTGACTGGGGAACTAACAAGATGCGAAATCTTATTCATGCATCTGATAGTCCAGAAAATGCTGCGATTGAAATTGATCGTTTCTTTAAGACTGAAGAAATCTTTGCATAAAGGATGCTTTTTTGATGGCTAATCTCTCGCCATCAAAAGACATACTGCAAAACAGGCGATACCGGCTTTTCGGCCGATGTCGCCTATTTTTTCGTTTGTTGTAGCTTTGATTCCGATGTTTTCCGGATCTGTAAGCAAGCTTTTGGAGAGCGTTTGTTTCATCTCCTTTAAGTAAGGGCCTATTTTAGGTTCTTCAGCAATGAGTGCTATGTCCACATTGCCAATTGTGTAGCCTTTAGCCTCTGCTTCCTCTCTGGCTTTTGTTATGATGTGTTGGGAGTTGATATCTTTACAAGAGGGATCACTCGGAGGAAAATAGTAACCTATATCTGGAAGTCCTGCGGCTCCCAGAATTGCATCTGCTAACGCATGAGAGAGGACATCGGCATCTGAGTGTCCTAAAAGTCCTTTATCATGAGGAATTTTTACACCGCCTAAAACGAGAGAGCGGTTTTCTGCAAATTGATGTATGTCGTAGCCTTGGCCAATACGAAATGGTAGTTTCATGATTCAGGAGTATTTCTGTTTAGTAAAAATTCAAAATAATGAATGTCTTCTGGGGTGGTCAATTTTGGGTTTGGGTATGGATTTATTACCGGGTGGATGTTTTTCCCCGTTTGTTCATAGATACCTACGTCGTCCGTTGCGGTTAGACCTTTTTCGATTGCTTTGCTGTAGGCTTGGAGGATGTCGCTATAGGAAAATGCCTGAGGTGTTTCCATTGCCAGGAGGTTTTCTCTTTTTACATCTTCCAATAGGGAGCCATTAATGCGTTTGATGCTATCTTTTACTGGGTGACATAGCACGGATGCACCCTGTTTCTCTAACGGATCTTTTAGGGCTACGAGTGAATCTTTATGGATTAAGCTACGTGCGCAGTCGTGAATCCATACCCATTCTGTTTTTTCTGAAATTGCTCGTAGTCCATTATAAACGGATAGATAGCGTTCCGAACCTCCTGTTGTGTATGTGACCTTGTTTTTGGAATTCAAACATTTTTGAACGATGTGTTCTATGCATTCGCGTTGTTTTGAATCTTTACATACGAAGATGTAGCTTTCTACGACTTTTGCGGATTCGAAGCTTTCCAAAACGCGTTGAATAGAGGTTTTTCCGCATATTTGTTCAAGGATTTTATCCTTTGTTGCGTTTTTCATACGGCTTCCACTACCGCCCGCCAACAGGATTGCCACGCTCCTCATCTTTGTTTTGCTTTCCATCATTGTTCTCTGTATTCTTTTACTTTAACACAAAAGATTCTTAAAGCGTAAAGTAATTTCATGAGCGACGTTCTTATCGCCCCCGCAAAAGTAAACTATTATTTAGCCGTTACTGGTAAACGTGAAGATGGGTTTCATAGTTTGGAATCTCTTGTTCTGCCAACTGAATATGGCGATGAAATTCAAATAGAATTGTCTGATCGAGATACCTTAACTTGTTCCGATCCTAGTGTTCCTTGTGGCAATGAAAACTTGGTTTTGAAGGCGGCGGATGTATATCGTCAAAAAACAGGTTTTGATGGTTATGTATCTATTCATTTAGAAAAAAAAATCCCTAGTGGGGCCGGATTGGGTGGTGGTAGTAGTGATGCGGCTACCGTACTTTGTTGGTTAAACGAGAGGAATCCTAGGCCTGTGTCTCGAAACGAATTGGAAGCGATCTCAGCCGAAGTGGGGTCAGATTGTCCTCTGTTTGTCAGGGGAGAACCTGTTGTTATGAAGGGGCGAGGGGAAATTCTTTCTGATGTGAATTTAGACGTTTTGGCTTCTTTGAAATTAAAAAGGGTAGTTCTTTTTAAACCACACGTTTCGATTTCTACGGTTTGGGCTTATCAGAGTTTGGCCAAGGAAAAGGCGTATCATGTTTCTAAGATGGATTATGATGCAGAAGGTTTTCTGAGTAGTTTGCCGCCTATGTTTAATTCCTTTGAGGTTCCTACGTTTAGGAAGTATCCCATTTACGAAGTTTTGAAACATGAATTGAGTTTGAGGCAGTTACCTTTGTTTCTTTTAAGCGGGAGTGGTAGTGCTTGTTTTGCTTTTGTTGATGTTTGTGACGAGCCTCTTTACGAACAGGTTGTTCGGTCTGTTTTTGGTAAAAATTGTTTCTTTGAAGTAACAGGTGTTCTTGGTTAGCTTTATTTATTGCTTCATGTCCAAGTGCCCCATATATAATTGCAATTAGCAGTATGTTTATATATACAGCTCAAAACTGAATTTGCTGATGGAGGAAATTTGTAAGGAAGAGATTGTTCTCAGTGGAGTTCCTGCTTCACCTGGTGTAGCGCATGGTCCGGCATTCCTATTTCTGAAAAAGGAATTGGAGATTCCGTGCTACAGAGTTGCTGAGGATAAATATGAAGATGAGATTCTTCGTTTCGAATCTGCAATTGTTGAAACTCGTCGTCAGTTGAATACTATCCGAGCCGAGATTGAAGAAAAGCTCGGTGAAGAAGAAGCTCAGATTTTTGATGCCCATCAGCTTGTGCTTGAAGATAGGGCTTTGTTGGATGAAACGGAAAAAGAAGTTTTGTCCACAGGTAACAATATTGAGTTTTGTTACAACAAGGTTGCGAATAAATACATTCAGGCTTTTAGCGATATTGATGATGAATACATCAAAGAAAGAGTATCTGATATTAAGGATGTCTCACGTAGGTTGTTGCATAATTTACTAGGGCAGGCTGTTGGTAATTTGTCCTGCATTTTAGAACCTGCGGTTCTTGTTTCAGATGATCTGACTCCATCAGATACTGCGAATATCGAAACCAGCAAAGTTTTTGGTATTGTTACCGATCAAGGTAGCCGTACCAGCCATTCTGTTATCATGGCACGTTCCATTAAGGTTCCTGCTGTTGTTGGATTGCATGATATTTCCTCTAAGGTGGGGCCGGGCGATATTCTTCTGGTAGATGGTTATGATGGTGTCGTTATTATCAATCCTACTGAAGATAGTCTTTTTAAATACGGTAAAATCCGTAATGAAAAAGAAAGTATAGCAAAGCATTTTTACAGTTCTTTGGAGCTGCCTACTGTTACAAAGGATGATGCAGCTTTAAGTATTTTGCTTAATGTAGAGGGGACTGAATCAGATCATGTTTATTCTGAAAGTGGTGCCAATGGTGTTGGGCTTTTCAGAACAGAAGCTTTGTTTTTAAGAAAAACTGTTTTTCCTGATGAGGAAGAACAATTCCAGGCATATAAACGTGTTGCTGAGCTTCAGAATGGACATCCTCTTATTATCCGTACCTTGGATTTGGGGGGAGATAAGAATCCCACAGGAGGTAAATTTGGTTACTCTGAGGCAAATCCCTTTATGGGCTTTAGAGCTATTCGCTTTTGCTTGGAGGAGCCTGCTGTTTTTAAGGAGCAACTGAGGGCTGTTTTGCGTGCAAGTGCCTACGGTAATGTGCACTTGATGCTTCCGATGGTTATTGCAGCTGAAGAAGTATATGCTGCAAAGAGTATGATTCGGGTGTGTATGGCTGAATTGGATACTCAGGGAGTTCCGTATGATAAGAATATCAAAATTGGCTCAATGGTGGAAACGCCGGCTGCAGCTGCTATTGCAGATATTCTCGCAGATGAGTGTGACTTTTTTAGCATTGGTAGTAATGATATGATTCAGTACTTGCTTGCTGTGGATCGTGTGAATGATCGCATTGCTCACTTGTATGATCCTTACCATCCTGCAGTGATTCGTACCATGAATCATGTGATTAGTATTGCCCGCAAGAAAGGTATTCCAGTAGGAGTTTGTGGTGAAGTTGCAGGAGATCCTGCATATGCCGCTTTGTTGTTTGGTATGGGGGCAACTAGTATTAGTGTTGTTGCTGGAATGGTTCCCGAAATCAAGTATTTGATTCGTAAAATGTCATTAAAGAATGCGCGGACAATGGCAGAAGAAATTGTTGCTATGCGTGACCCCATCAAGATCCGTGATCGCTTGATTCATTTTTACAGCGCTCACATGGATGATGTCGTTCGGGATTAATTTTTTATTGGCTGCTTGATCCCGCAGGCCATGAGCGTTTTGAAGTAGGGTGGTTCTTCTTCGCTGGCGACCACATTTACTTCTATATTTTGAAATCCTGTTTCTTTCAGGTATTCATAAATTGTATTTTCAGAAAAACCTAACCATAGATCAGCATACATTTCTCGAGCTTTCTCAAAATTATGCTTGTTTAGATCTAGTATAACCAATTGACCTCCGGGGCGCAGTAGCCTGTAAGCTTCTTTTATGGCCTTTATTGGATGCTGAGCATGGTGTAATGCCTGGCTGAGGTAGACCAAATCTGCGCACTCCGATGTCAGAGGAACTTTTTCGATATCTCCTAACTTGTAGGTGATGTTTTCCAGTGCGTGTGTTTTGGCTATTTCCCTGCCGATTTCTACCATCTTGGGGGAATTGTCTACGCAATATACATGCCTTGCTCTTGGTGCCAGTAGATGGGCTAATACGCCTTCTCCTGCTCCTAGGTCAACTATATCTATCTTTGGCGTTAATCGGAGCAGAAAATGTCCCATAGCCTCCCAAGAGCGGCCAGGACAGTATTTTTTGCCTACTCGGTTAGCTATTTCATTGAAATAGCGTTCAGAAACTCTTCTGCGTGAATCTAGAACCCTTTGTAGGAGGTTTTTATCCTGATTAATTTGTGGATCATCTTTAACTGCAACACAGGCCGAATCAATCAGTTTGATGATTGAATCGGCCTGTTCGTTGCAAAAAGAATAGTAAGTACGTTTACCGTCCTTACGATCGTTGAGAATGCCACCGTTTTTTAGAAGTGCTAAGTGGGATGAGATACGGGATTGTCCCATATCTAAGATTTCCTGTAGTTCGGCAACAGACAATTCCTCGCTTTTGAGGAGTTGAATAACTCGTAAACGAGTTGGATCGCTCAGTAGTTTTAGGGTATCCCAGGCTTCCAGCATTCTATATTACTATTATTGGCAATCTACCCAACGGGCAATGTTCTTAACTGTCCATTCTTCCTCGTGACCTTCAACGGAGATCTTAACTGTATCATCCTTTTTACTGGAGATCAGTTTTTCAGCCAATGGAGTGAGGTAGGAGAGAATGTTCTTTTCAGGATCACTGTCGAATGCACCCAGGATTGAGTAAGTAACACTTTCTCCTGTAGAACCTTGAATAAGTTCTACCATGCTACCGATACCAACCACTTCTGTTGGGGCATCACTAAAGTCGGTTTGTTGTGCACGAGCAATATCTGTTTCCAATTGGTTCTTGGTAGACAGAAGCGTGTCCTGATCCTGGCGCGCCATTTTATACTCGGAATTTTCCTTCAAGTCACCGTGTTCACGGGCTGTAGCAATGGCTTCCTTGTTTTCCGGGATCTTAACCTTAATCAACTCTTCGTAGTCCTTTTTGAGTTGTTCAAAACTCCATGTGGATACGATTAGAGCATCATTACGTTCTGTTTTCTTATCGCCGCTGCCATCAACCAAAGCTTGAATGGTTGGGAATAGCTTGATGAAGCGCGCAATTAAGCTCTTTTTTGACAAGTCTTCAAATCCTTGGTTGAGCAATAACGTTTGAGCCAAGTCATGAGCTGTTTCGACGGAAGCTTCAGACAGAAGATCAATGATGAGTTCTTTGTCTTCACCTAAAAGTTCTGCGAGAGGAATACGACGTGAGCTTGCGTTTTGCAATGCTTCATAGTCAATCGCATAGAATATAGCGCTCAGGAGGCGTGAGTTGATCAAACCTGAGAGCATCTTACCATATTTACGTGAATTACGGTTCTTGATGACCCAAATAATGATCGGTCCCTTGAGGGATTGTTCATCCAGCCAACGTTCGAGGGTTTCCTTAATTTCTTCTTCGAATTCCTTTTCGTAGAGATAAGTAATACACTCGGTGGTGAACTTTCCTTGGCTATTGCGAAGCAAATCAAAAATGATGCTTTTCCAGTTTTCTCCAAACGTGCGCTCGATGAGATCCAAGTAACGCTTGTATTTTGTTCCCGGAATCTCTTCAGCCAGAGTGGACAAATTCTCAGAAGCTTTGAGTAGGGAAGCTGATGTCGGTTCTAATGAATCAACATCGCCATGGATAAAACGAGCCAAGTCGTTACGAACCCAGATGCCGTTTAGGCGTTCACCATCGTTTAATTGGCGGCTTTCTTTCAAACAGCCAGTTAGTTCAGAAAGAATATCAGGAAGAGCTTTTTCGATGTCGTCGTGACTTACAGACAAATCAAGTAGCTTCGATGCCAACGCTATCTTCTTTTTTGGAGCTTTGGTTTGGAAGAAATCTTGAAGCACCTCATCTTCAGCCTTAACTGGTATATCGCGAAGGACATATGGACCTGTCTTTTTGCTTGGAACAGCGATACGCGGATCTTTTACCAGTGCTTTTTTTGTGGCAGTCCACCACTTCTTGTATTTGCGCTCACCTATAAGACGGCTCAACTGGTTTTCAATTTCCATGTTGCTTGCGCTGTTATCTGTGTGGTCAGCCAAAATTGCAGCAATCAAGTCTGTTGGCTTATTCTTAATCATATCCTCGATTACATCGGGCTCGTTAATACGGCGAACGAGGATATTTGTGTCAGACAGGATTTCCAGGTGGTTGACACAGAAGGCAGGATCCATTGGGTGTATCCCATCCTTTGAATTAAAATCGATCAGCAGACGATTGGCTTTGGCATCATACTCGGTAATTAGGCCTTGGCCCCAACTACGATGGATGCAGTGGGTTCCAGCCTTCATCGCTTCGAGTTTGTCACGAGCGCTCTTAAGACGAGGGTTTTTGCTAATCAGCAAATCAATTGCTTCTTTGTCCATAAATTCTTGAATTGTTTTCTGTAACTCAGTTGTTACTATGCTTGAATAATACGTCAATAGCACAAATTCTATATCTGTGAAAAGCAAAAGTTATCACAACGGCTGGGAAGCAGCCGTTTATGCCTTGGCGCAGTATCTTGCGAATCCTTGTAAATCTGAAATAATAATTAAACGGTTTCGGAGGGGTTTGGCAACTGAGGATGTTGCAAGTTTGCAAAAACTTTTCTATGGGAGTTTGAGAAACTTGCGTCTCAGTGACCAAATTATACGGGAATTTGTAAGAAAACCGCCAAGACCAAAGTTAAAATCCGCCCTACAGGTGGCCATTTACGATATCTTATCTACAGAAGGTAGCGTGGCTCCCTGTATCCATTTTGCAGTCGAACAAATAAAAAAAATCTGTTCCAAAGGGGAAGCAAAGTTTGCCAATGCTGTTTTGAGAAAAGTAAAACCCCAATATGAGGTTTGGAAGGAAGAGTTTTCTGAAAAGCCTGAACGGTGGGGCATTTTATACAGTCATCCAGAGTGGATGGTTAAACATTGGCTTAAAGAATTTAAGCAGAATGAAGTGAAAGCTTTACTAGAATGGAATCAAAGTATTCCGGCTGTTTTTATTCGTGGTGCTTCCGGTGATGTTCCTTTTCTTGAGGAAACTCGTTGGTCTGGTTTTTCAAAAATGCGCTATGATGCTTCATCAGAGTTGGAAGCATTGTTGGAACATCCGGATGTTTTTGTTTGTGATCCATCAACACATCACCCAATAGAACTGTTAGAATTGGCAAGCGGGGATAGTGTTTTAGATTTATGTGCTGCACCGGGAGGCAAGAGTAGGCAGATTTTGCAGGAAGTAGGTTCTGGTGGCTTTTTATGCAGTATAGATTTACCAAATGATCGTCTTCAAAGATTAGAGGATAACTTAAAAACTTATTCCAATGCTGTTGTAATCGGTATTGATGTTTTAAGGTTGGATTCTGAGATTTTAAGAGAACGATGTGGTGTTGCTCATTTCGATAAAGTTTTACTGGATGCTCCTTGTTCCAATATGGGAGTATTGCGTCGGAGAGTGGATGCCCGCTGGCGTATTAAAGAAAAAGATATTTTTTCCTGTGCAGATCTGCAATTAATGCTGCTTCAGAAAGCAAGTGAATACGTTAAACCTGGAGGGATTCTTGTTTATAGTACCTGTAGTATAGAGCATGAAGAGAATGAAGCTGTTGCTACACGGTTTATGGATATTTCAGGAGAAAGATTTACCCGGGGCGAATGTTACTATAGTTACCCTTGGCGAGAAGCTCATGATGGCGGAGGTGCTGTGGCTTTTAAACGCATTTCTTAAATGATTCTCTATTGACGATAGCATGCTGTATTTATATAAATATTTGAATTCCAACTACGTTATATGTCTGTAACAGAGAAACCTTCGCGTTTTCCCAAATGGCCAACACTGGTTGCCTGGGGCTTATTTGTTTTAACTACTCTCTATATTGGCTTTAGGAGTCCTCCATTGTCTCCTTCATCCATCTTTTGTCTTCTTCTTGCTTATGCGGCAGCTACAGCAATTGCTATGATTCCATTTTGGTTGGATTATCGTTTGGAAAAGCTGGATTTAGAGGATAGAAAAACAAAAATTAGTGACAACTTGAAGACAGCGATGGACAAGTCCGAAGCGATGATTGCCCGTTTGGCTGCTCTTGAAAAGGATTCAGCCAAAGGAATTTTGATTGCCCGTCAATTACCTGATCGTCTGGAGGAAAAGTTAGCTGTTTTGGATCAGATGATGACAAAGCAAGAGACTGATCGATTCCGTCAGTTGAATCATGACTTGGAGTTGTTAAGACAAACAGATGCGCAAACTTTAACCAAAGTTTCTGAAGCTATTCGTGAATTTACGGAAACGGTTGTTCAGACGCGTGCAAATATGCCACAGGCTACGGAGGTTGATTTTTCTCCGTTGATGGAAAAATTAGATACACTCTCTTCACCCCAAATCGTATTAGAAGAGAAAGCAATTCAAACCGCTATCGATGACGCATTAAAAGGAGCTACGGATTTTGAAGCTGGAGTTCTCAAGGAACAGGCTGATGCGTTGCAGCGGATTCGTGAGAATATTTCTACCTTAATTGGAGATATTAGATCAGAATATCGACGACAGGTGAAGCAGTTGGACGAAAGACTGAAAGAAGCTCCTGTGTTAAGAGAATCTGATACAAAACCTAAGAAGAAAGAGAAATCTGTATCTCTTGTTGCCGATAAATCTCAAGTAGTGGCAACGCAAACAGCAGAAGAGCAAATTGATATGGGCTTGGATTTAGGGGAGTTTATGGAAAAGAAAGTCGATTCTGACTCTGTTGCTCTTGAAGTGGAGGCAATGGTGGGAATCTCCAACAAAGTTTTCATTCGGGGTGATGAACCTTACCTTAGTTGGGATGTTGGCGTTCCTTTAGAGATGTCAGGAATTGGACATTGGAGTTGGGAAGCTGTTGATGTTAAAGAACCCATCAAAGTTCTACTTTTGAAGAACGATGATGAAGAAGATCTCGCAAATAGAGAAATCACTTTGGAGCCTGGCTCTCTTAAAAAGGTAAAAGCCCACTTTTAGTTATTTGTATATTAAATAAAAAACCTCTCACAAATTGTGAGAGGTTTTAATTTAAAGAGCAATTTGTTGATGCTTATTCCAAGGAATCGTTGGCATTAGAACTATCAATTGATGTATCTTCTTCACCGATTACCGGAGATCCTTCAACGACTACATTGATTGTCTTTTCGTTAAACCCAGGGGCTTTTATATAAAGCTTCCCATGACCCGGTGTGTGACCCGTAACAGGAATGTTTACACTCATAGCACCTTCAGGGATGATGACTTCCGGCATAACAACAAAATCTTTTTTGTCAGTTGTAACGTCGATATAGAGCCCTCCGGCAGGAGCTTCAAAGAAGATACGGAAAAGCATCATTTCGGAGTCTCCTTGATTGATCACTAGAGATTCCGGCAAAACAGAGAGTTCTGCCATATCAACTCGGAAGTATCCGGCGTCGATCATGAAATAGCCGGAGCGAATTTCTACTGGATAGCTTTGGCCGGCTGGAAGAGGCGGTACTGTGAAGGTGAGTGCGTTTTCGTTTTTAAACTGAGTATCCACTTCCTCTCCGTTAATCACCACTTTGTCCAATTGGTTAAATCCACGACCTACAATGGTAATATCGGAACCCACTGGGCCGCGATTGCTTTCCATTTGGATGACATAACGATTGATTAGTCGAGTAACGTAAGGGCGATTATTAGGAGAATCTTCCGTGCTGTAATATTCTGCATGCTGCACAACGTTGCTGCCTTGAATCCAGTCATAAGAAATGTGGTAGTAATACTTTACCTCATTTTGGTTTTCAGGCATATCATAATCAAATTCATACACCCATTTCCCAAGTCTTTGGTTCAAAGTCATTGGGTAAGTAAGGCCGTTAATTATGATTTCTGCACTAACGGAATCAGGAACCACTTCATGTTGGCCGAAATTGGCCTGGAAACTGAAGGTATATAGACCTGACGGATTCTCTGGAACTGTGGCTGGAGTACGATTAACAATTAAAGTGTTACAGCCACTGAGTAGTGTTAGGATTCCGAGAACGGTGGTAATGCGAAAGAGGGCTTTAATCTTCATAACATGCATGTAATATAACTATATAATCCAAATACTGAGAATAACTGCAAGAAAAAGCTTTACGATTAAATGCTTATTACGTGTTTTTCGGTAAACACTTTATGACACGGCAACTTCCATTAGGTTTCTATCTGCATGTACCCTTCTGTGCGCACTCATGTGACTTTTGTGCATTTTATCATGAAGCGCCCAGAAAACCCGATATCGAACTCTATTTCAAAGGGGTTGAAGATGATTTGAAATCTTACGGAACTGTTTTTGACTGTGATACGATGTTTTGGGGAGGAGGGACTCCGGGAGTATTGAAAGCAGCAGATTTAGAGCGCTTGGGTACCCTCTGTTTGCAGTATGTGAAAACGCCTCCTAAAGAGTGGACTATTGAGTTGGCTCCTTCCACGGTAAAACCAGATAAGGCCAAAGTATTGAAGGACTTGGGGGTTACGCGTGTTTCTCTTGGCGTGCAGTCTTTTGATGGAGCACTCTTGGATGCAATTGGTAGAAGGCATAAACCTTCTGTGGCTTACCGTGCAATTGAATGTTTAAGGGCTGCTGGATTTGATAATATGAATCTGGATATGATGTTTGCTCTTCCCGGGCAGACATTTGAAATGTGGGAAAAGGATCTTCGAGAAGCTTTGGCAACGCAGCCGCAGCATGTTTCTACCTATTGCCTGACATTTGAGGAAGATACTGCTCTATGGACTAAATTGAGTGAGGGAGAAATTCATGCAAAGACGGAGGCAGAAGAAGCCGACTTTTATAAGAAAACATGGGATGTTCTAGCGTATCATGGTTTTCATCAATATGAGATTTCCAATTTTGCCCGTGATGGATTTGCCTGTCAGCATAATCTCAATACCTGGGATATGCAGCAGTGGATAGGAATTGGGCCTTCCGCATCTTCCCAATACCAAGGGCGAAGATATACCAATTCTTATGACTTAAAGGCTTGGGCGCAGGGATACGAATCTGGTAACCCTGTGTGGGAAGATGAGGTTATTCTTTCGGATAGCCTTTTGTCTTCGGATTCCCTCATCTTTGGGCTTAGGATGAATCGAGGCGTTAATCTTAAACGTCTAAAAGATCGTTTTCCTAAAGTTGATTATTCTGGTGTTCATGCAATTGTGGACCGTCTTGTAGGTGATTTACTTATGAATCAAAAAGGCGATGAGGTTTTCTTGACCAATCAAGGGCGTCTTTTGACGGATCGTATCGCAGTGGAATTTTTGGATGCCTTTGAAGAATAATGGACTTCATTTGACTTAAAGGAAGGTAAGGGTATTCTCGCGAACCTTATGGATCAACATCTCAAACATCGCATTAATGCCGGTCGTGTTGCCGTTATGAACCAGGTTGAGTTTATGCATACTCAATTTGCTCGGGTAGAAAGTGAATGGAAATACGATAATACTCGGGTGACGTTTGTAGATGTAGCAATTTCCGAAAAGATTTTTACGGAATTGCGCGAGAGTTTTCCAGATGATGACTACTGTTCGGAAGAGTCGAACCCAAACGGCGAAGTCATGGTATTAAAATCTTCCTTTACTTGGTTATTGGATCCTGTTGACGGAACCAATAATTATGCAATTGGAATGCCGTTTTGTACTATTTCCCTGGCATTACTGAGGGATGGTGTTCCGGTTTATGGTTTTTTGTATGATATGGCTCGTAGGTGTTTGATTGAAGGTGGTCCAAATATGCCTTTATTGGATAATGGTGAACGTCGACAAGTCGTACAAACACCTATGCAGGCTCAAAGCATTGTGTGTATGCATTTCCCCGTGAAAGAAAAGTATCTGAAGATATTGGAACCGCTTTTGCTAGAGCATAGAACTCGTTCTTTGGGAAGCAGTGCTATGGCATTGGCATATGTGGCTACAGGTTTTTGCGATGGGATTGCAGACTTTAGAATTAAGGTATGGGATATTGCTGCAGGACATGCATTAATGGCTGCAGCGGGAGGAGAGTTTCACTTTTTGGAAAGAGAAGTTTTTCCTCTAACAGAGTTCCATGTCGATTTGCCTCCGAATCCTTACTATGCAGGAAGTAAAGCCTTCTGCAGAAAATTTGAGGAATTACTGTAATAAGCATTAAATATCACAAGAAACGGATGTTTCTTTTATGTGTAGGTAATGTTTGCTTTACACTATGTAATGTTTGGCTTACGTTTTGTGAAATGCTTTGAATTCATGAAAAAGGAAATTCCAAATCTTATCCGTCAATATCGCTTTGAAAATGGTGAAATGTCCCAACAGAGGCTTGCCGAAATCGTTGGGGTGAGTCGCCAAGCCGTTATTGCTGTTGAGAGTGGGAAAAGTGTTCCATCCTTGCTTTTAGCCTATAAAATAGCAAAGGCCTTCGATTTATTTATCGAAGACCTTTTTCTCTTGGATGAAATGGATAGAACGCCTCCTACAAAGCGTGTATAGCGTTTCCGTCGACTGCTAATGCCGCCTCTTTAATCGATTCTGATACGGTAGGGTGGGCATGTGTTGTACGTCCCAGATCCTCAGCACTACCGCCATAGACCATATGTCCTGCAATGTTGGCGATGAGTTCAGATGCTCCTGTGGCGACAATCTGAGCGCCTAAAATTTGATCTGTTTTAGCGTCGGAGATTATTTTCACCGAGCCATCGGTTGCATCAGCGGCAATTGCTCGACCATTGGCCTGAATGGGGAATTTACCGACCTTTACTTCAAGCCCCTGTTGTTTTGCTTGTGTTTCGGTTAGGCCAACTCCAGCTATCTCAGGTTCTGTATAGATTACGTTTGGAATCAAATTATAATCGACATGACCATAACCTGTTGCGATACGTTCGGCTACGGCAATACCTTCTTCTTCTGCTTTGTGTGCGAGCATGGGGCCATCGATGATGTCACCAATTGCCCAAATACCACTTATACTTGTCTTAAGCTCTGAATTAACTTTTACGCGTCCGCGTTCATCGAGTTCAACGCCTACGTTTTCCAGTCCGAGTCCTTCTGTAAAAGGCTTACGACCTACTGCGACAAGTATTTTAGTGGCTTCAAAGCTTACCTCTTTACCCTTCTTTTCGGCTGTGAGGTAGGTTTTTTCATTTTCTTTTTTGAGCCCGGTTACTTTGGTGTTCGTGGAAATACTTATTTTTTGCTTCTTTAAAGAGCGTGCTACTAGTCTGCTTACATCTGGATCGTAGTTTGGCGCTACTTCCGGTAGGAACTCTACAACAGTGACATCACTTCCCAAACGTTTCCAAACGGAGCCTAATTCGAGCCCGATGGCTCCTGCTCCAACAACGACTAATTTTTCAGGCACATGCTCAAGTGCGATTGCCTGATCGCTGCTGATGACTGTTTCGCTGTCGAATGGTAAAAATGGAAGCTCTACTGGAACAGACCCACTTGCCAGAACTATGTGTTCTGCTTCGAGCGTTCTCTGTTCTTCTCCTTCCACCTGAACTTTTACCTGTTTGTTTCCTGAAAGAGTTCCGAATCCTTGAATCACTTCGATTTTACGGGCAGCGCATAGTTGTGCGACTCCCTTCGTGAGTCGATCTACAACAGAATCCTTACGCTTCATCAGCGTTGGAATATCTACGTTGAGACCGCTAATCTGAATGC
>Ga0207717_100090_pt1 | contig 17967 bp, 16 predicted proteins | sample TtanPargueraPR_2_FD_187745 | JGI IMG/M metagenome (GOLD analysis project Ga0207717, IMG submission 187745) | Aerobic enrichment media microbial communities from Bioluminiscent Bay, La Parguera, Puerto Rico - Tt and P2 (2) (SPAdes) | ecosystem: Environmental > Aquatic > Marine > Unclassified ...
TGCAGGTATTTATTAAAACGTGCCTGGTAAATGGCCATAATGGGGCCGAGTCCCATCGAAACGGTTGGGAACTGCCAGTAATCCGGCATTAATCTCGGGTGCGGGTAAGACGACAAACCGCCGCCCGGCTGAAGTTCTTTCCTGAAATTCTCGAGCAACTCTTCCGATAAGCGACCTTCGATAAATGACCGGGCATAAATTCCCGGTGAAGCGTGCCCCTGGAAATAGACAATATCGGCCGGATCGCCGTTTTCACCTCCCTTAAAGAAATGATTGAAGGCCACTTCGTACAACGTAGCTGCCGAAGCATAAGTAGAAATGTGGCCGCCAATTCCGTCGTCTTTTTTATTGGCCTGAACAACCATGGCCATGGCGTTCCAGCGCACGATGCTTTTTATCTTTCGCTCGAGTTTACGGTCGCCGGGATAATCCGTTTCTTCCGATTCGGGAATCGTATTAATATATGGTGTGGTCAATCCGATGGCGTCCGAAATTCCTTTTTCCCGGGCACGTTTTCTCAGAAGTTCCAGAATTTCTTTTACCCTTGATTCCTCCTCATTCTTGATGAGGTAGTCGATTGAATCCAACCACTCTTTGTTCTCAAATGCTCTAATCTTGTTTTCTCTTTCGGCCATGGAATTATTTTAAACAGATCAGAAAAAACAAGGGCCGTACCATAAAAATGATTCAGAAGGGTTTGATCCCCGAGATGACAGCACTGCCGCTATATCATGATAAAAAAGCTGCGATGAGAGGAACCTGAAGCATAGCAGGCTGTGGAAAACGCGATACAAATGAGGAAGATATTCCCCAAAAAATATTGTTCTCAAAATCAGGGAATTCTTACGCTATCACTGATTTTCTTCCGGGTGGGTTGGATTCTGCAGGGAAATAAGTCCGTGTTTTTAGAAGCGGGCTGCAGTTATGATCCCCGAGAATTGTTGGAACGATATTTTCTTTAAGGGAGTTTGAGTTTTAATACATTGATCAGATTATGACAAAAAATAAGGATAAAAATTCTTTGAATATTCCTACTTCTGATAAACCGCGGCTGGTAATTGTTGGCGGTGGTTTTGGAGGAGTACATCTTTTGAAGCATATAAACATGCACAATTTCCAGGTAGTTTTGATCGACCGTTACAACTACCATACTTTTCAACCTTTGTTGTACCAGGTTGCCACTGCCGGACTCGAACCCGACTCGGTATCGGAGCCCCTGCGTAAAATTCTTAAGCATAAAAAGGATGCTTATTTCAGAATGTTAAAAGTAATAGCGATCGATCCGGAGGCTAAACAACTTACAACTTCAGCAGGTCATTTGGATTACGATTACCTGGTTTTGGCAACGGGTGCAAAAATGAACTACTTTGGAAACAGCGATGTGGCAGAAAATGCCTTCCCTTTAAAACAGGTAACGCACGCACTCGATCTGCGCAGCCACATTTTTCAGCAGTTGGAAAAATACGAGATTGAACCGCAATCAGATGATCAGGATGGTCAGCTAACGTTTGTAATCGTTGGCGCAGGTCCGACCGGAGTGGAGGTCACCGGAGCCCTCCTGGAACTGAAAAAGAATATTTTTCCGGTCGATTACCCCGGGATTGATCCTGAAAAAATCAAGATATTTTTGGTTGAAGGCGATGAGCGGGTTTTGCCGGCCATGTCGGAACAATCAGCAAACAAAGCCCAGCAATACCTCGAAAAAATGGGAGCTAAACTGATGCTGGGTACCATGCTAAAATCGTACGACGGGAAAACAGCAAAATTCGATAACGATAAAGAAATAAATACCAATACCGTACTTTGGGCAGCGGGTGTAAAACCCAATGTTCCCGAAGGCTTTTCTGAAAAGATCATTGAAAAGGGAAGACTGCTTGTCGATCGTTTCAATCGGATTTATGCTGATTCAAACGAAGAGGAAGTGTATAAAAACACCTTTGCAATCGGCGATGTGGCACTGATGAAAACGGAGAAATATCCAAAAGGCCACCCCGGGTTGGCACAGGCAGCTATTCAACAGGCTAAGAACGTGGCAAAGAATCTCAATCGAATTCAAAAAGGTAAAAACCTGAAACCTTTCAGCTACAAAAACAAAGGAGTTTTGGCGACCATCGGCAGAAACAAGGCTGTCGCCGATTTCCCAAACAACACGCGAATAGCAGGCGTAATGGGCTGGATGCTCTGGATGATTGTGCACCTGCTTTTCCTGGTTGGATTCAGGAACAAAGCGATCGTGCTGGCCAACTGGGTCTGGAACTATTTTACGTTCGATCGGGGTATTCGGTTGATATTGCGACCATCAACAAAAACGGATGACAGCATCACCAAAGAAATGAAATTTGAGATGGATGAATCATTGCAACAATAAACAGGAGAACAGTTATGAATAAATTAAATGTAACACAAAAGCTGATTTCGTCGCACCTGGAAAGCGGCACGCTGAATTCGGGAAGCGAGATTGGATTGAAAATAGACCATATCCTTCAGCAGGATGCCACCGGAACCCTGATAATGCTTGAACTGGAGAAGATCGGAATCCGGAATGTTTCGGCAGAAGTTGCCGTTCAATACGTCGATCATAACCTGCTGCAAACCGACAACAAAAATGCCGACGATCATATTTTTCTGAAATCGGCAGCCCAAAAATTCGGCTACTGGTTTAGCCGGCCCGGAAACGGAATCAGTCATGTGGTGCACATGGAACGTTTTGGTAAGCCCGGTAAAGCGATGATCGGTTCGGACAGTCACACCTGCTCGGCCGGGAGCATAGGGATGCTGGCCATTGGTGCCGGCGGACTGGATGTTGCCACGGCAGCTACCGGCGAGCCTTATTTCATAACCATGCCCAAAATTATGGGGGTTGAACTCACGGGCAAACTTCCGGATTGGGTGAGTGCCAAAGACGTGATCCTGGAAATGTTGCGTCGCTACGATGTTAAAGGTGGTGTAGGTTATATTGTGGAATATTTTGGCGATGGGCTTAAAAACCTGAGTGCGTGGGATCGCCACGTAATTGCCAATATGGGTGCCGAATTGGGTGCCACCACAACTGTTTTTCCTTCCGATGATATTACGCGCGGATTCTTAAAACAGGAAGACCGCGAAGACGACTGGACGCAACTGGTGGCAGATGAAGGTGCTTCCTACGATGCGACCGACCGAATAGAACTCGACAAACTGGAACCCCTGATCGCCAAGCCCTGCAGTCCGGGGAATGTGGTGCCGGTTAAGGAAGTGGCCGGTCAACCCATTTCGCAGGCGGTTGTCGGGTCTTCGGCTAATCCCGGGCTACGCGATTTCTGGATGGTAAGCGAGATTATAAAAAACAATAATGTTTCGCCTGAAGTTTCGCTGGATATTAATCCTTCTTCGCGCGAAAAAATTGCAGACCTTGGCAAGCTGGGTGCGTTAAATGCCTTTATGCAGGCCGGGGCGCGCTTCCACCAAACCGGATGCATGGGTTGTATTGGTATGGGGCAGGCACCGGCATCACAAACGATAAGTTTACGTACCATGCCGCGTAATTTCCCCGGCCGCTCGGGAACAGCCGACGACCGGGTGTATCTTTGCAGCCCCGAAACAGCAGCTGTTTCTGCATTGAAAGGACAGATCACCGACCCAAAGGAATATGGTAAAAATGAAACCTACCCGCATTTTGAACACCCCGAAAAAGCGGCTGTAAATTCCATGATGTTGATTGCACCGGATAAAAACGGAGCAGATACCGAACTTATAAAAGGACCGAACATCCAGACACTGCCGGATTTTGAGCGGATCGAAGATGGATTCAAGGTGCCGGTTATCCTGAAAATGGGCGATAACATTTCAACCGACGAGATATTAAAAGCGGGTGCGGAAGCTTTGCCACTCCGAAGTAATATTCCGGCCATCAGTAAATTTGCCTATCAACCCGTGGACAAAGATTTTTACGAAAAAGCCATGAAAACCAAAGAGGAAAAGGGCGGTCATATTGTTGTAGGCGGCGATAACTATGCGCAGGGATCGAGTCGTGAACATGCGGCCATTGCACCGCGCTACCTGGGACAAAAAGCGGTTATCGCGAAAAGCTACGCTCGTATTGGTTTCCAGAACCTGGTGAATTACGGCATTTTGCCATTCATTTTTCAAAATCCGTCTGACTACGAAAAAATAAGCGAAGGGGACAATCTTGAATTCAGCGGTATTCTTTATGGCCTCAAAAACGGCGTCCCGATTGTCGTTCAGAATAAAACAGGCGGCAACGAAATAAAAGTTGTATTTCAACTCAGTAACCACCAAAAGAAAGTTTTGCTGGCGGGTGGGTTGATTAACTACCTTAAGTTAATGAACGACTAAAAATTTTGCCGTTCAGTGTGGAAAACCAAATACTTTGTGAAGATATTCCACATTAAAATCATTAGTGCATTGATCAAATGAATTCGACGAAATAGTACTGATTAACCTGATAATTCTCATTTATTATTAGGTTTAATGCGTTGAAATTCAGATCGGTATGATCTTGAAAAATAAAATACATAATTGTCTGAATATTAGGGGTTCACAAAGATTTTTTTCCTAAGAATCTCAGTTTAGTTACAGCATCTTTATTTACGTTGACAGTATTCAATAGATCTCTATATTTTTCAAGTAGATCTTATCTCAAATCCAATTCTTCAGCCTGAATGGCATGAAATTTTCATAATTAGGTGTGTAATTAAAAAAAAGTAACGGAACAGTTATGAACAGCTTGATTATAGGCATTTTATACTTGGTGACGATCTCATTTGCGATCACCCTGTTCTTTACCTATTTCCTTAAAAGAAGAGGACCCTGGGGAAGTTTTTGGGCATCGTTCGTAATTATTCTGTTATCGGTATTCGCTGCCGATATTTGGATAGGTCCGGCAGGCCCTTTCATTTATGAGAATGTATATTGGGTACCACCGCTTATCGTTGGACTGCTGATCGCTTTATTGCTGGCAGCTACAACCCCGAGTCCACAAATTCGAAGCGAAATCGATATTCAGAAAGAAGAGATGAAAAGACGCCGGGAAATTATGCTGACGACAGGAACATTTTTTTGGTTTCTGTTTGTAATTATGCTGGCTGTTGTAATTGTTGGATTACTGAATAACAAGTAGAAGTTGAATTTAAAAAAGAAGGAGTTAGTTAATTATTATGAGATTTCTTAAAATCAAAAAATTTGTAAAAACATTTTTAATAACCTGTACCCTGGTGCTATCCGGAGCAGTACTTACTGCCAGTGCACAAAACGGTATGATGATGAACTCAGGTGATGAAATAGATAACATGAAAGATCAGCACATGGACTACGTTGAGCAGATCGGTGACATTATCGAAACTTACCCAGCCTTTTCATACAAATATAAATTGGAGGATGGAAAAGTAAGTGATGTTGTTGTAACAGGCGTAGACAATGATATTGATCGTAAACGACTTGAGGTGGTTTTATTCGACCTTAACAGCAAACGTAACATGATAAATGCAAAATCAGATCGCATAGGCGTATTTTATGATGTAGATGATCATGCCCGCTATGCTGACGGTGAAGCAGCACTTGAGAATGAATTGTTGAGTCATCTTAATTATCCCGAAGGTGCTGAAGACTGGGGAGTTGAAGGTACAATTTATGTAAAAGTTATTGTAGATGACGAAGGTAGAATTCCTTTTGCCACAACCTCAACTAACATTGAATCTTCGGTTGAAAGATATGTTGATGACCTGCGCGAACAAGCCGTTGCCGCAGTTAAAGAAACCTCAGGAAACTGGGACCCAGCCGAAGTTGAAGGTGTTGATGTAGCCTCATTGGCTGTCATTCCAGTTACCTTTGAACTTAACGAACACCCATTTTTATACTAGTAAAAACTAGTTGGGGAACAACATTAAAAATTAAATAAGATAAATACACCGGTTGATTTTTTCAGCCGGTGTTTTTTTATCAAATTTTCGGGAGACAGTTTTATTTTACAATTTCGATATCGTACTGCTTTATTTTGTTGTAAAGCGTTTTACGGTCGATGTTCAGCAATTTTGCTGCTTTCGATTTATTGTAATTGGCTTCCATCAGTGCATTCGAGATCACTTCTTTCTCAGTTCGTACTGTGGCAGCCTTCAATTCAGTTGGGTTATCAATGTCGATGGGTTCATCTATTTCGTGATGAACAACATGCTTACGAATGATGTCCGGAAGATTTTCTTTTTCGATATTTTTATTCTGACTCAGCAATACCGCGCGATTAATCACATTCTGTAATTCACGTATGTTCCCGGGCCAGTTGTACTTGTAGACAAGGGCTTTGGAGGTATCGTCGAAGCCTTCTACTTTTTTATTGAAGGCCAGGTTTGCACGTCGGATAAAGAAATTGGCAAATTCCATGAGGTCCTCTCCGCGTTCGCGCAAGGGTGGCAGTATGATCTTGAAACCGTTTAAGCGGTGGTAGAGATCTTCCCGGAATTCGTTGGCCTCAACCTGTTTCATCAGCGCTTCGTTTGATGCGGTAATTACACGCACATCTACCCTGATTTTTTTATTATCGCCAACTTTCTGAATATACCTTTCCTGCAGCGCCCGAAGCAGTTTCACCTGGTTATCGTGCGACAGGTTCCCAACTTCATCGAGAAAAAGTGTACCTCCGTTCGCCTGTGCAAAATATCCGTCTTTATCTTTGATGGCACCGGTAAATGCACCTTTAATATGACCGAATAACTCGCTGTTTGCAAGGTCTTTCGGAATGGCACCGCAATCGACAGCCACAAATGGTTTTTTGGCTCGTTCACTTGCATAATGAAGGGCCTTTGCAATGTATTCTTTTCCGGTTCCCGTCTCGCCTTCGATAAGAACGGTAACATTTGTTGGTGCTACTACACTCACATAATTCATCACCTCTTCAATGGCTTCACACTTTCCAGTCACAAAATTCTTACGGAACGAAGTTACGTCTTCGATTCCTGATTTGGGTGCCAGCGCGCGGTTAATGGCGTTGATCAACTCTTCCATGTGAACCGGTTTGGCGATGTAATCGAATGCCCCCGATTTGATCATTTTCACTGCCTGTCGAACTTCGGCATAGGCTGTAATAAATATCACGGGTAACAGGGGTTTCAGCGATTTTATCTTCTGCAGAAATTTAAGTCCGTTGGTGCCGGGAAGACGATATGTAGATATTACCAGGTCAAAACGTTCTGTTTCGATCAGTTTTAAACCCGACTTCCCCGAATTTGCGCCTTTAGCGTCGAAATTATTGCTTTTAAGGTTCTTTACAATCCGTTCGCAGGTAAATGTGTCGGGATCTATCACCAGAATTTTTTTCATATATTCTCCTCTGATCTTTTCAATAATTTTATGTGTTGGTTGCCATTAATTTATTAAAAATTATAGCAACCATTATAAAATTACCACTATTATATAAACAAATGGTAATGTTTTAGTTCATTTCTTTTGGAAAGTATTTCAGAAATTTTTGGACATTACCAAAATGTTGATGTACAATACTACTTTGTTTTAAAGTTATTGTACTAATCTTATTTATTGTTTAAAATCTGAACTGTTAACGCTATCAGACTGTTCGGTATACTAAAGATATAACATCACCAAAACATTTGCGCAGTTTATTCTCTGTATATTCTGGGCGGCTATCGATGAATAACAAAAAACAAACAGGACAGATAAGTACGGAAGAACCCGGAAAACTTCGGGGAAAAGGTTCGGAGCACGAAGAGCGAACCGGAAAACCGTTGTGGCTGGCTGCCATGGCTGTACTGGGTATTGTTTTTGGCGATATTGGAACCAGTCCACTTTATGCCCTGCAGAAATGTTTTACCGGTCATGGTTCCGTCGACTTTTCGCCCACTCACGTTCTTGGTTTGTTGTCCCTCATTTTCTGGTCGCTGTTACTTGTTATTGCCATAAAATACATTGCTTATGTCATGCGTGCCTCCAACGAAAGAGAGGGGGGCATTCTTGCACTGATGGCACTTGTTGAACCGGCCCACACTAAAGATGGTTCCCAAAGAAAATGGCTGCTGATCATTGGTGTTTTTGGGGCCGCACTTTTGTATGGCGATGGAATGATAACCCCGGCCATTTCGGTGCTTTCGGCGGTGGAAGGGCTACGAGTGATCAATACAGGGTTTGAGTTTTATATCATCCCAATTGCTGTGGTTATTTTGGTTGTTCTTTTTGTCTTTCAGAAGCAGGGCACCGCAAGGGTTGGTTCGTTGTTCGGACCGGTAATGATGATCTGGTTTCTGTTATTGCTTATTTCCGGTTTGGTTGGCATGGCAAAAGATTTCAGTGTTATCAGGGCGATTAATCCCGTTTATGCCATTCAGTTTTTTGCTTCTGCAGGTTTTGATGGTTTCCTGGTTTTGGGAGCGGTATTTCTTGTTGTCACCGGTGGTGAGGCGCTTTACGCCGATATCGGGCATTTTGGTAAAAAGCCAATTCGTCTTGGCTGGTTTTTGCTGGTCATGCCTGCCCTGGTCATTAACTATTTCGGGCAGGGCGCCGTTTTGCTCAATAATCCGGATCTGGCCGGCAAACAGGTGTTTTATTATTTGCTCCCCGGCTGGTCGCTGTATCCCATGGTTGTTATGGCTACACTGGCTACTATCATTGCCTCACAGGCCATTATTTCGGCTTCATTTTCGCTTACCCGTCAGGCGGTTATCCTTGGTTACCTGCCCCAGTTGAAATTGTTACAAACATCATCGAAACAGGCCGGGCAGATCTATATTCCGTTTGTCAACCTCATTTTAATGATCGCAACCATTGGTCTTGTCTTAGGATTTCGAAAATCGGTAAACCTTGCTGGTGCTTACGGAGTTGCAGTTAGCATGACGATGTTGATTACCACGGTACTTATGTTTATTACAGCCCGCGAAAAATGGAAATGGCCGCTGACAGCCGTTATTCTGATCACAGTTTTCTTCCTTCTTATCGACATGGCCTTTTTATCGGCCAATATGTTTAAAATTACAAAAGGTGGTTATTTTCCCATATTAATCGGTCTCTTGGTTTTTACACTTATGATGGTTTGGCACGCCGGGAATGCGCGATTAGTGCCGGCAGGTGGCAAGAAGCAACGTTCGCTCGATACCTTTTTGAAACACATTAAAAAATTATCGCCGGATCGTATTCCGGGAACTGCAGTCTTTCTAACTTCCGAAGCCGAGCAGGTTTCGCTGCTGATGATGAAGTACCTCGAATTTTTTAAAGTGCTGAACGAGGACGTTGTGCTTTTAACGCCTGAAATTAAAGATGAGCCGCGGGTACCTTCTGAGGAACGGGTAGAGATAGAAGAGTTGGGCGAAGGCATTACCAAACTTGTGGTAAATTTTGGGTTTATGGAAAATCCCAATATCCCTAATATTCTGAAAAACACAGAAATCAACGGTAAAACGATCGACCTTGAAAAGGTGGTTTATTATATCGAATACCCCCGGATGGAATACGGTGGGAAATGGAACCGAAAAAAATTTATTTCAAAACTATACTCGTTCATGGCAAAAAATGCTGCTAACCCGATATCCTTTTTTGGAATCCCCTTCGACCAGGTTCTTGAGGTAGGAGTGCGGGTTAGTTTGAAATAAGTTCCGGTGTAATGTTTGTGACTTCGCATGTTTTTCAGGCAAATTCACCTTCCTGCTCATCTAATTTGATTTTTTAGGACTAATTGTTTCGTGTAAAAACCGCGATGGTTTCAGGACCCAGCACCCTAAAAGTAAACGATCCTGTAATGAATAGTTTTACGGTGGAAGTAGAGTGACTGTCGTAACCAAGCGTGTAATCCTGTCCAACCACCAATTCATAATCTCCGCCTCTTTCGGAAAGCAGGTATGAATTTTTATTAAAATGATGAATCAGCACTTTTCCTCCAAGCACAGATTTTAATTGTTTCTGAATGGGATAACCTTCGGATAACTTTATCAATTCGAGCCATTCTTTCTCGTTGATTATTAGGGTGTAAGGTCCCTGAACAGCATTGCTTTTAAATTTAATGATCTGATTACCAACTTCCTTTAAAAATGCATTGGCATCATCAGGCAGAGCAACTGGATTTCCTTCAGCTGCTTCTTCAAGCCCTACAATCTTTACTGGTTGAAAACCATTGTAAATTACATTTTCCTCGAAAACGGCCAACTGTCGGGCTGCATTTTCAAGTGGAGCCAGGTTAATGTCTTTTGCGCCTCTTTCAATATTATCCAACTCCCACATATCGAGTTCAAAAGGCTTTCGAACTTCAATTAGAGGCATGAATTCCCGAATCCCATAATTTACTCCATCGTCAGGCTGATTGTCCGGAACGTTTAGTCTTCCGGTTGATATTCCTGCTGTTTCAAGTCCTTTAGGGCCATTTAAGTCTGTAAATTTTCTTGCTGTCAGGTAATTATCCAGGACCTCTTTTGTTCTTTTTATTATTTCTTCCCATGCTTTTTCGCTCACCGGGGCAAGTGGTTTTCTTAAAATATTCATAACTGTTTAATAAATTGTTCTTGTTCTATATAATCTTTTTCAACGTATTTGTATTCTCTCGTTTTTTATTCCATTTGTCCATATTTCTTAGTATTCTTTCCATCATCGTGCGATTGTGCACTACTGCTTCCAACTGCTTTTTTTTCATCTTAATAGGCATTGATCTTTTGGGACTCAGATGTTGTCGATACTTTTCGAGGGCTTCTATTTCTTCGCGTAATCCGAGAGCTGTACGCATAAGCTCTAATTTTTCCGATGATATCAAGGCCGGTGGAATGTTTAAATATTGCATGAGATGAATTTTTGGTGTGTCGTATTAACCTATTGAATACACTCTTTATTTGCGAGCATATTTCAATGGATAAACATTTTATTTTGATTCAAATAGAATAATATTTGGATTGTGATTTTTGAATTTGTCAGATAGTAGGTTCCATATTAAGACTGCTCAATATCGTCACTAATTGCTCACGATTCATGCCCAATTTTATTTCCAGATTATGAAAAATTTCGTTTTCATATCCCTCTACATAATTTAAATCTTCATCGGTTAATTGCGGATAGTTCTCTTTTAGCCGGACTTTTAATTCTTCCCAATTGTTTTTTATGGACCTTAAGTTATTCATAACTGTTAATCTTTAAATGTTATGTTTAAATTAAGAGCCATAAACGTGCCATGCCCGGGAGTTGATAAGAAAATCATCGTTATTTGCTCTAAACCCGCTGCATGCTTTATTATTAGGCAATAATCTTTATGTACGGCGACATTGTACAAAATTTTTTCTGCGGAAAGATTTCTCAAACTGAGGAAAAATGGCACAATCACAGATTGATTAATTAATTAGGATTCCAAAAGTTAAACGAAGAACCAACAAACGCATGAGAGGTGTATCTTTGATGAAAAAAGCCTGATACTCGTAGAGAATATCAGGCCTTTGTTGTACCCGGGGCGGGAATCGAACCCGCACTCTGTTGCCAGAACTGGATTTTGAATCCAGCGCGTCTACCAATTCCGCCACCCGGGCATTTTATGTCGGTGGCGTCTACCTCCCGATAGCTATCGGGACCGCCACCCGGGCATTTTGTGTCGGTGGCGTCTATCTCGCGATAGCTATCAGGACCGCCTACCATACAAATTCCTTTGCGGAAAATTGGTGTGCAAAACTATATATTTCGTTCGAATCAGCAAAACATTAGGCTTAAATTTGTTTTTGCCTGTCTAATCTTTTCACTACAGCTCCGTAAATGATCAGTGCAATCGCAGAAATCATTGCAATACCAACAAAATAAAACCAGATGTAGTGTGCATTACTGGCGGCTTCTGCCCATTGTTCGTGGGTATCGAATAAGCGTGGATCGGGACAGTATTTATCCAGCAAAAATCCGGACATTACAAAGCCTAATATGGATGATATAAAAGAATGCAGGTGACTGAATCCAAGATAAAGGCCCTCTTCGCCTTTTGGTGCCTGCAACGAGAAATATTCAAGAAAACGTGGCGAAATAAAGGTTTCGGCAAACCCCTGAAATGCGATACCCACCACCATCATAAAAGCCACCGGGTGCATACCAAGTATGTCGCCCGACATCATGTTGCCGGATGCCATAAAGAGCGCCGACACCGGCATAATGAACATCCCGACCGTCATGCTGAACAGTGCCGATCGTTTTCGCATAAAGTGAGTAACCAGCCCCACTGTAGTAAATACCACCAGCGGGTTTACGTTGGCGTACCACGATGGGGAAGCTCCTTCGCCCGCTAAACGCAGCACGTATTTGGGCATGGTTGCATACATCTGGTGCTGTACCATCCAAAAACCGGTGATGATAAGGATCAGCACAATTAAACGGCCATTGGTGAGTACTTTTAAAAAACTGTCCCATAACTGGGAAATGGTTTTTCCTTCACCTTCGTGCTTTTTGCTCGAATACAAAAGAAACACAACAAGCAGTCCCAGCAATGTCATTACCGCCGAGAAATAGCTGATCCAGATCAGTCCTTCGTTTCCCCATGTTTCACGCAAAGGCTTTACAATTGTTTTTCCGGTAAACGCCCCGATGTTAACCATGGCATAGAAAATGCTGTAACCACGTGCCCGGTTTTCCTTTGTTGTTTCTTTGGCAACCGTTCCGGTAATAACCGACTTAATAAAAGAACCTCCCAAAATAATCAACGCCATTGCAGGCAACACTGCGTATCGGTATCCCGAAGATTCTAATCCGGAAAATACCGTTTGATCGCCATATTGCGCCAGACCAGCCGATTCGTACAAACTGGGCAAAACACCCATCCCGGCATAACCCAGCGTCAGCAATCCAAATGCCAGCATCAGCGATTTCCGGAACCCGATCTTGTCGGCATAGGCGCCGGCAAACGTGGGCAGGAAATACAACAAGGCAGAAAAAGTACCGGCAATAGCTCCTGCTTCAATATCGTTAAAACCAATAATTCGCGAGAGGTAGAGGGTAATGGCTATGAACAAGCCGTAATAGGCAGCACGTTCGAAAAGTTCAACCGTATTGGCGACCCAAAATGCCCGCGGGAACTTCCAGGTTTCATTCTTTTCCATAGTTCTGGTGATTTTTCAGGATGCACAAAAATAGCACCTTAAATGATTCCGCAAAACTGAATTTTTGCATAACATAATTTCAATGTTTCTACCCGACATTCTTTTTCATAACTTCGTATTCAGCAAAGTATCCTGAAAAGCATGAATTCATCGGAAGAAAAAAAACGTTTCGAAGCACTGAGCAAAGGCGATAAAGTGGCATATGAGCAACTTTTTCGCCGATTCTACGGGCCGCTTTGTGTTTATGCTTCGCGAATTCTGGAAGATGAACCGGCAGCAGAAGAAATCGTGCAGGATTTTTTTGTGAAACTTTGGGAAAAACGTCAAACCATTCAAATTGAATCATCGGTTAAAAGTTACTTTTTCCGTTCGGTAAAAAACCTTTGTTTTAATCGGTTCAAACACGAACAAATAAAGCTTCAACATGCACGCGAAGTGATTGCTAAAGCTGAAAGTACCAATTACGGTGATCATTTTTTGGAAGTTGATCTGAAAAAGGATATTGAAGAGAGCATAGCTGCACTTCCTGAAAAACGTCGTGAAATTTTCAGGCTGAGCCGGGAGGAGGGACTGAAGTACCGGGAGATCGCAGAAAAACTGAATATCTCAATAAAAACAGTTGAGGCTCAAATGGGGCTGGCAATCAAGTCATTACGAGAAAAATTGAAAAAATATAATTCCTTTTTATTCTTAGTAGCGTGTTTTCGAAGGGAAACCGATTAGGGGAAAAAATTTTGTGCATTGTCATTTAATTGGAAATGGAAAAAATGGAGAACATAGAAAATTCGAATTTTGAGTTGTTGGCCAAATACCTGGCCGGCGAAACCAACGATCTTGAAGATTCTAAAATTGAAACCTGGCTGGAAGCGTCGGAAGACAACCGAAGAGCCTTTGAAGAAAGTAAAAATGCTTTTGAAAAAGCCGGTACTTATTACCGAATGAAACGTTTCGATGCCAACTCAGCCTGGAAAAATGTTCAAGCACAAACAGACCCATCGAAAAGCAAATCCGTTCCGCTTCGTAAGTTTAGAGAGGAGGTTGCGACACAGTTTTACAAATATGCTGCGGTAATTTTGGTGGCGCTTCTTTTGGGTTCTGTTGGATACTATATCGGTTTCAGGAACAGGGTTCCGGCATTTTACAGCGAAATTATTTCGGCAGAAAAACAGGTTTTACAGGAGTATGTACTGCCCGATGGCTCGGTGGTTGCCTTAAACAGCAACTCGAAACTTACATTCCCAGGTAAATTCAGGGACGATGTACGTGAAGTGAGTATCGTAGGTGAGGCTTTCTTCGATGTAAAACCAAACCCCGAAAAACCATTTGTGATCAATGCAGGAGATGCTCAGGTAAAAGTTTTAGGTACCTCTTTTAGCGTGAGTGCATACCCCGAAAATGAAGCCGTTGAAGTGATTGTTGAAACCGGCAAAGTACAGGTTATCAGCAAAGATCCTGAAAAGCAGGAAGCGATAAGGGAGATTTTTCTTACTCCCGGTGAAAAAGGAACATTGATCAGCAAAACCAGAATACTGGAGAAAACGCTGAACACGGATCCAAACTTCCTGTCGTGGAAAACTCATGACCTTGTTTTTGACAAAGTGCCTTTGGGCGAAGTGATCGGATGCCTGGAAAAAACATACCACATCCAGATCGAGTTGTCAGAACCAGAGCTCGGTAACCTTCTTTATGAAGGCCATTTCGACCAGAAACCCGCTGATTTTGTGTTGGATGTTATACGACTCACATTCAACCTCGATTTAACGGGCGATAACGAACATTTTACACTAGCGAGTCGTAAGAACGGACAGTAAAAGAAAGAGTTATGAAAACAGTTTGGAACAAAATAAAAATGCTTTTTATCCCGGTGTTGGTTGCATTGCTGGTTCTTCCGGCTACACTGAACGCCCAGGATAAAAAAAGCCAGGCGCTCGATCAGAACATTAGTATTTATGCTGAAGACGAGCCGCTTTCGAGTGTTATTGAAAAGATTTGTAAATACCTCGATATCGACTACAAGTACAACTCGCAGGAGCTTGCTGATAAAAAAATCAGCATGAACGTGTCGAACAAACCCATCAAGTTTGTGCTGGATAAGTTAATGCAGGATTTTTACCTGCTTTTCGAGATTGAAGACAACCTGCTGGTGGTGCGCGATTATGTGCCGCTTGACAAGAGTCTTGAACTCGATAGGAATGCACAGCAGTATTTCTCGAGCAACAGGGGATTTATGTTCGATAATCCGCGCAACAAACGATTGACTATCAAATTCAAATCGGCTAGTAACCTTATCATTATCCCGGTGAACATTAACGATTCCGATACCCTGAATTTTATTCTGGATACAGGTGTTCGCTACCCGATCATTACCGAGCTTCCGTTTGTGAACAAGTTGAACCTGAATTACATGATGCCGGTGAAGATTAAAGGTCTTGACGAAGGAGAAGGGCTGACTGCCTACCGTTCAGGAAACAACGTGCTTCATATCGACGGACTGACAGCCCGTAACCAGGAAGTACAAATGATCATCGACGAAAATTTCCAGATCTCACATATGCTCGGTATTCCGGTGCATGGATTGATCGGATTTAATTTGTTCAAGGATTTCGTAGTCGAAATCGACTACAACGACGAGAGAATTACATTGCATAAACCCGAATATTACAAGTACCGCGACCGTAAACGCGATATTATCATGCCATTGCATTTCGATGGTACCAAACCTTTTGTTCGCACTACCATTGTAACCGATTCGATGAAAGAAGTGCCTGTAAAACTTTTGGTTGACACTGGCGCAAGTGATGCTTTGTGGCTTTCAGAAAACTCTGATGAACGCATTGAGATCCCGGAGAAACACCTTGAAACTTTCCTGGGAAGAGGTTTAAGTGGCGATCTGTACGGCACAAAGGGAAGAATCGATGCAATTTGGGTTGGTCCACAGTTGCTTACCCAGCCTATTGTGGCTTTCCCCGAATCGAAACTCATCGACAGTCTGATAACCACACACGACAGGAACGGAACCATCGGTGCTGAAATACTGCGCAGGTTTTACGTAACGGTTGATTACCGCAACAGTCGGTTAACCCTGCGCCCAACCCACCGGGTAAAAGAAGATTTCAACTACAATATGAGTGGGATGGAAGTTATTAACCCGGTTCCCGGATTACCGGTTTTCACAATCGCAGATATTACCAAAGATTCGCCTGCATATTATGCCGGTCTGCAAAAAGACGACCAAATTCTTTCAATCAATAGCAGCAACCACAAGTCGCTCGAATTGAACGATATAAACTTACTGCTTCAAAGCAAGGAAAACAGAAAAATACGCCTGAAGGTGTTACGTGATGGAGAAGAATTTAAAACTTCATTTGAGCTGAAAAAGATGTTTTAATGCATTCACATAAAGTTCTCATATCAGCAGCCATCCTGTTGCTCTCTTTATTTGCCAAGGGCCAGCAACAGGATGGTTCTGTATTTGAACGCCGGGTAACGATCCGTCAGGAGGGTCAGTTGCTCGAACACATTCTGGAGCAGATCAGCTGGCAGGCCGGAGTATATTTTTCTTACGATGCGTCTTTGGTTGAATCTAATCGTAAGATTACCATCGATGTTGAAAACAAATCTTTGTATCATGTGCTGAACGAACTTTTCGATCCAAAGGAATACATGCTTCGTGAGCGTGAAAACCAGATCATTATCAACAAAAAAGAAGCAGTCAATGAAAGGGTTGCAGTGGCGAAGGACACCGTACCCGTAAAATATTTTTTTCTGAGAGGTAAGTTGATTGAAGACCGCCGCGAAAAACCGGTGCCTTATGCATCGGTTTCAGTCCTCAAAAAACCAATCGGGACCATTTCGAATTCAGATGGCGATTTTTTGCTTAAACTACATCCCGACAATATCCGCGATACTGTCATAATCTCGTGTATGGGCTATGCCCAGGTTCGAATTCCGGCCTACCGTTTACTCGACGAGGATTTGTTTGTGCTTCAGCCTGTTTCGATCCGCATAAAAGAAGTGCGCGTAACTTCGGTAACTCCCGATAAGTTGCTGCAAAATATAAGGGATAATCTCGAAAAAAATTACAGTTCGCAAACCAAGTTAATGACTGCCTTTTACCGCGAAACCGTGCAGCAGGACGGGCGGTACATCAACGTTTCGGAGGCCGTTATCGATATTCTGAAATCGCCTTACAATAATGAGTTGCGCAACGATTTGGTGCGCCTTGTGAAAGGTCGCAAAAGTCCTGATGTTCAACCATTCCGCTGGTTAAATTTTAAATTACAGGGCGGCCCCTTTACGATTATCCAGCTCGACGTAATGAAAACCATGGAAAGCTTTATTAGTGAGGACTTTCAGGGAAGATATCGTTACCAGATTGAACGGGTGGTTTGGTATAACAAGGTGCCGGTTTATGTAGTAAGTTTTGTTCCGACTTCCAGTGAAGTATTTCCGGGATTTATCGGCGAAATGTATGTTCACCGCGAAACCTTTGCCATTGTGCATGCCAGTTTCCGTTTTAACAAAAGCAGTCTGAATCAGGCCTCCAGTATCATGATCAAGAAAAAACCACGGGGTGTTAAAGCGCGGCCATCATATGTCGAATACCACGTGAACTACCAGTTCTACCAGGGCAAATGGCATTTATCCACTGCACGGGCATCGGTAAAATTTAAGATTCGAAGCAAACGCGATAAACTGAATTCAGAATTTCATAGTGTTTCCGAACTGTTAATTACTGACATAAAACCGACAGAACTTAAACGTTTTCCCAGTAGTGAACGTTTTACGCAAACCGATGTGTTTGTGGAACAGCTGGGTGATTTTGACGAAAAGTTCTGGGAAAATTACAACATCATTAAACCGGATGAGGACCTCCGGAAGGCATTTAAAAGTCAGGAATAACATTATTCCCGTGCGCTTTTGG
>Ga0207717_100091_pt1 | contig 17754 bp, 16 predicted proteins | sample TtanPargueraPR_2_FD_187745 | JGI IMG/M metagenome (GOLD analysis project Ga0207717, IMG submission 187745) | Aerobic enrichment media microbial communities from Bioluminiscent Bay, La Parguera, Puerto Rico - Tt and P2 (2) (SPAdes) | ecosystem: Environmental > Aquatic > Marine > Unclassified ...
TGATGCTTTGGAACCTATGTGGACAGCCGATGGTCGCCATCTTATTTATACGGAGCGTACATCAAAATACCAAAGATTGGTCCTTTTGGATACTTTAACTGGGAAGTATGGCTATTTGAATGATAGAGCATGGGGAAATGCTTCTCAGGCTAGTTGCTCTCAATATTAGATTTCCCAGTGAATCGAATCGCTTATCGTTTTCTCCATTTCTCTACCACACAAAAGAGATACAAGTGTTAACCCGAATTGGGTTGCTGTTCCTGCACCGCGTGAGGTTATGCATTTTCCATCAATCACAACGGCCTCATCTTTTTGTATCTTCGGCATCTCATCGATCATACTCATATGTGCGGTATAATTCTGGGGTAATACATTTGCATCTTTGAGAAGAACTGGAGCAGCGCAGATGGCAGCTACATACTTATCGGCCTGAATGTGTTTTTGAATCCAATGGGAGATTTCCTCGTTTCCCCTTAGATGTTTATGTCCCGGTCCTCCTGGGAGAATGAGTAAATCGGCAGGTTCATTGTTTTGTATTTGTTCAAAAGTTTTCTCCGCTTGAATAGTTATGCCGCTTCTTCCAGTTACCGATAAACTATCTGTAGCTGAAATCTGGATGACTTCGACTTGAGCTCTTGAGAGTAAATCAATTGGGGCGATAGCCTCCATTTCTTCAACTCCATCTGTCAGCAATATGTAGGCTTTTTTCATCTATAAATTTTCTATAAACTCAGTGAGTTTTTTATTATAAGAATTTTCAAAATCAGAAAATAAATTTCCGTGTTTACCTCCTAAAAATGTTTCCATCTGTTTGGGATGTTTTGCTTTCTTGAATAAGCGCAACCCGTGAGAGTAAGGAACGGTTGGGTCTTTAGTCCCATGGAGGACTAATAGAGGTTTTTTTATTCTGCGTATTTTTCGAATGTTGTGAAAGAAATCACCGGGGAGTAATCCGTACCTAGTGTAGATACGGAAGGGAGAGGTAAATCCTCCTTCGATAATGGCAGCAGCAGCATTGGTTGTTTTGGCTAATTCACTGGTTGGTCCACTTCCAATAGAGTAGCCATAAAGGACTATTTGATTCTCTTGGAATCCCTTTTCTTCTATGAGATATTGATACACTTCTTTGGCGGCCCGAAAGAAATTCTTTTCCGATGCAACTCCTTCGCTGAGTCCGTACCCAGGGTAATCGTAGGCAAATGCAGAATAACCTAATTCTTTAAAACGTTTTATTATCGGGCGGCATTGGTTTAGATCCTGGGCATTCCCATGACTGAAGAGAATGCACCAATTTGTCCCCGGTTGAATTGCGTCTAAAGTGGCTATTCGTGTGCCATCTTTAAGTGTTAGGAGTTCAATATCAGGATCTTCTGTCGTATAATCGGCCGGAACTTCGGGGAATAGTTTGGGGGTTGCTATTCTTTTAAGAATAAAAAAGAGCAGCACATAGAGAATAATTAAGAAAATTATGAAGCCGCCGATAAAAGGAAGGAAATTTTCGAAAATAGCTAAAACCATAGATTTGCATCCCATGAAACCATTAGTGAAAACGCAACGTGAAAGAATGCTGAAATCTTCTGTATTGCGTTACCATTGGAACAAAAGCATACCTATGGAGATGATTCAAACAGCTTCTTCTGATATTTCCTGGTCTCACATGGGAGCAAGGGCATCTGATGCTGTAATTACCAAGCTGATGGCTGATGCCATAAATATTCCGGGTATCTTATCATTGGCTGCTGGTTTTACAGATAATGCCGTGCTTCCTGCGCAGCTTATAGAAGATGCAGTTTCTGAACTCACTCATCGTGTGGATAGTCGTGAGTTTCTTCAATATGGAACAAATATTGGCCGCCGGGGCTTGAGAGAGCAGGCATTACAATTGTTGAATTCCAATCCAGGAGAAGGGGGGGCTCATCTCACGGTAGATGATGCTTTTATTTCAAACGGATCGCAACAAGCTCTTTATCTGGCTGCCCAAGTGCTGTGCAATGAAGGTGATATCGTATTAGTCGAAGAGCCTACATACTTTGTTTTTCTTGAGCTACTGAAGGGAATGAACCTTTGTCCGATCTCCATTCCATTGAACTCGGACAATCAAATCGATTTCAATACGCTGACTGAATTGGTTCATTTTCTCCAAGCTCGGGGAGAATGGAATCGGGTAAAAATGATCTATCTGATAGGTTATTACTCGAATCCATCCTCCCGAAGCCTTTCTTATAATGAAAAAAAGCAGTTAGGTCTGTTTTTGCAAAAATTGGATAGACAGATTCCTGTAATCGAAGATGCGGCGTACCGTAGTCTTTATTTTGATTCCATGTGTAACGTTCCGAGTTTACTTGGGATGTCGGAATGGGAAAACTATCCTGTCCTGTATACTGGAACGTTTACAAAGCCATTTTCTACAGGGCTTAAAGTGGGATATTCCATATGTAATAATCAATCATGGCTTCAACGTATGTTGAGGATCAAAGGGCATCAGGATTTTGGGACATCCAATTTCTCTCAAGCTATTGTTGAGCATGTGTTGGAATCAGATCGCTACCAGAGCCATTTGGAAAAAATACGTTCGCATTATAAACGTAAAATGCTGCTTTTAGATGCTGCATTGCGCGAAGGTGGTGTAGATAAGAATGGATGGTCTTGGGATATCCCTGAGGGCGGTTTGTATTTATGGCTTAAAGGACCTGATCATGTAGATACGTCTATGGATTCAGATTTCTGCAAGGCCGCATTGGACGAGAAAATTCTCTATGTTCCCGGTGATTTGTGTATTTCCGGAAATATGAAAAAGAACTGTGTGCGTCTCTCCTTTGGAGCTTTAGATGAATCGCGTCTCACCGAAGCCGGGTTAAGGTTTGCCAAGATTGCTGTTAGATTTTCATGAAGGTCTTGATTTGTAACAAGTCTTTTGAGATAAGTTATTTAAACAAAAAGAATATATGAAGATTTGTTGTATTGGTGCTGGATATGTGGGGGGCCCGACTATGGCCAAAATCGCTCAAAAATGCCCTGACATTCATGTTAATGTCGTTGATATCAATGCGGAGAAAATTGCTCAGTGGCAGTCGGATGAACTTCCTGTTTATGAACCAGGATTACTTGAGTGTGTAAAGGAAGCACGTGGGCGGAATTTGACTTTTTCAACGGATATTGATGAAGGAATACGTCGGGCTGACATTATTTTTATGAGTGTCAATACCCCTACTAAAACCTATGGGGTGGGAGCTGGAAAAGCGGCTGATTTGAAATATGTGGAACGTTGTGCCCGTATGATTGCTGAGGTTTCCACATCGGATAAAATCGTAGTGGAAAAGTCGACCTTGCCAGTTCGTACAGCTCAATCCATTAAACGAATATTGGATGCCACCAGTGAAAAGGGTGGTGTAAAGTTTCAGGTGTTAAGTAATCCGGAATTTTTGGCTGAAGGAACTGCCATGCAGGATTTAGAAAATCCTGATAGGGTTCTTATTGGAGGAGAAACCTCACCAGAGGGGAATAAGGCCGTAGAGGTTTTGGCTTCTATATATGCTCACTGGGTTCCACGTGAGAAGATCATTACCACCAATATTTGGTCATCAGAATTATCCAAGCTCACAGCAAACGCTTTTTTAGCGCAACGTATTTCCTCCATTAATGCTATGAGTGCTTTGTGTGAGGTGACTGGAGCGGATGTGGATGAGGTTGCTCATGCTATAGGCCGGGATTCACGCCTAGGTTCCAAGTTTCTCAAATCTAGTGTGGGATTTGGTGGTTCCTGTTTCCAGAAGGATATTTTGAATTTGGTTTATTTGTGCGAACACTTTGGACTGCCCGAAGTTGCCCATTATTGGGAGCAAGTGGTAACCATGAACGCATATCAGCGTGATCGTTTTGTGAAGCGCATCTTGGAAAATCTGTTTAATACAGTATCTGACAAGAAGATTGCTATATGGGGCTTTGCCTTCAAAAAGGATACGAATGATACACGTGAGTCTGCTGCAATTTACGTTTGTAAAGGGCTTCTGGAAGAACAGGCTTGCTTAAATATTTATGATCCCAAAGTGACCAAAGAGCAGATTTATCGAGAGCTAGGCTTACCGGAAGACAGTGATCGTATAAAAATTTGCCAAAATCCTTACGAAGCAGCTGAAGACGCTCATGCTGTGGCTATTTTAACCGAGTGGGATGAGTTTAAATGCGATCAGATGGATTATCAAAAAGTGCTGGAATCAATGCAAAACCCACAGTTCCTCTTTGATGGTCGTAATATAGTGGATCGAGAAAAACTGAAGCAAATGGGTTTTGAGGTTCACTCCGTAGGTAAGTCTGATTTCTACGCTGTTTGAGCGAGTATTTGCCAGCTTTCCACAGGAATATCTTCAGGGCGCAGATTCGTAGGAATCTGTGCCTTTTTTAACCAATTTTCCAAACGTGGGTTTCCTTTGCAGAGACGTCCTATTTGTTTTCTGCGTTGCTGAAATACTCCTCGAATCAATTCTGTTTCTTCTTTACTGAAAACGAAGGGATTCTTTTTACGTTGAAGGTGTAAGAGAACTGAATCTACTCCGGGAACCGGGTAAAAACTTTGACGTGATACTGAATGTCCTGGGAGCCTTTCAAATGCTGATTGCACAAAAATGGAAATAGCTCCGTAGGACTTGCTTTCAGGCGTAGCTGTGTAGCGATCAGCCGCTTCTTTTTGTAGCATCAGAACCATTTTTTTAGGTAGAGCTATTTGAATGACACTTTCCAGCCAAGGCGTAGAAACTGCATAGGGCAAATTGGCAACAATTTTATAATCGGGTAGGTTATCCTTTTCTTTAAATGTCTCTGGAAACAGTCCCAATGGATATCCTACGGCGTTACCATGTAGCAGGTGGAATCGGTTTTTAACTGAATCGTCAAAGGTATCTTGAAAAATACCATCAAGATATTTGTGAAGGCAGTTGTCTAGTTCTACTGCAAAAACTTCAGCCCCACTTTCCAGTAGAGCAAACGTGAGGGTTCCCAGACCTGGGCCAACTTCAACAACGATATCTTCGGTGCATACCTCGGCAAGATTCAATGATTTGCGTACTATATTGCCATCTATCAGAAAATTTTGCCCTAATCTTTTTCTCGGGTGATGCCCCAAGCTTTCCAGTAAGGTTCTTGTAGACGATGGAGTTAGAGGTCCGTTACGCATCTATTGAATGAATCGCTTTTATAAATTGTTCTGTATCTTCAGCACGCATAAGTGCTTCTCCGACTAGGATCGCCTCTGCACCAGCTTCACGAACTCGTAAGGCATCTTCATATTCCCATATACCGCTTTCGCTTACGGGAAGAATGTCTTGAGGTATTTGTGGAATGATACATTCCGAATATTCTAAATCTGTGACAAAGCGGGTAAGGTCGCGATTATTTACACCTATCATTTTTGGGGTAAAGTGTAAGCAACGTTCCAATTCGGCTTCTGTATGCACTTCGTAAAGAGCATCTAAGCCTGCCAGATCTGCTGCATCACGTAGACGTTTCATATCATCGTCCTTAAGAGCACGAACGATTATAAGGATACAGGAAGCTCCTGCTTCCGCAGCTTCTAATACTTGAATGGGATGAACAAAAAAATCTTTGCGGAGAGTCGGAGTGGCGTCATGGCGGTTACCCAGCAAGTCGTTTATATCCCAGAGATCCTGAATAGAACCGCCAAAGAATTTTTCGTCAGTAAGGACGGAGATAGCATCGGTGTCGGCGTTATAATATTTGCGAGCCTGTTCTGTGGAATCTGGAAGTTTCGCTATCTGGCCAGCACTGGGAGATTTACGTTTAATTTCAGAAATGATTCTCAGGCCGGGGCGCGACAGGGATTCAATAAATCCAAGGCCGTTACGATGCATTTCGGCAAAACGTTCTAACTCACGATCGCGCACGGGTCGTTCTCTTTGCGAGACTTCTTTGCGCTTCCAGGCCATGATTTCCTCCAGTTTATCCATATCAGTAACATCTATTTGATGTAGCTTGGGATTTTTTTCAAACACCAAATATGAAAGGAGTGGAAATGAATGTTTATAAATCTAAGTAAATTTACGTATTTTTACTTACACACTATTTTTCCAATGGCTTTTTAACAAGGTATATGTAACACATTTAATGTGACTTCGATTGATGAATTAGTGCAAACAATAGCTCGTTTAAGAGCTCCGGGTGGTTGTCCTTGGGATAGGGAACAAACCCACCAGAGCTTGGCTGAGCATTTAATAGAAGAAACGGCAGAATTACTCGAAACAATTGATCGCATGGATATGGATCATATGCGTGAAGAATTGGGGGATGTGCTTTTGCAGGTGGTTTTTCACGCCCAACTGGCATCTGAAAAAGGAATTTTTAATTTCTCTGATGTGGCTGCGGAAATTAATGAAAAACTGATTCGTCGCCATCCGCATGTTTTTGGAAATCATGAAAAATTGAATGATTCTGACTCTGTTCTTAAAACATGGGAAGCAGTTAAAGCTACTGAAAAAAAGAATGGCCCTAAGATAAACTCGAAGCTAAAGCCCTTACCAAAGGCTTTGCCCGCTTTGCATTCTGCTGCAAAAGTGTATAAAATGTTAAAGAAGCAGGGCTATTTGAATACTGCTGGTTTAGGAGAATCATACAAAGGCGTGTCCGAAAATGTATCTCCCGAAGCGATTGGAAAAGCTCTCTTTGACCTTTCAGCAACTGCCAAGGAATCAAAAATTGATCCTGAGGCGGCACTTCGACAATACACACAAAAATTGATTGATCGTGTGGAGCATGCATAAATCTAAGGCCAGACAAGCGCGTTACTGCGAATTAGAGACCTCAAAGGGTAAGGTTTTATTGCCTTATGAGTTGAGGCGTTATAAGCGCATGCGCAATATAAAGGTTATGGTGTCCAGTGCAGATCGAGTTATGTTAAAGATCCCTTGGCGTATGTCCGAAGGCTCAGCGGTTGCATTTCTTAAGCAGCAGGGCGATTGGGTTCTTGAGGCTATTGGGCAAATGCCTAAAGTTCCAGAGCTTTCTCGTTATCTGGAAAGTAATCCATATATTTCTGCTAATGGTAAACAGATTTATGTAGAAGTAGAGTCTTCTATAAGTCGTAGTTCATGGATTTATAGTGAATCAGAAGAACTGTTGATTATTCGCCTAAAATGCGATGAAAATAGAAATTTGGCTTTAAGAGATGTTATAAAATCCTTTGCCAAGGAAGTTATCCGTCAACGTGCAAAGGTTTTGGCTTCCTTATGTTCAGTCGACTTTAAAAGGATTTCTGTTCGAGACCAGCGTAGTTTATGGGGATCTTGTACCGATTGTGGATCACTTTCCTTCAATTGGAGGCTTGTTTTATTACCACCTTTGCTGATGGATCATGTCATTTACCATGAGTTGGCTCACCTCACGCATATGAACCATTCCAACGATTTCTATGATTTACTGGAAGAGTATGATTCCAAAGCAGTATATCATGATAAGGCATTGGATGTAATTGCTGCTGAGATCATGCCTTTAGCACGCTGTTAGTTATTTGTGGATTCCAAGACTGTGGCATTTGAGTTGATTGCATCCATTATATTGTATGTTGGCTGCCGAGTTTCGTAATCCACTAACTTTCCTGTTCCATCTTCATTGATTAGGCTCTCGTAGTAAACCACATGCCCATCCAGATAAACAATGTGTCCTCCTTCGGAGCCATAGACTCCAGGGATAGATGCATCTTTGGATGCCCAATAGCCATTTTCCTGTAAGCCACGAGTCCATGCTATAGGAGTTGTAGTCTCTGATGCAGAAACAGAAATATTGGAAACCAGAGCATAACTTAAGGGGAATCCTTGAAAATCAGAGTTTATACTTTTGGTTCCTGTGGCATCAATAAAGCAAATTTGCTCTGGAGCTTGTGATGATTGAGCATTTGCGAGGTCATCATCTTTTAATATGTAGAGTGAAGCACTATTAAGCCCCTCGTATTTTGCTAACAAGTATGCCCATTCTTGTGGAGTGCTTGCTTTTATTGTACGGCTTGCACCAGTTGTTTTCATGTAGCTGTTGGCAGCTAAGGCTATTTGTCTGAGGTTGTTGGATGAATTGGATTTTCTGGCTTTTCCTATAATGGAACTGACCGCAGGGTAAAGGATAGCGCTGAGAATACCAATGATGGAAATAACGGTTAAAACTTCCAATAGGGTGAATCCAGAGTTGTGCTTTCTCTTCATTGAATTCTAACGATTAATGATTCTCTTATATTGTGTCGAGCTTTCATCGTTAATGACATAAAAAAAGCCCCATGCTTTTGCATGGGGCCTTGAAAAGAGATTTATTTAGTAAGGTAGAGGATACTTGTTGCAAAGTTCCAATGCTATTTCTCGTGCCTCGGCAATCTTAGCATCATCGCTGATGTTATTGATTACGATATCGATTGCATTGGCAATCTGAACCATATCTTCTTCGACAAAACCACGTGTGGTCACTGCAGGAGATCCAAGGCGAATACCGCTGGTCTTGAATGGGCTGCGGGTTTCACCGGGAACGGTGTTGCAGTTTGTCGTGATATTAGCTTTATCAAGAGCGATTTGCACTTCCTTACCGGTAAGGTCTGGATGGCTGCCGCGAAGGTCCATGAGAACCAAGTGATTGTCTGTGCCACCGGAGCAAAGTTTGTAACCTTTTTCAAGGAGGCATTCAGCTAATTTCGCAGCATTCTTACGAACCTGAGCCTGATAGGCTTTGAATTCAGGTTTCATGGCTTCCTTAAAGCAAACTGCCTTACCCGCGATGATGTGCATCAAAGGGCCGCCCTGACCACCCGGGAAGATGGCTGAATTGAGCTTTTTGGCATACTTTTCATGGCTAAGAATGAGGCCGCCACGAGGGCCACGCAAAGTTTTGTGGGTGGTGGTGGTTACAAAATCAGCATGTGGCAGTGGGCTTGGGTGTTCACCTGCGGCTACGAGACCGGCAATGTGAGCAATGTCTGCCATCAGGTAAGCACCAACTGATTTGGCGATCTTACCCATGCGCTCAAAATCAATAATGCGAGGATAAGCGGAAGCACCGACTGTGATGAGGGCTGGTTTTACTTCGTTGGCAATCTTTTCGAGTTCGTCGTAATCAATGTAACCTGTTTCAAAATCTACATGGTAGTGAGTTACATCGTAGAGCTTTCCTGAGAAGTTTACCGGACTACCGTGAGTGAGGTGACCACCGTCACTCAAATTCATTGTTAAAATCTTATCACCCGGTTTCAATACAGCTGTATAAACACCGAAATTAGCCTGACTGCCTGCATGTGGCTGCACGTTGGCATACTCCGCACCGAAGAGTTCCTTCGCACGTTCAATTGCTAGGCTTTCAGCTACATCCACACAGTCACAACCGCCGTAATAGCGTTTGCCCGGATAACCTTCAGCATATTTGTTGGTCATTACGCTACCGCATGCTTCCATAACGGCGGGCAATGTGAAGTTTTCGGATGCAATCAGCTCAATATGAGTCTGCTGGCGTTCGCGTTCTTTTTCGATGGCGGAAGCGATATCTGGATCGATTACTGCCAAAGGCTCTTTAGAGAGAATACACGGGCTTTCAGATGAAGCGCTCATTAGCTCAGTACTTGATAGAGGGTTAATTTTTGGGATGTCCTAAGCAGATAAACCCGGCTCAAGACTTCGCCAGTAAATTGGTTGAGAATATAGATGTCGAATGAAAACTATTCTTCAGAAAGTAAAAGTTTCAAATGTGTTACGATAGAGGGAATGGCTTCCACGATAGAATCACGGCATTCTTCGTAGCTTTTCAGGTCTGTTCCCCAGGGATCCGGTATTTGATTATCTGCCGGAGTCGGGAGTAAATCGCGAATCAGCATTACCTGAGCTTTGCTTTCGGGGAAAAATTGATTGATCATGTGCAGGTGAGAGTTAGTCATCGCCAAGACAAGCGTGGCCTTGTTCATCAAGTCGCGAGTAAGTTCCTGGCTACGATGCATGACCAGGTTAATACCTACTTTTTGTAGCGCTTTTACTGAGTTGGGAGATGCAGGTTCCCCGTCCCAAGCACTGACTCCTGCACTGATAACTTTTACATTTTTTAAGGGAGCATCCTCATTTTTTAGGGCGTGTTCCAGAAGCTTTTCAGCCATTGGGCTACGACAGATATTGGCAGTGCAGACGCAGATGACGAGGGGAGCTTCTTTTGACATGATTTTATCTTTTTAAAATTACTGTTCGCGGTTTAATTGACGGTAGCCGATGTCTCTACGGTAGTATTTGGAATCCCATTTAATGGTATCACATATTTTGTAGGCATCAACAGAGGCTTCTTTAAGAGTTTTGCCAAATGCTGTGACTCCGAGAACACGACCACCATTGGAAACAATAGTCTTCTCATTGGTAAGTTTTGTTCCCGCGTGAATAATGCTTACGTTTTCAGGAACGTCGGCTGGGAATTCAATCAGTTCTCCCTTGGGGTAGGCATCAGGATAACCCTTGGCCGCTACCACGACAACCATTGCATAGCCAGGTTTTACGACAACGCTTTCTGCATTCAATGTTCCCTTGGCACAATCCAGCATAATGCTTATGGGGTCGGTTTCCAGTTGTGGAAGCAATACCTGTGTTTCAGGATCACCAAAGCGAACATTAAATTCCAGCACCTTGGCAACACCATCTACAATCATGATGCCAATGAAAAGGGTTCCCCGGAAGTCGATTCCTTCGGCGATTAAGCCATTTAAAGTGGGTTCAATAACTCTAGTGACGACCTGTTTCTGGATTTCATCCGTAACAACGGCAGCGGGAGAGTAAGCTCCCATGCCACCTGTGTTGGGGCCGGAGTCCTTTTCGCCGATGCGTTTGTGATCCTGGGCGGCGGGAAGGTAAACATACTGATCACCACTTACCATGATGGTAATGGAGGCTTCTTCACCATCGAGAAATTCTTCAATGAGGATTTCTGAACCACTGTCGCCAAACATTTCGCCTGATAGCATGTCCTTAATGGCTGCAGTGGCTTCCTCTTGTGTCTGAGCAATGATGACGCCTTTACCCGCTGCCAATCCACTGGCCTTAATGACTACCGGGTAACTGTATTGGCTGAGTGCCTGAACTGCTTCTGATTCCTGTCCGCTGCGGAAAGTATGTGAAAGAGCTGTTGGAATGCTATATTTATTGAGGAAATCCTTGGTAAATACCTTGCTGCCTTCTAGTTGTGCTCCAGCTTTATTTGGGCCGTAAACAGTAATGCCTTCAGCTTGAAGGGCATCTGTTACCCCTAAGCAAAGAGGGACTTCAGGGCCTACAATAGCAAAGTCGATTTTTTCGGATAATGCTAATTTTACAGTGGCATCTACATCCGTGACGTCCAAGGGTAAACAGCGTGCATCAGCTGCAACCCCGCCATTTCCGGGAGCTGCTACAACTTCGCCAACGATGGGGCTTTTAAGGCAGGATTTTACAATGGCGTGTTCACGACCACCGGAGCCAATAACGAGTACTTTCAGCTTCTGTTCAGACATGTGCTTATTTCTGCTTATGAGAGCTATATGAGTCAACAGGATACGCGAGAATTTGGAAAACTTTTCTCGCAACAAGGACTTTTACGATGATAGAACTGTACAACTCCAAGTGACTCTTAAAGTTTAGAATTCATGCATATATATTTTTTAGGAATTTGTGGGACTGCCATGGGAAATGCTGCGCTATTGTTAAAAGCGCAGGGAAATCAAATCTCCGGTTGCGATACAGGGATATATCCACCGATGTCGAACGTATTGCAAAATGCAGGAATTGAAATTTTGGAAGGTTATGATGTTGAGCGTCTAAAAGCGTTAAAACCCGATCTCGTGGTTATAGGAAACGCCAATTCCCGTGGTAATCCAGAAGTCGAATGGTTGCTGAACGAAAACACGATTCCATATACCTCTCTACCAAATCTCCTAGGAGAACAAATTCTAAAAAAGCGTAAGAGTATCGTGATTAGTGGAACACATGGTAAAACCACGACTACAGCTATTACAGCCTTCTTGATGCGGGAATCGGCTAGAGATCCCGGTTACTTGGTTGGAGGTGCGCCCAGAGATTTGCCAACGGGTGCGCATTTGGGAACGGATGCACCATTTGTGATCGAAGGTGATGAATATGATAGCGCTTTTTTTGACAAACGCAGTAAGTTCATTCATTACCATCCGAATATTTTAGTGATGAACAATATTGAGTTCGATCATGCAGATATTTTTCGTGATTTGCAGGATGTACTACGCACTTTTAATCATTTGCTGCGTATTGTTCCGGGTAATGGGCATGTATTGGTAAATGGGGATGATCCTAACATTGCTACTTTGCTTCCTGTTCCTTGGACAAATGTAATCAAGGTAGGTGTGGGAGCTGAAAACGATCTCCAGATTTGTAAGTTTAAAGAAGATTCCAAAGGTGCCTCTTTTATGCTTCGTTGGCGTGGAACCATTTGGGGTAAAGTAGAGTGGGGGCTTTATGGCCTCTATAACGCTCGCAATGCTGCTATGGCTGCTTTAGCTGCCGGGTTGGCTCTGAAACCTGAAGACCCATTCTGTGTTTTGGATTTGGATCTTTTGAAGAATTATAAAGGTGTGAAGCGACGTCAGGAGATCTTGAAAGAAACCGATTCGCTTGTGGTTATCGAAGATTTTGGGCATCATCCAACTGCAATCGAGCAAACGATTGATAGTCTCCGAAATCGTTATCCAGGTTATCAGATTGCTGCCTGTTTTGAGCCTCGGAGCAATACTGCTCGCACAAAGCTCTTTGCAGATCGTTTCCAAAATGCCTTGGGACGTGCGGATGTTGCTTTTATTGCACCTGTGCATCGTGCCGATCGTTTAGGAGATCAGGCTCTACCAACGGAGCAAATGGCTGCAAATTTGAGAGAGCGAGAGCTATATGCGAGGGCCTTTGACTCAAATGAAGCATTACTCGAAGGCTTGAAAGCATATGCGAGTCAAACAAAGGAAAAATTACTTGTTTGTTTCTTCTCCAACGGTGCTTTTGGTGGAATTATGAAGGAATTTGTAGATTCCTGATTTTTCGTCTAATTTAGGTATAGAAAAGCCGTAACAGATGTTACGGCTTTTTCTTTTAAAGATAATCTTTGTAGTTTTCCACGGTCCCCGGGTGAACCTCAACCCAATGCCCTGGTTTAACTTCCTTGAATACGCCTGGCATACGTTTTTCTTCATCGGTCGTTTTCATAGGACTTCTGTATGCGAAATGGCAACCTTCGGGGGGATTGATAGGTGAGGGAACATCACCTTCAAGAAGGATACGATTTGTTTCGCGGTGCGGATCAGGATGTGGAATGGCAGAAATCAAAGCCTTTGTGTAGGCATGAATAGGATGGTTAAAAATTTCGTGAGCATCAGCCAGTTCTACGATTCTACCCAGATACATAATCGCGATACGGTCACTGATGTGACGAACCACAGCTAAGTCATGGGCAATAAAAAGGTAGGACAAGTTGAACTGCTTTTGTAGATCCAACATCAGATTCAAAATCTGGCTTTGCACAGATACGTCCAAAGCACTCACCGGTTCATCGCATACAATTAACTGTGGGTTCAGTGACAGCGAACGAGCGATACCTATACGTTGTCGTTGCCCCCCGGAAAACTCGAATGGAAAACGGTCAATACTGCTGGATGGGAGTCCTACGATGTCCAATAACTCAAGAACCTTCTTTTTGCGTTCTTTAGCGTTATATAAACCATGAATAATAAAGGGTTCTTCCAATATTGTTCGTATAGAATGGCGCGAATTCAAAGACTCTGCCGGATCCTGGAAAATCATCTGCATATCTCTACGGATAGGCTTGATCTTCTTGCGTCCCATTTGGGTGATATCATTCCCGTTGAACTCTATTTTCCCATCAGTTGGCTTGTAGAGTCGAACAATGCACTTTCCCAATGTGGATTTTCCGCAACCGGATTCACCAACAAGTCCAAGTGTTTCACCGCGTTTCACTTCAAGGTTAACGCCATCTACCGCTTTACACCAATTCTTGGCACGTAGCATAACACCCCCCTTAACGGGGAAGTGCATTTTTAGATCGCTTACTTTGAGCAATGTGTCGTTGTTTGCCTGTATCATTGGTTCTTAGAAATTGTTAGTTCTTACGAATTCGCAGTTTTCAACCCAGTGACCAGGTTCTACTTCTATGAGTTCAGGGCGAACAGTTTTGAAGGCTTCGGAGGCCAAATATTCTTCTATCTTTGGATGTTTTGCACGAGGAGCAAAACGAGCGCCTACAGGCATCTCAGATAAGCCCGGAACCATCCCCTCAATTGTATTTAATCTCGTTTTGGGAACCGTATCCAGCTTAGGAATAGAATCCAGTAACCCTTGGGTGTAAAGGTGTGCTGGTTTATCAAATATCTGTTCGACGGAACCACGTTCAGCGATACGTCCAGCATACATGACGACAACATCATCGCAGGTTTCTGCAATGACGCCCAGATCATGAGTAATCATAATGATACTCATTCCCATATCCTTCTGAAGTTGTTTCATCAGATCCAATATCTGAGCCTGAATCGTTACATCCAATGCGGTAGTAGGTTCGTCTGCTATCACCAAACTTGGGTTGCAGGCCAACGCCATTGCGATGACGACTCTCTGACGCATACCACCGGAGAGCTGATGTGGATACTCTCCAACTCTGATTTCAGGAGAAGGGATTCCTACTTTTCCAAGTATTTCGATGGCCTTTTTCCATGCTTCTGCTTTGGAATAATCTGTATGAAGCTTGAATACTTCTGTCAGTTGACGTCCAATACGATGCACCGGATTCAGGGCAGTCATTGGTTCTTGGAAAATCATACCGATTTGTTTCCCGCGAACCTTATACATTTCCTTGTCGCTGATTTTAGAGATATCTTTTCCGTTAAAGAGTATTTCACCACCGAGGATTTTTCCCATAGGCTGGGGGAGAAGACGGATGATGGAAAGAGCCGTTACGCTCTTACCACAGCCGGATTCACCCACGATACCTAAGGTGCGCCCACGTTTTGCAGTGAAGGAAACTCCATCTACAGCCGTAACCTGGCCCGCATCTGTATCAAATGCGGTAAGCAGATTGTTTATTTCGAGAATATTCTCGTCCAATGTCAGGCCTCCGGCTTATTTGTAGACGTTGTATTGATCCCACTCGAAGTATTCTTTCTTGAGTGGAACGCCCTTTTTCATGGCTGCTTTGGTTTCCTTTTTGATGTCTTCATCAATCCAGCGCATCCAGTAGTGAGCGAATGCATTGGCTTTCATGCCGACACCATTTTCAGGATAGCGAATCCAGCGCCAGCTTGCTTGTCGGAGGAAAGGAATTACAAATCCAGGAATGAAGGGGCTGTCTTCGTGGAGGATTTGAGACATTTCGTGAGATAATTGAATCATTTCCTTCGAGCTGGAGCTTGCACGGTATTTGGAAATGAGTTCATCCATCTTTGGATTCGCGTAAACGCATAAATTGTTGGTTTGTGGTTTTAATGAACCGTCCTTTTTATAGGCATTTACACTGTGCCACATTTCCCAAAAGCGTGGATAAACCTCTACACTAACACCTAAAGCTGTGAAGGAAATGTCATGTTTCTTTTCTTGAACCTTTTTCCACGCAGCAGTGCTATCCAAGACCTCCAAACGGAGTTCTAAGCCAGCTTTACGAGCCTCCTGTTCGAGGATCTCCATAATTGCCTGGAGAGTGGGATATCCTGTGGTCAAAGTGAAGGAAAGGCGGTCTCCTTTGTTATTTACTAATATTCCGTCTTCACCGCGTTTAGTAAATCCAGCCTTTGCGAAATATTCCAGTGCTTTTTCTGTGTCAAAAGGATAGGGTGATATCTTGCTATTCGTGAAAGGACCGTAACCATCACATTCGGTTTTCATACGAACGGTGTCATTACGGAAAAATTTCTTGTTAACCTTCTCCCAGTTGCTGGCATAAGCAATGCCTCGACGGATATTCGCATCATTGAGGTATGGGCGACTGGTATTGATGTAGAGCCCGTAGGTTGGGCGGGGAATATCATTGTAGAATTTTGCTTTGTGGATGTATCCCTTTTCAATTAAAGGATCATTGTCTGGGAGTTTATCATAATTGTATTCCGGTGTTCCCATTCCAAATGCATCTAAATCACCTCTTTTAAACATTTCAAAAGCTTTAGGAATGTCGCGGACCACAACGAATTGGACACGGTCAAAATTGAAACGATTTCTGAAATATTTGTTATCTTTAGCCCACCAGTTCTTGACTTTGGTCATACTAATCATGCGACCTTTGATTACATTTTTCGGAAGAACTTCGTAGGCGCCTGTTGTTGGCTTAAAGCGCCACTGATAGCGTTGCACATAGTCTTTGCCAAATTCATTGTAAAAGTGGCGAGGATAAAGAACGTGCTCTAGAGCTTTTCCCAGGATGTCGGGCTTGGCTTCCGGCAAGTGCAATGCGAAGGTATAATCATCATAAACGGTTAAGCCGACAACCTGACGCTGGTAGGCATTATTGTACCAAGGTGCATTTATGTATTTTGATTGCAGGAAGAAAAATGTGAATGCTACGTCTTCTGTTGTAACTTTCTCCCCATCTGACCAACGGGCTTTTGGATTTAGGTGTATATAGACTGTTTTGTTTGGCTTATCTACTGCCCAGCGATCTGCTGTTCCAGGATAATAGTGGAATCCATTTTCTGTCACCTCGCCTGATTCTGGATATGGGTAGCCAAATTGAAGATCCGTGTTATCTAGAATATAGCCACGAAAACCTCCATTCGCATCGGGGCCTACGGTACGAAGGGTTCTTGGGAAGTCCTGCAGGTAAGTGTGGTAAGTTCCTCCTTTTTTCGCATGTGGGTCTCCCAAATCAGGCATTTCCATCCCGTCATCCCAAACGAGTCCTTGAGGTACATCATCAATTGTTTTGAACTCAAAGTAATGCTTAAATTTCCCTTCCGCTTTCATCTTATCCAACTCTTCGTCGGAGATCTTTCCAGCTTCGTAAGCTTCCAGAATATCTGCAGGTATGGATAGCTTTGTTTTATAATAAGCTTGGATTTCTGTTTCTATATCCTTTTTAGGAGCCGCGTCGTTGTCGGCTGATTTTTCATCCTTGCCGCAACCGGATAGCACCGTGAGTAGCGCTATCGAAGGGATTAATAAGTATTTTTTGACGTCCATAGTTGTTCGATGATGTTTGGAAATTAACGGTAAGTAGTGAACTTTTTCGGATCAAATGCTTCTCTAACAGCTTCTCCGATAAAGGTTACCAGTGAAAGTAGGAAAACAAGAGCAAAGAAGGCGCTTGTGACAATCCAGGGGGCGGTAGTTAGGTTTTCCTTACCCTGTTTCAAGAGTTCTCCCATACTTGGGGTTGGAGGAGGTAGACCCAAACCAAGAAAGTCCAATGCTGTGATGGATGTAATAGCAGCAACGATTGTAAATGGCATGAAGGTGACAATCGTAGAGATGGTGTTGGGGATAATGTGATTGAAAATAATACGCCAAGTACCAGCTCCGGAGACAATGGCGGAGGCGGTGTAATCACGTGCTTTTTCTTTATAGGTACCTGTTCGCATGTAATAGGTCATGCTTGTCCAGGAGAATAGAACCATTATAATCAATAAGGTTATTATTCGTGAGCTAATGCTCATGCTTGTGGGAATAATTGAGAAAATAATAATTACAATATAGAGAAAGGGGATGTTTGACCAAATTTCGATTATTCGTTGCGAAAGAAGATCAAATATACCGCCAAAATATC
>Ga0207717_100092_pt1 | contig 17683 bp, 12 predicted proteins | sample TtanPargueraPR_2_FD_187745 | JGI IMG/M metagenome (GOLD analysis project Ga0207717, IMG submission 187745) | Aerobic enrichment media microbial communities from Bioluminiscent Bay, La Parguera, Puerto Rico - Tt and P2 (2) (SPAdes) | ecosystem: Environmental > Aquatic > Marine > Unclassified ...
AAAAATTTCAAACGCTCCATCGAGCTACTCCCGAGTACTCGGGACTCCACCCCGCAATGTATCTTTATTTCAAATGAAATTTCTCTGTGAACGCGGCTGCAAATATAATAGCTTTTTTATTATCTGCAAAAACTTTCACATTTCATTCGTTGCGCTGAAAAAAACATCCAAAGTGCATCTATCACGCAATACCTTTAGCTATGCATGAAACACCAGCAGCGGTGTGTGGCTGTGGAAAACCATTTTACGTGCAATACTCGGATTAAACAAGCGGGCGATCATGTTCCGTTTGTGTGTAGTCAGCGACAACATGTCAACTTTGGCATTCTTAATATAGGATTCTATGGTTTCAAGTACGTCATTGCCTTCGAGCAGCATGCAGGTGAAATTCCTTTCTTCGTATTTCTTGTGCATCAATTCTTTCATTCCTTCCAGGCGTGCCAGGTCCCAACCGTTCATGCGCGGTTCGCCAACATGTACGCATGTGAGTTTAATATCGAATGGTTCCAAAAGATCCATTAATTTTTCGATGGCCGGAAAATCTTTTTCATCGAAATTGGTGGCGTAAAGCACATCATGAATTTCCGAAACCTTTTTCTCGGGTGCATCCTTCGGTATCACCAGAACGGGAACATTTGCATTGTACATTATATCGGCCGTTACGCTTCCTACAATGCCGTGCGGATAATTATCGCCGCCACCGCCCACAACAATCAGCCGTGGATGATTTTTACGCGCGTAGGCAAGTATGTCCTCTTCAGCATAGCCCGATTTAATTATAAAATCGGTTTTTATCGCTTTCCAGGTTTCTTCACCCACCTCATTCATCAGTTTTTTAATGAATTTCTTAAAATCTTTCCTGGCGTTTTCTTCGGCATGTTCGATTTTAAACAGGGCAGAAGAATCGAATGCATAAATGTCGCCATACGGAATGGAATGAATGATAGGGTTGATGAAACTGTGTATGAAAACAAGATCAGTTTTTCGCTGCCTGGCAATATCGACAGCTATTTTTGCGGCTTTTAAAGAAGCTTTGGAGAAATCGATTGGAACCAGGATCTGTTTATCGATATCTTTCGGTGCTTTGGTAGCACGATTTGGTTTGCTACCCAAAAATTCTTCGAGTTCGCGAACTGCCTTCGAAATGTCTTTCTCCAGAATCTTGAACCTGACTGTAGCTGAAGTATCGCCCTGTATCAGGTTTACATATTCAAGTTCACAGTCGATTCCTTTATCCTCCAGCATCGTTTTAAAAATATGTGCCTTGGAGTACGGCAGAACAACTAAGGTTACAAGTTTTTCTTCCATGACTTTCAGTTTTTTGTTACATAAGTTTTCATTATAGTTATTCGAAATCTCGCTAAATTATGTTACAAAAAGAAGCCACAAAACGGTCATTATCCGACGTGATTTATAACACTATTTCTATGGTTTTCATCAGGGGATAAACCGGAAGGAAAAAGGGCGGTCCGAAAAACGAACCGCCCCGAAGCGTATTATTAACACTTACCCTCGGAAATCGGAATAAGAAATAATTGGATATTTCTCCACTCCTATAATCCGAAAGTTTCTTTAATCAGGTCGACAAAGTTAAGTTTTTCCCATGTAAATAACTCAACTTCCCGTTCAACTTTTCCCCAGTAAGGCGATCCGAACGATTTGGTTACCGTTCTGGGTGTCCTGCCCATATGTCCATAAGCTGCCGATTCAAGATAAATCGGGTTGCGTAGTGACAATCGTTTTTCAATTGCCGACGGACGCAGGTCGAACAGTTCTTTTACTTTGACAGCTATTTCGGCATCCGAAAGCTCAACATTCGATCTGCCGTACGAGTTAACAAAAACCCCCACCGGCTCAGCCACGCCAATTGCGTAGGCCAGTTGAACCAGAATCTCATCGGCAACTCCGGCAGCTACCATATTTTTTGCAATGTGACGTGCTGCATACGCAGCCGATCGGTCGACTTTCGACGGGTCTTTACCCGAGAAAGCGCCACCGCCGTGTGCACCACGCCCGCCATATGTATCCACGATAATTTTACGACCGGTTAGCCCGGTATCGCCGTGTGGCCCGCCAATGACAAACTTACCGGTTGGGTTAACATGGTATATAATATCCTCGCCAAATAGTGTCTGAACACGCTCGGGCAATTTCGCCTGAACACGCGGAATCAGGATGTTGATCACGTCTTCCCTGATTTTTGCCAGCATGGGTTCGTCGGCATCAAACTCGTCGTGTTGGGTCGAAACCACAATGGTATGTACTTTCACCGGTTCGTTGGCTTCGTTGTACTCGATGGTAACCTGCGATTTTGAGTCGGGTCGCAGATAGTTCATCACTTTCTTTTCGCGACGAATTAATGCCAGTTCATAAAGGATCAAGTGAGACAATTCTAACGAAAGCGGCATGTAATTATCGGTGTCTTTAACCGCGTAGCCAAACATCATTCCCTGGTCTCCGGCGCCCTGGTCGTCTTTGTTCTCCTTGTCCACTCCACGGTTAATATCGTCGCTTTGTTCGTGAATGGCGGTCAGCACACCACACGAATCGCCGTCGAAACGGTAGGCGGCTTTGGTGTAACCTATGTCGTTGATCACCTTGCGTGCCACTTCCTGAATGTCGACGTAAGTTTTCGATTTAACTTCGCCAGCAACTACTACCTGGCCGGTTGTAACCAGTGTTTCAATTGCAACTTTCGAGTTGGTATCAAAAGCCAGGAACTCATCGAGCAAAGCGTCTGAAATCTGATCGGAAACCTTATCCGGATGTCCTTCGGAAACCGATTCACTTGTAAATAAATAATGCATTTCCCTTAAATTTTGCAGAGCTTTATCTGGTTTTAACGTCAACCTGAACTTGTTTCAGATTCTCAGATTCTGAAACTCCCGATATTTAGCGAGACAGAATGACGAGCCGACAAAACTCTTATTCAACATTAAAATTTATAACTGCGGGAAAAAAGATTGCAAAATGAAAATAAAGCACGATTGCTTTAGCATTTTTTTCTGTGGTTGCAATCAATCTCAAATCTTTCCACGTAGCGACGGCAAATGTAAGTGCTTTCTTTGGAATAAAAAAGGAGTTAATTAAAATTATCATGAGCAGGAATGATTCACCCTATCAAAATAAAATCCCGGCCTTCAGTGTAGTATCGTTCGTTAAGAAATTCACGGATTTTTGCACCTGCACCGACGTTTGTTACCATCGAAACAATAAACATGTTTCCGGGCTCAGGAATGGCCTTGTAAAATAGGGCATCCTGTTTTGATTTTACAATGTCTATCCTTCCTTTGATTTGCAGACCTGTTTTTTCAAGAAGCTTGCTTCGCTGCCGTGTCTTCCTGCCGGCTCCCCAAATCCATATTTTCGGATGGAAGGGATTGTTTTGTTCCGACCATTTTCTGAAATAAGCGGCTTTGGTCTTAAAAAATGCTTCGCTTGAATAACGTTCATCGGTTCTGGTTAAACGTGTTGAATAATCGTGCCACTCGAGCAGCATATCGGGCAGTTTGGCCATTTTTACACCGGCATCGAGGTAGCGCAATTGCATCTCGTAATCCTCGGGGAAATCTCCGGCTATACAACCACCATGCTTTTCGAACAATTGGCGCCGGAACATAATGGTGGGGTTAACAATTGGTATTTCAGTAAAGCGCAGCAATTCAATTTCTTCTGAAGTCTGGAAGGAATTCACCCAATTCACAAATCGTTTGAATCCGGCCGTATTTTTCTGATGCGTGAGGTATTTAACCTTTGTCCCGACAAAGTCAATCTCAGGATTTTCGCCAAGGAATGCAAGCTGTTTTTCCAAACGTTCGGGGTAAGAAATATCATCGGCATCCATTCGTGCAATAAATTTGCCATGTGCATTTTCAAGGCCACAATTCATGGCATGTGCAACTCCTTGTTTGGGTTCCGCAAGAAGACGAATTCGCTTATCGGATTTAGCAAGCTTCTTAGCAAATGCAATGCTTTTATCGGTCGAATTATTATCAATCAGCAGTAGTTCAAAATCGTGAAATGTTTGATGGAGGATACTTTTTGCAGCTGCTTCCAGCGTATTTTCTGCATTAAAAAACGGGAGTACGACAGACACTTTGGGCATTGTTTTACTACTCATTACGTAAATTTCAGTTCTGATTTTGGGTGAGTTGCTGAAATACGTTTTCGAGGTTTTGCTGTTTCTGCCACAAAGTTAGTAAGGTCAAATTGTTTTTTACGGCAAAATCATAAACTGCCGGACGGATGTCGATTCCCGTTTCCGATTCGAGTTGCCAGGTATTTTCTGAGCGGCTAACATTTTGAATACCTTTTATTTTGAGCAGTTGTAGTTTATCCACCTTTTCTTTAAACTCGGCAACTACTATCTGTTTCTGAGCCAGGTTGCCGCTTTTTATTTCTGAAATACCACCGTCGGCTACCAGTTTTCCTTTGTTTATAATAATCACCCGGTTACAAACAGCCTCCACTTCCTGCATAATGTGTGAAGAAAGAATAACGGTTTTTTCTCGGCTAATTTCTCGAATCAGGCTGCGGATCTCTTCCAGTTGGTTGGGGTCAAGACCGGTAGTCGGTTCGTCCAGAATAAGGATGGACGGATCGTGGATCAGTGCCTGCGCCAGCCCAACGCGCTGACGGTAACCTTTCGAAAGTGCCCTTATCTTTTTATGCTGTTCAATTCCGAGGCCGGTGAGTTCGATCATTTCGGTCACCCGCTTTTTTGCATTATTCAGCCCGTAAAATCCTGCACTCATTTCGAGGTATTCTTTGATGTACAGATCGGGGTAGAGCGGATTATGTTCAGGTAAATATCCGATATCGCGTTTATATTCAAGATCTTGTGCGCTTATTTTTTTATTGTTTACCAGAACTTCTCCGCTATCGGCAGGCAGGTAACCTGTAATAATTTTCATCAGTGTTGATTTCCCGGCACCATTCGGACCAAGAAACCCAACCAGTTCGCCTTTTCCGACCGACATATTTATATTATCGAGTGCGCGTTGCTTTCCAAACAATTTACTGATGTTCCGTGTTTCTATACTCATACCTGTTCAGCGTAAAAAACAAAAATAGGTGAATCTTTTTATTTTAATAGCATTAAGCTAAATTTGCATTTCAGCATAACAGATTTAATTGATGAAGGACCGTCATTTCAACTACATTAAAGACTTAACCAAATACCAGCGCCAGAAGACTCAGGAAGTGATGATCGGAAGTGTTCCTGTTGGAGGCGACAACCCAATCCGTATTCAAACCATGACCGATACCGATACTACGGATACCGAAGCAACCGTAGAACAGATCATCCGGGTTGTGAAGGCAGGTGCCGATTATGTGCGTGTTACTGTTAAAGGCATGAGCGATGCCGAAAGCCTGAAAGTCATTAAAAAGGAATTGGTAGAAAGAGGTTACAATACGCCGCTTATCGCCGATATACATTTTAATCCGCGTCTGGCGGAAATTGCTGCAAAGTACGTTTCAAAAGTGCGTATTAACCCGGGTAATTTCTACGACAAACGAGCACAATTCAAAAATAAAATTTACACCGACGAAGAATATAAAACAGAACTGGACAACATCGAAAAGCAGTTTGTTCCGTTTCTGAAACTTCTGAAGGAAACCAAAACCGCGCTTCGAATTGGGGCCAACCATGGTTCTTTGTCCGATCGCGTGATGAGTCGTTTTGGCGATACGCCGGCAGGAATTGCCGAGTCGGTACTCGAATTCCTGCGCATTTGCAAGAAAGAGAATTTTACCAATGTGGTGGTATCCATAAAATCGAGCAATACACGCGTGATGGTATACACCGTTCGCTTGCTGAACTTCAAAATGCGCCTGGAAGGGATGCAATTCCCGATTCACCTTGGCGTGACTGAAGCAGGTGAAGGTGAAGACGGCCGCTTGAAATCGGCAGTTGGTGTGGGAGCTTTGCTCGCTGATGGCATCGGCGATACAGTGCGTATTTCGCTTACCGAAAAGCCGATAAACGAGATTCCGGTGGCACTGAAACTGATCAGTCACATTAAAACCTATCAGAACCACGAGCCCATAACTGCGCCGATGATCGCTCAAACCAATCCGTTTGAATACGAACGGAGGAGCACTCGCCCGGTTATGAATATGGGAAGCAAGGAGTTACCGGTCGTCATTGCCGATTTGGGCGATCGCAGTCTGCGCGAAATGATACCGATCCGCGGAAAACTCATTCCCGAATATTTCGTTTCGGGGAATAAAATTCTGGATATTGAGGGAGAGGAATACCCGGTGATCACACTGGAAGAATACCTGTTTGAAAGTACACGCTGGGGAAGGATGAAATTTATCCGGACCAACAAAGCAGAGTTCGATCGTTTCATGGACCTTCATCCCGAAATTATCATGAAACTGAAGCAGACCCGCAAAACGGTGCTGATTCTGGAAAGCTACAATGCGAATCCGATGGCTGAGTTGCGCGCCTTCTTTATGGCGCTCGAAACGCATATCTGGAAAGTTCCTGTAATACTGCACCGGCGTTACAACGAAAGCAGCCTCGACGATCTGCGTATTAAAGCGGCAATTGATCTGGGTGGTTTGCTGATCGATGGTTATGGCGACGGGATCTGCATTTCAAACGACAACGAAAACATAACTTTTACGGAGCTGAAAGATCTGAGTTTCGGGATCCTGCAGGCCAGTCGCATGCGTGTGTCGAAAACCGAGTTTATTTCCTGCCCCGGGTGTGGAAGGACTCTTTTTGATTTACACGAAACCACACGAAACATTAAGGAGCATTTTAAACACCTCGATCACCTAAAAATTGGTGTAATGGGTTGCGTTGTGAACGGACCCGGCGAAATGGGCGACGTAGATTATGGTTTTGTTGGTGCAGGTAATCAAAAAGTGAACCTTTATAAAGGCCTTAAGCCGGTCAAACGTCACATTCCATACGAAAATGCCGTGGAAGAGCTGGAGCAACTGATCCGCGAGAACGGCGACTGGAAAGATCCGGATTAGTTATTTAACACAAATAACTCTGTTATATAGTTTAATTCTGCTTTCACTTGGATAAGTGAGAGAGCTATTGATATACCTCTCAATACTGTTCAAAGCAGGCAGTTTTAAGTACAAATTAAAAAGATATGGCAAGAACATACTGGAACCCGGGGACAATAATATATCCTTTGCCGGCCGTCATGGTAAGCTGTGGTGAAAATCCCGAAGAGTACAACATCATCACGATTGCATGGACCGGTACAATAAACAGCAACCCGCCCATGTGCTATATCTCGGTGCGGCCGGGACGACATTCGTATGGGATCATCAAACGAACCGGAGAGTTTGTGATTAACCTCACCACCGAAAAACTGGCCAAAGCCACAGATTGGTGTGGCTGCCGCTCGGGACGAAAATACAATAAATGGCAGGAGATGAACCTGACACCGGCTCCTGCAAAATTTGTCAAGGCTCCCATTATCGAAGAATCGCCGGTAAACATCGAATGCCGGGTTAAAGATATTGTTGAACTGGGCAGTCACCACATGTTTATTTCCGAAGTTTTGGGCGTGAGCATCGACGATTCGTACATGAACGAGGATCAGGCCTTTAGTTTTTCGAAAGCTAATCCGCTGGTGTACAGTCATGGGCACTATTTTGGAATGGGAAAAAAGATCGGCAAATTTGGCTGGTCGGTAGAGAAAAAGAAGAAAAAGAAAAGAAAATAACATCAACCTGTAACACAAGTAGTTTTTTCGATACTCACAATAGATATTCAAACAGAAGGAATAATTTAATTCTATTGCAATGAAGAAGATTTATGTTTTAGGTTTAACATTAGTAATGATTTCAGGAATGGTAAACGCACAAAAAAACCCGCTGCTGGGAGATTTTATTACACCTCATGAAACAGCGCCTTTTGATAAAATTAAAAATGAACATTTTTTGCCCGCTTTCGAAGCCTCAATCAAAAAAGGCGAGGAAGATGTTGAAGCCATCAGGGACAATCCGGAGACTCCGACTTTCGAGAATACAATTGTTGCACTCGACCATGTGGGACGATTATTGAGCAGAACCGTCGGTGTCTTTTTTAATTTACTGAGTTCAGAAACCAACGACGAGTTACAAAATATCGCACAACAGGTTTCGCCAATGCTCACCAAATTTCAGAACGACATTTCGCTCGATCCTGTGATTTTCGAACGGGTAAAAGCGGTGTACAACGAAAAGGACCAGCTTGATCTGACACCGGAACAGGAAACCTTACTCGAAAATGCCTACGTAGGTTTCGTTCGCCAGGGTGCAAACCTTTCGGATTTAGATAAGGAAAAATTCAGACAAATCAGCACAGAGCTTTCAAAATTGTCGCTCGATTTTGGGGAGAATGTCCTGAAAGAAACCAATGCCTACAAGCTTCATGTTACTGATAAGAGCAAGCTTTCGGGATTGCCTGAGAGTGCTCTGGAAGCGGCTGCAGGGAAAGCAAAAGCAAGTGGAAAAGAAGGCTGGATATTCGATATTACGATGCCCAGCTACCTGCCCTTTATGAAATATGCCGATAACCGTGAACTGCGCAAGGAACTCTACCTCGCCTACGGTTCAAAATCGTTTCATGATAATGAATTCGACAACCGCGCTAACGTAAAACGCATTGTGGAACTGCGACTGGAAATGGCCGAATTATTGGGTTATAAAAATTATGCCGATTACGTGCTCGAACGCCAAATGGCCATGAATCCGGCCGGTGTTTACGACCTGCTCGATAATCTTTATGATGCATCGTACAAAGTAGCAAAAAAGGAGAAGAAGGAGGTAGCAGATTACGCCAAAAAACAGGGTTTTAAAGGCGAACTGATGCCCTGGGACTGGAGTTACTACAGCGAAAAGCTGAAGGTAGAAAAATTTGATCTTAACGATGAAATGCTAAAACCCTATTTCGAACTGAGCAATGTGGTTAACGGGGTTTTTGGACTGGCCACCGAATTGTATGGTATAACGTTTAAACCCAACAAAGATATTCCGTTGTACAACGACGAAGTAACGGCTTATGAAGTTTTCGATGCCGACGGCACATTTCTTTCGGTATTATACACCGATTTTCACCCGCGTCCGGGCAAACGAGGCGGTGCATGGATGAACGATTTTAAAAGCCAGTGGATCGACAATGGCGTGGATTCTCGTCCACATGTTACCATTGTGATGAACTTTACCCGCCCTACCGAAACCAGGCCGGCGCTGCTCACTTTTAACGAAGTGGAAACTTTTATGCATGAATTCGGCCACGCATTACACGGTATGCTCGCCAGGTCGACCTATTCGAGTTTATCGGGGACTAATGTTTACCGCGATTTCGTGGAACTACCTTCGCAGATCATGGAAAACTGGGCCACTCAGAAAGATTTTCTGGATCGCTTTGCAAGGCATTACGAAACCGGTGAAACTATACCGGAGGAACTGGTACAGAAGATAGTGGATTCGCAGAATTACCTGGCCGGCTACCTGTCGTTGCGCCAACTGAGTTTTGGCTACCTCGATATGGCCTGGCACACACTGGAAAAACCATACAGCGGTGCTGTAAAAGATTTTGAAGAGAAAGCCTGGAAGAAAACTCAGATTTTCCCCGGAGTTGATGAAGTTTGTATGAGCACACAATTCAGTCACCTGTTTGCGGGCGGATATGCTGCCGGTTATTACGGTTACAAATGGGCCGAAGTACTGGACGCCGATGCTTTTAGCGTTTTTAAAGAAAAAGGGCTGTTTAACAAGGAAGTGGCTGCTTCGTTCCGCCACAACATTCTTGAAAAGGGCGGTACCGAACACCCGATGGAATTGTACAAAAGCTTTCGCGGCCAGGAACCTACTGTTGATGCTTTACTCGAACGCAGCGGGTTGAATTAGAAAGTATGCATTAAAAATATTGAAATTCCATCTGTTGGCAGGCAGGTGGAATTTTTTTATCCCCTAACTTTAGCTTCAAAAAACCAGACGAATGAAGAAAATAGGTTTGATTGGTGGAATGAGCTGGGAATCGACACAGGTTTATTACCGGATAATTAATGAAAAGGTGAACGAGATCCTGGGTGGATTTCATTCAGCAAAATGTGTGATGGAATCGGTCGACTTTGCAGAAATTGAACGACTTCAGCACAAAAATGACTGGAACTTGCTAACTGAAATAATGGTTGAAGCAGCTCAGAACCTGGAAAAAGCCCGGGCAGAATTCATCGTGTTGTGCACAAATACCATGCATCTATGCAGTGCTGATATTCAGAAAAACACAAACATTCCATTATTGCATATAGCTAAAGCAACGGGAATTAAAATTCAGCAAGATAAAATCAAAAAGGCACTACTTCTCGGAACCCGCTTTACCATGGAGAAGGATTTTTACAGGCAGACCCTCGATCATGATTTTGGTATCGAAACTTTGGTTCCCGTCGAAAAAGACCGGGAAACGATTCACCGGATTATTTATGATGAACTCGTGCATGGTGTGATAAGGAACGAATCGAAAAAAAAGTATCGGGACATAATAAGCAAAGCAGTAAAAAGCGGGGCGCAAGGTGTTATATTGGGATGTACCGAAATACCTTTATTAATTGGGAGTAACGATGTAAATGTTCCTGTTTTTGATACCACTAAAATTCATGCTGAAATGGCTGTTGAACAGGCTTTGGAATAACTTCAAAAATAGATAATAACAGTAAAAATATCATGATCGAACTTCTACGCCAACGCCGCAGCATACGAAAATACACCACGCAAAAAATTGAAAAAGAAAAACTGGATATCCTGAAAGAGGCATTGTTGCGTTCACCATCATCAAAGAACATAAATCCCTGGGAATTTATTTTTGTGGATAATCCGGATCTGTTAGCAAAGCTTAAAAACTGCAAGCCACATGGAACCACTCCGTTGAGAAGTGCGCCGCTTGCGGTAGTGATTTGTGCCGACGAATCCCTGAATGATGTGTGGATCGAAGATTGTTCAATCGCTACTATTCTGCTGCAATTGACTGCGCAGTCGCTTGAACTGGGAAGTTGTTGGATACAGATTCGTAACCGAATGCAATCAGCCGAAGTCACCGCTGAAAAATACATTCAGGATTTGCTGAACATCCCAGATAATTTCAGGATACTTAGCATTGTCACTGTTGGTTACCCCAATAAACATCGCGAAGGCAAAGCTTTCGAAGAACTGCAGTTTGAAAAGATCAGAATTAATGGGTTCTAAAGAAATTCAAACCAAAACGACATTTTGAATTTTCGGGCTTTTTAAAAGAAATCATCAAAATCGGACGGTGTTTTTTTCTGATCTACTTCGTCGCAATCGAGGTTGATGTTAAAATTGGCAGGTTTTTTAAATTCCATCTCCTCTTCGCTAAAACCCAGTGATTGGTCGGCCAGTACCTTCTTGTAAAAATAACCCCAAATGGGAAGTGCCATGTTCGCGCCCTGTCCCGATGTAATGGTTTTAAAGTGAATGCTTCGAAGGTCGGCGCCTGTCCAAACCCCCGCGGTGAGTTTTGGTGTCACTCCAATAAACCAACCATCGGAGTGGTTCTGAGTAGTTCCTGTTTTCCCGGCAATGGGCATGGTAAAGTTTCCATATTCCTCACTAACGCGTTCACGACCAAGGTTTGAATAACGCAAACGAATACCTGTGCCTTCGTTGATTACACCTTCCAGTAAATTCAGCATCAGGTAAGCGGTTTGTGCATCGATAGCTTCGTGTCTTTCAGGATAAAAGCGGGCAATCACGTTTCCGTAGCGATCCTCGATTCGGGTCACAAAATAAGGTTTTGTGTAAACGCCCAGATTGGCATAGGTATTAAAAGCTCCCACCATTTCATAAAGTGTAACATCCGAAACACCGAGGAACATTGAATTCACGGCATCAATTGGGCTTACAATTCCCAGGCGTTTCATTACTTCTACCACAGCTGCGGGATTGTACTGTTTTAATACCCAGGCCGATATCCGGTTTTTCGAATTGGCCAGTCCCCATTTCAGGGTCACCATTTTACCATCCATTTCTTCATCCACGTCCGAATCTTTTGGTTCATAAATCGATCCGTCGGGTTGAATAAACTGCTGACTCACATAAGGAACTTTCGTACATGGCGTTAGTCCGTTTTGCATGGCCAGTGTATACAAGAATGGTTTCACCGTTGATCCTACCTGTCGTTTCCCGTCTTTAACCATGTCGTACATGAAATACTGGTAATTCGGTCCGCCTACATAGGCTTTTACTTTTCCTGTTTCGGTATCCACTGCCATAAACGACGAGCGGAAATATCGGAGGTAATATTTTATCGAATCCATCGGTGTCATTACCGTATCTCTTTCTCCACTCCACGAGAAAACGGTCATTTCAGCGGGTTCTTTAAATTGTTCTTTTATCTCATCGAAGCTCTTTCCGGCGAGGCGCATTACCCGGTAGCGTTCACTTTTTCGTATCTCGCGATCGAGCAGGTCTTCCACCTCTTCATCACTCATGTTGTTGGCAAAAGGCGGGTTGTTAAGATCGCTCATGCTGCCATCGAAAAGAGGTTGCAAATTGTATCGAAGGTGTTCCTCCACGGCTTCCAGGGCACATCGTTGCATGCGCGAGTCGAGCGTAGTGTAAATTTTAAGTCCGTCGTTGTAAATGTCATAATTTTCGCCGTTGGGCTTTTTATTTTTATTGCACCAGCCAAACAACGGATTGCTCTCCCATTCGGCCAGATCTTCAATGTACTTTTGCCCCTGCCAGGAAGCATAATTCTCGCGCTCGGGCTTTTTGGAAGAAAGGGTTAAGCGGAGGTATTCACGAAAATATGGCGCGGGTCCCAGTTTATAGTCAACCTTGTTGTATTTCAGATCGAGTGGCAGTTGCCTCACCGAATCGCGCACTTCCTGACTGATATACCCGTATTTTGCCATCTGATTAAGCACCACATTACGACGTTTTAGCACCATTTCCGGACGACGAACCGGATTATATAATGATGAGTTTTTAGCCATCCCCACCAACATGGCCGCTTGATGCAGTTGCAATGAATCGGGTGGAATACTGAAATAAACATTCGCCGCCGATTTAATTCCTACAGCGTTGTTCAGGTAGTCGTACTTGTTCAGGTACATTAAAATAATTTCTTCCTTGGTATAACTCCGTTCAAGTTTAACGGCAATTACCCATTCCTTGAATTTGCGTAAAACCAGGTCAACTTTACTGGAGATCCCCGATCGCGGGAAAAGCATTTTAGCCAGTTGCTGGCTTAAGGTACTTCCACCTCCCGAACTCGAATCGCCCGTGAGGATTCCTTTGGCAACCCGAACCAAACCACGCAAGTCGATCCCCGAATGCCTGTAAAAACGAACGTCTTCGGTAGCAACCAACGCGTCTATAAGGTGAGGTGGCAGGTTATCGTAATCGACAAACGTGCGGTTTTCGCTGACGAAATATTTGTCTATAATTTTGCCGTCTTCAAAATAAATCTCCGAAGCCAGTATACTTTTCGGGTTTTCCAGCTCTTCAAAACTCGGCATAAAACCAAGTTTCCCATTCGAGATTAAAATGAAAAGCAATGCCACACTACCTACCAGCAATACGAATAGCGCCCAAAAAGCAATAATATATTTTGTGAATTTATTTGATTTTTTCCCCATTAATTCCGTGGATTTAAATACGGCAACAAATATAGTTGTTAATACTTTTGCAGCAATTGTTTTAACGCATTGAAGCGCATGAATATTTTAGTTTCGAAAAAATAAATTCATCATTTTCAAAGATATAGAAATGAAAAAATAGCAGTCCAAATTTTGAACTTAGCATCTGAAATGCTTTAATTTGCAAAAATTTTTTTGAACGGATTATAAAGAATATGCAGAAAAACCTGGTAATTGTTGAGTCTCCGGCTAAGGCTAAAACCATCGAAAGATTCCTTGGAGAAGGATACACGGTAACCTCGAGCATGGGCCATATCAGAGATCTTGAGAAGAAGGATTTCGGTATTGATACTGAAAAGAATTATCAACCCAAATACGTTGTTACACCTGATAAGAAAAAGATTGTAACGGAATTGAGGAAAATGGCGAAGGAGGCAGAAACCGTTTGGCTTGCTTCGGATGAGGACCGTGAAGGAGAAGCCATTGCATGGCACCTGAAAGAAGTGCTGAAACTTAAACCGGAGAAGACGAAGAGAATTGTTTTCCACGAAATCACCAAAGATGCAATTACCAATGCCATCAAAAATCCACGAAATATCGACGATCACCTAGTAAATGCACAGCAGGCCCGCCGGGTACTTGACCGTATAGTGGGTTTTGAGGTGTCACCTGTTCTCTGGAAAAAAGTAAAACCATCTCTTTCGGCTGGGAGAGTGCAATCGGTGGCCGTTCGGTTGATTGTGGAACGCGAACGTGAAATTCGCGAGTTTAAAAGTGAATCGGCTTTCCGTGTGATTGCCATTTTCATGGTGCCCGATGATAAAGGCAATGTTGCTGAACTAAAAGCCGAACTTGGTAAGCGCTTCAAAACACGTGATGAAGCAAACGCCTTTCTCGAAAAATGCAAAACTGCCGAGTTTACGGTAAGCGATGTGACCAAAAAACCGGGTAAACGTTCGCCGGCTCAACCGTTCACCACCTCGACTTTGCAACAGGAAGCCAGCCGAAAACTGGGATTCTCGGTGTCGCAAACCATGGCCGTAGCGCAACGCCTTTACGAAAATGGTAAGATCACTTACATGCGTACCGATTCGGTGAATCTTTCGAGTCTGGCCATTAATACTTCAAAAAAGAAAATTGAAGAATTGCACGGCGAAAAATATGTGAAAGTACGCAAGTTCCGAACCAAATCGAAAGGGGCACAGGAAGCGCACGAAGCCATCCGTCCAACTTATATGGACCAGGAGCTTGTTGAAGGAAGCGGCCAGGAACAGCGATTGTACGAACTGATCTGGAAACGCACGATAGCCTCGCAAATGGCAGATGCCATAATGGAAAAGACTACGGTAACCATTGACGTTTCCAACGCCAGTGAAAAATTTGTAGCCAGTGGCGAAGTAATCGTTTTTGATGGATTCCTGAGGGTTTACATCGAATCGACCGATGACGATGCCAATGGAAATGCGAATGGACAGGACATTATTCCACCACTGCATGCGAAAGATAATTTGCGTTTGTCTTCTGTTGTGGCAACCGAGCGGTTTACACAACGTCCGCCTCGTTATACTGAGGCATCGCTCGTTAAGCGGCTCGAGGAATTGGGCATCGGACGACCTTCGACTTATGCACCTACCATTACTACCGTGCAAAACCGAAATTACGTGGTAAAAGAAGACAGGCCGGGGTTTGAACGAAAGTACAAGGTGCTTGAACTGAAAAACGGAAATATTCAGGAGGAGGTAAAAAAGGAAATTACCGGTGCTGAAAAAAATAAACTGTTCCCTACTGATATTGGAATTGTAGTGAATGATTTCCTGATTGACAATTTCAGTCAGATTATGGATTATAATTTTACAGCTGATGTAGAAAAGGAATTTGATAAAATCGCCGACGGGAAGAAGGTTTGGAACGAGATGATCGACAAATTCTACCGGCCTTTCCACGAGCGGATTGAAAATGCCACACAAAATGCCGAACGCTCGAAAGGTGAGCGTATTCTTGGAGTTGATCCCAAAACAGGCAAACAGGTTTCGGTAAAAATCGGACGATTCGGGCCATTGGCACAGCTTGGCGAAGCATCGAACGAAGAAGATGCTGAAAAACCGCAATTTTCGAGTTTGCGTGCAGGGCAACACCTTGAAACTATTACACTCGAAGAAGCACTCGATCTGTTTAAACTTCCCAGGGAATTAGGGGATTATGAAGGTAAAAAAGTGACTGTTGCAATCGGCCGTTTCGGACCTTATGTGCGACACGACAATAAATTTGTATCGCTGGAAAAGGACGACGATCCCTATTCTGTTAATCTTGACAGAGCAATTGAGTTAATTGAAGCCAAACGTGAAAAGGATCGCAAGGCTGTACTGAAGACCTTTGAAGAAGATGCTGAATTACAGGTACTCAACGGAAGATGGGGTCCCTACATTAAATACAAAAAGAAAAATTTCAAAATTCCGAAATCGGTAAAAGCCGAAGAACTTAGCTTCGAAGATTGTATGAAGATCGTAGAAAGCGGTCCAGCACCAAAGGCAAGACGAGGAAGAAAAAAATAATAGATAAAGACAGGTGATTTAATCATTTGCCTTTATTTTTAGGCAAAAAATATGGACCTGACTGACTACTTTGACCGCGTCGACTTTGACGCATTCAACGAAAATTTACGACTCAATCCCAAATATTCTTTGGGAAAAACCATCGAAAGAAATAGCCTGGCAATGAACGAGTCAGATTTAGAAAAGGTGGATGTTGCAATTGTCGGTGTTCCCTTCGATACAGTCGACAATGAAAGTAAACCTACATCGGTTCCTGATTCAATAAGAAAACATTTGTATCAACTGGCTTCGATCGAAAAACTTAATCTCGTAGATCTTGGCAACCTGAAAACGGCACAAAGTCATAAAGGAACTTACCTGGCTTTACGCGACGTGGTTGATTACCTTGGCGAATCAAAAGTGACCGTGCTGCTTCTGGGAGGTAGCGAGGATTTTGGTTTTGGTGTGTGCCAGGCTTTTCGAAACGATAAATTTTTCACATTCAGTGCTGTTGATGCCTTTCTCGATGTCAAAAAGGGAAAAGAAGCCTTTCATCCGGAAAACTACTTGTCACGGATTTTCAGCAAACAACCTGAACTGTTTCAGTTTAGTTTAATTGGCTACCAGCGACATCGTGTTCCGGGGAAACTGCTTTCTAAAACAAAAGGAGTAGGGCAACACATTGGATTGGGTGAGTTGAGAGGTGATTTGGCAGTTTCTGAACCGATTTTGCGAAACAGTGATTTTGTTTCGTTCGATTTCAGCACTTTTGGTTATCCTGAAACGCGCGGTAAGAAAAAACTGCCCAATGGTCTTAGCAGCGACGAGGTTTGTCAACTTGCCCGATACGCCGGGTTAAGCGATAAGTTAAGTGTTCTTTCGCTATTCGAAGTTAATGAGAATGAACCCATTAATACGGCGCTTGCAGCTGAAGCGGCCTGGTATTTTATTGAAGGGGTGGCGCAACGCAGCCATAGAAACCCAGCTGATGACGATGGCTTTGTGATCCACAAAGTAGAAGTATGGCAGATTGAAATACCACTTGTATTTTACGAAGACAAAACCACCGGGCGTTGGTGGATGAAGTTGCAGTCGACAGGAAATTCGTTTGTATTTTTGGCTTGTTCGGAACAGGATTATGTGGCGGCATCGCACAACGAAATACCGGAGATCTACCTTAAATATGTTCAAAAAATTGATGAGTTATTAAAATAATACCTTTTAATAAACGTTCTTTGCATACCTTGTTAACAGAAGATTGTTACAAACAACATTTTTTTATTTCATAATCCGGGTGAGAAATGGCTAAATTGCCACTTGAAAGAAAAGTATGAAGAAAACTGTTTCTTTTCTATGTTTATTGATATTGGTTAATTTCGCGGTGGTTGGGCAGCAAGACCCTCAATATACAAATAACATGTATTACAAAATGGGGGTTAATCCGGGTTATGCAGGATCGGAGGACGCAATAAATGGACTGATATTAAATCGTTACCAATGGGTTGGATATGGCGGAGGAGAACCGAAAAC
>Ga0207717_100093_pt1 | contig 17269 bp, 11 predicted proteins | sample TtanPargueraPR_2_FD_187745 | JGI IMG/M metagenome (GOLD analysis project Ga0207717, IMG submission 187745) | Aerobic enrichment media microbial communities from Bioluminiscent Bay, La Parguera, Puerto Rico - Tt and P2 (2) (SPAdes) | ecosystem: Environmental > Aquatic > Marine > Unclassified ...
ACCAACTACGACGACCTGTATGCAAACATTATAAAATGGCAGGAAAGAGGCTGGATCGATTACTGCCTGCCACAAATTTACTGGCAGATCGGTCATCCGGCAGCCGATTTCGAAACACTGGCCAACTGGTGGAAAGCACACAATTACGGACGTGCATTGTATATCGGGCAGGCTCCATATCGTATCGACCCCGAATCATCGACACCCAAGTGGAGAGACCCCGGTCAGTTGCCGCGACAGATCCGTTTATTACGCACCATCCCGGAAATCACCGGGTCGGCTTATTTTAGCAGTAAGCATTTTTACCGCGATCTGCTCGGGTTTCAGGACAGCCTTAAATATGATCTGTATAAAAAACCGGCCATTATTCCGCCCATGCCCTGGCTCGATGATGAGCCGCCGGCTCCGGTTTCAAAGATCCGGAAATCGGGCAGAAAGCTAAAATGGGAAACGGTTGAGGTCTCTGGTGAAACGAATAAGGCCTGGCAATATGCGATCTACCTGAATGAAGAGGGTGAAAGTTTTGACTCATCGAGCAGCCGTTATATTTACCGCATACAAAAAGGTCAACAAATAAAATTCGATCGTATCAACCGGAAGAGAAAACGCTACGAGGTACGTATTTCGGTGCTCGATCGCATGAATAATGAAAGTCGCTTATCGAACCCGGTAAGCATAAAATTGTAAGCCAAAAATTTTCGCAAGAACCAGAATTCCCGTAATTTTATTTTTCCACGGCCTGTAGCTCAGTTGGCAGAGCAGCTGACTCTTAATCAGCGGGTCCAGGGTTCGAATCCCTGCAGGCCGACAAATAACTAAACCAAGTTAATTGAGCCATAAATATGATATTGATTAGGGGCAAGTCATCCTGCATTAAATTATTCTCCGTATTCTTTTTTGCCTTATTTTTTATAGCCTCTCATTCAACAGCCATCAAAGTTATTCGCATCAACCAACTGGGCTATTTGCCACAATCCATAAAAGTAGCGGTTTTTCTTTCCGACGATGAGTTGGAGGGAACTGTTTTTTCGGTTTACGCAAAAAATGATCCGCACCCTGTTTATACCGGAAAGGCAACATTAGCCGATGCCCGGAACTGGGGAATGGAAACTGCGCTCCGGCTCGATTTTTCTGAATTGGAAGAACCCGGGGAATATTTTATTGAACTGGACGGAACCCGGTCGCCTGAATTTCGGATTTCGACGGATGTTTATTATGGGACAGCCGAATTTATTTTGAATTACCTTCGCCAGCAGCGTTGCGGCTACAATCCGTATTTAAAAGATTCGTGCCATACGCACGATGGCAAAATTGTGGATCATCCAACCCGGACCGGTGAGCCGATCGATGTGACCGGCGGCTGGCACGATGCATCCGACTACCTTCAATATTCCACTACTTCGGTAAATACCGTATTTCAAATGATGTTTGCGTACCGCCAGCATCCCGAAATTTACGGCGACGAATTCGATGCCAACGGTGAAAAAGGAAGCAACGGAATTCCGGACATTCTGGATGAGATAAAATGGGGGCTCAAATGGATGCGGAAAATGAATCCGGCTTCTGGTGAAATGTACAACCAGATTGCCGACGACCGCGACCACGCAGGGTTTCGCTTGCCAACCGAAGATAAAGTGGATTACGGACTGGGAAAGTACCGGCCGGTGTATTTTGTAACCGGGAAACCACAGGGACTGGCCGAACATAAAAATCAATCGACAGGTGTTTCGTCGATAGCCGGTAAATTCGCATCGGGATTTGCATTGGCCGCCCAATTGTTTGCTGAAAAAAATCCGGAGTACGCAAAACTGCTGCAAGAAAAGGCATTGGATGCCTGGAATTTTGCGTTATCGGATACCGGTTTTTGCCAGACTGCCTGCAATGTTTCGCCCTATTTTTACGAGGAACGAAATTATGCCGATGACCTTGAACTGGCCGCAGCCCAGCTTTTCGAGCTTACCGGTAATCACAAGTTTCTGGAAGAAGCTATTACATGGGGAGAAGTTGAACTGATATCTCCCTGGATACGGGATGGTGAAGCACGACATTACGAATCATATCCCTTCGTTAACCTGGGGCATTATTATTTAGCCGATAATCTTAATCCCGAATTTACTGCCAACTACAAAAACGGTCTGGAATTGCTTTATCAGCGCGGTAAAGACGATCCATTTTTTAACGGTTTGCCGTTTATCTGGTGCTCGAATAACCTGTTGGCCGGGGCTATAACCCAAGCCAGTTTATATGCAAAACAAACCGGCGATAGTACTTATTCTGAAATGGAAGCGGCGCTACGCGACTGGTTATTTGGCTGTAATCCCTGGGGCACAGCAATGATTTGCGGGTTACCCGGAGTGACCGATTCACCCATGCGGCCACATTCATCGTATACCGTGCTTTTAAATGAAACTACTTACGGTGGGCTGGTTGACGGGCCGGTTTACAGTTCGATATACAGCAGCCTGATAGGCATTGATCTTAAGGAAGCCGATGAATATGCTGCATTCAACAAGGGTAAAGCAGTTTACCACGATGATATTGGCGACTATTCGACCAACGAACCTACGATGGATGGCACAGCAAGCCTGAGCTACTACCTGTCTGCACTGGAAGCAGAGGGAAGAAAACAGGCCCGGCATTTTATTACCGACGAACAGGGTGCCATCATTCGGATCAATCCAAACGAGAAAAACATTTTTCTGATGTTTACAGCCGATTCGTTTTTCGAAGGTGGAGAACATGTTCTGAATGTACTGAACGACAGGAACATCAAAGCCTCTTTCTTTTTTACCGGGAATTTTCTGAGAAACGTCAAATTTAAAACGATCATTCAGCGGATTGTAAACGAAGGTCATTATGTGGGGATCCATTCTGACCGGCATTTACTATACGTCCCCTGGGAAAACCGCGATTCGACATTGATTTCGAAACGCGCGTTTAAAAAGGATGTCCTGGACAATTATACTGAACTGGAAAAATTTGGTGTCGAGCGCGATGAAGCCACTTTTTTTATGCCGCCCTACGAATGGTACAATCATCAAATTGTAAACTGGTCAGATGAAATGGGGCTGGACCTGATCTGTTTTACGCCGGGTACCGGTACTAATGCAGATTACACTACTCCGGACATGCATAATTATCGCTCTTCAGATGAGTTGATGCAACAGATTTTGGAATTTGAAAAAGAGCAAGGTTTAAATGGAGCGATACTTTTAATTCACCCCGGCACAGCACCAGGAAGAGAAGATAAATTCTATATGCGTTTAGCTGAAATGATCGACCTATTCAGCAAACTGGGATACAGCTTTAAAGCGCTATTACATTAACCCGGTGCCAACACTGAAAAAGGATACCACGGTAGATTGCGCATAACCCAGAAGGCCACCACTACAGCAAAAACGACCCACGGCGTATATTTTTTGTAAAAAAGGTTGGGCAGTTTCCATCCGAAAAGCTTGTTGAGCAAAGGGTGGAGGTAATGATAGAGAATGAAAAGAGCAGCCGGGAGGAACAGAAAATTGTAGTTTACAACACCGGCTATGTCCAGGTGTAACAGGCTGTGCAAGGCACGCTGCGAACCGCAGCCGGGGCAGTAAGCGCCGGTGAGCGAATGAAACATGCATTTGGGGAAAATAGTATGTTTGTTGGGATCGAGAACAAAAAAAAGAACTGCCACTCCAATAAGAAAGAGCAGCAGTATCCCGTTAAGAATCTTCTTCATTGCTTAAAAATCAAATGCGTCAAGCGATAATCCTGCTATGACTCCGAATGCTGCCAGCATGAATACAATAATTACAATGGCAAAAGCACTTGCAAAACCAACCCAGGCCCAGAGTTTTGCATTTTTACTCGCATTCAAAGCTCCTTCATAATCGCCGGCATTCCATTTCGAATTTACCTGGGCAGCAAAAATGATGGAAACAATACCTAAGATTTGGCAACAAAAGATAGTTACCAAAATAGCAAAAACTAAATAGTTGGGAGGCGGCATTTGCGGCTTTGTTATTTGTTCAGTCATAATTCATAGTTTTTGATTGATGGAATGCGATCACATATGATCAAATTTAAAGCAAGTTATTTTAAAATAAAATAAAATATGCGGTTTTAAACGTTTTGACAAAAGCCGGGTCAGAGAATAAGCGTTAGTTTTACGCCACTATTGGATCAAAGTACAGAGGTGCTTTTTTCCATAGATTTTAAGTTTTGGTAAAATGCTGTCGAACTTTTTTGACAGCATTTTTTTATGACTTAAAGACTTCTTTAAAACCAGTATTTGTTACCTGCTTCAATCTTTATTGTTGGATAGTATTTTATGAACCAGCACTTTTAAGCCGGAAGGATTCCCGGTTAACTGTAACAGATCGAGCAGCTTATCGATAGGAAAGCTCGATGGCAGAAGATCCTTCTTATTTAGTTCGCTAAACACGTGATGCGCTCCATTTAATACAAATACTGAATCATGTTTGTCGAGGATGAGTTCGAGCAACGGCAAGATTGAAAATTTTCCGGCCCTTATCAATCCTTCAGAGGCAATCCACCGGATATCACCACTTTCGTCGAATAATGAATCCAGCAATATAGGAATCGTTTCTGGCGAACCAATTCCGGCAATGACTTTGATGGCCTCCCACCGGCAAATGTGTTTTTGACTGTCCAGAAGATTCTTTACCTGCGGAATTGATTTTGCTCCTTTTTTTATTAGCGCCTCCCGGGTTTCTTGACGCTTTAAACCTTGTTCAGTACACAACGCTTTGACTAATTGTTCAAGTTCCGGGTCTTCTTTTGTTGATGGTATTTTTGTTTTCATGATTCCAATTTTTAAAATTATAATTCAATGTTTGCTGTAATTATAAGCTTAAGACAAGCTTTTATGTTTACTAAAAGTAATGTTTTCGTGATCGAGCACTTTGTAAATCCTTATTTTCAGAAAATCGGTAATTAGAAATGCGACTATAGCATAACCCCATACAAGCAATGCCAGATTCCAGGAAATAGGAGTGATAAACCATCCGTAAACAGCAACAAATGTTGCCAGTATTTTGGTTGAAACAGCCGACCAAAACATCGCCGGACTTGGTTTAATCGACCAGAATGGGCCGCGGGTTCGGGTAACAAAAATGGTAAGGTGACCTGCAACAGCTAGTTTAAGGAATATAAATGTTTGCACCTGTGCTGCCGGTAACTTTAAAATCGTCTGTCCGATATAAAAGATAGTGAACGAACTTACAACCCCAACCAATCCCAGAAAGGTTGCCATACTTAACAGTACACGCATATTCCATCTTTCAGGGTTTGGTGAAAACTTAACACGATCATAGGCAATTGCCATTATAGGGGCATCGTTGAACAAAGCCAGCAATACGATCATAATAGCAGTTACGGGGTAGAAATTGAAAACCAGGATAGCAAGAGTGATAAACAATAGTACACGAATAGTTTCAGCAATGCGATAAATAGCATAGCTGTTCATACGTTGGAAAATTTTACGACTTTCTTTAATGGCGTCGATTATTACTGATAACCCGGACATGGTAAGTACAATGTCGGCAGCCGACTTGGCAGCATCAGTCGCTCCAGCAACAGCAATTCCAACGTCTGCCTTTTTTAATGCCGGAGCGTCATTCACACCATCACCGGTCATTCCAACAATGTGTTTACGATCTTGTAACAATTCTACAATCCGGTATTTATGTTCCGGGTAAACCTCTGCAAAACCATCTGCTTTTTCAACGATTCGGGCAGCTTCTTTTTCGTTCTTTTTCAGAAAGAGAGAGGCTTCACTAATGCTGGTTTTAAGATTCACTTTTTGTGCAATCTGTTTGGCAATTGAAGTGTGGTCACCCGTAACCATTTTGACGTTTACCCCCATTTCAGAAGCAGTTTTGATGGTTTCTGCAGAATCTTCGCGTGGCGGATCGAACATCGGTATCAGTCCGACAAAATCCCAGTTACCATTATCGGTGGTTCTTGAAATTCCCAATGTTCGATAACCTTTTTTTGCCAGTTCATCTACTTGTTGGTTGATAATATTCCCGATTTTATCCTGTTCTTTTTTCGTAAGAAGCGAAATAATGACCTGCGGCGCTCCTTTTGATACTGAGAATGTTTCATTGCCTGATACAACGCTTGCTTCGCTTCGTTTAATCACCGGGTCGAAAGGTTTGAAGCCGGAAACGGAGAAGGATCTAAATTTCTTCATCGAAGAATCCCAGGAAACTGTTTTCTTGATGATGGCAGTGTCAATCGGATCGTTGTCTTCTTGGCGCGATGCCAGTGAAGCAAAAGCCAGTACATCTTCTGCCGTGTATTTCCCCTGAGGAATGACATCAGACAACGTTAATTTATTTTTTGTTATAGTACCGGTCTTGTCAGAACAGAGTATGTCTACCCCGGCCATTTCTTCGATGGCCACCAGTTTACTTACAATGGCTTTCTTTTTTGCCAGCGCAGATGCTCCAACGGCCATGGTTACCGACAGCACAGCAGGCAAAGCCACCGGGATGGCAGCGATTGTTAAAACCAGCGCAAATTGCAGGGTATCCAAGAAACTTTCATGACGGAAGAATGAAACCAGGAAAATCAGGGAAATCATAAAAGCCGCCAATACAATTAAGTAATGTCCGATTTTAACAACTGCCCGTTGAAAGTGACTAACAGTTTTAGCTTCTTCCACCAGTTTGGCCGTTCGACCAAAGAATGTATCAGTGCCGGTGGCAACTACCAAACCATCCATTTCACCCTGACGAACCACGGAGCCTGAAAAGGCTACATCTTCCTGATGTTTGTCAACCGGCAAAGATTCACCGGTTAAAGCCGATTCGTCGATGGAAAGATAATCTCCCGAAAAAAGTTTTATGTCAGCCGGGATCACATCTCCCAAACGAACTCTGACTACATCGCCTGGAACTAGCTCGCGCGCTGGAATACTGTGCCATTTTCCGTTACGTTTCACGCGGGCATTCAAGGCCAGTTTCTTTTTAAGTTGCTGAATGGCATCGCCGGCTTTGTATTCCTGCCAGAAGCCTACGGTAGCATTCAACAGTAATAAAATAAAAATGATCCAAAAGTCTTCCCAATGACTGATAATGGCCGACAGAATGGCTGCTACCTCAATCATCCATGGAATGGGACCCCAGAAGTAACCTAAAAACTTGAGGATTGGATTTACACTTTTTTCTTCTAATTCGTTATAGCCATAATCGCTATATCGTTCCTGAAGAGATGAATTCGATAGACCGTCTTCACCAGAAGAGAATGTTTCAAACGTTTTTTCAATGGAAAGCTCTTTTAGCTTGCCAATGTCATTAACCGACTTTTTCATACGATTGTATTTTTAGTTGAAAGGAATCGTATGGAATTCGCCCGGATATTAATCCGGTCTCATTTCATTTGTAATTCTCCTTGCATGGTTTATCACCAATTTAGTAAGCAAATTTTCTGAAATCATGGATATTATTAGTCCATGGTTTTAGAGTCAGAACGTTGTCTTTTTGGAAGACAAGAAAACCCTATCCAAAATGATTCCAAAAAAGTCGATAAAAGAACTTAGGGGCAGAATTTAATTTTATTTAAACCTAAATACACCGATTTAGCTTTTAATAACGCTATAATTTTAAATTATACAGGTAACTGCATTTCTGTCAGGGTTAAAAATTTGCATTCGATTGGTTTTAATAGTTTTTGTTTATCGAATATCGGCTTTTTCAAAGATCCCCGATTAAACCAATAGCAGACTTATTGGTCTTAATATATATTTGTGCACCTTATTTGAAAACAAATTAAACAGGCATTAAACATGAGACAACTCGTGCTTATATTTTTTATTCTGATTTTTACAGTGGATTTTGCAGCCAGTACAGAGCCCGTGGAAAACGAATCCGATGACGGAAAAGGAATTATAAAAGGATTGGTCGTTGAGGAAGGTTCCGAGACCCCAATGGAATTTGCCAATATTGCCATTTACAATATACAGGATTCGACTTTGGTTACTGGTGGAATTACCAATGAGAATGGTGAATTCGAAATTGACAACATTGTTTACGGTCAATATTATCTCGAGGCAAATTTTATTGGTTTCGATAAAAAGAATGTAACCCGTATAATCCTGGATAGCGACAATAAAACTCGAAATCTTGGGGAAATAGAACTAAGTCCGTCAGCCGTGTCAATTGGCGAAGTTGACGTGGTGGCCGACAGGGCAACCGTTGAATACAAACTCGACAAGAAAGTAGTAAATGTGAGTCAGGTGATAAGCGCAGTGGGTGGAACCGCTGTGGATGTGCTGGAGAATACACCTTCCATCCAGGTCGATATCGAAGGGAATGTGTCCTTGCGCGGATCGGGTAATTTCACGGTACTGATCGACGGAAGACCCAGTGTTTTGAGCGGCAGCGATGCCCTGCGCCAGATACCTTCTTCGGCCATCGAAAACATTGAGATCATTACCAATCCTTCGGCAAAATACGAACCCGATGGTACAGCCGGGATCATTAACCTGGTGATGAAGAAAAATTCAATGAACGGCGTCAACGGGATTGTTAACGGAAGTGTTGGAACCGGCGACAAATACCGTGGCGATTTTATGCTGAATTACCGTCGCGAGAAGATCAACTATTTTATCGGAGCCGACTGGCGCGATGAAACGTATTATGGAGGTATGTTTTCGGAACGTGAAACATATTATAACGATACCACTGAATACCTGATTATGGATGGCGACCGCGACCGTATTCGAGGAGGTTACAATTTTAAAGGTGGAGCAGATCTGTATTTAAGCGACATGACAACCCTGACCCTGTCGGGCGAAATCGGGAATTCGAAAAACAAAGGTCGGGGAGATGGACAAACAGAAAATTATACCATACCGGCCTCGGAGCATGTTTACTCTGTAAGTGAAGAAACTTCCAAAAGGGAGAATGATTTTTATTCATTGAACACGAACTTTCAGCATAAATTCAATAACGAAGGACACAGGTTGGAGGCCACAGCTTTTTATTCCGACGAGAACGGAACCGACAACGAAATAGAAGGAGAAATACTGGCCGACCAGAATTTTAACAAGCTTGACGAATACATTGAACGCGTTTCTACCCTGGAAACGGAAGAAGAAAAGGAATTCCGCTTTAAACTTGATTACACTTACCCTTTCAGCGAAGACGGACGTTTTGAGGCAGGTATTCAGAACCGGCTGGAAAGCGAATACGAAACACTTGAATTCCGCGATTACGATCAGGAAAACGATGAGTGGATCATTAACGATGAATACACCAGTGCCACCGATTTCAGGCGCGATATCCATGCCGTTTATACGACCTACAGTAATAAACTTGGAAAATTTCAGTTTATGGGTGGTTTACGTGGCGAATTAACTTTGCGTGAAATAAAGAACTCAAAGGCTGACGAAGCTTCCACACTCAATCGTTTCGATTTTTTCCCAACGGCGCATACTTCGTATCCGCTGACCGAAAAGACCGATATAACAGCCAGTTACAGCCGCAGGATCAACAGACCAAACGGTCGTGATCTGGACCCCACTCCAAGTTATTACAACCGTTATACCATTCGTTTTGGTAATCCTGATCTGAAACCGGAATACACCAACTCATACGAAATTGGCATGCTGAAGCGCTTTGGCGAAGGTCGCTCTTTTGTTTCGGCCGACTTATTTCGCCGGGTAACCAATAATAAAATCGATCGCACGGAACGACTGGGTGAAGACGGTGTTTTCTACCTGTATACCGATAATTTCGATAAAGATTATGCCACCGGTATGGAAGTAACCGGAAACCTGAATTACAACGAATGGCTGATAATGAATGCAAGTATGAATCTGTTTCATTACCGCATTACAGGTGATCTGGATGGAGAATCGATCGATCGCGAGAGCACGAACTGGGGTGGAAGACTGAATACTACTTTCAAATTTGCCGAAAATTCGAGGTTTCAGATAACAGCATTTTTCAGAGGCCCTTCAGTTTCAGCCCAGGGTGAAACAAAAGCCATGTTCTTTTCGAATTTTTCGTACCGTCACGAGTTTTTCAATAAAAAATTATCGGCAACGCTTAGTATGCGCGATCCGTTCGGAACAGCCAGGTTTGAGCGTGAAACAATCGACACGAACTTTAAAAACCACTTTCGCTGGGAGCGTGAACCACGCGTGGTTCTGCTGACGCTGAGCTATAAAATCAATAATTTCAAGGAAGATCGCGGAGGCAACCGCGGCGACGGTGGTATGGATATGGGAGGAGGAGAATATTAAAATACAAGCGCCATGCAAAAGAAAATGCCGTTTCATTTTTATGGAACGGCATTTTTCTTGGTTCTGCCAAGGAAAAATAAATTTTTCCAGTGCGCATTAAATCAGAATGTTACGATGCACTTCTCAGCATTTCAACGAAAAAATCAGTTCAATAACTGAAAAAACAGTTGATAAACTGAAAAATCCGTTGTATGTTTGTTGTCACGTTGCAAGAACGTCATCCTGAAACAAATTCAGGATGACGAAAAATCTCAATATTAATAACTCACGACTTAAAGTCTGAAATCATGAAACGACTCACCCGAAAGGAAGAGGAACTGATGAAAATCCTCTGGAAAATGGAAAAAGCCTTTGTAAAGGACATCGTGGAAGAATATCCCGATCCGAAGCCGCATTACAACACGGTTTCTTCGCTGGTGCGCTTGCTGCAGGACAAAGGTGTAATTGGTTACAAGCAGTACGGCAACACCTACCAGTATTTTCCGCTGATTTCGAAAGAAGAATATCGTCGCACTTTTATGAAACAGGTGGTAAACGATTATTTCGATAATTCGGTAAAAAGTGCAGTGGCCTTTTTTGTTAAAGAAAAGGACCTGTCGGATGAAGAGATTGACGAATTGATCAAAATGATCAGGGAGGGCAAATAATGGAAACATTCCTGATCTATATTGGCAAGGCGGCGCTGGCAGCCGGTGCATTTTACCTGCTATACCGGGCCTTATTCCAACACCAGAAACATTTTACATTTAACCGCATTTACCTGCCGGTTTCGCTTGCACTGAGTTTTCTGATCCCGCTGATTACTTTCACCAGCATTCGCTATATCGAAGCCACTCCGGTTTCGCACGATGGATTTGCTTACCTCGCCGAAAATTCGACTGCAGTTGAGCCCGCCTTTCAATGGCAATGGTATCATTACCTGAGCGCGATTTATTTATTGGGTGCACTGGTCTTTTTACTTTACCTGATTTTGGGTCATTCACGCGCCATTTCAATAATCCGGAAAAGTCGCCTGCAAAAGCTTTTCAAAGTTAAAGTGAACGTGACTTTTCACGATGTGCATCCTTTTTCGTTCTTCAACAAAATTGTGCTGTCCGAAAAAACACTCAAAAATCCTAACCTTGGAATGATCGTTCAGCACGAAGAAATTCATGTTCGGGGAAAACACACGCTCGACATTCTTTTTGCCGAAATTCTCTTTCTCTTTCAGTGGTTCAATCCTTTTGCATGGCTGCTGAAAGATGCCATAAAAAACAATTTGGAATACATGACCGATCACGAGCTGACAAAGACGAACGATGCCCAACAATACCAACTGGCCATGGTTGGACTGGCACACAAACAAGGCGTGGCGCCGTTTCTTACAGCTTTGAACGGTTCTCAACTTAAAAACCGCATTATCATGATGAAAAAGAAAACAGAAAACAAGTACGCACTGCTTAAACAACTGGTGGTGCTCCCGCTCCTGGCCGTTCTGGTCATGGGTTTGTCGAACAAGGAAGTGAAGACTGAGATTGTTCCGGCAAAAGAAAAAATGGACATTGTTGTTGATGGAAAGACTATTTCCACTGATGATCCGGCATTTAAAAACCTCGATTTTTCAAAAGGATTTGATGGACGGGAGATCATGCTGGCATTGGGAATTGAAGACAATGTAATACTGAATGGTTATACTGATGAAACGGATCCAAACACTTATTTCATTCAAACCAGCAAGTATGTTTTGGGTACCAATCCTGAGTTCGACGAATTGATTTCGAATCCTGAAGAAAAGAATAAGGAAAAGACACGCACTAAAACACTCACTGCCATTGATGGTAAAATTCTGAGTGATGAAGATGCCAACAAACTGGATGGAACGGAATTCGAGTCGGCTGTCATTTTATCCGGAGATGAAGCTGTACAAAAGTATGGCGAAAAAGCGAAAGATGCTTCGGTTGTTGATTTTAAAACCGGTGAATCCAATTTAAAAGTATATTCCAATACTTCGAGAAGTGAATTCACAGTTAAGGGCATAATTACCGATAACAAGGGAAATGCGTTGGCCGGAGTAGCTATCATAGTAAAAGGGACAACCACAGGAACAATTACCGATTTAGATGGAAATTATCTGATAAAATTGGAAAACGATGACGAGACACTGGTATTTACTATGGCCGGGTACAAAAAGAAAGAAGTGGCAGTTGACGGGCAGGAAACCATTGATGTTAAACTTGAAGTGGATGAAAATTCAGATTTGGGTGTTACAAACACAACAGGAATTCGTGTTGAAAATAAAAAGACACCTGATTACAAGTACACTGTTACCGGGAAAGTAGTAAACGAAAAAGGAGAACCGGTTCCGGGAACAGCAGTGCTGATAAAAGGAAAAACCATTGGGACCATTTCCGATATGAATGGTGATTATAAAATTGGGTGTGAAGAACCAATTGAAACCCTTGTTTTTTCGATGGTAGGACACCAGGTAGTGGAACAAAATGTAGGTACTAAAACAAAAATTAATGTAAGCCTCAAAGCCGAAAATGAGAAAAGCGGAAGTATTGAAATTAGGCCTGCAACAAAATCAAGTACCGGTGCGGCAATGATTCGTATCAATGATTCGGGAACAAATGAACCCTTGTATGTTGTAGATGGAAAAGTGAAACCTACGATTGCTGACATAAATCCTGAAGATATTGAATCGATTAATGTGTTAAAAGGGGAAAGTGCTGAAGCTGAATACGGAGAACTTGGTAAAAATGGTGTAATACTGATTACAACCAAGGTAATGGCCCAATTGAAAAAAGCTGATCCTTTGCTGTTTTTGGATGGAGAAAAATACGATGGAGAAATCGATGATATTGACCCTGAAAATATAGAGTCTATCGAAGTTTTGAAAGACGCTTCTTCGGTGTCTGCTTACGGAGAGGCAGGAAAAAATGGTGTGATATTGGTTAGTACAAAAGCAGGATCAACATCAAAAAATGCAGAACCCTTAATCCTTATCAATGGAGAAAAATCGGATAAAGACGTTGCCAATATGAATGCAGATGAAATTGTTTCTATGTCGGTTTTTAAAGGCGATGAGGCAGTAAATAAATTTGGGGGGAATGGTGAAGATGGTGTAATTGTGATTACTACAAAAGACTACAAATTAGACACTCCTGATGATTTAAGAAAATACATAGCTCAACAAATAATATATCCTCAAAAAGCTAAAAATGCAAAATTTAGTGGTATTGCTGAGGTTGCAGTATCTTTTGATAATAATGGTGATATAACAGGTTATGCCGACAAAGAGGGAGCCTATGCACAGAACCTTGAAGAAGTTGTAGTTATTGGTTATGAAAAAACGGAAGAAAACAAATCGGGTTCTGCAGATAAAGAAGACCTAAAAAGTGAGGTGCGTCGTGTGTTAAAACTGCTTCCTTCACCAATTAATATTCCAGATTTTAAAGGAGAAACTGTTCTTGTTACCGTAAAATTTGTACTTCAGTAACAGTTAAATAGTAAACCATTGACTTAAAAAGCAGAGCAATAATTTGCTCTGCTTTTTATTCCAACTTTTATAATTGCATTGTTATTGAGAATGAAGTGAAGCAATCTTATAAAAAAAGGATGACATCTTATTAATAGATGTCATCCCTTTTACTTGTAACTTAAAGCCTGTGGCTAGCAGCTACTTCTTAGTAATTATAGCCACCCAGCCACCGCCCGGGGCCATATTTACTTTCACAGTAGAGTTGGCAGTTACATCCAGGGTTTGCTGTGCAAAGTCGGCAGCATGTTTTGCAGCGTTTACGCCATCTTTCCAGACTTTCATGGTGTAAGTGCCATCACCCAGAAAATCGAGATTCAATTCCAGTTCACGCGGATCCCAGTCGGTCATCGCGCCCACGTACCAGGTGTCGCCCGAGCGGCGGGCAATTGCCACATAGTCGCTTACTTTGGCTTTTAAAACTTTGGTGTCGTCCCAAACCGTAGGAACTGCCGAAAGAAACTCCATGCATTCCGGTTCGCGATAGTAATTCGATGGGTTATCGGCCACCATTTGCAGCGGACTTTCATATACCACGTACATTCCCAACTGGTGGCAGCGGGTTCCCTGGCTCATCGGTTCTGAAAACACCGGGTTAAAATTCAGCTTGGTTTTGTTGATCATTGCTCCCGGCGTGAAATCCATCGGGCCGGCCACCATGCGGATAAAAGGCAGGGTTAAATCGTGTTCGGGGTCGGGCAGGTTCGACCATTTCACGTTTTCCAGTCCTTTAACGCCTTCGTACGAAATTACATTCGGGTAAGCACGGTCGAGACCCGCAGGTTTGTATGCCCCGTGATAATCGACCAGCAGTTCGCGGGCAGCACATTCGCGTGCTACTTTCTCGTAAAAGTTAACCATCCACTGGTCGTCGCGCTGCATAAAATCGATTTTAATTCCTTTGGCACCCCATTCCCGGAACTGATCCAGTGCTTCGGTCATTTTATCATCGAGCGATTTCCACACCACCCAGAGAATGATGCCTACACCGCGTTCTTTCCCATAGTCAACCAGTTCCTTTACATCAATCTCTTCAACTACATCCAGCACATCACCAAGTTTATACCAGCCCTCGTCGAGGATAATGTAATCGAGTCCGTATTCCGAGGCAAAGTCGATGTAATATTTGTAGGTGGCATTGTTTACGCCCGATTCAAAATCAACCCCGTAAATGTTCAGGGCATTCCACCAGTCCCAGGCCACTTTGCCAGGTTTGATCCAGTCGGTGTTTGTGATTTTTTGCTCGGGCGCCAGTTGGTAAATCAGTTCGCTTTCCACCAGTTGAGCATCGTTTTCGGTGATGAGCATTACACGCCACGGGAAAACCCGCGGACCGCTGCACTCGGCAATGTATTCGGCATATTCTACCGGTTTCACATCGCGGTCGTTCAATGCTTCTTCTTTCAGAACAACACCGGCAAATTTACCGGCCAGTGCATAAGGATCTTTCTCGCTGCCACGCAGCCAAAGACCTGCATAATCCATTAATCCCGATTCGGAAATATACACTTTAACTCCCTCACCGGCATCCACAAGCATCCCGGTAGAACAAAATCTGTCGGCGCCAACGTTCGACAATTTTTCGCGCAGGTACTCTCGTTCCTGGTGGCTCATCATGCTCTCTTCTTCCGGAAACCAGATATCGCGATCGCCCGGAAATGCAAAAGTCACTACCTCGTTTTTAACTTTATAATCGCCTTTCAGATCAGAAGTCCAGCGGTAGGCAACTCCATCGTTGTAAGCCCTGAATTCGAGCGAATGGTTCTTGAAAGATAGGGTCAACTGGTTGTATTCATCGTCAATCACAGCGGTTTTTCGTTGCACAACGGGACGCAATTCCTCCGAAACCGAGCTGGTTTGCGCCTTTCTTACTTTTTCATTTTCGCCCCACACGCTTCCGTCAGTCAGTTCCAGTGCGATTTCTGAAGGAGAAACAATCTCCCTTCCGTTTAAAACAACTGAATATTTTACGAATTCATCCACCGAAATATGTACATCGAGTTTACCTGATGGTGATGCAAGCTGATAATCTTTGGCTGAAACATTCAGGATAACAAGGGACACGATGAGCAATATAATTGACTTCTTCATTTAAAAAGGTTTACGCCGGTTTCTGAAAAACAAATTCCAGGAACCGCTTGGTTTAACTTAAGATTTTCTGAAAAAATGAGCCTGCAAAATACTGAATTTATCGCTATATTAGAAGTAATTAAATACCAGTTATTATGAAAAAAGCAATTATACTATTTACTATGATGTGTTCGATAATGCTTCATTCAGCAGCAAGCGAGTTCGAAAAAGATGTTTTCCAAACTTCGGAAGGCGAACTGGCCATCACTTTTATCGGCCATGGGACGCTGATGATGGAATTCAACGGGAAAGTTATTCAGGTTGATCCGGTAGCGGGGTACGCCGATTATGAAAGCATGCCAAAAGCAGATCTTGTGCTGATTACCCATGATCACGGTGACCACCTCGATCCCAAGGCGATAGACACAGTTAAGAAACCCGGAACAAGCATTGTACTCACCGAAACGTGCAACGAAAAATACAAAGGGACCGATGTCATGAAGAATGGCGACACAAAAGTTTTCGGTACCATATCCGTTAAGGCAGTTCCTGCATACAACATCAAGCATATGCGTGACGGCGGACAGCCTTTTCATCCAAAAGGGCAGGGTAACGGTTACGTCATTCGTTTTGGCGATAAAAAAGTTTATGTGGCCGGCGATACAGAGAACATTCCTGAAATGGCCGACCTGAAAGACATCGATATCGCATTTCTGCCTATGAACCTGCCATATACAATGACCCCTGAAATGTGTGCAGCAGCTGCAGAATCGTTCCATCCCAAAATCTTATATCCCTACCATTTCGGCCAAACAAATACCGACGAACTGGTGGCTTTGCTAAAAGATGATACAGAAATTGAGGTTCGGATCAGAAAATTACAATAGCATACAAATTTTAATAAACAAACAGGAGCATCGATAAAAATGCTCCTGTTTTTGTGTTGGTTCTGCCCTAAATATTGGTTGCAGGCTAATTTTAATTAATAGGATGACTGTTTTCTTTCCTATCGTATAATATCAGGTGTAAACTTAAGTGCTGATTTGACGTATACTTTTAGTTAAGCTGATCTTTTTCGAGCGACTTATGACAGCCCCGTGCAACGCAAACCATGGTAGCGGAAAGGCCGATAGCAGCAAAAATGATCAGGAAAATAAAGAATACCTTTTCAGGCAAATTGGCACAACATGAAAGAAATCCTAAAAACAGGGTGGCAAAAAAACCTAAGATTCCCCAAAGTCCCAGGTTGTAACATATTAATACGAGAATCTTTTTCATAACAAATTTATTTTAGTGTGATTTTCTTAGTATAAAAATATGCTGTATATTAGACATATGTTTAAAAAATGATATGATATTAATGTGCATATCAGCGGAAATTATTTCATTTGGGTCGTGCATTCTTACCATTAACAATGTGATTT
>Ga0207717_100094_pt1 | contig 16871 bp, 17 predicted proteins | sample TtanPargueraPR_2_FD_187745 | JGI IMG/M metagenome (GOLD analysis project Ga0207717, IMG submission 187745) | Aerobic enrichment media microbial communities from Bioluminiscent Bay, La Parguera, Puerto Rico - Tt and P2 (2) (SPAdes) | ecosystem: Environmental > Aquatic > Marine > Unclassified ...
GGTAAAAAAGATTTTTTATGCTTTTATTAAGTGTTGGAAGGATTAATCCTGAATGTTGATTAAAGGATCTAATTTTTTCGACGATAATGACTGACAAATCCATCATACACCTCGTCGAGCAAAACCAGTTCGTTGGGCGAAACGAATTCAAACGATTGTCGCATATAACCCGGATCGAAAACCAGCATTGGCGTTGACTCGTGATCAGTGATTGATTCGAAACTTTGAATGCTGAATTTACTTTCCATAACCAGCGAATCGTTTAGGTATCTTCGAAAAACAGAGTCGGGGGTGAACTCAATTACTATATTATCGCCGGTATTTTCAGGTGTATAAGTAGTACCCGCAATGCCACCTGAACTACTCAGCCAGCTCCATTTCCCAATAAGTTCTTTTGTCTCCAGCCTGTCGTCGCTGCACGAGACAACAAGAAGTCCAAGAATTATTATGATGATGAGCTTTTTCAAAGCAGTGTTTCCTTTAATTTTTAATATGACGGTTTTATTTCACCTAAGGTTGCGTTGGCTAATCTGATGTGGATGCTATTTTGTATTATTTTATTAGGTTCGACTCAGACTTTCATGTGGATACCGGGTATGCTAAGATACTTTTATAGAAGCTTCAATTTCAGCATTTATCCGGCTGTAATGAAAAGGCTTTTTAATGTATTCCCTGATCAGGCCTTCTTCAAGGGCTTGTTTGATTTCGTGGCTAATATCGAAACCGGTGAGAATATAAAAATGCACCTCAGGCAACAAGGGTCTGACTTTTCTGAAAAATTCAATACCGTTCATTCCGGGCATTCTCATATCACTGAAAACAATTCTTATATCAGGATTTGACCCTATTTTTTCCAAAGCATCTTCAACTGATATGGCGGTTAACACATCGTAACGGTTCTGAAGATTGGCCTTGAATAGTAATAAATTTATATTTTCGTCGTCAACGTAAAGTATCTTTGGCTTCGACATCTGCTTCTGATTTAATGGGTAATTCCAGGGTAACGGTTGTTCCTTTTTCAGGTTCCGACTGAAATCTGATTTTTCCGTGATGCGCTTGCATTAAATTGTATGCAATAGATAATCCCAGCCCTGTGCCTTTCCCCGGATCTTTTGTTGTAAAAAAGGGATCTGTTATTTTCGATAGATTTTCGGGTGCTATTCCGCAACCCGTATCTGTAATTTCAATAATTATATTTTTATTCTTGTGGATCGTGTTAATGCTGATCTTTCCTTCGTCTTCAATGGCTTGAACCGCATTCACTAAAATATTGGTAAAAACCTGGTGCAACTGTCCAACATTTCCTAAAGTGATCAACTCTTCTTCCGAATATTTTTTGATCACCTCAATTCTTCCTTTTAGTTGATGATTGATAATGGAAAGACAGTTATCAAGGATTTCGTGAATAGTACATTTTTCGTCGTAATTATCGTTGATTCTGCTAAGTTGGTTTAGGCCCGAAACGATTGTGCTTACCCGATCGACACCCGTTTTAATACTTTCGATAAAAAAATCAATTTTTTGCTGGTCTTTCTTCTCATCATCGAGATAATGTTCAAGTCCTGTTACGCCTCCCAAAATGTAGTTAAGCGGATTGTTAATTTCATGTGCAATCCCTGCAGTCATAATACCAAGTGATGCCATTTTCTCGGCATGGAACAACTGGATCTGCGTGTCTTTAAGTTGTTGAAGCGTTTCTTTAAGCTCAATATTCTGCTTGTTTATCAAGTCGTTTTTTTGCTGAAGTTCTTCGTTAATTAAACTCAGTTTTTTGACGGCTTCGTTCAGGTCCTTTGTTTTTTCCTCCACAAGCTCTAAAAGATTATCCTTGTGCTGGGCCAGTTCTTTTTCTGTTTTTCGTAAATGCAACAAGTGTTTTCTGAGAAAAAAGAAAAATAAAATGGCAGTAATGATCACATAAAACCAACCTTTATAAGTCTGGAAATCGGTAAGTGTATCCGAGTCTTTAATGAAAAAATGCAGAATTCTGTCGGAAAAAATAATCCAAATGCCGCCCAGAATCAAATACGCTGCCGCTATTCGGTATTCGAAACCGATACCCGATATTTTTTTGTTTAAGCTACTCACAATTCAAAAAATTGGTGCAAAGATTAAAAATCCATGCTAAATACATCGCATATATGTTAAAATATAGTGATTATTAATTGACTATAAAAAAAGAGGATGAAACGGCTGAAGGCTTAAAAGCGACAGTTCAATTTTCCATGGCGAGATTCATGTATCGATGGATAAGTTCAGGTTCAAATCCACGTCCCTGGGCAAATCGAATGACCTGTCCCATTTTCTCGAATTTGTTTTTCTTTTTAATGGTTTTTGCTTTTGTCTTCATCGTTTTCACCAAAAGATCTTTGTATTTTTCTTCGTTGATGGTTTCTAGTCCTTTTTGTATAACTTCCTCTGAGAGTCCTTTGGCCAAAAGGTAATGACGCATTTTCACCTTCCCCCATTTATTAATCTTGAATTTATCATTCACGTATGCCCTTACATACCGTTCGTCGTCGATGTATTTTTCAGCTATCAATTTATCGATGATCTCATCAACAATCTCCTCCACAATCTCGTAAGCCATAATTTTTTTGCGGATATCGGCAGAGCATTGTTCCGAACGGCTGCACAGTAGCGCCATTTTGGAATACGCCTGCTTAACATTGGGTTCCTGGTTTTCCATTGCGTGCAAAATTTCGGTTAAATTAAAGAAAAAACCTTGTGGAACCAACATTACAAGGTAAGTGAAATGATTTTGTGGCTAGTCTAAAGTTCGTCGTGAAAGCTGCGCTCGGTTTTAACTCCTGTGAAAAATTCTTCAAGTTCGGCCAAAGTCGTTTCGGTCTTTTGCACGTCGCGAACCGCTTCTCCTTTTTCGAGAATTACAATGCGAGAGCATACATCGGCAACGTGATCGAGGTCGTGGCTCGAAATCAGGATGGTTTTGTCCTGCCGTTTACCTATTTCTTTAATGATGTTTCGCAACTGGTATTGCGACGACGGGTCGAGGTTGGCAAAAGGTTCATCGAGGACAATTACTTCCGTATTGCCCATAAAAGCCCCAACAACACCCACTTTTTTCTGGTTTCCTTTCGAAAGGTCGCGAATGAATTTTTTCTTGCCGAGCACTTCGTCCTTAAAAAAATCGGTAAATCCTTCCAGGAAATTAGACACATCTTTTTCATTCATGCCCCTTAATTCGCCTATAAATTCGAAATATTCGTCGGGTGTTAGATAACCAATTGTAAAACTTTCGTCGATGTAAGCCGAAACCAGCTCTTTCCATTCTTCCGATTTGGCTACCGGTATTTCGTTTACAAGGACTTTACCACGGCTGGCGCGAATAAGATCGAGTACCAATGAAAAGAAAGTGGTTTTTCCGGCACCGTTGTTGCCCACCAATCCAAAAACTTCACCTTTATTGATTGTTAGATCGGGAAGGTTTAAAACTGTTGTGCCGTTGTATTCTTTTTGCAAGTTGATGGCCTGTATCATATTGTTTGTTTTTTCTGATTATAAAAGTGTGTTTATTTCGATTTGTAATTGTAAATCATTTTATGCTTGCGCTTTAGGTATTGCCGTGTGAAATAATCAATTAAACGCGGATGCAAAATTATTCCGATCAACCCGATCGCGCCGAAAATGACGTACGCTGTAATTTTTCCAAATGCCAGCGACAATAATCCGTAAACGATCAGCGGCCCGAACAATACCGGAATTGTCATTAACCATTGCGTAGCGCCAACGCCCTGGTAATTAAAGGCAGCCCGCTGGTTCAGTTCGATGGCCGTTTTGCTGTTCAGCCCAAGGGCAAAAATAACCCACGAATTTACGCCGATATTGTAAAGCATGACCACAAAATGAATGTAAAGCACTTTTGGTGTAATAAACATGTATCCCAGCGACAGGAGATAGAAAACGACGTTGGTTACTGCCATCAGGAAGAAGGCCGATTGAATCACCTGTTTCATCTTCATATTTTGCGCCATCAGCAGCGGATAATATTTTCCGTGCCAGGCCGGGAAAAACTGCCCGTACATCATGCTGAAAACTCCGGTCATGAACATCCCTCCCAAAACCAGGATGAATTCCGGTCCGTTGGGATCGTAATCGTTGTAAATCAGCAAACCGTAGAACATGAAGAGTACCGACATCATGGCTGTGTTTTTCGGGCGCTTGTTCCGCATGATCATTTTAACTTCGAGCGATAACATTTTGCCGTAATCGCCAACATTGTTTAGCCAGGAGAAATTATGGGTCTTTCCTTCTTTTTTCTTTTTGTTCAGTTCGTCGAGGTAAAAACGACTGTTAACGTATCCCTGGTTAAGCAGGTACAAAGCCACAATTAATACCGGGAATATGAGTGTTGCAACCGGAGTAGTCAGGATGTAATCAAAGATCTTTCCGAAAGCACCTGTAAAATCAATAATGCCAAAATAATCGATGGCGGTTACTCCGGCTGCCAGTCCCAGGAAGCTGTAAAACAGAACGTCGGACTCGTTGGTGCGCCATTTGATGTAAATGGCCAGGTAATGGTTTACAAAAATCATGAAGAAAAGCGCTCCCAGCCAGGCCCAGAAAACTGTGGGTTCGAGTGCTGGTGCGGCTATTCGAATGATAAAGGGCAAGCCTAAAAACCACGGAAGAATATTGAAAAAGTGCAACAACGATTTGTTGAGCATGTAACGGGCAATGCGTTTGCGTTTTACGGGCAGCAGCAAAAAGGGCTGAAACCCGAAAGTGGGAAGGTTTTGCACCATGATTCGCAGAACCAGTTCGTAGCCAAAATAAATCAGCAGCATGGCATTAAAGGTTTGAACCGGATTTTCAAGATCTTTTAGTTTTTCGGTAAGCTGAAAGCCCATAAACACTGCTACCAGGCCAAAATAAATGGCAAAAAAGATCAACACGCCTTTTGTGGCCATATTTTTATTTCTGGAAGCCGACCGGATAAATTCGCGCCAGGCAAAATAGAAGAAGTTGCGTTTCATCTTGTTAGTAATGAGTATTGAGATTTATAGCAATGTGACTTTGGTTTTATTTGTTTGTACTTGTAAAGTGCATAAAGTTACAAAGCAAATTCAGGAAACTGTTCCCTGAAGTGCTCTTTTATCTTTTGAGGAACATAAAATAATTCGCCATAAATGCCGATGGTAATCACAACAATCAGCAGCGAAACGGTTAATATCCCGGCAGTGTTTTGGATGGAAGATAGTTTTAGAATGTTCCAAAAGTGAAAGGCCTGAAATGGAATCTGGGTAAAAAATATGATCATAAACTGTGTGTCTTTTAAGCGATCGAGTAACATAAACTTTTTACCCTTTACTTTGCTTACTTTAAATTTTGACGGGAAAATCCGGTAGTAGTAATAAAACAGGAAAATGGTCATACTCCCAAAGTATGGCACCAGAATCCAAAGGTCGTTTCCAACGATTTTGAATAATGTGGCCAGTACGATTGTGAACGCAAAAGTCATTACAATTTTGGGCCAGCCGAAAAATTCAAGCAAGTATTTCCACAAAAGCCGGTTGTACTTTTTTCGAAGTTCTTTTTGCTTTTGTTCTTTTATTTTGCTGAATCCATGAATCCCAAACTTCCGGAACGAATTCAGAAGGGCATTTTCAAAGGTCAGCTCCGAATCAATTTCCCATTGTTTTTCAATTGCCGATGCCAGGTGATCTACCAATTCTACCTGCAAATCGTAATGGTAAACGTAATGTCTTCGGCAGAATTCAAAAAGGTATTGGGTTTCTTTTTTTGATACGGTTCGGTTCATTTAGGCCAGTTTTGGGTTTAACAATACATCCATATTTTGGATAAAGGCTTTCATCTCGTTTAGTAGGTTAACCGTCTCTTTTTTACCATTTTCAGTCAGGAAATAATATTTTCGCGAACGGTTGTTCACCTTTTTTATTTCAACACTAAGTAAACCTTTTGCTTCCAGTTTGTGCAGGGTGGGGTAGAGTGCTCCTTCTGTAATTTTTAATTGGCCGGCAGTAATTTTTTCTACCTCGCGGGTAATCTGGTAGCCGTACATTTTTCCTTTGTCGTTCAGTAATTTCAGCACAATGGTCGAAAGGCTTCCTTTGTAAAGTTGATTTTTTTGCATGTGTTAAAGTTAAACAAAAACACGATACCTAAGACAATTATGTATATGTTTTATTGCACCATGTTTAAGTTCAGTGATGAACGTTGCAGAATTTTAAAGGCTGAAGCCAGGACACTCTAGTTTATGGAATCACCGGGCTAAAGCCGCAGTGTAAAAATTCAATCCAAAAGATCCGTCAGAACAACACCGTCTTTAAAATGCTTCACATTTCCGTTTAAATCGTAGAGTTCAACCAGAACAATATACACCCCAAGTTTCTGGCGTTGTCCGCTTTTGTCGGTTCCGTCCCAACTTACTGTTTCCGATGTTCCGAGCAAACTGTTTTGTGCAAGCGTGTTTACCAGCCTTCCTGCTGAATCGAAAATTTTTATAGTACACAGGTAGCCGGGTTTATCGAGTTCGAAATGAACGAAATAATTGTCGTGGTAGCCGTCGTTATTGGGTGAGAAGGATTCAGGCTCGAAAGTGACCGTGTTTTTTTCGGGGAGTTCCAAACCGGCCTGCGAATTTTTATAGCCCGGCGTTCCGTATCCCGAAAACGATGAGGCTGAGTGCCAGTTTTCGGGAGCATTTGCAGGTACATCAAATGAAATCCGTTCGAGTGAAACGCCTTCGCGATCATGAAAAACAGGGAGGTGCAGATCTTCGGTGTAAGAAAATTCGTCGAGGATTTCCAGTTCGTTGGTGAGCAAAACCACAACATCTTCATCGTTATTGTACGACGGGAATTTCTCCATTTGCACAAAACATGCCGGGCATTCGATACTAAACCAGGGAAAAACGCCATTGGTGTCTTTGGTAAGTGCGAGGTAGGTTCCCGGATCAAAATCATCTTTTTGGTCAGTTATCGGATAAATTTGTGTGAGTTCGTTATCCTTATCCCGCGAAGCCAGGTATAATTTGTTCAGTGGAATTTGTTGGTCAGAGTAATTGTAAATTTCCACATAATCTTCTCCATCGGGCACCGGGTTAAAAAGCACTTCGTTGATTAGCAGATCACCGGGCTTAATAATTACAGGATCCTTTTCCTGGCCACTGACAACAACTTCATCCAGAATGACTTTATCGGCGGAATAATGGTTGTTCATATAAACGACAACCTGCAGAGTCGTGCCGTTTAAATTCGATTGTGTTGCTGTATCGGCGCCCCAGTTTCCGTAATGTTCTGCGTTCATTTCAAACAGCATCTCATCGCTGTTATCCAGTACATAGAATGCTTTCAGGTATTTGGTTTCTACGTTTGCGCCGCTGCCGGTTTCGCGGGCAATCAAGCTGATTTGCACATCCACGTATTCCGAAATATCAATTTCTTCCGAAGTCCAGGTTACCTCTGCGTTAATGTCGCGGCATTCGAATCGTCCACCCGAAGTTGTAACGGTTTTTGCATAATCTTCATCATTCGAGAGTTCAACGTTTGAATAATCCAGCGTCCAGTTAGTGCCTTCAAAATCAGTATTCAAAAACGATCCGTCGGCACTGCCCCAAACGCCTTTTTCGGGCACTGAAAACGATTCGCGCCACACCTCCTGAGCTGGTAATTGAAGCGAAATGAACAATGCTAAGAATGTTAATAATTTTAGAAGATTGGGTATCATAACATTCGCAATTGTATGCAAAATACTAACTTTAGCGCACTTTTTTGATAGCTAGGACTTTAAATTATTAAACAGAAGAAAAATGAAAGTTGCAATTGTTGGAGTAAGCGGCGCTGTGGGACAGGAATTCCTTCGAGTGCTGGCGGAACGGGATTTCCCGATGGATGAACTGGTTATTTTTGGATCGGCAAGAAGTGCCGGTCGAACATACGAGTTTAAGGGTAAGCAGTTAACCGTTAAGGAACTCAAACACGGCGACGATTTCAAGGATATCGATATCGCACTGACTTCGGCGGGTGCAGGAATTTCGAAAGAATACGCTGAAACGATAACCAAATACGGTGCGATTATGATCGACAATTCAAGTGCCTTTCGATACGATAATAATGTACCGTTGGTTGTGCCGGAAGTGAATCCGGAAGATGCCCTTGTTCGACCACGAAACATTATTGCCAATCCCAACTGTTCTACCATTCAAATGGTAGTGGCACTGAAACCGATTCAGGACCTGTCGAAAATTAGGCGGGTTAGGGTGGCTACTTACCAGGCGGCCAGTGGTGCCGGTGCACAGGGAATTGCTGAGCTGGAAGAACAGGTTAAAGATGTAGCTGATGGGAAAGAAGCCAAAGTGAGTAAATTCCAGCACCAGCTGGCGATGAATATTATTCCACACATCGACGTTTTCCTGGATAACGATTATACCAAGGAAGAAATGAAGATGAACTGGGAAACCAAAAAGATTATGCACACCGACGCTGAAGTGAGCGCCACCTGCGTGCGGATACCGGTTGCTCGTGCGCATTCTGAAGCCATTTGGGTTGAAACTGAAAAGCAGATTACCGTTGAACAGGTGAAAAGTGCCTTTGAGAATTTCGACGGACTGACCGTGATCGACAACCCGGCAAAAAATGAATACCCAATGCCGCTTTTTGTCTCCGGCAAGGATGATGTTTATGTGGGAAGGATCCGTCAGGACATTACCGATCCGAACAGCATTACTTTCTGGTGCGTGGGCGACCAGATTAAAAAAGGTGCAGCGCTGAATGCAGTTCAAATTGCCGAATGGCTGATCGCTAACGGAGAAGTTAAGTAAACAACATATTTCGAAGTGAAGAAGCCCGGGGAACCGGGCTTTTTTTATATATTGATGTGCGCGAAAGATAAAACATTATGGAGAATATTGGTACGATAGAGCTCAGGCAACTGAACATTGACGATTACGAGGAACTTTATCGCTCGTCGATAGAAGCTTACCCCGACTGGAAAGAAGATGCCTGGGAAAAGAAAGACATCAGGAAACTGGTTAAGATCTTTCCGGAAGGACAACTGGCTGTTGTGGCAGATGGGGTAGTGGTTGGTTCTGCTTTATCTATTATTGTGAAATACGAGTTATTTGGCGACGATCATAATTACGAGGAAATTATTGGCCGTTACAGTTTTAATACGCACAACCCGAAAGGAAATACACTTTACGGTATCGATGTGTTCATTCGTCCCGATTACAGGGGCTTGCGTTTAGGCCGGCGCTTGTACGATGCGCGTAAAGAACTTTGCGAGAAACTGAATCTCAAAGCCATTATTTTTGGCGGACGAATTCCCAATTATCATAAATACGCTACAGAATTATCACCCAAAGAATACATTCAGAAAGTAAAGTACCAGGAGATAAATGACCCTGTATTGAACTTCCAGCTGTCCAACGATTTTCACGTTAAAAAGGTGCTGAAAGGCTATTTGCCCGGAGACAAAGAATCGAAAGAATATGCTGTTCTGCTGCAGTGGGACAACATTTATTACACAAAGACCTCGGATAAAGTAAGTGGAGTAAAATCTGTAGTGCGGCTTGGATTGATTCAGTGGCAGATGCGACTGTACAGTAACATTGAGGAACTGTTCACCCAGGTCGAGTATTTTGTGGATGCTGTGGCTGCTTATAATGGGGATTTTGTTTTGTTCCCCGAATATTTCAATGCACCCTTAATGGCCGATTATAATCATTTGGGCTATGCCGAAGCCATTCGCAAACTGGCAGAATATACAGATGAAATTCGTGAGCGCTTTGTTAATTTGGCGATTTCCTACAACATCAATATTGTAACCGGAAGTTTTCCGCTGGTTAAAGACGATAAGCTATTTAATACCGGTTTCCTGTGCCGCCGAAATGGAACCTACGAAACCTATGAAAAGATTCACGTAACACCTGATGAAATAAAAACCTGGGGACTCTCTGGAGGTGAACTTATCAATGTTATTGAAACCGATTGCGGACCGGTTGGAGTGCTGATCTGCTACGATGTTGAATTCCCGGAACTCTCGCGTATACTTGCCGAGCAGGGCATGAACATCCTGTTTGTTCCTTTTCTTACCGATACACAGAACGGATATTCGCGGGTAAGGTATTGTGCACGTGCACGTGCCATCGAAAACGAATGTTATGTGGCTATTGCCGGTTCGGTAGGAAACCTGCCAAAAGTCGAGAACATGGATATTCAGTATGCACAGTCGGTGGTGTTTACTCCCAGTGATTTTTCATTCCCGGCAAATGGAATAAAGGCAGAAGCAACGGCTAATACCGAAATGATCCTGGTAGCCGATGTCGATCTCGACCTGTTGAAGGAACTGCATACTTTTGGGGCGGTGCGAAACCTGAAAGACCGAAGGACTGACCTCTATTCTGTTTGTTTGAATAACGGCAAGAAAAAAGTGTAATTATTCCCAGGTGATATCGTAGAGATAGTCGTTGTATGGAAAGCGTTGAGAATGGATCTTCTTAACTTCTTCGTACAGGATTTTTTTGAACTCGTCGATGTTTTGTTTTTCGGTAGCCGAAATAAAAAGAGCCGGCGTATTGCTTTTTGCCATCCAGGACTTTTTCCACTCATCAAGCGTAAGATTCTCCTTTGTTTTTGGCGTCAGATCGTCTTCGTCTTTTTTCTCGTACGTAAAAGCATCAATCTTATTGAATATATAAACGGTGGGTTTATCTCCGGCATCAATTTCCTTTAAGGTATTGTCAACCGTTTCAATTTGCTCTTCAAAACCCTGGTGCGAAATATCCACAATATGTAAAAGTATGTCAGCTTCGCGTACCTCGTCAAGTGTCGATTTAAACGACTCGACCAAACCGTGAGGCAGCTTTCTGATAAAACCAACAGTATCGGCCAGTAAAAAGGGGAGGTTTCCTATCACCACTTTTCGTACGGTTGTATCGAGGGTGGCAAACAACTTGTTTTCGGCAAAAACTTCCGACTTGGCCATCATGTTCATGATCGTTGATTTTCCAACGTTGGTGTACCCAACCAAGGCTACACGGACCAGTTTCCCACGGTTTTTGCGCTGGGTGGCTTTTTGCTTATCAATTTTTTTCAGTTGCTCTTTCAGCCTTGCAATCTTGTCGAGGATTATACGGCGGTCGGTTTCGATCTGTGTCTCTCCAGGACCTCGCATTCCGATACCCCCACGCTGGCGTTCGAGGTGGGTCCACATTCGGGTAAGCCGTGGTAAAAGGTATTGGTACTGCGCCAACTCCACCTGGGTTTTTGCGTGAGCCGTTTTAGCCCGTTTGGCAAAAATATCCAGAATCAGGTTGGTCCGGTCGAGAATCTTGCAATCGAGTGAGCGCTCGAGGTTACGCAGTTGAGTAGGCGACAGTTCGTCGTCGAAAATAACGGTGTCAGCCTCTTTCACTTTTACGTAATTCCCGATCTCTTCAAGTTTACCCGGGCCGACAAATGTGGCAGTATTCGGAATATCCAGTTTCTGTGTGAATTTTTTAAGCACGACAGCACCGGCAGTATCCGCAAGAAACTCGAGTTCGTCGAGGTATTCCTGAACCTGATTTTCATCCTGACCCTGGCTAATTAAACCCACGATCACCGCTTTTTCTGTAATGGGTGCTGTTTCAATCATTGCTTAAATTAATTCCATAAAAAAACTCCTGCTTCATACTGAAACAGGAGTGCAAAAATATTGTTTTTTTTCTATTGCAATACGAAGTTAATCGGTACAGTATATGATACGTTAACCGGCTTGCCACGTTGTTTTCCTGGTTTCCATGTTGGCAGGCTGTTAACCACGCGCAGTGCTTCTTTATCCAGTGACGGGTCAACACCCCTTGCAATGCGTGCATTGGTTACTTTTCCGTCTTTTCCTACTACGAAAGTAACGTAAACTTTTCCCTGGATACCGTTTTCCTGTGCAATTACCGGATATTTAATGGCATTGGCAATATACTTGCGAAGTGCAAGGTCTCCACCCGGGAATTCAGGCATGTCTTCAACAATAAAGAAAACCTGAGCTTCTTCCTCTTCTTCTTCTTCAGCAGTTTCAATAACCGGAGCTACGTCGATAACTGTGGTTTCATCTGCTTCAGTGTCTTCAATTTCAAGTTCATCCTCAATTTCCACATCATCATCTACAATGTTAAGTACCTCAACTACTTTTGGTGGTGGAGGAGGTGGCGGTGGTTTTACCTGTTGTTCACGGGTAATCGGGATGATCTCTTCTTCCACTTCCTGGGTTTGAATTTGTCCCAGACCTTCTACTTTAGAAGGCTTGGTTGTCCATTCAAAAGCCAGAAGCACGATGCCCAGAGCGAGCACCAATCCAAACAACAAGAACGTATTCCGTTTGTTCTCGAGATCAACTTTTGGCGATTTTTTTAGTTCCATGCGTAGCGTTTTTTATATGTTTTATTTGAATTTTTGTCCCTAAAAACGGGCTTTAAAGATAAGAAATATTCTTTATTTACAAGTCAATTTTATTTTTATTTCAGATACCGGAGTTGCCCCCGTAATGAACACTGTTCATGAGCAAATAAGCATTGTTTTCAACATTATTACTACAAAAACTTTACCAGAATTTTTTTAAGAGGTTTCAAAAAAAATATTTTTATATTTGCACCGCATTTGGGGGATTAGCTCAGTTGGCTAGAGCGCTTGACTGGCAGTCAAGAGGTCACCGGTTCGACTCCGGTATTCTCCACAAAAAAAGAGTTGTCGCTGCGACAACTCTTTTTCCATTCATGCTATTTGCTCTTTACTTTTCTTCGGGAGATAAAAATTTATAAACGATTCCTGCAATCAAAGCTCCAACAATCGGGGCTACCCAGAACAGCCAAAGCTGACCAAGTGCCCAATCACCCACAAACAGTGCCTGGCTCGTACTGCGTGCCGGGTTAACCGATGTGTTTGTAATCGGAATGCTGATTAAATGAATCAGCGTAAGTGATAACCCGATGGCTACACCGGCCAATCCCTTTGGTGCTTTTGAATGTGTGGCACCCAGAATGATAAACAGAAACATGAAAGTGAGAACAACTTCGGCAATCAGGCCGGAGACCATGCTGTATCCATCAGGTGAATGTTCGCCAAAACCGTTGGCGGCGAAACTACCAATTTCTTTGCCCGAACCGGTAACAATTAGGTAAAGAATGGCAGCTCCGAATGTAGCTCCCAGGACCTGGGCGATAATGTAGGGGATCAGGTCTTTGCCATCGAAACGACCACCAATCCATAGACCGACAGAAACTGCAGGATTAAGATGGCACCCTGAAATGTGTCCGATCGCATAAACCATGGTAAGAACCGTTAATCCGAATGCCAGCGCAACACCGGCAAAGCCGATTCCGAGTTCAGGATAAGCAGCTGCAAATACAGCGCTTCCGCACCCACCCATCACTAACCAGGAGGTGCCCAAAAATTCAGCAACTAATTTTTTCATAAATTTTGATTTAGAAATTACAACATATTGTCAGGCATATTGTCCCCAATTTAAGACAAATTGGAATATAATTCTACACCTATCAGTGATTTTGTGGTATGCTGACGCACAGATCGAAGCAGGTGGTTTGGGGCAAGTGTGATAAACGCTGTCTCCGGTTATTCCAGCTGGCTTTTTTTAACCCGGAATTTTTCGGGCCCTTTTTCCGCGTTGATATTGCCAATAAGAACACGATCGCCTGCATCAAGGCCCGATACAATCTCGCAGTATTCATTACCGGTTGTTCCCAGAATTACCTCGGTTTTTATCGCCTGGTTGTTATCTAGTACATATAAAAAGAGATGGCTGGTGTTTTCAAGTTCAGGATGTTTTCTAATTCGCAATACATCGTCATGCTGCCGGCTAATGACGTTAAGAGAGACACTTTTATTGATGGTTAATCCCTCGTGTTTTTTATCGTTTAAATGTACATCGAAATGCACCATTTCATCTTCAACCATGGGAGTTATTTCTCCAACAACACCCTCAAGAGTTTCATCATCGAGATTAACAAAAACCTGGTTGCCGGTTTGGATAAGTGGTGCATAACGCTCGTTTACCCAACCCACTACTTTAAAAGACGAGAGATCTGACATGCGGAGCATCATGGCATCGGATTCGATCCGCTGACCTTCATTGCTGTTAATGGCCAGAATAACGCCATCATCGGGCGCCCTGACTTTCAACTGGCTTAACATGTTTCGTTTTTCCTGAAGGTTTTTTTCCTGGTTGTGTATCTGCAGCAAAATTCCTCTTTCATCGGCATCCATTTGCTGTATACGGATTGCATTTCTTTCGATTTGAGTTTGAAGGTCAGTTTCGGCCATTTCGATTTCCTGTTTGGTACGATCGACCCTTGCCTGCGAAATATTGCCTTCACCCAGCATTTTTTCCTGCTGGGCTAAAGTGGTTTTCAGATTTGTAATACGCAATCTTTTAGCTTCTTCGTTACGATCGAGGCTTAAACGGGTGCTCTGTGCATTAAGTTGAAGTTTTTCCAGCGCATTGTGTTTTAGCTCGAGTTGATTCTGCATCCTATCGATTTCGCTTACTACACTTTTTTCATCGAGTTCAATCAACAGTTCACCTTTTGTAACTCTCGCACCGGCATTTTTATAAACCCTTCGGATGATGCTTTGTTCGGGGCTGCGAACAATAATCTCGTCATCGGATTCAACAATCCCGGATGCTTTTACGGAGGATATTACTCGGCCACGATCTACCGTTTCAACAATGAATTGTTCGTTGGCTGAAACGGAATTTGATTTTTGTTGACTAAGCAGAAAAATGGCCATCAGAATAAAAATACCTGCTGCGGCCAGAAGTATCAGAAATAATCTCGTGTTTTTTCCCATTCTGAAATGCTGGTGTTGGTTTGTATTGTTTTTTCAAAGGTACTAAAAATGAAGAATTATCGACATCCATTTCCAGTGAGTTAGATTCAAGAAAAAAGGTGGTACTCGTGCACCACCTTTTCTTTGATTTTATTTGAATATCTTATTTGTTCATTTTTGCTTCGTACAGTTTCTGAACTGCCTTTAAATATTCGGCATCCATTTTATCTGAACGTATCCTGACCACTTCGTAAAGTTTTCCTTCCTTGTAAAATGAACCACTGGCGGCATCAAACTCGTGGCCGTCCCAATTGTATTTTACATCCATAGAAACCTTAATAAAATCGTCGGCGTCGAGGTACCTCGAAATTACAATGTAGGCAAAGGTTTTGTCTTCGGCATTCATGAAGATTCCCGGTGCAAGCTCTTCCAGGTTCAGGAATTTTACGATTTTACTACGCGTTTCCAGTTTCCCTTTTAATCGCTTGTTCATTAAAAAATTAACACCCTGTTTAACGTAAGCTTCCTGTATCTTTTCAACCAGATCGATGGTTGGAAGGTGACGTAACCGAATGGCATCCAGGCTAGTAGTTCCGATCGTGATGTATGCCTTGCCCGCATCAAAATTCCAATCGTACTGCTTTTCGATGTTTTGTGTTGCACGAAGAATTTCTTCCAGCGGATACTGTTTGTCGAGTATCAGGTAAAGGTAGATCGAATCGGCGTCAGTTGGCAGTTCATGGTAATAACCGGGAAACGGATTCAATGAATCGAACACCAGACTGCCCGGAAGAATCTTTTCATCGAGGGCTAAAACTGTATCATTTTTTGTGAGGTTAACAAATACTTCCATTTTTTTATTTGCCATGTTTGATATATTTGGTCTTTAATTTTTTATTATACAACACATGCCGAACCAAGTAGTTCAATTGGAACATATCGGGATCGTGACATTTTCGAGAAATCGACGATCTAAAAATATAAAATTAAGTGTAAAGCCCGATAAATCTGTACTGGTTTCCTTTCCCTATTATGCTTCAAAAAGGGAAGTATTGAATTTTTTGCACAAGAACAGGGAGTGGATTTCCTTGCAGCAGAGAAAGATGGAAAGACGAAAGCCCAGAATCGATGCAACCACAAAATTGGAATCAAAAATATATTCGATCGGTTTTTCAGCGGCAAATACAAAACGGGTTTCAAAGTCGGGAAGAAAGCTGACAATTTACGTTCCTGATTTTGACTCGGATGACTCGATGGCTTACATCGAAAAATGTGTCAGTGAAGTCTATCGTTTTGAAGCCAAACAACTATTGCCTTCACGTTTGGCTGAACTGGCAAAGCGTAATGGCTTTTCTTTCAATAAAGTCACTGTTCGCAACAACAGAAGAAACTGGGGCAGTTGTTCCTCGAAAAACAACATCAGCCTGAACCTGCAGATGATGAAACTTCCTGACGATTTGATTGATTATATTTTGTTGCACGAATTGGTGCACACCGAAATTAAAAACCACAGTACCGCTTTCTGGAAAAGGCTGGATGAAGTTACAGGTAATCGTGCAAAAGCACTTGCCCGCCGGGTGAGGAGCTACTCAACGGAAACACTTTTTGTGTTCTGATAGCAAGAGTTTTACATTTTGCCGGTCTTGGTTTGGATTAAATTATTCTCAAGATTATACTTTCATGAACACGAAGCTGAAAAATAGCAAGTGAATCTTTTTACTTTTGACCAGATCAAAACAGACTTTTAAGTTGAAGGGAGTTTTCATAACATTTTTGTTTTTGCTGAGTTTGAATCTGGCGTATGGATCATGCGACCTTGATAATAGGGCGCAAGATACATTTTCGCAGGGATACGAACAGGATTCATTTATTCAGAATTTCATAAATTATCCGGAGTTTTTGGATACAGATGAGGACGACAATGAGCCTGAGGATACTTGTAGCTGTTTATTTACAGATTTTGAGAAGGCAATGATCGGATCTGTAACCCTGATTCAACCGGGGAAAACGAATAGCTTTAACAATCAACTCATCCTGATCCACATTACCAACCTGCCCCCACCTGCT
>Ga0207717_100096_pt1 | contig 16373 bp, 13 predicted proteins | sample TtanPargueraPR_2_FD_187745 | JGI IMG/M metagenome (GOLD analysis project Ga0207717, IMG submission 187745) | Aerobic enrichment media microbial communities from Bioluminiscent Bay, La Parguera, Puerto Rico - Tt and P2 (2) (SPAdes) | ecosystem: Environmental > Aquatic > Marine > Unclassified ...
TGAGATTATACACATAACTCCTATCATCCAACAATGTATTGTTGATAGCGGTATCCGGGAAGGGCTTTGCCTAATAAACGCCATGCATATTACAGCCAGTGTGTTTATCAACGATAATGAAGGAGGGCTCCATCAAGATTACGAAAACTGGCTGGAAAAATTAGCTCCTGAAAAACCATACAACCAGTATAATCATAACGGTTATGAGGATAATGCCGATGCACACCTGAAACGCACTATTATGGGGCGTGAAGTCGTTGTAGCAATCACAGACGGGAAGCTTGATTTTGGACCTTGGGAAGAAATTTTTTACTATGAATTGGACGGTAAGCGTAAAAAGAGAGCGCTTGTAAAAATCATCGGGGAATAACTCCCTGTCTCATATAGTTAATCCTTTACAGCATTTTATATTCAAACATTATGTTTCTTTAAAACAAGATGATCACATGAATCTTGTTTTCTGCTAATTGCCTATGGACATACTGCACTCATATTGGAGAATGGAGTATATAACTTCTCCCAGCAAAGAAGGAGAAGGACATGAAAACCCGTTTACGTATCTGCCACAAATGGGCGATGATCGTAAAGCCCACATCGTTTACAGAGCCAAAACAGTATACATTGTTTTAAACAAATATCCGTATAATCCGGGACACATGCTCGTAATCCCCTATCGTGAGGTTCCTGACATATGCGATTTGACTGAAGAAGAACGTAATGAACTTATGGAGATGATTGTTTTTGCTAAGAAAATAGCAGAGGAAACAATGCACCCCGATGCCTTCAACGTAGGGTTTAATTTAGGCTCAATGGCAGGAGCAGGCATCCCTACCCACCTACACGCGCATATCGTTCCTCGGTGGAACGGTGACACCAATTTCATGCCCGTAATCGGGAAAACACGTACGCTTCCACAAGCACTCGATTCTACTTGGGAAAAATTGCGTGAAACATGTATTCAATTGACAGAGAAATCGGATGGCTGAAAAAACTCTACACTTTCAAAATCCACGTTGGGTGGAACAGCTCTACTGCAAAAAAACAGAATATCTTCGAAAGGCAGAAGAAACGCTCGGCGTGCAAATTGTTACTCGAGAAGACTGGATACAAATCACTGGGAATGAAAGTGACATAGACAAGGCAGAAACTCTTTTTAATGCCCTAAATGAGGGTAGAAAACAAGGAATGCGCATACGAAAGAGCGATTTTTTGAACCTTCTTCAAGCAGTAGCAGAAGGACGTAGTGATGAAATAAGTCATTTATTCACAGATTCCTCCGTCGTTTTCCAGTTTAACCGAACCAGCATTGTTCCTAAAACGCTAAACCAGAAGAAATACGTTCAAGCGATCCAGAACAACGAAATAGTCTTTGGGATCGGCCCGGCTGGGACAGGAAAAACTTATCTTGCCGTAGCAGCAGCGTTAAGCGCAATTGATAAAGAGCAGGTTGATAAATTGATCCTGACCCGTCCTGCAGTTGAAGCTGGAGAAGCACTGGGATTTCTTCCCGGCGATCTGCAAGAAAAGATTCAGCCATATCTAAGACCCTTGTATGATGCTATGTTCGAAATGTTAGGACGCGAATATGCCCAACGACTTATTGACAAGGAAGCAATCGAAATAGCACCTTTGGCGTATATGAGAGGCCGTACGCTCTCGAATTCTTTTATTATATTAGACGAAGCTCAAAATACTACTCCCGAACAAATGATGATGTTCCTGACCCGTATGGGACAAGGAAGCAAAGTTGTTGTAACGGGTGATATTACCCAAATAGACCTTCCACGTCATAAATACTCCGGCTTAAAAGAAGCCCTGAATGTCTTGCATAAAGTCGATGGAATAGTATTCCACCAATTTGAATCAAACGATGTTGTTCGAAATCCTCTGGTTCAAAAAATCATTGACGCCTATCAACGATATGCAGATGAAACAGGCGCTCACCAGAGGCGTGAAACTCGCACTCAGTAGTTATGGCAATTATTCGAAAGTCCATTAAAGAACAACAAATCCAGCAACGTCGTAAGCGCAGACAAGCAGGAGAACAGGAGAAAACATCTCTTTTCGAAGGTTCTTTCTTCTCCTTTGCGGGAGTGATGCTTATCTTCGTTTTTTTTGCGATTCTGATTTGCTTTGTTGGAATCTCACCGGCAGGCCCAAGAATTGTTAAAGGTCAAATTGCACGTTCGCGCGTAGTTGCCGAAATCCCTTTTGAATACATTAGTGATATTGAAACACAGGCTGCGGCTGAGAATCTAAAACAAAGAATCCCTCCTGTATATCGGCTAGATAAAAAACAGTATGAAGCGTTTAAAGCTTATATTGTTAATCTAAATGAAAAACTAAATGACTTTTTGAAAATCCCGGGGATTGATGAAAACAGTTCTGAAGTTGCCCGTAAGGATTTGATGCAGACCACGCCGGATGAAATCTCCAGTTTTTTAATGAGCTTTGATCCCTTGGACTCCTATTCGATTGATCCTTCTGATTTAGCCATCCTTGCAAACCATTTGAATAGCAAGGAAAGAAGCAGCATTTTTACAGAAGCACTTCATATCTTGGGAGATATTTATAGCGAGGGAATTTATGATCCGGAACAATCCAATGTAGAGAATGAAGGAGGAAGACTCTCATTCTTTAATATTCAACAAGAATCCGGTCACATTCGGAAAGTAGAGATCCAACGTATGGAGGATGCCCTCCGTTCTCTACGAATCAATTTATCCGTTCTTGAGGCGAAACGTAATATATCCACTGCAGTTTATCGAATCATCAGAAATGGAATAAAGCCAAACTTGGAATATGATGACGCAAGAACGAAGCAACTGGAAAACAAAGCTCTAGCCAAACTTGAAAAAAAGGTAATAAAAGTATCTGAAGGGACTACAGTAGTTGAACCAAACCAAAGGGTTGATGGGCGTGTCTATGAAATGTATGCAGCTTACTTGAAAAAGCTGGCGGAAACACCTGAAGATCAACTTAAAGGTAGTGGACAACTGGTAGAGCAAATATTCCTTACTCTTGTGGTAGGAATAGCCGCGATGTTGTATATCCGTATACGCAATCCTAAAATGATTACCCACCCCCGATTGGTCTTCCTTCAGGGAATGGTAGTTTTGGCAAATTTGCTGATTATACGACTGATATTAGGAGTAACTGGATCTAGCGGTTTTCAGAGTTCTTCATCAATTATTTCCATATTACCTTGGTTTGCTCCCGTAGCTCTGGCGCCAATTATCTGCACCGTGATTCTTGGTAGCAGTTCTGGGATTTTAGCATCGTGCTTATTAAGCATTCTCTACGCTCTCATGCAGGGACAATCTATTGTCACCATGTTGGCTTCATTCATGTGTGGAATCACGGCCGTTTATCTATGTAGTAATGTTCAATTGAGAGCTAGACTTGTAAGAGCCGGTTTCTTTAGTGGTCTAACCTATGCTGTATGTGCATTTTTTCTGGGAATCCGAGATACACTGGGTTACACACTCATTCTTGAACAAATGCTGATAGCCGCTTCTATTGGCCTAGTCACAGGAATCGTGGTAGTGGGACTTCTCCCTATAATGGAGAATATATTCAAATATACCACAGACATTACCCTCTTAGAACTTACAGATTATAACCACCCTCTTCTACGCCAAATGCAGGTCATGGCTCCAGGAAGTTATCACCATAGTTTGATGGTAGCAAACATGTCGGAAAATGCAGCGGTTAGCATAGGTGCAAACGCCTTGATTTGCCGTGTGTGTGCGCTTTATCATGACATTGGAAAAATGGTTAAGCCTGAATATTTCACAGAAAATCAAAGAGACGGGATTAATCCACACATCGAAAGAAATCCTTCAATGAGTGCATTGATTATCAAGGCACACGTGAAAGAAGGAAGCATTATGGCTAAGCAAAACAAGCTGCCACAGATTATAATCGATGTTATTAAAGAACACCACGGCACATCCCTAATTCAGTATTTTTACTATAAAGCTCTGGAACAGCAAAATTTGCAAAACACAGCTTCAATAGGGAATGAAAACCTTAGGATTGATTTAGACGAGGTAAACGAAAGCACATATCGCTATGAGGGGCCAATTCCTCACTTTAAAGAGAGTGCAATTATTATGTTGGCGGATTCTCTGGAAGCCGCGAGCAGAAGCCTGAAGAAGGTGACTCCTCAAAGCATCGAAGAGCTTATTGATCGCATTATTCAAGCAAGAATCAGAGACGGACAATTGAATAATGTGTCACTGACCTTGAAAGAAATCGCTTCAATCAAAGAAAGCTTTTCCTTTACGATCTTGAATATGCTGCACTCCAGAGTCGAATACCCGACTCAGGAAAGTATACAGAAAAAGAAGAGTAAACCTCCTATCCCTATTCAACCGAAACCTCTTGTCAGTAAACCAACGGAAGATTCCAACGACACTGGAAAATCAGAAACAAGCAAGCGTAACATCAAGAATGCGTAATATTGATATCAATTTAAGCCATAATCAGCTTATTATAAACGAAGAGCAAATTGTAGACATGTTTCATTTTCTCGATGAATCTTTTGGTCCTGAAAAAATACCAAATGGTGATTTGTCCGTTGCTTTTATCGATCATGATACAATGTGCCAATTGCACTCCGACTTCCTAAATGATCCAGAACATACAGATGTTATGACTTTTCCCGGTGATATAGAAGATGGTATGTCAGGAGAACTTTGTGTTAGTGCGGACTATGCACGTGAATCCGCGCCTCAACATGATTTCAGCTTTTCGGATGAATTGACGCTTTATCTTTTACACGGCTGGTTACATTTAGCAGGACATGATGATCTGAGCGATGAACCGAGAGTAAAAATGCGTGAGGCCGAAAAACGAATTATGGCCGCAGTAAGATCAGCAAATAAGTTGCCCTCATTCACTCTTGAAGCTTGAGATGTAATTTAGTCTCGCTTAATAATCCAAGAAACCTAACTACACACATGTTTCGCAGGATTCGCAGCTCTTTCATTTCAGGCATACTTTTATTGGCTCCTTTGGGCGTAACCATATTTGTGATAAATATACTTTTCACAAAATTGGGAATTCCCACAAGGAACTTTATTTTCTTCTTTTTAGACAAGGGCATGCTTGAAGTTCCCTGGATTGCCAACGCTCTAAACGCCGCATCTATTTTACTTCTTGCAGTTGGAATTACTCTTTTGGGTTGGTTTTCCAATCTTTTGATAGGCCGTTTCTTTGTTAGGATATTTGATCGCATGGTTTCCAACATGCCTATTATCCGCAACATATATACAACGGTTAAACAAATAGTAGATACCTTTGGGCAACAGCAAAAAGCGGTTTTTCAAAAAGCGGTTTTATTAGAATATCCGCGCAAAGATTGTTGGGTTGTTGGTTTCGTTACCAGCCAGGGCAAGGGCGAAGTGCAAGAACGGACAAATGCACACATCGTGAACATATTCGTTCCAACAACACCAAACCCAACTAGCGGCTTTTTACTTATGCTTCCTGCATCTGATATCATTGAATTGCAAATGAGTATTTCAGAAGCAATGAAACTGGTAATATCAGGCGGAGCAGTGGTTCCCCCCTATCCTCCATTACCCAAAGAAAAAAAGCGTAAAAAGAATAAAGTACTGAATGACTGAGCAATTACCTGACTTTCTTTCTCTGGAAGCTATCCTGATTTATCAGGAAGACAAGGGAGAGTCTTTCAAATACATCAGCCTACTTTGCGAAGAACACGGGCTAATTCGGTGTCTTTGGAGAAAAAAGAAAAAGGGTAATGTAAAATATAAAAGCCCAGATTTTCTTGATTTTGGGCAATGGGATTTGCAGAAAAGCAAAGATAGCAACCTTTGGTATCTGAATGATTATGATCCCCAAAAACTTTTTGTTTCGATCAGTAAAAACTATCGTGGATTCTCTGCGGCTGCTTACTGGTGTCGTTTTCTGAATCAAAACTTAGTTCATACAGAATGGCTTCCTGATATGTATTCCATCTGTGTCCAAGGGTTCAAAGGCTGGATAAGCGGATACGATGCAAATGTGGTATTACTTAAATGCTTCTATATATTTTGTAAACAAGAGGGATTTCCAATAAAAGAAATGTGGCTTAAAACACTAAATTCAAATCTGACTGATTTTGCACACGAATGCCTGTTTACCCCATTAAAAAACGATTATGAAATCCCTTCCAGTAAAGAGCTACTTGATTCGCTGTTAAATTGGATGTCCTTACACACGGATTTAAAAGTCGATACTCATGCAAATTAATATACTAGAGAGAACCGCCAAACTGAGTATAGGTGAATTTTCTGAATTTAGAACTGGACCCAACGACAATAGCAACAAAAACAGGGCCAATCGGAAACGTCTAGAAGAAGGACAAACGTGGCATAATGAATTACATAAAAAAGCCCAAGCCAACAAAACTGCCACAGACGTTGAAATCCCAATAAAACAAGATATCTCCTCAGGGAAGTGGATACTTACATTTATCGGGAGAATGGATCAAATTACCTTGGAAGGTGATAAGCTACATATTATTGAAATCAAAACAGTTAATCGTCAATTACCTTGCGATCCCGAAATATTAAAGACTTCTTATAAATCTTATCTCCTACAACTCTCAGCTTATGGAGTTTTAAGTAGTCATTCCCCCTCCTATTCAAATAAAGAAATAAGTGGAGAGCTTCTTTTTGTTGAAGTAGATACAGGGATAACTCAGCAAATCCATTTGTCATTGAATGAAATGGAAATACTGTTCAAACAGCAGCTATCCATATTAGGTAATTTTTTACAGTCACGTATGCTTGCCAGAAAGCATTTTCATGATTGTTCCGTGGAGTTGCCCTATCAAGAGTTTCGCGAAGGGCAAATGGAGGCAATAGAAGCACTACAGCAGGCAAATACCACACCAGTCATCTGCTTTGAGGCCGCGACTGGTTTCGGCAAAACTGGAATCGTTTTATTCCATGCATTAAAGCAGCTACAAAATGGAATTTATGATCGCATTGTTTATCTTACCGGTAAATCAACAGGACAATTACAAGTTGTTAAACAATTAGAAAGCCTCATACCCGAAAACAGTGGACTGAATGTATTCCAACTACGAAGTAAAGCTGAACATGGAAGTTTAGGTACGCCATTCGACAATGACACCTCCGTTGAAGAACTTTGGCAAAAAAGCGGACTGAACCCTCAGGAGTTATTTGATAACAACAAGGTACATATCGACTCCATTATTGAATTGGGAACACGCATAGGTATCGATCCTTATTCAATATCACGCATGTTGATCTCATATAGTGATGTGTTGGTTTGCGATTATAATTATGTTTTCCACCCCAGGGTCTCTTCCGTTTTGAAAAACAGTATTGGATTTTCACGGGACAAGACTCTTCTTATCGTTGATGAAGCACATAATCTCCCGTCTCGTGTTGCTGGATGTTTTGAACACCAATTCGAGGCTTCAGTCCTTTTCGACATTGAAATGGAACTTCAACTTTCACAAGCATCTCAAAAGCTAATTCATTCGTGTCATGATTTTGCAAATTGGTTAAGTTCGCTACCTAAAGCTGAGACAGGAAGTAGAGACACTTACTATCTGTTGAAAGATAAAATCAATGTTTTAAAAGATAGGTTACAGGAAGATCATCACGAATTAACACTGTTTTCAGATTCAGCAAAAGAAATCCTGTGGGAATATACAGAAGCACTGGAAGCCCTAAACGACCCTACCTTGAATCTGCATTTATGGTCGCCAAAAGAAAAGCACCTAAAAATTAGTTGTTTGGATGCCGGAAGTAGAATTTCTCAAAACATACAGAGTTTTGGACAAACCATTCTAATGTCAGCAACATTGAATCCATTGGATAACTTTCTAAATTCCTGCCAAATCCAATCAAAAAATACACGTTTTATTAAAGGTGATAGTAATTGGAGGGAAAAGGCTTATACGGTTGCTTATGATACCCGTGTGGATACACGTTACAAAACAAGAACGTCATATTACCAGAAAACAGCGAGGACAGCCCTAAGTCTCAAAAGTACGACATTGAATCCTGTAATCGTATTTTTCCCCTCATACGCTTATGCAGAAGATATACTAAAGGTGACTCAAATAATTGAGCCGAGTATACGCATTGCTTTACAAGCAAGAAACTTGAGTCTTGGAGAGCAAGAAGCGTTTGTTAGAAACAGCTTATTAAGTTCTGATTTTCTTTTTCTGGTTTTAGGAAGTAGCTTTAGTGAAGGAATAGATCTATTGGGAGAATCTGTTGATAGCTGTATGATAGTTGGTCCAGCATTACCTGAAGTTAATCCTGTTCAAAAGGCAAAGATGGAACAAACGGGATCGTTAAAACGATCAGAAGCATTTAGAACAGTCTATCAAATACCTGCAATAACAAAAATCAATCAAGCTCTGGGACGCTTGGTAAGATCCCCCAAGCACCATGCCAATGTACTTTTGCATTGTAAGCGTTTTGCAGATCCTGCTTATCGTAATTTGCTTGATCCAGTATATCAGCAAGGGAAAATCCTACACACAGAAGATGATTTGAACAGTTGGATTTATTCACTCTAAAAATAGGGAATATAGTAGTTTTTCTTTATGCGACTACCTCAATTCTTACTAGAAGTAACAAAATAAACTAATATTTTTGCCCTAAATAAATAGAATTCCTTGAATCAAAGCAATTTCTGGAGAAAATATACGGAAAAGGGAAGAACATGCTTAAAGCAATATTAGCCAGTTCAATTATAGGTGCTACATCTACTGTTTCTATAGTAGAACTTTACAGTTGGAACAGTTATAAATCTGAGATAGGAGACGCAGAAGTCCCTCAGGTCGTAAACGCTTACAATGTTGACGGCAACAGTGCTTACATGGAACAAAATAAGCATTTCATTAAATATCTGAAAATGGAGATTGATGGGATGGATCATGTAAGGGTTCTTTCCGAAAGTAATGTTCCAGGAGAATGGAGTGAAAGAACACGCCGTTTTGGTGCTAAACTCTATTATGAGATAAAGGATCATGAAGGTCATATAATTAGCACAGGATATCGTGCAGATCCTAGAAATGAAGCCTTGTCAAATGATATGAGACAGACTTATCCATTTGTAGTATCCCTACCGTATATGGCGGATGCAGACAGTATTTCTTTCTATCGTCTTTCAGACGATTATTCAAAGGATGATGGAATGGGATTTGATTACGTAAAGCTGGACGAATATAGTTTCAATAATAGACTATAGAAACTTTTGCAGTCGTGTTGACTCTTTAACAAAAAGATACAGTATGATTACATCATTACTACTGGTTTTGTTAAAGGATGCCCGAATATATAACAGCAAATCTCGAACCTCTCAGCAGTGTTAGACATTCCAGCGATTTAGATGTCTCAATCGACGAAGAAAATAATCTCGTTATTGAAACTAAAAGTTTAAATCAATCTCTGGAAACGTCTCCTGAAGAAATATCCCTCCCCGTTATTTGGGATAAGATTAGTTTTCTTGCTATGGAGATTCAGTTGTCTTCCGGAGAAGTAAAAGGGCATCTTAGAATAATAGGAGCAAAACGCTCTTTGAGCTTTGATTGGCAAATTGATCCGGAAACAAAGCAATTAACCTTTCCTCTTACAGAATTGCCTTTAGTAACAGAGGCACATGATGCTTTTCGGGTAAAAAGTATTGAATTAAAAGTAGATACGAAAGGCGCTTTTTATTTAAAAAATATCCGAGTTGCTACTGAAGAGTCTCTGAAAAAGAGCATATTAATTGATCAATATGGGCAAAGAGTAAGCTCAGACTGGGAAAACAAAATCCAAGAAAAAGATAATTTCGAAGATAGAAAGCAGCTAGATGCGGAAAAACCTCTCCCACCCCATTCGATAGGTGACTTTGGAGGTTGGAAAGGTGACATAAAATTCAGCGGATCAGGGTATTTTAAATTGGGGAAAACCAGTAGCGGCCGCTGGTGGCTAATCGATCCCGACGGGTATCCCTTCTGGTCTTTTGGAGTGGGACAAGTAAGTTTAGATACGCAAGCCTTTGAAACCCTCTACAATGGTAGAGAGTATTATTTCGCAAAAGAAATAGGCACACATGCTGAAGGACTAAAAATAAACCATTACAAGGTAAACAGTCTCCAAAAATATGGGAACAAGGATACCTGGCTTAAAAAGCAAAAAGACCGTTTAAAGCATTGGGGGCTAAATACTGTAGGGACACATTCTGAGTCTTCATTATTTCTAAATGAAAACATTCCAGTAATCGTAAGCCTTCCAACACTTTCAAACGAAAACACCTGCACAACGGATAACTGGCCGGATGTTTTTTGTCCTAACTGGCAAGAATGGTTCCAAGAGACAATTCCTGAGTTATTGATGCAATGGAATAATCAACCCAATTTATTGGCATATCAAACAGGAAGAAACCTACCTTGGCCTAACTCTAGAATACTGGATTCAGAATCTGATTCAGCAATAAAGAGTGCATGGAGAGATTTCATGAGTGAAAAATACTCTGAAATATCCTCTTTTAATGAGGTCTGGGAAAGCTCATATACAGATTGGGACGACCTACTCAACATGAGCGAACTGAATATTCCAACGGAAAGAAATAACGCAGAAAAAGATAAAGAAGCTTTCCTTATTCATTATGCTGAAAAGTATTTTAACTTACTTTCTAACATTATAACATCTCTTGATGAACAGCATCTATTTTTAGGACCATGCTTCGGCCCTGAATTACCTCCAGACGAAATTCTCAAATTAGCTGGTCAACATTTTGATGTTATTTGTTGGATAGCAGGTAACGAACCATTAGAAGAGGATCTCATAAGCAAAGTATATTCCTTAACGGAGCGTCCTATTCTTATTACTGGTGGTGCAAAAGAGAAAAAATCAGCAAGTCATCTAGTTGCAAATACAGTAAATTATCCGCCAAACGACTTATTAGCCCAATATCGCAAAGATATAGAACTTGCGCTGAAATTACCCTATGTGTTGGGCTATCATTTCGATTCCTTAGTCGATGATCCTATAAGCGGAAGAATCATCGATGATGAAAGAAGAAGTATAGGGCTTGTAGATATTGCGGATACCCCAGATGCATCGCTTACAGACATGATAAGATCTGCATCTGCTGATATTTATGAAGAAAGACTGAAGTCGAATTAACGACTTCAGCCTTTTACTATAAAATTATACTGTAAAAACTATTTCTTTGCTTGTTGACGGCTCCAGCTATCTTTCAACGCAACCGTTTGGTTGAAAACCAAAGAATCAGGCGTGGAATCTTTATCAGCGGCAAAGTAGCCTTTACGCTCAAACTGGAAGATACTGCCCGGCTTACTATCCTTTAGGGCGGTTTCACCGTATACAGTAGAAACCTCCAAACTTTCAGGATTTATGTGATCCAACCAGTTTTCACCCTCTTCAACATCTTCCGGACTTTCCTTAAGGAATAGACGGTCATATTTCCGAGCCTCAATAACGACATTCTCAGTAGCGCTTACCCAGTGGATGGTTCCACGCACTTTACGACCGTCAGGAGTAGATGCTCCACGGCTTTCAGGGTCAAATGTTGCCCGTAGTTCAATAACTACACCATCATCGTCCTTAATCACTTCATTTACAGTGATGTAGCAAGCATAGCGCAAACGAACCTCACGGCCAGGACTCAAGCGGAAGAATTTCTTTGGCGCATCTTCCATGAAATCTTCACGTTCCACATAGATTTCCTTAGTCAAAGCAACCTTACGGGAACCTGCCTCTGGATCTGCAGGAAGATCAGGACCATCATAGTATTCGGTCTCATCAGGGAAGTTTGTTATAACTACCTTCAAAGGATTCAGAACAGCCATACGACGTTTTGCCACATGTTCCAAATCCTGACGAACGCAGTGCTCCAACAAAGCCAAATCCGTCGTGCTGTTAAATTTGGTAACACCCACCTTATCAAGGAACTGCTTAATTGCTGCAGGAGTATATCCACGACGACGCATCCCACAAAGTGTTGGCATACGAGGATCATCCCACCCATTTACATGCTTATTTTCTACAAGTTCACGCAGTTTACGCTTACTCATAACCGTATAAGTCAGATTTAAGCGGGAAAACTCTATCTGGCGTGGATGGAAAATTTCCAACTGCTCACAGAACCAATTATAGAGCGGACGATGATCTTCGAACTCTAAAGAACACAAAGAATGCGAAATATTCTCGATGGAATCACTCTGACCATGAGTAAAGTCATAACTAGGATAGATGCACCATTTATTTCCAGTACGGTGGTGGTGAATATGCTTGATACGATACATAACGGGATCGCGCATATTCAGATTTGGGCTAGTCATATCAATCTTGGCACGAAGAACAAGTTCACCATCCTTGAATTCACCGTTCTTCATCTTCTCAAAAAGCTCCAATGTCTCTTCAACTGGACGATTTCGATTTGGGCTTTCCTTCCCTGGCTCAGTAAGCGTTCCACGATATTCACGCATTTGCTCAGGAGTCAAATCATCCACATATGCCAAGCCCTTATGGATAAGCTTTAGTGCATATTCATAAAGAGTATCGAAGTAATCAGATGCATAATGGAAATTCTTCCATTCATAGCCCATCCACTGAATATCTTCCTTAATAGCATCAATGTATTCAGTATCTTCCTTCTCAGGGTTTGTATCGTCCATTCTAAGGTTACAGTAACCATTGAATACTTCCGCCATGCCGAAATCGATACTGAATGCCTTTGCGTGACCTATATGAAGATAGCCGTTCGGTTCCGGTGGGAAGCGAGTGACAACCGAACTGAAGCGACCTTTTTCAAGATCCTCCACAATTGCCTCGTGGATAAAATGTTTTTTTGGAGACTCTTCGCTCATTTTAAATGAACCTATCGTATAAATTGTTGTTTGATGATGTTTGAATACCTCTGGCAGCAATTTCTATGCTTCACCGCTCTCTTTACTCAAAAATGTTTGCATTCTTTGCAATACACGCTCCTTACCCAATACAGATAGCATAGGAATTAAGTCTGGACCACCGGGAACGCCACTTACAGCAAAACGGCTAACGGGGAACCAGGCAAACGGCTTATCGTGACCTTGAGACGTGGCTAAAGCATCGTAAGCGGCATGCAAAGAGTCTTCCGACCACTCTTCAAGTTTTGATAAGGCATCAATCACTTCAGAAAGACGTTCCAGAGGTTCTCCTTTCTTCAGAAGCTTCTTCTTTCCTTTTTCATTCTCAGGATACTCGTCTAAGAAGAAATAACAGAGGTAATCAGGCAGATCCTCAATACTGCGAGCCTTATCCTTGGAAAGAGCCAATACGGACTTCAGATAGTCTTCGTTGGCATCAGCACCAACTAAATTTGCCTTTTCCAAAGCAGGTTTCGCCATCTTTGCGAAAGCATCAATATCTAAAGCACGTAGGTATTCTGTATTGATAAAGGACATCTTCTTTTCGTCGAAACGAGCGTTGTCCTTATTAATAGCTTCCAGCTCAAAAAGCTTAATAACTTCTTCTATGTCGATAACTTCACGGTCATCCTTTGGATTCCACCCAAGAAGACATAGATAGTTACGAACAGCCTCAGGAAGATAACTACGTTCTTGGTATTCTTCAATGAGTGCACCACGGTCACGTTTACTCATTTTGCCTTTACCAACGGCAGGGTCTTTCAAAATAAGAGGCATGTGAGCAAACGTAGGAACAGGAGCCCCCAAAGCCTGATACAGTAAAACGTGCTTACTTGTGTTGCTCAGATGGTCTTCTCCACGAATCACGTGTGTGATCCCCATCATGATGTCATCAATCACATTCACAAGATGGAAAACAGGTTCCCCATTGCTGCGAACAATCACAAAGTCCTGTGTTTCGGCACGCTCAACACGACCACGGATAGCATCATCAATAATTACAGGAGCAGCCTTCACTTTTTCAACTTCGGCTTCCTTGTAACTATCGTATTCGGTATAGCGTTCACCTTCGAGCTTAAACCAAACGGCACCATCCTTTTCATAGGTACGGCCATCATCCTTTAGCTTTTGAATGTATTTTTTGTAAAGATCCCCACGCTCACTTTGGAAATAAGGGCCGAAATCGCCCCCTACTCCAGGACCTTCGTCCCAGTCCATACCTAACCAACGCATGGACTCATAAATAACATCCAAGTATTCCTGCTTATTACGTTCCTTATCTGTATCCTCAATGCGAAGCACAAATGTGCCGCCTGTATGACGTGCGTACAGCCAGTTAAAAAGGGCTGTGCGGGCACTGCCAATATGAAAGAAACCTGTTGGACTTGGTGCAAATCGTACGCGAACGTTGCTCATGCATTGCAGGTTGCATTTTATATAGTCTTTAGCAAGTCGCTTTTATGTTCCTAATACTATCGAAGCAGTCCTAGCTCAAGTTTCTGATGACGAGGGATAGTTCTCTAAAATAGCTTCACCTAGATATTCTATAGAATATTTTGTATTTAAAATCACTTACGGCCTCACCCCCACTAAGCGACTCAAAAACCAAAGGAGTTTCTACATAGATATGTCCTAATCTATCTAACGTAAGCAATACTTATACAGTTAATAAGGATTTACATCACTAAAAATCTCACCAAGTTTACTTCTCTCAACTCTGTCTTTAATTAGAAAACCAAACACTTATCCAAGCTGACTGTATGGAACCAAACAACCGATCTCTTGATGAACAACGACTGGAATTCTCAAAACGAAAGTTTTTAGCCACCCCATTATCAGGAATGATTGCATGGTTACTGATTGGAATATCATCGTTATTTATATCTGCTCCAACTATTATTTGGTACTGTTCATTTCAACTGGCTGTATTGTCTATTTATCCCTTTTTATCTCTAAATTTACAGGAGAGAACTTCCTAGACAAAACCAAACCTAAGAATGCGTTTGACGCTTTGTTCTTTTTCACTGTGGGGCAAGCAGTATTGATTTACTCAATCGCAATTCCTTTTCTCTATATTGACTACACAACTTTGCCGATGACAGTAGGTATCCTCACGGGCACTATGTGGCTGCCGTTTTCCTGGATTATTAAACATTGGGTTGGAATTTTTCACTCCATTACTAGAACAATTTTGGTATTGGCCTTATGGTATGCATTCCCGAACAACAGATTTACAGTAATTCCATTTGCAATCGTAGCTATTTACGCAGTAACAATTGTCATTCTTCAAAAAAGAAAAAGACCAGAGTAATACACCATGTCGATGAAGGCCTACAAAGGAGAAACCATTGATTTAGCATCCTACTTAAAAGAAGTACAAATTGCAGGACAAGAAGCTGGTTTTGTTGTCGAACACTGTTATGGCAAGCTTAGTTTCCCCATCTTGGCTCTGCATAAAAAATGCATAGCTCCTAAAGCCACTATTCACCTTACTGCGGGGATACACGGAGACGAACCTGCCGGGTCAATGGCCATCTTAAAATTGCTACAGAACAACGTTTTCTCCGAAGATTTTGATGTAATTCTGTTCCCTTTACTCAACCCGGAGGGCATGCAAGCAAATCAGCGTGAAAACGGTAAGAGCAAAGATATTAACAGAGATTACTTAAAGCTGGAGACACCTGAAGCACGTTGTCACACCCAATGGTTAAAAAACAATATCCAAAGGTTTGATGTCTCTTTAAATCTGCACGAAGATTGGGAAGCCCAAGGCTACTATCTGTATGAAAACAACCCCTATGGAGAAATAAGCGTCGCTCAGGAAATTTTAGATGCAGTAAAACCAATTACAGGAATAGACACATCCAGTATTATTGATACCTGCCCAGCTAAGAACGGGATTATTCGAATTCACGAACTCAACGGAAGTGAGTTACTGCTGGAAGGTGAATGGCCGGAAACGTTTTACATGATGAAAAACTACACCCGACATTCCTATACATTTGAAAGTCCATCCAATATGTTTCCATTAGCAGAAAGAACTAAAGCTCACTACATTGCCGTTAAGCAAGTGCTTCATGCATTGGAATATAATGGCTATTGGTTTGATATTTAATAAAAAAGCACCTTTTTAAGGTGCTTAAATTCTATTCAGATTCAGCTTGATCAGCCTTATTATCAATCAAATCACCAATCAAAACATTATAGCGTGATTTAAATCGATCCATGAAAGTCTTCATATTGGACTGCAACATATAATTTACCAATCCTTGAAGATCCTGTTGCCTCTTAATAAATTTTCGTCCTGTATCAGAAGAGAAGAACTCGGTTAAATCATCGATTTCTTTTTGAGTAAAAATATCTCTGTAAGCTTGAATATACATAGGACTCAAACGTTCCCATGTCATTTCCGTTTCAATCCAATCCTGAAGCTGAGAACGTATATTATCCAAGG
>Ga0207717_100098_pt1 | contig 16303 bp, 13 predicted proteins | sample TtanPargueraPR_2_FD_187745 | JGI IMG/M metagenome (GOLD analysis project Ga0207717, IMG submission 187745) | Aerobic enrichment media microbial communities from Bioluminiscent Bay, La Parguera, Puerto Rico - Tt and P2 (2) (SPAdes) | ecosystem: Environmental > Aquatic > Marine > Unclassified ...
GTTGGCATTGCGAACAGCCGCCAATAATAAAGGGCTAATCAACAGAGCAACCACCGCCCATACAATAAGGGCAATAGTGGTTTGCTCCCACTGCATGTGACTGCACGTGGCCGCCGCGGCAATCAGTAACCCCCATGTCACACACACATAGGCCACCATTCGCATTAAAGGTGCTTTAATGAGCTTCAAAGCCTCCCAACCTCCCAAAACCAAAACAATATTTTCGAGGAATTTTCGATAGGCTTCCGCAATACGAATCCAATTTGATGGAGTTCTTTTATATATCCAATTATAGGCGTCTAAAGAGTGATTCGCCAAAAACGGGGTTCCCAAAATGGTGATAAAAGCTGTTCCAAAGGCAATTGCCGTAAAGCGGTCACTCGTCACACCTAGCTGGTTTCCCAATGCAGCAATAACAAAGCTGAATTCACCAATTTGACTCTTTGCCACCGCAGCCCGAAAGCTGCTTTGTGAAGGTTGACCTCCAAGAAAAAGCCCTGCCCACACAGTAAGAACCTTGCCCACAATAACAGCCAAGGACAGCAGGATAACAGTTTTTACGTCCGCCAGAATCAGACTGGGATCAAGCAACATCCCTATGGAAACAAAGAATACGGCTGAAAAAATATCATGAAGAGATCTCGTCGTATGTTCCACCCTATCCACATCTCGGGTTTGCGAGAATATTGCCCCGGCAACGAAAGCCCCCAAAGCCAAAGAAAACCCCAAATGCATAGCTAAAAGAGAAAGTCCCAACGCTAGCCCGACACTGAGCATTGCATACTCATCCGCTCCGGCTGTTGTTCGAATTTTCTCCATAAAAGATGCAACTAAAATACGTCCAACCAAATAAGCAAAAATAACGAACAGCCCCATCAATGCCGTTACCAGCCAGACTTGCTCCCACTCGAATTCACGCGTAACGCCCAAACCTGAAAGCACCACAAGGAGTATGACAGCAAGAACGTCTTCAAGGATAAGAACACCAATGGCTAATTGAGCATGAGGTAAATTCAGTTTTTTCTGCTCTCGCATCACCCCAACTGCCACCATCGACGAGCTGATGGCCAATAGACTGGCCAGAAAAAGCGTATATAATGAATCCCATCCCAAAGCATCAGAGAACGCCCGAGCAATAAGGAACATCCCCACGGACTGAGCTAAAAGGGCCAGGGCCGCAGGTCCCATAACACTTCTTAACCGTCGGAGATCAAACTCCATCCCAATGAAAAAAAGTAGGAAGATCACTCCAAACTCAGACAGTTCATTCACTGCATCCACATCACTAACCAGCGAATGATTCAGCAGGTGAGGCCCCATAAGCATTCCTGCCAAGAGATAACCAAAGATAACCGGCCAGCCTAAGCGCTTAAAGATCAAATACACAAGCGCAGCACCAGTTACAGCCGTGGCAAAGCTACCAACCAAATCGTGAGAAGTCATCGAAGCCAAAACGGGGATCATATAGTTAAGTATAAACAAATATTATCTAAAGAGACAAGCCGAGCCTTCACCTGTTTGTTAAAGAGTAAGCTTTATTTCATGTCATTTTTTTTACGAATGTAAAAAAGCACCCTTGCCAATTACGAATAAAGCCGATACTGAATACAATTAAGTAAAGATTTATGAATTGCCATTAGTAGCTAAACTGCTTTTGATACATTCATAAACCCCCTAGAAATAGGGACAAGCAAACCCAGACCTTTTGACGCCCTTCACGCTGCGACACTATGTTCGGCAAAGCCTTCGGATTTTTTTCAAACGACATCGGAATTGACCTCGGAACAGCAAACACTCTTGTTTACGTCCGAGACAAGGGGATTATTCTCAGTGAACCTTCCGTTGTTGCCATCAATAACACCAACCGCAGTGTAGTTGCTGTAGGGATTGAGGCTAAAAAGCTTCTCGGCCGTACTCCGCTGAATATTTCAGCTTTAAGACCGATGAAAGACGGTGTTATTGCCGACTTTGAAATAACAGAAGCCATGCTGCGCTACTTTATTAATAAAGTACACAGTGTGAAAGTAGCTTCTCCACGTGTGATCGTCGCGGTTCCCAGCGGTATCACAGAAGTGGAACGCCGCGCGGTTAAAGAAAGTGCCATCCATGCAGGAGCACGTGATGTTCGTCTGCTTCAGGAACCTGTCGCTGCCGCAATCGGTGTTGGACTTCCTATTGATGAACCGACCGCCAATATGATTGTTGACATTGGTGGAGGTACAACTGAAGTCGCCATTATTTCCTATTCAGGTGTTGTATACACCAAATCCATACGTGTTGGCGGGGATGAATTGGACAATGCCATCATCAATTACATGAAGCGTGCTTACAATCTGATGATCGGTGACCGTATGGCGGAAGAGATTAAGATCCGCATAGGTTCCGCAGCACCTCTGGATGAAGAACTGACAATGGAAGTTAAGGGTCGTGACTCCGTAGCTGGGTTGCCTAAAACTTTGCATATTTCCTCTCAAGAAATCCGCGAAGCGATGGCTGACACGGTAAGTTCCATCACAGAAGTAGTCCGCAATGCATTGGAACGCTGTCCACCGGAACTTTCTGCTGACTTAGTAGATCGCGGTTTCGTGTTGGCCGGAGGCGGTGCATTAATCCGTAACTTGGATCGTTTGCTTTCCGATGCCACAGGCCTACCGGTAATCGTTGCCGACAATGCACTCTATGCTGTTGCCAACGGCACTGGTATTGCATTGCAAATGAAGATTTACTAATCACCACGCCCGTTCTCTTACGGGAAATTATGTTGAGTCTGCTGAATGCCACAAAAACGAGTTGTTATCGGGAAGCCCCTCCTTTTATTACTGCTAACGTTGTTAGTCTGGTGGATTGTCCCTGTATTCATCAAATCGTTTAGCCGAAACGTCTTTTTTGAGTTTCAGGCTCCAGCGTGGACGGCTATATCTTCCCTCAAAGATTTACAATCATACTGGGCTTTGCGCAGTAAATCGAAAAACGAATTGATTGCCGCAGGCAGAGATCTGGCACGCCTCAATGCCAGTTATGAAATCAGCAATCAAAAAGCCAGAGCAACAGAAGCAGAACTGAAACGTCTGGAAAAACTTTTAGACCTACCAGCATCACCTCAATACCGTTATGAAGTTGCTCGAGTCACTCATAGAGACCTCAATGGCTGGTGGCAACAACTGGTAATTCGTAAAGGTTCACGCCAGGGAGTTATAAAAGGTGCAGCAGTTATCTGCGCAGAAGGTGTGGTAGGTAGAATTTCAGAAGTTCATACTTACACCTCGGTTGTGGAACTTATTTCTGACAGTAATTTTAGGATGGCGGCTCATATAGAAGGAGACCCTCGCCCTATCACGTATAAGGGAGGAAATAACATACCTTTAAGGCCCCCGCTAGGAAGCGTCAGCAATGTCCCTGCAGACATTACTCCTTCCAAAGATGGATATATTCGAGTTGTTACATCTCGACTGGGAGGTATTTTCCCCGATGGGATCACCGTCGGCTATTTAAAATCGCTTAACCCAGGTTCGGACGGATTATTCCAAACAGGAACTCTATTACTTCCTGCCAATTTAGTCTCTATAACAGAAGTTGCGGTACTAATACCGCTGGCAGAAGAAATAACAGATAGTGAAGCGGAAACCATTGCACTGGAGCCAAATGCCCAATGATGAACCGCGATCCCAGATTGCTGATTTCCATCGCCTGCAACTGGCTTCTCTACATGGTATTAACCCAGGTCAACGCTATATTGGGTACATGGAATATTCATTTATATGTAGCAGGCATGTTTCTCTTATTTCCTGTATTCTATATGCCAGCTGGCTATGCCTATTTGAGTATCGCCATAGCAGGATTCTTCATCGACTCGGCAAGTCCCATTCCCTTTGGCTTCCACCTCATTTTTCTCTGGTTCTGCGCAACCCTGATCCATGCCATACGCTCACATCTCTATCGAGAAAACAAAACGCATATTGTGATCATAACAATCACGGTAAATCTTTTGGCATCACTTTTTATCTGTTTAGTAAAATTGTCGCCAGTACTGCTGACTACTCATTTTTGGATAAGGCTTGGATCAGACTTTTTAATATCTTCCGCTTTTTGTTATCTATTTGCTTACCGCTATTTAGAGATTCAACGAGTATTCACTCTCAGCAGTGGTCATGAATTGAATGAAGATACAATGGAGGCTGTAAAAAGACCATTTACTCCACCGCGTTCCTAGTTTTTTTTCTGATAATTGGAATTATTCTAAATTCTATGTATATTACCGGGTAACTAATCTTGCGTGAGTTCTTTTTAATAAAGGAAACATCTCTGCGCAATAAATAGAATATCCATAAAATAGAAAATTATGAGCGAAAAACTGACCCAAGCCCTCAATAAAACACTGGCAAACTTACATATCATCAATGTAAAGCTCCACAGTTACCACTGGAACATCCAAGGCATCCAATTTTTCAGTATTCATAACATGACCGAAGGCTATTATGATTATTTCTTCGGCCTCTACGATGATGTGGCAGAACGCATTCTTCAGTTAAAAGCAAAGCCACTTGCTACCGTCAAAGAGTATCTTGAAAATGCCACCCTTGAGGAAGAAACAGGTAATAAATTCACTGCCCGTGAAGTATTGGACAAAGTTCGTAGCGACTTCGACCTTCTCTTGAAGGAAGCAAAATCCGTAAGCGATTTAGCTGGAGAGGCGGGAGATACCACAACAGGCAATATAATGGATGACTACGTTCAATGGCTGGAAAAGGCCATCTGGATGATAGACAGCTCTCTTGATGCCTAACATCTAATACAGTTCATTTCTGATATAAGCACATGGTTAACATCATGTGCTTTTTCTTATCCCAACAGAAAAGAATTTCAAAATGCATTTTTCTCTTTTGAAACAATCTCTTTTCTGTTTCTTTAAATTCAGGTCTACATAATTTTATGGGCGAGGATACTTATACAAATTCCAACAAGCGCTTACGCCTGTTTTACCTGATGTTTACCGTAATGGTTATAATACTCATTGCGGGACTCACTCACCGCCAACTTATGCTCTACGGGAAGTATAAGGAAGAAGAACAAAAACAAAACTACCGCCGTATTTTAATGCCAGGCCCTCGCGGAGATATTTACGATCGAAACGGAGAACTGTTGGTAGGAAATCGCCCCTTATTCAAAGCTGTCGTCTACTTGAATGAGCTAAGAAAAGAGTTCAGAACGACTTATTATAAAATGGTTCGCGATGCCCGTGAGGAAAACAAACGCCTAGAAGAAGCGGGACTACCAACTAAAAAACTAAGCCGCAAAAAAATCTCCATAAATGCTCGCAAACAAGTAGTTCAAAAATATTTGGATAAAATAAACGTGGTTCTTAACCGCCACGAAACCCTTGAACACGAAAATATTGAACGCCATTGGCACCAGAGTTTACTCCTTCCAATGACGTTAATAAGTGACCTGACCGAAGAAGAATACGCAAAACTAATCGAGCAGATCCCCATTGATTCACCCATTCAGGTAATTACAGACAATGCACGCTATTACCCTCACAATGCAGCTGCTTGTCATGTATTAGGATTTACATCACCATCCACAGATTATCCCGATGATAGGCTTCCGGAAAAACGTTTGATAACCTTTACCTTCCCCGGAAAAGTCGGTCGAACAGGACTGGAAAAAGCTTTCAATAAAAAACTTCAAGGGAAAAGCGGTGGTGAAATATGGGTGGTTGATCCATCCGGCTTTCAGTACGAACGAACCAATATGGTGGCTCCCGTAAAAGGAAAAAACATCACATGTAGCCTCGATATTCGTCTGCAAGAAGCAGTAGAAAATGCCATGGGAGATCACACAGGAGCAGCGGTAGCGCTGGATGTCCATTCAGGGGAAGTATTGGTAATGGCATCAAAGCCAAATTTTGACCTCAACGAATTATCTCCTATTCTAACCTACAAGACAAATGCACGTATCCTAGAAGAAGGCGGATGGCTCAATCGTTGCATTCAAGGGCTTTACCCTCCTGGTTCTACTTTTAAATTAATTACAGCAGTAGCATTACTTCACACTGGAACAATTAACCTGGATACCATCGTGGTATGCAAAGGGAGTTTAAAAGTTGGTCGAAGAGCTTTCCCCTGTCACCGACGCTGGGGGCATGGCCCTGAAACCGTAAGAGATGCGATACGTGATTCTTGTAATGTATTTTTCTATGATGGTGCCGTAAAAATGGGTATTGAACCACTAGCAGCAATGGCTCGTAAATTTGGGTTGGATAAAAAAACAGGTATTGAGCTCCCTGCAGAAACAGGTCGTACGGTAGTTGCAGATCCAGCTTACAAGAAACGCAGATTCTATGAAAACTGGTATGATGGAGATACTGCAAACACGGCAATCGGACAAGGCTTCATGCTTGTAACCCCACTTCAAATGGCCTGTGTAACAGCATCTTTAGCCAGAGGTGAGACACGCACCTACCCTAGCATCATACATGATCCAACCCACAATACAGACCATGGAGGGGAACCCATTCCATTGGATAATGAGCAGTACAATGGCATTATTGAGGGGATGATTATGGCAACAGAATCTGGAACGGCCAAACTTGTTCGTATACCGGGTATTACCATAGCATCAAAAACAGGAACCGCACAAATCCCCGTCAAAGGGAAACAAAGCACCTTAGCTTGGTATGTTGGATTTGCTCCAGCAGAGAAACCAGAAGTAGCCATTGCCGTAATGATCGAAGGCACTGACCCCAGAGATTCATTTCATGGAGGTTCTACGGCAGGACCTATTGCCAGAACATTCTATAAAAAGTACTTTGAGTATAAAAAAACAGATGCTCAAAAATAAAAACCTGAAATTGGTTGCATGTCGGGTTGACGCTTACGATTCTTTTTTCTTATTTTATTCACACGACGTTCAAGTTGTAACCCCCAAGATATGGCACGCGTAACCCTTCAGGATCTGACAAAAGATTTTCCACCACAGAAAAAAGGACAACTCCCTTTTCATGCGGTAAAAGGGATAGATCTGCAAATACGCGATCGCGAGTTTCTCGTTTTAGTTGGGCCATCGGGTTGTGGGAAATCTACCATTCTACGTATGATCGCAGGGCTGGAAGAACCCAGTAAAGGCGATGTGATTGTAGCTGGACGAGACATGGCAGATGTACTCCCCAAAGACCGTAACATTGCGATGGTCTTTCAGAATTACTCCCTGTATCCTCACATGACCGTTTATGATAACATGGCATTTGGACTAAAGTTACGCGGTAAAGGGAGTAAGCAGATAGAAAAGCAAGTCACAGATGTAGCCAAACTCCTGGAAATTGAAGACTTTTTGGAAAACAAACCAAAAACACTTTCAGGCGGACAAAGGCAACGTGTTGCTTTAGGGAGAGCAATTGTACGAAATCCAAGAGTTTTTCTCTTTGATGAACCGTTAAGTAACCTGGATGCAAAAATGCGAGTCAGCATGCGCACAATGATCTCAAAATTGCATGCAAGACTTGGCTCTACAATGATCTATGTGACACATGACCAAGTAGAGGCCATGACAATGGGCGATCGCATTTGTGTAATGAATCACGGAGAATTGATCCAAGTAGATACTCCATTAAACATTTATAACAATCCCAATAGTATGTTTGTAGCTAGTTTTATTGGGAGCCCACAAATAAACTTTCTTCATGGCCATATAATTGATGAAGGAGGAAGCCTCTACTTTGTAGAGAATAATTTGCAGAACACTCCTTGCAAACTAAGGATCTGCAAAGAAATGATCTCCCTACTAAGGGAGTGGACAGAGAAGAATATCGTGCTAGGAATACGTCCTGAATGTGTGCATCACACATTGACAATGCATGTTCCAAACAATGAACAAGTGGTACAGGCAACCATTGAAATCGTAGAACCAATGGGAGCCGAAACACACCTGTATCTTGAATCTGGAGCTCATTCTATTACGGCAAAAGTGCCCAGTTCCGCACATTATCGCATGAACGAAGAGATATCTCTGTTTTTCGACATGGAAAAGGCCATTTTCTTTGATCCAACAACAGAAATGCGCATCCAGGGTTAAAGCACTATTCTGCTAACCTGAAGACTTTTTAGGTCTAATCGTAATAAAACTCTCCAATGTAAGCACGTATCGATATTTTAATATCGTATATATTTACATTTTTTTTATTCTAACCGAATTTGAAAAGATACCCCTTTATGATAATACTATTCTAATGTCTCAATTAAATAATATCTAGCTTTGGTTTATCTCCCTCCCCAACCAACTCAATAACCCAAACAAATATGCTGTCTCCACAAGACAGCAAAACCGTTCCCTGGAATCATTTACGACCTCCAACCACAGCTAACATGAATCATAAAAAACTAAGTACTCGTTTGTATACAGGCTTTGGAGCCATTATAGCAATTTTGCTTGTTTCGGGACTAGCTTCCACATTCGCATTTGATAAAATTGGCTCAAAAGCGGATGAAATTGATGCAAAAACAAATAAAATTGTAGATGTTAACCTGGAAACTCTAATCAATTCAGAGAAACAAGCCATAGGTGCTATGTCTACATTAGCATATGAAAAAGACCATTTATTAAATAGAAGCGATTCCAATAAAACAAAAGTTCTAAATAATGCGAACAATCTACTGGAAGCAATCGAGAATAACTTAGCCATATATAAGAAACTTCAAAACGAAGGTTACGGCAGAAGAGATCAGATAAAATCATGTCAGGAAATGATTGGTTCTGTGGATCTATTTAAGAAAACATTCCTCCTGCTGGATAAAAACATGGAGAAAGAAGAAAATCTCTATGCAAAAATGGCAGATGATGGAACCTCCGCGATGTCTCAAATCGACCTTTTATACTCTCAAAAAATAAACAGCGATGCAAACAAGGAAGAAGTAGAGACCTTCAAATCTATTACAAACGAAATCGCTCAAGCGAGGGTCAACAATATTAAGTATAAAGAATCTCAAGATCCAAAACTACTTTCAAGCAGTCAAAAATCTTTGGAAATGGCATATGCCTTACTCAGATCTCTGGAAACACATACAAGTTCCGCTGATGAGAGAAAGAGCCTCAGTAAAGTGCAACAAAACATCCTCAGCTATAAAAAAGCTCAATCTGAGTGGACATCAATCATTAGAACGATTAACGAAGAAAATCGTCCTCTTATAGTTAGACTATTGAATGACATATCCACTCAGGCACTAGCAGGTGTAGAACATGCTGAAAAGGTTACTGATAAAGAGGTTCAAGAATTACTGGCAAACTCAAGCTCCATGCAATCAATGTCTGCCAGCATGCAGTGGATGATCATGATGACGATAGCAATTAGTATCATCTTAGGTAGCACTATAAGCTACATGATTACTCGCAGCATAACTGTTCCAATAAAAGCAATCTCTGAGAATTTAGCAGCTGCATCACAACAGGGTAGTTCAGTCTCATATCAAGTATCAGCCGCAAGCCAGGAACTTGCTGAAGGTTCCAATGAACAAGCCGCATCGTTACAGGAGACCAGTGCATCGCTGGAACAAATGGCGGCAATGACAAAACAAAATGCAGAAAGCACACGCATGGCTTCTGATTTGATGCATGACTCAGAAAATTCTGTCCAAGAGGTTGAAGAAGGCATCCATGAAATGTCGGATGCCATAAACCAAATAAAGAAAAGCAGTGATGAAACGGTAAAGATCAACAAAACAATTGATGAAATTGCTTTCCAAACAAACATTTTGGCATTAAATGCAGCAGTTGAAGCAGCACGTGCAGGCGAGGCAGGCGCAGGATTCTCCGTCGTTGCAGATGAAGTAAGAGCCTTGGCACAAAGAGCAGCCGAAGCTGCCCACGCAACATCTTCACTCTTACAGGAATCTCAACAACGTGCAAAGATGGGAGTTTCCATCACCACAAAACTGGAAAGTGCCATCAACAAAAACGTAGAATCTTCCCATAAAATTGCATCGATAGTCGAAAAGATAACTGAAGCCAGTAATCAACAATCCATAGGGATTGATCAGGTTACAACAGCATTAAACCAAATTAGCGATATAACCCAACGTAACGCTAGCCATGCAGAAGAGAATGCCAGCGTGAGTGAAGAAATGGCGGGACAAGCCCATATGCTTTCAGATGTTGTCATGCAATTAAAAAGCATTATTAATGGAATAAATGCAGGTCAGTCAGAGGCTTACGTTCACATGAAAGAAGATTCTCTAATCGATGATGTGAAAAAAGATCAGCATTTATTGGAAAATCATTCGACCAATGATCATCAAGTAGATAAAAAAGAAAAAAGGACGATTCAAATAACTTAAACTCTCCCCGGTCTCTCTTGTAAAGACCGTTCGGTTTAAGTTAAGCGAACGGTCTTTATAGAAACTCAAAAAAAGATAAAGTATGACAAAATCACTCTCAGGAAAATATATTACCTTTGTATTAGATGAGGAAGAATTTGGTATAAACATCCTCAATGTTCAGGAAATCATACAAAAAGTAAAAATAACCAAGCTTCCTTACAACGAGGCTTACGTTGACGGTGTTATCAATCTGAGAGGTAAAGTAATACCTGCAATTGATCTAAGAACAAAATTGGGGATGGAACGCGCTGAGATCAATGACAGAAATTGTATCATCATTGTTCATTCCCAGCATGAGGGCAAAATTATCACGGCCGGATTAAGAGTCGACTCCGTATCAGAAGTCATTGATATCAAAGAAGAAGAAATAGAAGAACCTACTGCACTCATAAGACAAAACCCACAGGCGAAAGCCATAGTAGGAATGGCAAAACATAAAGATGCAGTTAAACCACTTCTGGAAGTAGACTATCTATTAGATTACAAAGTGATCGAAAGCATCAGCAAAGCTTAAAGAGTTTATAGAAACATTTATAAACAAAAAGCACCTCGTGAATTCACAAGGTGCTTTTTTATTCAAATTATAAATGTATCCAACCTTGAGTAATCCCAATATAGCTACAAACAGAAACTAAAGCCCATAATAAAACAGCAAGAACAAGAGGCCTAACACCAACTTCTTTTAGAGCTGATCTGGTAATTCCTGTTCCAACGAAGAATAAAGCAGCCACCATCAGAACACGTCCTAAATCATATAGATGGTTCCAAATCACTCCACTGCCAAATACAACGGGGCAGAGAGCTGCCAAAACAAATCCAAGTAAAAACCAAGGTTTGCTGCTCTTTTTACCACTTCCCGAAACTTCTGCCCCCACCATAGAAACTGGCAAGATCCATAATGCACGGGTTAATTTCACCGTTGTCCCAATCGCCAGGGCTTGAGCCCCAAATACCGCAGTAGCACCAACAACACTACTGGTATCATGTATCGCTAAAGCAGCCCAAAGACCAAATTGATCCTGAGTCATGTGCAACGTATGCCCAAGGAAAGGAAAAAGAACTAAAGCAATGCCATTGAGCACAAATATAACGGCAAGAGAAACGGCTGTATTTACTTGATTTGCTTTAATAGATGGAGCCATGGCCGCAATAGCACTCCCACCACATATAGCGGTCCCTGTACTAATAAGTACTGAAAGGGAAGTATCGATCTTCATCAAGCGGCCAATCAAATTACCAATAATGAAGACAAAAGAAATACTAAAGAATGTAAGTATTATAGAGTGGCTCCCAACCTTTAAGACCATTGCGAAATTCATCCCAAAACCCAGCAGAACAACTGCTGCCTGCAAACTCCATTTGGAAGCTTTACGTGTATAAGAGGAATTCTTCATTCCACTTACCAAGCTGATAAAGACACCTATTAGCAAAGCCCAGACAGGTGATAGAAAAATAGCACAGATAATAGCTCCAATACTCCATAAGATTACCTCCTTATTTTCCTCTATTCGTTGCAGACACATTTGTTTCATGATGCTTGCATTCTAACAGATAAAACATCATTAGTATAATTGATTAACCTTATACATCCATTCAATTTTGCTGATGAATACACCTTTTACAATCCGCCAACTAGAAATATATACTCAAATAGCCCAAGGCAAAAGTCTCACCCATACGGCAGAACAATTGGGTATTAGTCAATCTGCTGCCAGTATGGCTTTATCCGAATTGGAAAAAGCGTTGCAGGGGCCTCTCTTCCACAGGATATCAAGACGATTGGTTTTAAATGATCGCGGTCGCCAACTTCTTCCTAAAGCACAGAGTTTAATTCAGACAGCCTCAGAAATAACGAATTCCCTTATAAATGAAGAGAACTCACCCAAGGGACATGTCATAATAGGTTGCAGCACCACAATTGCCAGTTATTGGCTACCTCCCCTACTAAAGTGTTTCTATGCAAAACATTCGAACATAGAAATCCATTTAATTTCAGGAAATACAGACGTTATTTGTAAAAATTTGATCGATGGAAAGATTGATTTTGGACTTGTTGAAGGCGACATCAACTACGAAATCTTACAAGAGACATACTGGGCTACAGATAAACTAGCTATCATAGCACCTCCAAATACGGAGAATACCACGAGTTCAAAAATAAAACTGGAAGAGCTGAAAAATAAAAAATGGATTCTTCGAGAGAAAGGTTCAGGAACTCGATCCACGTTTGAAAACGAGCTTCATAAAGAAGGCATCAATCTCAAAAACATTATGGTTTTGGGACATACAGAAGCAATAAAGAGAGCGGTTGAAAACAACCTTGGAATCAGTTGTCTATCATACAGAGCCATTGAACGCGAACTGGAACTCGGATTCCTTAGTGAAATAAATATACAAACAAAGCTCTCACGGTGGTTCCGCCTGATCACGGTAAAAGGACAATATGTGAGTCCACTAATCAAATACGTTATCGACAACCTATACAGACTATCTCAACAGGATACAGAGAATCAGCCAAAATGAGCTAAAGACCACTCAACACGCTCCTGTGGAGACATTTGTTTACGAATCCTGCCACCAATAGCCTTTATAGCATTCAAACGAGTTTCCAATCCTACTCGATTGGCAGATTGAATAGCCAAACCTGGACGTGCATTTAACTCCAACAACAGGGGGCCTCGATTTCGATCAATAACAATGTCGGCACCAAAATAACCCAGCTCAGTAATTTCGTAGCAACGAGATGCCAGTTCCAAGTGTTCCCGCCACATAGGGACCTCTACCTCAAACAAATTGCTCCCTGTATCTGGATGTTTCTCCAATGGACGATTGAACTGCACCGCACGGCTTGCCTTACCTGTTACTAGGTTCAAACCTACTCCAACTGCTCCCTGATGAAGATTTGCTTTACCATCGGATGCTGCCGTAGAAAGACGCATCATCGCCATAACAGGAAAACCCTGAAAAACAATAATCCTTACATCAGGAACGCCCTGAAAACTGAAACGATCAAAATTACTGGTAAACTGAATTAAATCCTCAAACAGGGCTTTATCCGGCAAGCCTCCCAAACTGTAGAGACCACTTAAAATATTGGAGATATGCCTGTATATATCCCTATCAGCAATTCGCTGACCATTTCCCTTCAGATACACATCACAGTCACGTCCAGTAATAACCAAGATTCCTCGCCCCGCACTTCCTCTGGTAGGTTTTATGACAAATTGATTTTTATCCTGAATCAATGCCTTAAAGCGATCCACATCACGCTGAGTTTCAATAACTCCTATTTTGTAGGGGACAGCAATGCCTTCGCGCTCAGCTAATAGTTTCGTTTGTAACTTGTCATCAACCCTAGGATAAAATTCGCGGTTATTGTAACGAAAAATGTAGCTGTGATTGCGGGCGTTCATACAAAGAACACCTGCTTTTTTTAGTTTCCCAGGAGAGGCAAAACGAAATAGACGCATACCTAATCGTCCTCTCTAACAATAGGTTCAAAACGCCATAATTCAGTAAGGCGTAAGCCTGAATAAGCTCCAAGTAATAAAACAAATACCAAAAGGATAAAATGAATTTCCATAAAAGTATAACAAATATGCTCTACATATGGATTAATCATTAATGCATAAGCTAAAATGGCTACCAACAAACTCATAAACACCTGCTTAAGAGCACTGTTGGCACCTTCTTCTTCCCAAGCCATAGAAGCGCGTTCAATTGTCCACGCCAAAACGATAACAGGGAAAAAGGTAATCGTCAGCCCTTGGTCATACCCCAAGTGATAGCTAAAAATGCTTAAGGTGGACATTAGACCAACAACAACAATAACAGCCGCAGCAATCCGGGGCACAAGTAACAAATTTAATCGCGACAGGTAAAACCGAATAGCTAAACCAACAACAATAATAATTCCAAATAAAATAAGACCCGGAACAAGACTTGTTTGGACAAAAGCCAATGCAATCAAAACGGGCATAAATGTTCCAGAGGTATTCACACCAACCACATTTCTCATGAGAACTACAATAAATATACCAACTGGTAACACTGAAAGTAGCTGAAACATTTTTTGAGTAGAAACGGGTAAACTATGAACAGAGAAATCAAAGGCACTGCTGTGGTATGCATCTGCACGGGCGCTCACAACCTTCAAAATAGGACGTTCTGTTTTCATAACTGAAACAGAAATATTGGAATGCACCCCTCCTTCAACATCAAGTAATGAACCTCCACGTTGTAATGGTAGAAAACCATATGGAAGTCCCGTCTGACAAGTCCTGGGATCGATAATAATCCACCCATCATCCGTGTAAAACTCAAACAAAGAACGTAACGGCTGATAACGTTGTCTATCCTTCAAATAGACTCCCTGAATAATCCTATTGGGAATCCCAGAAGTATCCAATAACGCACGAGCCAAATCCTCACGACTCATCCTACCATCGGATGAGTGACGAAGAAGATTTATTTCTTCAGAAGGTGTTTCCCCATAAACATCTTCAAGAATACGCATGACATAAGAAACTCGATCAGCAGATTTCTCTCTGCATTCCTTTAACAATACTTGAACGGTTTTCTGATACACCTCTCCCCAAAGAGGGATTAAGGGAACTGGAGGGGCGACTTCTGGTAAATCAAAGCCCTCTGAACCAAAAGCATCATAAACGTTAACACGGTAATAAAGAGTCTGCGTCCCTTCCGCATTACGCTTCGTCCAAATAGCTCTGCGAACTCCACTATCCTTATTTATCGTAAATCCATAGCCGGAAGAAGCCATATCTTCATCCAAAATTTTATAGCCCCTTTCATTTGCCTCAGGGATTGAAAGTGAAACTTGAACGGGGCCTCCAACCGCATCAAACGTCACCCGTGTTTCAACTTGCCACACATCAACTCTACTTTGAGGGAATAAAGGAAAACCCAAGGTATAGACTTTATGAAAAATACGGTATGAACCGAACAGAATTAACACAGCAACAATTAAATATAACTGCAGGTGTTCCGGTGCGATTTTCTTAATCTTCATCACTTTTTATAAGGAGATTTGATTTGGAAACATCTACCACAGCATTCCCTTCCAAAACATTGCGCCCTATAAGCACTTGAAATTCGAAGTCGCTACGGTCGGCCAAGGAGAATTCGCGTTCCATATCCACATCCCCCATACGTATACGCATATTGACCTTATAACGCATTTCATCACCTTCCTGACGAGTAATTTTTACTTTACTAACCATCGGACGCTCAAAGGTATGATCGATGCCAGTTTCTCTTTGCTTAAGACTAAAACGTATCCAACGTTTTCCATCTCGCTCAAATGGCGTTATATCATGAGCATGAATACTTGAGGTTTCTGCCCCCGTATCAATACGGGCAGGAAATGCATGTTCAAAGGGTGTTATGTAAACTGGTTCCACCTGCCCAATAACCCCCAAAGAATAATATGGCGTGTTTTCATTTGCAGAGTCAGAAACCAAAACCTGAGTCACGCCTGTTTTCAAACTCAAAGAAGTAGTATCACCTTCTTCAAGAAGAACAGCATCATCAGACTTTGCGTCAGGTACATCCCTATGAGACTTTCCGGTTGTAATACACCCAGTAAGTACAGAACACAGGCTAAGAGCTAGCAGTTTCTTTAGCGACATATAATTTACGTTCTTTTTATGAACGTTACAGATAAAAAGCAATATCTATAACCAACCTTGGTTTAAGTCAGATTTAAGCACATATAAATACATATTTGTGTCTATCCGAACAAGATAGTTCCACTACTAAATAAAATAATAACCTTTTCTTTTTTTCAGAATCCAGTCAATATCATGCAATTATGAATAAGCGATACGTACTTACGGTTATGGCGGACGATAAGCCCGGTTTAGTTGAATCGTTATCTTCAATTGTCATGATAAATGACGGCAATTGGCAAGAAAGCA
>Ga0207717_100099_pt1:0-2500 | contig 16167 bp, 8 predicted proteins | sample TtanPargueraPR_2_FD_187745 | JGI IMG/M metagenome (GOLD analysis project Ga0207717, IMG submission 187745) | Aerobic enrichment media microbial communities from Bioluminiscent Bay, La Parguera, Puerto Rico - Tt and P2 (2) (SPAdes) | ecosystem: Environmental > Aquatic > Marine > Unclassified...
CCCAACCCTCTAATTTATAGTCCCAGTGTTCTTGTCGTGCTTCGTGAGAGTTTAGAAAATCATCGTAATAGACTGGTTGGCGTTTTTCCCAAACGCCTCCGGGACCCCGAAAATCAGGAATACCGCTTTGTGTGGAGATACCTGCTCCCGTGAAAATTAGGATTTTCTCGGCATGAGCAATATAGGAAACCAAACGAGCATCTTCGGGGTGGAGCGCCATAAAGAGTTTAACTATAGTTACTCCGGTTTTAAATGCACTAAAAAATTCAGTTTACGGTTTGTTTTCGGGTCGCCAGGACAAAAAAGAACGCACCTAAAATGAAAAGAATACAGATTGATAGCATCCCACGTTGGGAATTTCCTGTAATTAATGCCACAGATCCAACGAGGATGGGACCAAATACCGTAGCAGCCTTCCCCATCATGTTATAAATGCCAAAAAGGGCGGCACTATGTTCTTGGGGAATTAAACTTGCGAAGTACGATCGGCTGAGAGCTTGAATGCCTCCTTGGGCAACTCCTATAAAGAATGCCAGTATATATAGAGGGGAAATAGCAATGCTACCCAGTGCAATGGGTGTGGTTGTCATAAATGAGGCGTAGCATGTAACACCAAAGTAAATAATGATGGCAGTTAATATTAAGTTTCGAATTCCTTTTTTCTGAGCGATATAGCCAAAGATAAGACTACTTGGAACTCCAACCACCTGAACTAGGATGATTGCCAGAATGAGCTGAGTTGTTTCGAAGTGTAAATCCGCTCCCAGTTTACTCGCCATTTTGATGACAGTATTTACTCCATCTATATAGAAGAAGTATGCGGCTAAGAAGAGTTGGATTTTTGGATAATTCAGTAAGATACCAAAACTGTTTTTTAACTCTGTATATAAAGACTGTATGCGAAACTCCTTTTGGGGCTTATGGTTCGGGTTTGGAACCCAAAGAATGATTGGTATAGAAAACAGAACCCACCAAGAGCCTGTGGCGACAAAACTCAGGCGAATTATAAAGGGGTCGTTGTTGGTTTTCTGGATAGCCCACATACAAGCAAGCAAAAGGAATGTGCTGCCAAAATAGCCTAGAGCAAATCCCAGGCTGGAAAGAAAATGTTCATTCTTTTTAGTACTAACAAAAGGGAGTAGGGAATCATAGAATACATTTGCCAAGGCAAACCCTAGATTTCCCAGCATATATAATATACATGCTAGCTGCCAATTTCCTTTAGGAACAAAGAAAAGTAGGGCTGTGGCTAAAGCTCCTGTTACAGCAAAGAAAGTAAGGTGCTGTATGTAGTTTCCTCGTGCATCGCAGCGCGCTCCCATGATTGGACTTAAGATAGCGATGAAAAAACCGCTCATCGAAGCCGCAAGCCCATACCAAAACGTAGAGTGGGCGACATCCATGCTGGAAGCGTAATAGCCTGAGAAGAACAGCGGATAGATCGCTGTCATTATGATGAGGGCAAAGGCGCTGTTGGCCCAGTCATACAAGGCCCAGGCTATGGAGCTGCGAGATAAGTTTTGCATAGGCGCAACTATGATTCTATCACTTAGCAAATCAAGGCTCTCGGCATGCGAACAGGCTTCGTTTGCAAAGCTTTAACGTTATCGACACATTTGTAGCAATGCATCCTGTTCATGTCATTCTAATTCGCCACTATAAAGAGCGTGTTTCCAAATGCTCTCTGCAACCGCTTTACGGAAAGCCTGGCTATACTTTTATCAAAGGGCGTCCGGACTATTCATACAATGCGCATGGGCACATTATTTTAAGTGTAGATGCTCCAGAACTGAAACCGGAAGATCTCTATATAGAAAAGGAAGAAGCAGATGCCTGTGTTCCCTATGTGAGTGAGTTCGTCGCTGAAGAAATGGAAAAAGGGCGGCGTCCATTGATTCTATTGGATTCTACATGGCGTTTGCTTTCACAGTTACAGGCAGGTTTACAGGGAAAAGCCCTTTACCGTTCTATTCCTGGAGGTGTAGAAACCGCGTACCCACGTATCTCCAAGCTATCGGATGATCCCATGGGTGGGCTTGCCAGTATAGAGGCTCTTTACCTTGCCCTAAGATGTTTGGGAGATGATAGGCCTGAAATATTGCAAGAATACCATTGGAAGGATGCATTTCTGGAACAGTTTCGGGATGAATAGGTCTATAACTGTAATGTAAATGTAACTTTTTCACATTCTTAACATACTGAAAAGAAGGAGTTAATGAGATTGTGAGAAAAAAGTATAAAAATAGTGCTTGCGTTGGGAGAAAAAGTGGGCAGTGTTTGCGACTTCTCCGATACGGAGAGGGTTCTTTAAAAGTCAGTATTCAAGCGGTCTTCGGGCTGATTTGGGAAAAGTAAATAAAGTTAAATTTGTTGCTTGACCGGATCTGAAAAATTGCTTTTATCGCGAACTTCCTCTGATGAGGTTGTTCTTTACTAAAAGTGTTTTTACGAAGCCAAGCGAGGCTTTTGAAAGTTTGAAAAACTTTCAAAAAAGTAGCTT
>Ga0207717_100099_pt1:10000-16167 | contig 16167 bp, 8 predicted proteins | sample TtanPargueraPR_2_FD_187745 | JGI IMG/M metagenome (GOLD analysis project Ga0207717, IMG submission 187745) | Aerobic enrichment media microbial communities from Bioluminiscent Bay, La Parguera, Puerto Rico - Tt and P2 (2) (SPAdes) | ecosystem: Environmental > Aquatic > Marine >...
ATTCTTACAATCATAAATCAGTAGGGTTAACTCATGTTGTAAGATGTTGCTCTGTCTGCAATAACGAATCTGCCTAATTCTCAATAATGAAAGATGCGACAATTCCCTCAAGTCGTTCTGGAACCATACACGCTAATTCTACGCCATCATCAGTAACTTTTTCAGATTTCACGCAACCGGACTGATGTAGTTTATTGATTATGTCGTATCGCGTATGTGGGATGAGCATATGTTTCATGTTTTGCGCTTCTTCAAGAATGGCTTCTATTCCTGTTATTAATGCATCAATTCCCTCACCTGTATAGGTGCTTATATAATAGGTTCCTTTTTTCTGACTGTTTAGGAGAATTTGCTGCCGCTCAGGAGAGAGCATATCTATCTTATTAAAGACTGTTATGATTCGTTTCTCTTCTGCACCCAACTCTTTCAATACCTCTAGAGTCGTTTTTGCATGTATATCGGCATTCTCGCTATCTATATCAACTACATGAATGAGGAAATCAGAGACGATGGCTTCTTCCAGAGTAGCCTTAAACGCTTCGACAAGACGATGGGGCAACTTTCTTACGAAGCCTACCGTGTCTGTTAATAGTATTTTTTGCCCAGAAGGTAGTTGGATCTGTCGTGTTGTTGGATCTAGAGTGGCAAAAAGTTTATCTGCAGCAAATACATCTGAGCCAGTCATCTTGTTTAGCAAAGAGGATTTGCCTGCATTCGTATAGCCGACGATAGCCGACGTAGGTAGGGGAACTCGTTGACGTTGTTTACGCTGAGTTTCACGATGTTGAACAACTTCTTTAAGTTCTTTTTTTAGCTTGGCAATGCGGTTTCGCACCATGCGTTGGTCGAGTTCTATCTGGGCTTCACCTTCACCACGCTGAGTTGTTCCACCCCCACGTTGACGAGATAAGTGAGACCAAGCATTTTTTAAGCGAGGTAAATTGTACTCGGAACGAGCCAATTCTACCTGTAAGACAGCTTCACGGGTTTGGGCACGGTCTGCAAAAATATCCAGAATGACTTCGTGACGGTCAATTACACATAATTTTGTTTCTGCTTCCCAGTTGCGTTGCTGAGCTGGACTAAGCATTTCGTCGAAAACGATGCAGTCGCATTCTTCGGCGTGTGCCAGTTGGTTTACATAATTTACCTTACCAGTTCCTAAAAGAAAGCGTGCTTTTTGCTCGCGATTGCGAACGATTTCTTTACGCACGACAGAAATTCCCAAGTTTTGTACAAGCTCTTCCAGCTCATCCAGCAGATTTTGGATTTCTTGTTCTGTAGCATTTCCTTGTTGTACTCCCACTAGGAGAGCACGCTCTACCATCTTAGGTTTTTCCTTAACGTCGAACATAAGCAAACTGCCATGTATGAGGATCTTATTGCCTGGAATCAAATAAAAAAGAACCTTCTATGAAGAAGGTCCTTAAAGTCATGTTGGATATAACTTTCTTACTCATATAGGATAACGAAATCAATGATGGCTATCATTTCCATGATGATCATCATGATGGCCTTTATCGCTATGTTTCTTATCTTTGTTACAAGTTCTATCTTTGTCGCATGCTTTTTCTTCGTTACAGCATGACTTAGTACAATCTTGATTACAAGGTGCTACATCCTTATGATGTGTTTTCTCTGCATGACCGTTTGCATGCACATCGCCTTCACAACCTCCGCAATGGGCTGATGCTGTAAATGCAAATAAAGATAAGCTGATAATGAGAAGAGATAATTTAAGAAGTGGTTTCATTGAAAGGAGTTTTTTTAGTTAAAAAACGCAGCTAATAATCTGCATTAATAATACTAATATAAATAGGCTCTATTTCAACTTTCCCAGTCGATTTTCAGGTGATTTATATCGTTTCAGAAGCGTTTGCCTCTGAAATCAGCTTTTGTTTGGTTCTTTTATGCTCGAGTCTGGCTCCCAGAAAAATGGATATTTCGTACAAGGCGTATAGTGGCGCGGCTAAGAACAGGAAGGTAATTGGATCCGAGGTCGGGGTAATTACGGCGGCTACGAAAAGGAAAGCTACTATGCTGTGCCTTCTGTATTTTTTTAGTTGGCCTACTTGCAATATGTGCAAATGAACTAGCATCAAGAGAACTAAAGGAAACTCAAAAACAATGCCCACGCCGAGGGTCATCCATATTAGCAGACCATAATACGCATCTGCTCTCCAAAGAATTTTATACTCGAAAAAGTCATTAAAAAAGAGAGATGCTTTAAGAGCTGAAGGAACTAAGATTCCAAAACTAAAGACAGACCCGATAATAAAGAGTACAAGAATGAAGAAAATCGCCGGCTTGATCATTCGCTTTTCTACCTGAGTTAGCCCCGGAGCAATGAAACGTGATACAAAATAGAGCATAAACGGTAAAGAAAGGCCGAATCCTCCAAAAAAAGTTATTTGGAGAATTACTGAAAAAACCCCCATTGGGCCAGTTGTATTGAGACCTCCCTCAATCGGATCTGTAGAGCGATCTCCCAACGCAAAGTGTAATGGCCAGTTCAGGAAATGGGCAAAAAAAGGGAGAGCAACTCCTACAATTACCATTCCCAAAATAAAACAGATCAAGCACTGGAAAATGACCTTTCTCAGCTCATCCAAGTGTTCCAGAAAGTTCATGTCTCCATGACTTACAGAAGGCTCAGGTTCTGGTATTTCCGAGGATGAGTTCATAGCTTGTCTCATGAATAACCAATCGCTTGTTTATGGCAAGCGAAGGAAATTTGACTTTCTTAAAAAAGTAATGGGAATGCTCTCTGTTTTTTATATTGAGATGCTTGTTTTAATTTTTGTTTCCTGTAAAGTGGTGAAAAACAAATGGTTAACACGATTTCTTTTTGTTCGAAAGCGTTGACACCTATGTTGATCACTTTTAGAAAATCGTCAGATCCTTAAACGGAGTCTATTTCTACTTAATACATATAAAACAACCCTAAAAGTATATCAGTATGGCAAACGCCACGGAGAAGACTACCCCTAGTCCTACGCAAACTGAAACTGCTGAACCCATGAAATATACTTACGATTTTGGTCGTAAGACTGATGGTGACGGCTCGCAAAAGCCCTTACTTGGAGGTAAGGGGGCCAACTTGGCTGAAATGGCGCGTATCAATTTACCAGTGCCACCTGGATTTACAATTACTACAGAGGTGTGCACTTATTATTACGAAAATAATCTTAGTTATCCTGATGCTCTTCGAGATCAAGTTCTGACTTCAGTAAAGTTGGTTGAGGAGCAGCTCGGTAAAACTTTTGGTGATGCCGCAGACCCGCTCCTTTTTTCTGTACGCAGTGGTGCCCGTGAATCCATGCCCGGGATGATGGATACCATTCTTAACCTTGGCTTGAATGATGATGCTGTGGTTGGTTTGGCAAAGAAAACTGGGAACGAACGTTTTGCCTATGATTGTTATCGTCGTTTTGTGCAAATGTATGGTGATGTTGTTATGGGCGTGCAGCCACGTAACGAGTTTGAGCATGAACCTTTTGATGCTGTAATGGATGCATTGAAGGAAGAAGTGGGAGCGGATCAAGATATTGACCTTACAGTTGAAAATCTCCAAGAGCTGATCAAACGCTTCAAAAAACTGATTCTTGAACGAACAGAAAAGGAATTTCCTCAAGATCCGTATGACCAGTTGTGGGGGGCTATCAGTGCGGTGTTCTCCAGTTGGAATAACGAACGTGCAAAAGTATATCGTTCGAAATACAATATTCCTGCCTCTTGGGGAACTGCTGTAAACGTGCAGACAATGGTTTTTGGTAATATGGGCGATACTTCAGGAACTGGAGTTGCTTTTACTCGAGATCCTGCCAATGGAGAAAAAGTGTTTTATGGAGAGTACCTTCTGAATGCTCAGGGCGAAGACGTGGTAGCGGGGATTCGCACACCTAAGCCTATTGCTCAAATGGCTGAAGAGATGCCTGAAAGTCATGCGGCACTAGAAAAAGTGCGTCAAACGTTGGAGAAGCACTTCCGTGATATGCAAGACTTTGAATTTACCATTCAGGAAGGCCAGCTTTATATGTTACAAACCCGCAATGGGAAGCGTACTGGCTTAGCCGCTGTCCGTATTGCTTACGAAATGGTTCAGGAGGGTCTAATTGATAATGAGGCGGCCGTGCTTCGTATTCCGGCCGATTCTATTTCCAGCCTTCTGGTTCCTATTTTTGATGAAGAGGCTCGCAAGAAGATAACTCCATTGGCCTCAGGGTTGCCTGCGGGGCCAGGTGCAGCCACTGGTCGTATAACTTTTAATGCCAAGGGAGCGGAGGAAATGGCTCTACGTGGTGACAAAGCGATCTTGTGCCGTATAGAAACCACACCGGAAGATTTGAAAGGTATGATTGCCTCAGAGGGAATTTTGACCAGTCGAGGTGGTGTCAGTTCTCACGCAGCTTTGGTTGCCCGTCAAATGGGTAAAGTATGTGTATGTGGAGCCCATGATGTTGTTATGGACTATGCAAAGAGAACTTTGACCATCGGAGATCGAATTCTGAAATCCGGTGATTTCATTTCGATTGATGGGACTACGGGTGAAATCTATGCTGGCATGCTGGAAACTGCTCCAAGTGAAGTAAATCAAGTTCTCAGTGGAAAACTGGAGGCATCTACTAGTTATACCTATCGAATTTTTTCCACCATTATGGATTGGGCTGATACTTATCGTAAGATGGGGATCAGAACAAATGCGGATTCACCAGAACAGGCTCACCAAGCGATCGCACTGGGAGCCGAGGGGATTGGACTGTGTCGCACAGAACATATGTTCTTCGAGGGAGATCGTATTGATTCCATGCGTCAGATGATTCTATCCAATTCCGAGCCGGAACGCAGGTCTGCACTAAAGAAACTTCTCCCGTATCAAAAGGAAGACTTTGTTGGTATTTTCAAGGCAATGAAAGGGCTTCCTGTTACTATTCGTCTCTTAGATCCACCGCTGCATGAGTTCCTTCCTCACGAGACTGGTGCGCGACATGCCTTATCGGAGAAGTTGGGGATTCCTCAGGAACGTATTGCTGAACGTGTTGCCACATTGCATGAGGCAAACCCTATGTTGGGACATCGTGGATGTCGCTTGGGCATTACTTATCCTGAAATTACGGAAATGCAGGCAAAAGCAATCTTTGACGCCGCTGCTGAAGTGTTGAGAGCGGATGATTCAGTTGAAGTAAATGTGGAGATTATGGTGCCTCTGGTAGGTTTTGAAGAAGAATTGGAAAATCAGGTAAGCATCATTAATACCGTGGCATTAGAAACGATGAAGGAGCATAATCTGGATATTTGTTATTCGGTAGGAACGATGATTGAAGTTCCTCGTGCTGCTTTAAATGCAGATAAGATTGCCCGTCACGCAAAATTCTTCTCCTTTGGAACGAATGATCTTACTCAGACAACTTTGGGCATGAGTCGTGATGATTCTGGTAGTTACCTACCCGCATACAACAATCTTGAAATCGTAACACAGAACCCATTTGCATCGGTGGACCAGGCAGGTGTAGGTAAATTGGTGGCACTGGCGGCGTCTAGTGCCCGTGAAACCCGTAAAGATATTAAGCTTGGGGTCTGTGGTGAACATGGAGGAGACCCTGCATCCATTGAATTCTTTTATGGAGTAGGGCTGAACTACGTTTCCTGTTCTCCGCCACGTGTTCCTGTTGCCCGATTGGCCGCAGCTCAGGCAGCATTGAAAGAATAATTTCTGGCTGGTATTTAACAAAAGCCCGGCGATTTCGCCGGGCTTTTTATTGAAAGGTTTATTGAGGCATTTCCCAGAGGAAGCTTTTGTAATCACAAAGAAGGTTTCCTGAGGAATCATGAATCTCTAACTTCCATGCGATTACTTTAGGTTGTTCTTTCCATTCTTTTCCTGTGATACCAAACATGATTCTGGAGGTGTTCATAGGGGTTTCGGTTATGGGAAATGTAAATGACTGGGAATTGCGATTGTTTTCAAAGACCACATCGAGTATTGCTACGCTGCCTGATGGGAGTTCAGACGCATCGCAGTCCAATGCGATATCAACGTAGACGCCGTCTCTTTCGTCGTTTGTTGTTCGTAGGATAAGTCGATTATCAGAATATTCTTTACCGGTGAAAAACTCACTTAACCGCTGAAAATCTTTTGCTTCATGACGTTGCATATGAGCTTCTTG
>Ga0207717_100100_pt1 | contig 15384 bp, 15 predicted proteins | sample TtanPargueraPR_2_FD_187745 | JGI IMG/M metagenome (GOLD analysis project Ga0207717, IMG submission 187745) | Aerobic enrichment media microbial communities from Bioluminiscent Bay, La Parguera, Puerto Rico - Tt and P2 (2) (SPAdes) | ecosystem: Environmental > Aquatic > Marine > Unclassified ...
TAAATTTTGAACTGTTTCTTTACCTAAATAATGATCAATTCTATAGATCTGTTCTTCGTCAAAGTGTTGTTTAATTAGACTATTGAGTGCTTTGGCTGATGTAAGATCCTTGCCGAAAGGTTTTTCTATGATGATTCTCGCTGAAAGTTTTCCGTTTATTTGGTGATGAGAAAGTCCGCTCTTTCCCAAGTTTTCTATGATATTGGAGAAAACGGTGGGGGGAGTTGATATGTAAAAAACCAGATTAAAGGATTTCCCCTCTTGTTCCTGGATTTTTTCAATTTTATGTTTTAAAGCGTTGTACGCATCTAAGTTACTATAATCTCCATTGTGGAAATATAGATTTTCTTTTAGCCCATTCCAGAGAGTTGTATCAGGCTTTCTTCTTGAAAAGCTGCTAATAGCTTCATCCATCTCCTCCCGGTAGGAATCATCGGTGATTTCTTTGCGCCCAAATCCAATCAAATAGAAGGAGATCGGTAGCAGATTGTCCGCTTTTAGGTTATATACTGCCGGCAACAATTTGCGACGTGTAAGATCCCCAGATGCTCCAAATATGATGACAATGGTAGGGGGGGCTCCGCGATGACGGCTTAAACCGTCCAGAAAAGGATGACGAGTATCTTGGGTCATAACGTAAAAAAACACAGATTTTTAGAAAAGTAAAATCAGGAGGGAAACTTGCCATTCATCACCAATTAATGACCGCTTTTCACAGTTTTATAAAATAATATTTGTCAATAGCTTATGTTTTGTAAAAATGAAAAAAATACTGGCATATCCTGAACTCTGTAGTATTGTTATTAGTCTCTTCTCCCTAGAATAGTTTTAACATTATTGACCCATGGTCATGCCCCTTAGAGAACAACATAATCTTCCCATCTTTAGCGTTCTTGAACGTGATAATGTGGATTTTTGCATAACATCTGCAAAGCACCTTTTGTATGACGATTCCAGAGTTCAAGAAGGTGCTTTTTCTGGCGGTTTGTATTTAATCAATGAAGATCGCTCTGACTTTGATCTTCAGTTTGAGTGGAATTTAAAAGATCAGTTTATTGAGGAAACCTATAGTATTGATCTTAATAGCCAAACGGCAAAAATAATTCTGAACGGTAAGCCTGAGTATCTTTGTGATAAAGATATTCTTCCAGACATATTAGAGTATCGGCGTCGTGTCTTTGGGTATCGTTCTTTGGCGTTGATACCGTTGATTTCAAAAGAAGGTCTCTTTGGCGCAATTGTTGCCTATGTAGAGGAATGTGAATCGATGGATGATTATCTACGTGCGTGGTTTGAGTTCCTGGCAGGCAATTTGGTCAGATGTTTTGATGGTTGCAAAGGAGGGACTCAAGAATCGAACTAGAAGAAGGCGGATTCTATATATTGAATCTCGATTTTCTTTGAGGTCTGGTGATAGGTAACTTCTGATACATCAAAACGCCAATGAGTCGGTTTTTGTTTTAGTAAATTTATATATGCCTGTGCTGTCTTTTTTAGAACATGTTTTTTCCTTGATAAAATTGTGTGTATGCCTGTAACAACTGCTTTTTCATTGCGTGTTCTTACTTCAACAAAAACAAGAAAGTCACCATCTTTAGCAATGATATCTATTTCTCCATGCCTGTGCCGCCAATTTTTTTGGAGTAATTTATACCCTCGTTTTCTTAGAAGTTTTGAAGTCTTATACTCTCCATATTGTCCCAGAATTGCTTTTCTGTGGTTTATGTTAGCTTTGTTTAGTCGGATTTTGAATATTATTTCTTTATACACATCATTCATTTGCGGAATCATAAGATTATGAGTTTGCAATCATGTAATGGGCTTATTACTAATAATTGGTAATCGAAGAATGAGCGCAATAGAAATCGAAGAAGTTAATCTTAATGTTGATATACCGCTGGAGCTGTATAAAGAGCTTGAGATGGAATCACAGCGGCTTGGACTTTCTGTTCCGTCGGTACTCAATAAAATGATTTATGATCGTTATATGCATATGAGTATTAAAGAGCAGAAACCAGATCTAGATTTGGAAGAAGATGGTTCGGATAAACTATATCAAACAAAACTCTCCGACTGGGGAATTTTTGTGGTATTGCTTTTAGGGGTTATCCTAATTGGTTCTTTGACCTTTGTTGGGCTCAGTCTCTAGAGCTTGATTTCCTGTTTTAGGAAATCATTCCTTTGTTCTATTGGTAGCGTTACTATAAACTCGCTTCCTTCATCTACATGGCTTCGAACGCTGATTTTTCCGTGATGGCGTTCTATAATTCTTTTTACGATTGTTAATCCCATACCGGGATCATTGTAATTGTGCCATGTATTAAGCTTTTCAAATGGGCTAAATATACGTTTGATGAAGCGAGTGTTGAAACCGATACCATTGTCCTTTACGGAAATACATATTACTTCGATTTCTTCTTCTCTATCCTCCAGTGCCCATACCTGTTTTTTCTTTTTACATGTGACTGAGACTTTAGCGTCTTCTTCTTCTTTATGGAATTTTGCGGCGTTACTCAGCAATTGATAGAATAACTGTTCCATTTGGTTGGAATCTGCCTGAATTTCGCCAAGAGGTTCTGTTTCTATTTCTCCACCGGATTGTTCAATAAACGTATCAACTCGTTTGATGACGGTTTTAAGTATGCCATCTAGGCTAACTATTGTGAATGGTTTTAGTGAAGCATTTACTTGGCTGTATTCTCCCAAGGTTTTCAGTAAACTTTCCATATGGTTCGCACTATTGGTAATATCTCTGAGATATTCCATGCCTTGTTCGTCCAAATCTTCCTCAAAGTATTCAACGAGTTCACGGCTAGTGTCACAGATTTGTTGAATAGGATTTTTTAAGTCCTTGGAGGCCATTGAAGCAAAGTTTTCCAAATCCTTAGTCTTTTTCTTTAGCTGTTCATTGTAGAGGGTAAGATCCTTTTCCGTTTCTTCCATTTTGGAAATTTCGTCACGACCTTTATCCAATTCCATACGAGTCTTTATCAACTCGTTTTGAACGCCTGTAATTGCTTTTTCCGCATGGTCTCTATCAACCATCTCTCGTGTGAGAGCCCATACGCTAACGCATAAGAAAACAAAGGTTAGTATATTCCCAACAAATAGAATATCGGTCTGCCGTTTGCTGAATTTATTTACGTTTTCTAACCCTGAGACTAGGCTTTCTCTCTTTAATTCAATAATATTGCCGATACTGCTTCTAAATTGAGATAAGAATGTTTCCGTGTCTGAATTTCTTATTTCTTCAAGTGCTTTGGTATATCCCTCTTTTTTTCGGGTTTTCATGATACTCCGCATGCGGCCATCAATTTGGTTTTTTTGCATGTAGAGATCCTCTAATGTTCGAAGAGATACTGTGCCTTCACACAATTCTTTGGCGGCGGCTAGTCGTAGGTCCAGGTTTTGTATTGCCTGTTCGTAAGGGGCTCTCAGGGAAGGTCTTCCTGTGGCTATATAACCGTTGTATGCCGCCTCTGCTTTTTGTGAAAACCCCCATGCTTCGGAAAGACATATTACAGCTAGATAATCGCTGCTGTTGCCCATTTCCTGTGTTTTTTTCGCTTTGTCAGTCGATCTGCTAAGATAACTAATGAAAAAAAGCACAATAAGAGCCAGAGTAAAGCCTACGATGGAAAAGATAGTTCGTCTGACAGTGTTGGGCATAGAATCTTAAATTCAAAATAAGGATATAATAGCTAATACTGTTTTACCGTAAATGACACAAGTATTAAGGAGAGGATCTTTGGGTTTTATAGCTGTATAAAGCGTTTGTATTTTGAATGTAAAGTGATTCTCTTATTCTGTAGCGTATCCTCTTATTTCGAAATGATCTACAATTGGCTTAAAATGCTGTCCCAAGCCTTCCAGTATTTTTTGAGGGAATGGTGGGCGTCCCTTTAAATCAGCTCGTAAAGTAACTCCATCTCTGAACGCTTGAAGTGCATAACGTTGAGCTCCTTGAACCAATGGAACCATATGTTTTACTTCATTGATGGTATGTAGCCCTGGCACTAATGTTGTTCTGAATTCATGCTGGATATCCGAGTTTTTGATTATCCAAACAGAGCTACGAATTTTTTCAGTGTTAATTTTGGTTCCACAGACAAGGTTATAAGTCGTTAATGGAGCTTTGATATCCATTGCAATGAAATCAATTAGTTTCTCACTGATCAGTTTACGGATTACTTCTGGGTGAAGTCCGTTTGTGTCCAGTTTAACCGAATAGCCATAAGATCTAATTTGTTTAATAAAGTCTTCCAGATCAGAGTGAAGCGTTGGTTCTCCGCCTGTGATGACAACTCCTTCCAAGTGTTTTCTACGTTTGTCTAAAAATTGAAAAAAGTCTTCTTCTGGATAAGGCTCTTTAAATAGTTTAGGATAAACTAGCTCAGGATTGTGGCAATAAGGGCAGCGCATATCACAACCTTGTGTGAATACGACTGCTGCGATTTTTCCAGGATAGTCTATGAGGGAAGTTTTCTGTAAGCCACCAATTTTCATCACAAAGCCGAGGTTTGTTTAGTCGTCTAACGGGTTGATATATCAACTAATCCTATCATTGGAAAATGGCAAGGGATTAATCAATGGACTAATTGTCGCATCTTTTTCCGGGCTAGTAGTTGCCAATCGGTTCCGTTATTTTGTAGTCTGCTTGAGTTATGGAACTCATCTTTTTAGGTACGGGGACTTCACAGGGAGTTCCTATGATTGCTCAACCGGAGGGGATGTTGGATATCAACAATTCCAAAAACTGGCGTACACGCAGTAGTGTGCATGTTGTTATGAATGGGGTTCATATTCAAGTGGATGCATCGCCAGAATTTCGGTTGCAATGCCTACGAGAGGATATTACCCAATTAGATTATTTTCTGCTTACTCATTCCCATGCGGATCATATTTTAGGTATGGATGACTTGCGTCGTTTTTGTGATTTGAGTGATTCAGGGAACTTATCTATCTATTGTGAGCCTATAGATGGTCAAAGGATTGTGGATATTTTTCCGTATGCAATTCGGGATAAACCGGTGGCACCAGGTTATCCAGCATTTGTTTTAAAAGATATGCCTGATGTATTAGATTTGGAGTGTGGGACTATTGCTAAGACGGTATTACCACATGGGAATTTCGAGGTAAATGGATATGTCTTTACAGAACGTAGCAGTGGGAAAAAAATAGCCTATTACACGGACTGTGTTCGTGTACCTGATGAAGCTGAAGAGTTAGCAAAAGGGAGTGATGTTGTTGTTTTGGATGCTACGTTGCATAAGCCTCATCCTGCGCATATGTCAATTGCTCAAGCGTGTGATGCTGCCCAACGAATAGGCGCACCTAGGACGTACTTTACACATATGTCTTTCTATATAGACCATGAAGTGGCACAGTCCAAACTACCGAAGGGAATCTTTTTTGCATGGGATGGACTTCGGCTAACCATTTAGTTATACCGCAATAGAAGTCCATTTGCCCATATTACGGTACTTTTGGTAACGTTGTTCCAGGAGTTGGTCTGTTGATAGGCTGCTGATTTCTGCAAGAGCCTTGCTAATAGCCTCTTTTACTCGTTTTGAGGCTGTTTCTTTGTCTGTATGCGCACCCCCCAACGGTTCCTCAATTAAAGTATCTGCTATTCCCTGTTTTACGAGTTCCCGTCCGCCCAATTTTAATGCTTCAGCAGCCTCTTCAGTATGATCTCTTGATCTCCATAGGATTGCAGCACAACCTTCTGGTGGGATTACTGAGTAGTAGGCATGTTCCATTACAAGTAAACGATCTACTACCGCGACTCCAAGTGCGCCTCCCGAGCCACCTTCACCGATAATGATACCAATTGTAGGAACCTCCAAAGAACTCATTTCTTTTAAGTTTTTGGCGATAGCCTCTGATACGTGACGTTCTTCTGAGCCAACGCCAGCAAAGGCCGCTTTGGTATCAATAAATGATATTACAGGGAGAGAAAACTTTTCAGCAAGTTTAACTAAGCGGAGAACCTTGCGATAACCTTCAGGATGTGGCATGCCGAAATTGCGAGCAAGGTTTTCACGTGTGGTTCTTCCTTTTTGTTGTGCAATGATAACGACTGGTTTTCCGTTGAATTTCGCTGTTCCGCCGATCAATGCTTGATCATCTCCAAAGCAACGGTCTCCATGTAGTTCCTGAAAGTCTTCAAAAATGGCTTTGATGTAATCTAACGAGTAGGGGCGTTGCGGATGACGAGCCATCTGAACTTGCTGCCATGGAGTCAGATTTCTGTAAATAGACTCTTTGGTTTTGTTGATACGTTGCTGAATAGAGCTAATTTCGGAAGACATATCAAAATGGTGGTGTTGAGATGCTTCCTGAAGTGCGTGTAATTGCGCTTCCAGTTCGCGTACTGGTCTTTCAAAGTCCAAAGTAAATTTTGCGGCTGTCATGGTTGTTAGGGTTACTACTAATTATGACACGTCATCTAATAGAAAGTAACACAGTATCCCTCGTCCAAACGAATGCAACCTGTAACATTTCGTAGTGGTTATTTACTGAGGCTTACTTTTAGAAATTGATGTACCGCTTGTGGTGAGATTTTTAGCATACGAGCAGCTTCACTCTGGTTGCCTTTTGCCTGTTCCAATGCTTTATAAATGATGCGTTTGCGTAGATCTCTTAAATAGACTTCTAGCGAGAAGTACTCATCTAATACAGGTAGATCAGGGGCATTGCTGAAACTTGTTTCTATTGCTCCTCCTTCTGAAGAAAGTTCTTTGGTGGTTATTAAGTGACTATTACAAAGCAAAGCAGTGCGTTCAATTACCGACTGGAGTTCACGTATATTACCTTGCCAAGACAAATTGCTTAGAGTCTGCAACCCTTCTCGACTTATGCTTTTGGGAGTTTTCAGGCACGAATTTATTTTCTCCAAGAAAAATAGAGCAAGTTTGGGAATATCGTTTTTTCGTTTCCTTAGAGGAGGAATGTAAATTTCACCAGCATTTAGTAATTTATAAAAACTCTTCAAAAAAAGTCCCTTGCTGATATGTTCAACCAGATTTTCCTGGGTAGATGCAATCAACCGAATATCTACTTTGATATTCTTTTTGCTGCTCATTGGTTTTATTGTAGAGCGAGTGAGTAATTCTTTTAGCTTTTCCTGAACTTTAGTTGGTAAAGCATCCACATGTTTTAGAAAAAGTGTTCCACCATCAGCCAATTCTATTTTCCCCTGCATATCTTGTTTTGCTCCTGGGAATGCTCCTTTTTCATGACCGAATAGGATGCTTTCTGCAATGGACTCAGGTAGAGTAGAACAATTTACTGTAACTAAGGGATGGTTACGGCGTGAGCTTAAGCGATGGATAATACGAGCAAAGACCTCTTTGCCGACTCCCGTTTCTCCTTGCAGTAGTATGGGAATACTGTGCCTTGATAGGTTTCCTGCGGTGTCTAAAGCTTCACAGAATTCAGCATTATTGCCGATACACCCATATTGATGGGCTACGTCATCAATAAATAACTCACCAGGCTCTTCCAGCCTGTTTTTGTCTTTGTTACCAGTTCTTGTTGATTGTGCGATACAACTGATTCGCTTCCCGTCAATAGATAATGCAGGGTCAATTATTTTTAATGCTTTTGCTCGAATTTGATTCTGTCGAATTAAAGACAAGCAGGCTACTGAGAGGGTTGGTGACAAAGAATCTAAATTTACATTGAAAGAAGTTCTGCTGTAAGAATCTCTGACCTGATGGTAAAGTTCACGGATATCGTTCTCACAGCTAATCATATCCAATAGGTTTTTGAATGGATAATCTAGGATAGCTACAGACGTATTGGGATATAATTTATTAACAGAATTCTTCAATTCTGTTGCATATATGTTTAAGTAGGAGGTGCTGACAATTACCAAAACATCGAAATGCTGGTTTGTCATTAAAGTTAATAGAGGACCTTTTTCAGGTTCGTTTTCAACGAGTCCTTGAGTGTATGGATCCCTATTGTTTGCGACTGTTAGTAGCAATTGCATGTTAAGCCGGTAGAGCGTAAATTAGGTCAGGCGAGTAGCAGACTGGCCAGGTATATTACAGCAGAAAATGATAGTGTTATATAAGTAATGTCTGTTTAATAGTAAATAGCCGGAATGACAAATTCAAGGGTAATAGTTGTAAAAATATTGTAAGTGTTTCGAGCTATGGTGCTTATGGGGTTGTAACGTTAGGTTATATGAATGAACGAATTACGTTAGGAAATAATGTGGGGGCAAATGTAAAAAGCCCTTGAAGCTTTGTTTTCATCTATCATATTAGTCGTATATGAAGCCTCCATACGGAATTAGAAAAGTTGCAGAAAGCCCATACTGTGAGGTTAGAGACTCAGTTATTCATGGGCGTGGTTTATTTGCCACGTGTGATATTGCCAAAGAAACTCAAGTTATCGAATATGCCGGAGAGATTGTTGATAAAGATGAGTCTAATAGGCGAGGTCTTGAGCAGGAGGAGATGGCTGAAAAAACAGGAGAAGGAGCCGTTTATATTTTTGAGTTGAATGAAATGCACGACATTGATGGCAACTTTGATTGGAATCCTGCAAGGTTAGCCAACCATTCCTGTGATCCCAATTGTGAGGCAGAGAATATTGACGATCATATTTGGATTGTTGCCATAAAAGATATCCAAATGGGTGATGAGATCACTTTTGATTATGGATATGATATTTCACATTATGAGCGTCATCCGTGTCGTTGTGGGAGTGCCAATTGTGTTGGTTACATTGTACACCGTGATCAACGACGTGAGTTAAAAAAGCTTCTCAAGAAAAAAGGTAAAGCTGGTAAAGCTAAGAAAACTTCTACCAAAAAGAAAAAACTTACAGGTCAGAAAAAAAACTGATCTAAAAAATATCAGCTTTTTTTGTATTCCTGCAGGAATCGTTCGATTTGGAGTTCAGGATGACGAATTGTCCTTTGTAACCATTCAAAGTAATGTTTCTCCCGTGACTCAGGAGGGAGCTTCCAGTCTATATCCCCATTGTGTAGCCGTGTGCTGATATCATAAAGACACAAGGCTACCGATACGGAAATGTTGAAGCTTTGTGTAAATCCATACATGGGGATTTTTACAAATACATCGGCTTCTTTTTCAACGTCCTCTGTAATGCCGGTCTCTTCAGTTCCAAAAACAAGCGCAATAGGTTTTTCCAAAGGTAAGTTATTGAGAGGGATTGTTTTTTTATTAAATGCGGTGGCAGCAATTGTGTAACCCTTCGCTTTTAAGTCCTGTAGGCATCTTTGGGTGTTTTTGCCATCTGGATTTTTCCAGCGGTGGATATCAAGCCACTTGTTTGATCCCATCGTAACTGTTTCCGATGGAGCGAATCCGTTTCTATTTTCGATTGTGTGAATATGTTGTATCCCGAAGCATTCGCAGGATCTTAGGCAGGCACTTGCATTGTGGGGTTGATACAGATCTTCTAAAACAATGCATACATGTTCTGTGCGCTTATCTAGAACCTTTTGCATTTTATTTTTTTTGTTTTCAGTTACCAGAGTTTCCAAGTGAGCTTTTAAGGCTTCATAAGTCGTCTTGTCTATATCCACTATTCGATTTCAGGGAACAGGTTTTTGAAAGTCAATGCTTTCTGCTTTTTAGTCGAGATATGATACAAAAAAGCACTGCATGGAATCCATGCAATGCTTCTTTAAATAAGGATAAATTTAAAATTACTCGGTTCTTTCGCTGTGTAAGCGATTTTTTACCAAATGTCCTGACTCTGTTATCATGGAATCAGGCCAATCACCGTGTGCATCAGCACCGGGTTTTAAGGCTGATGCGGTTTCATCTTTATCAGCGATAGACCAGTTACACCAACTGATGCCATGCTCCTTCATAAAGTCCCACCAAATGTTTGATTCTTCGATGTTGAAGCCTTTATCCCCTGATGCATCGCAGGTTCCAAATTCAGAAACAAAAACCGTTACTCCATTGTCTATAGCGGTAAGAATCATATCGCGAAGCCACTGTTTATGAGTATCTGAATAATAATGTGCTGCGTAAGCTACATTTACATCTTCAACTGGATCAGCAGATGCGACATCAACTTTTTGCGAATAATTAGGAGTTCCTAAAATGATTAAATTATCAGGGTCGTATTTACGGATCTCAGCAATCACTAGCTCGGAATATGGTTTTACCACATCTGACCATCCAACATTGATTGGTTCGTTGTAAATTTCGTAAATAACGTTTGGATACTCTCCATATTTGAGTGCCATCTCAGAGAAGAAGTCTTTGGCTTCTCCCATGTAATCTTGAGCTTTGTGAGAGTGCCAGTCGATGATGACATAAATTCCCAAGTCTATGGCGGCTTGAACTACAGCTTCAAGCTTTGCTTTCTCTTCAATAGGGTTGTCAATATAGCCACCCATTTCTACGCCCATTGCTGCACGAACGACGGTGCAATCCCAGTCATCGCGCAGAGTTTTTATGACATCGTAGTTGAAATATTGCCCCATCCATTGACTCCAGAACATGGACATTCCGCGTAGCTGGATTTCGTTACCATTGGTATCATATAAATGGGCATTCTTTGCTTGCAAAGCGCCGTGACGGTCAACGTAACTTTCGGCATTTACGTTCACGTAAGAAAACAGTGCCAGAATAAGAAGTGATAGGAGCTTTTTTTTCATAAAGGTTAACGTTTGGACCATTCTAGCATGCGGCGAATTGGAGTCTCCGCTGCTTTACGCATATTTTCTTCCATCTCAATACGAGGTTCCAGGTTCAGGAGAGCATCACGAACTTTTTCGAGAGTGTTCATTTTCATGAAACGGCAATCATTACAGGCACAATTACCTGTTGGACCGGCGATGAAAGTTTTATTTGGAACTTCTTTTTGCAAGCGGTGCATCATCCCGGTTTCAGTGACTACAATGATGTGGTCACTCGGATGGTTTCTGGAAAAGCTAATCATTTTTTCCGTTGAACACACTTCATCTGCTAAATCACGAACTGCTTCGGTACATTCCGGGTGAGCTACAATAGGTGCGTTGGGATATTGAGCTTGAACATTTTGTAATTCCTGAACCGTAAATAGCACGTGAGCATAGCAACTACCCGGCCAGAGACGCATTTTGCGTCCAGTTTGTTTGGCCACCCATGCACCGAGGTTTTGGTCTGGAACAAATAGGATTTCCCTGTCTTCAGGTACTTGCTCTACGATTTTTACTGCATTACCGCTGGTACAAATAACATCTGCCAGAGCTTTGACTGCCGCAGAGCAATTGATATAGGCGACTACGTAGAGGTTTGGATTTGCCTCTTTATAGGCCTTGAGTTTTTCGGGAGGACAGGAATCTGAGAGACTACAACCGGCCTCCATATCAGGAAGGATGACGGTTTTTCCAGGGTTTACCACCTTGGCGGTTTCTGCCATAAAATGAACGCCGCAGAACAGTATGACGTCTTCAGTCGCTTCTGCTGCATCATAAGCCAGCCCCAATGAATCTCCCAGACGATCAGCAATGCGCTGAATGGATTCTATCTGGTAGTTATGAGCCAGAATGATGGCGTTTTTCTCTTTTTTCAGGCGTAGAATTTCTTCCTGTATTGGGCTGAGTGGTTCCTCAGATGTTACAGGTGCAAATACTTTAGCCTGTATGGGAGCAGTTTGTGTAGTCTCCATTGTACGTATAATTGGTGGTTCCAATTAAGAAAGCATGAGTCTGTTCTCTAATCAAGCCTAGTCAAGGCTTCACATTAAGAACGAAATTCTTCCAAAAGAGCTTGAAAGTCGGCATCTTTGGCCAAGCTTTTCAAATCTGGATCTTTCAGCATCCAGGTAAAATCATCGAATCCCATTTCCAAAGCCGTTCGTAAACTGTCCAAGGCTTCGATTCGAAAAGATTTAAGTGCGAGGCTGCATGCCAAATTATAATGCGCTGTTGGGTTCTGTGGCTCCAGCTCGACATGCTTGAGATCCATTTCCAAGCCCTCGTCAATGCGACCAACTTCTGTATAGATATTGGCCAACATTTCCACTACCGTAGGATCTGTTTTCAGTCGCTTATGCAGCCCTTCGAGAAAACCAATTTCGAAATCTATGTCATTCTTTGTAGACATGGATAAAATTTCGCCAAAGCGATTATGAAGATTTTGGGCAACTGTTTCTATCCTTCGAGCATTTCTCCCCGTTAGGACAGTGAGCGTAAACTTGCAAACGTTGTGAAGAGGCTACAAGACCCACTTTCTGGGCTATAGAATTGGCATACCATTCTAGGAATGGGGCTTCTATTTCGTAGATTTTCTCACAATCGGTACAAATTATTTGAGCCGTATCGATCTTTTTACCTTTTGTGGTCAGGTAAAATTTGTAATCACGACCAACATCGATTTCTCTGACCATGCCACTCTCTGTGAGAATCGGTAAACTACGATAGACTGTAGCGCGGGATACAGATTTATCGATCAAACGCGAAGATTCTAAAAGTTCCTCTGCTGTAAAGTGATCAGGGTTGTTGAATGCAGCATCGAAAATGGCCATGCGTTGTGATGTCACACGCAGCCCTTTTCGGGTTAAGAATTCGCGAAAGCTTTCCCGTGATTTCTCGCGAAGCTCGTCGTTATGTTCTGCCGGCTCTTCCATATTTTGAGACACATGTAACAAAAAGAATTCATAGAAGAAGATCAAGTACTAAGTTCTTATCTTCTATGAGCTGTTTGTTCTTATGAATGAATTTTTACGTAGTAAAAGTTTCTCTCGTTGAATTTTGTTTGCTTATTATTTGGGGTAGTCGAAACTGAAAACACCTTTTACCTACTCATGCAAGAACCTGTGTTACAGTCCAGCCATGTAAGCGTGATTCCTCTAACTGGAATTACCAAGCAACTGGGATATCGTGTCCCTGAAACTCTAAAAAATCAGGTTTCTGTAGGTTCATTGGTTCGGGTTCCGTTGAGGAATCGTTCTGAATTGGCTGTCGTGGCTTCGATGGAGGCTCCAGACGATTATCCTGTGGAAAAACTGAAATATATTTCCGGTTTGGAGCAGCCTTTTCCTGTTTTGACACAGGAGCTTTTGCAACTGGGGGATTGGATGTGCCGTTATTATGGCTGCGGCTTGGACTCCGTCTTGGAGGTGATGATTCCGGCCGCGGTTCGTCGTGGAATGAAGGTGCAGGAACGGCTTTTTGTTTCCCTAAAAAAAAGGCTGTCTGACGAAGAGCTACAGCAATTGGAAAAACGCGCTCCGAAACAGGCTAGGGTGTACCACTTTCTTAATTCTCAGTCATTGCAAAGCAGTTTGCCCAAGGCTCTTATTCTGAAACGCCTGAAGGTTGCTTCCGCTGCTGTGGATGGTTTGATTAAAAAGGGAATTGTTGAGCAAGCACAGACTCGTGTGGAACGCACTGCATACGAGGATCATTTAACAGATAATGCAAACCATGCTGCAGATGTGGGGCACGACCTGACAGAAGAGCAGGCCGTGGCAGTGGAAAATCTGGATGCCCAATTGCAAAAGGATGAATTCAAAGTGCATCTGTTGCATGGTGTTACCGGATCAGGGAAGACCGAGGTCTATCTCACTTTGGTGCGGCAAGCTCTGGATATGGGGGGAGGTGTTGTCTTTTTAGTCCCTGAAGTGGCATTGACTCCGCAGACGGTGGGGCGTTTACGCGCCCGTTTAGAGGATATGGGGGTGAAGTCTGTTGTCTGGCACAGCCATCTTTCCGACGGGGAGCGTTTTGATGCCTGGCACGAGTTGGCTACAGGACAGGCTAGAGTTGTGGTTGGTGCGCGTTCAGCGGTGTTTGCTCCCGTGAAAAACCTGAAGCTCATCATTGTGGATGAGGAGCATGAACCTGCCTATAAGCAAGAGGATACGCCGCGCTACCACGGTCGTGATGTTGCCGTCTACAGGGCTCACATAAATAAGTGTTTGGCTTTGATTGGTTCGGCTACGCCTTCACTGGAAAGCCTTTATAATGTATCGCAGGGCAAATATGCCGTAAACCATCTGCGCAAACGCGTGGACGATCGCCAGTTGCCAACCATGCACGTGATTGACATGCGTTATGAAAATAAAGCGTCGGAAAAGGGGCGTTCTTTGTTTTCACGAATGCTTATCGACAAAATGCAGGAGCGTTTTGAAAAGAAGGAACAAACCATCCTTTTCCTCAATAGGCGTGGATACAACACGAGTATGATGTGCCCCGATTGCGGTTATGTAGCCATGTGTCATCATTGTGATGTGACTCTGACCTACCATCGCACCGATGATATGTTACGCTGCCACTTGTGTGGGCATGAAGAACCTGCTCCGAAGCGTTGCCCCAAATGTGGTTCGCCTAAAATTCGCTGGAGAGGTACAGGAACACAGCGTATTGAAGAAATTACTCAGAAATTTCTTCCAGGGGCGCGCATTGTGCGCATAGATGCCGATGCCATGCAGAAGAAAGATCTCTTTCGCGAAATCCTTGGGGATTTCCGTCAGGGAAAGATCGATGTGCTCGTGGGAACGCAGATGATCGCCAAAGGACTGGATTTCCCGAACGTGACCCTTGTGGGTTTAGTGGATGCCGATATTACGCAGCATTTGCCCGATTTCCGCTCAGCCGAACGCACTTTCCAACTACTTGTGCAGGTGTCAGGAAGGGCAGGGCGCGGAGTGAAATCAGGTGAGGTTGTCGTGCAAACCTGTTTGCCCGACTCGGCTCCTATTCAATATGCCCGCAAACAGGACTTTGACGGTTTTGCCGAAGCCGAACTGGAAATGCGCAAAGAGTTTTCCTATCCGCCGTATCAACACCTCGTGCATCACCTCTTCCGTGGTCGCAACCTACAGAAAGTGGAATTCTTTGCCCAAAAGTGGGCCGAATACGTAGAGGACTATTTTGGTGAATACGTGCAGGTGCGTGGCCCTGCCGAAGCCCCCGTAACCCGCATTAAAGACCAATACCGTCAGCAAATCTGGTATTTTGTGAACAACGCCAACTGGTTTGTTCCCAAACTCGTAGCCCTCCGCAACACCTTCACCATGGACAAAGACGTAATCGACATCCTCGACGTCGATGCCGTGAATTTAATGTAGATAAAGGCGTGTTGAGGTATAAATTGATTCTTTATACCTCAAAAATAGGTAAATTATGAGTTATAAATGATCTCAAGTTGACTTTGCATAAAATATTATGCATATTAATTGAGTGAATTTTGAATACGATCCGGTTAAATCGAAAATCAATCTCTCGAAACATGGGATTGATTTTGAGGATGCTCAAAAACTTTGGCTGGATTTAAAATTGATAATTTTTCCTTCGAAATATCCTGATGAGGAACGCTATCTGGCTATTGGAATCATAGAAGAAAAGCACTGGACAGCGATTTTTACGGAGAGAGATGAAAATACTAGGATTATCAG